>Ga0307379_10003348_pt1 | contig 23348 bp, 13 predicted proteins | sample UN2MG_FD_202237 | JGI IMG/M metagenome (GOLD analysis project Ga0307379, IMG submission 202237) | Soil microbial communities from Risofladan, Vaasa, Finland - UN-2 | ecosystem: Environmental > Terrestrial > Soil > Coastal area > Acid sulfate soil | place: Finland: Risofladan, Vaasa | collected... | reverse complement strand
CGGTATCTTTCGTTGGCAACATAGTTCAATGAAATGAGTCCCTTTCAACGCTGACTCTGAAAACAACACTCCATTGTTAGCAAGAATCCCAACAGGGTAGCCCATGATCCGGGCAAACCCGCACACAAGAGTCGTGCCATACAAAGATTTGAACTCATGGAATCGTGATCCGTCGACGATACGAGCAATGATCTCCCGAACTTCAAAAGGTTGCCGTGGGTCTTTGGATAAAATCCCATAGATTTCTTTGATGTCATAGGCAGGTTCCTCAGGGTTTTTGATGTCCAAGTGGGTTTTCTCAGGTCTGTTTAAATTTTCTACGATGTTTCGACTGATTCGTATCGCATCATGATCATCTAATGCGTAATGGTCTGCAACCCCACTTTCACGACAATGCACGTCAGCACCACCGAGTTGCTCTGCAGTGACTTCCTCCCCGGTTGCTGCTTTCACTAAGGGTGGACCACCTAAAAAAATGGTCCCGGTACCTTTCACAATGATGGTTTCATCAGACATCGCAGGAACGTACGCACCTCCTGCGGTGCAGGATCCCATGACTGCGGCGATTTGTGGGATTTTAAGAGATGACATCTTTGCCTGGTTGTAGAAAATCCGTCCAAAATGCTCCCGGTCGGGAAACACCTCATCTTGCATCGGTAGAAACGCACCACCAGAGTCAACGAGATAAATACAGGGGAGGTTGTTTTCCATAGCGATTTCTTGTGCGCGTAGATGTTTCTTCACGGTGATAGGATAGTACGTCCCACCAGTCACGGTCGCATCGTTAGCGACAATGACGACTTCCCTGCCATGAATAATACCAATACCGGTGACAATACCAGCGGCAGGTGCCTTATTATCATACATGTTATACGCAGCAAGAGTATTAAACTCTATAAATGGGGACTCTGGGTCAAGCACCGCATCAATGCGCTCACGCGCAAGCATCTTCTTACGGGATTTATGAAGCTTGACTGCATCATCACCACCTCCTTTCATCACGGTGGCAATTTTTTCTTTCATATCCTTTACAAATTTTTCATAATGCGTGAAGTTTTCCTTATATTCCTTACTTGAAGGATTAATCGTACTCTCAATGACTTCCATCTTCCTACTCTCCTTTTTTTATCTCAGCAGTAAGCTGACCAATCTCAATTTGATTTTTTTCCTTAAAATGAATCTTTTCCACTTTCCCGTCATATGGTGCACGTATCAGATACTCCATTTTCATTGCCTCAATAATCAGGATTACATCATCTTTCTTCACCGATGATCCCTCCTTGATTTTCACTGAGACAACCGTCCCAGAGATCGGTGAATGCAGGTCCCCTTCTTTTTTCTCTGTGGTTTTCCTACCGGTTAGTTCAATCCGTTTTACTTTGAAGACGTTTCCATCAATAAAGATAAACTTGTTATCATCCCCCTGTGAGATGATGCTTTTGATAACTCGGTCACCAAGTTGAATGAAGAGCTGCCCTGGTTTCAGCTCCGTTGCTGTCACCGTATATTCATTATTATCATACACGATAAAAAATTGATTCTCCCGACGTTCAACGGTCACGTTATACACATGGTTGTTATGTTCGTAGTTGATGAACATGATTAGACCCCCATTCTCCAACGTCCCACATGCTGCCAGGGGGAATGTGGATCTGCTTCTTTGTATCTGACTACCTCCTGCCTCTGGGTGTGTAACGAGTCATACACCGCAAGGGAGATAAGGGCATCAAGGGGAAGACCTTCCTTAGTCACCATCCAATCATGGAAATAATCATTGATAAAATGCGTAGTGATATTTCCTTTTCTAAACTCAGGATGCTCAAGAATCTTTTTTAAAAACGAGATATTCGTGGTGACACCTAATACGATGTAATGGGAAAGTGCCCAGATCATTTTATTGATACTCTCCTCCCGATTTTCACTGTTCACCGTGAGTTTTGCAAGCATCGGATCGTAATAGGAGCTGACATAAAAGTTTGTCTCAACACCAGTATCATTGCGTATGTTTGGTCCTATTGGAATTTCGACTTTTTCAAGGGTTCCGATACTTGGAAGAAAACCATTTGACGGATCCTCTGCATAGATACGACATTCCAACGCATGACCACGCTGGAATACATCATGTTGTTTAATGGTTAGTTCCATGCCACTTGCAATACGAATCTGCCATTTCGCTAAATCAATACCGGTTGTCGCTTCCGTAATGGGATGTTCAACCTGCAGACGCGTGTTCATTTCCATGAAATAAAAATTATGTTTACCATCGACCATGAACTCTATGGTACCTGCGTTTGTATATCCAACAGCTTTGGCAGCGGCAACCGCTGCTTTTCCCATGACTTCACGCAGCTTAGGTGTCATCGCTGGCGAGGGGGTTTCTTCGATGATCTTCTGATGTCGACGTTGAATCGAACACTCCCGCTCAAACAGATGAATCACATGACCATGTTCATCAGCAAGAATCTGAAACTCAATATGACAGGGTTTGTCGATATACTGTTCAAGAAAAACAGAATCATTGCCAAAGGCAGATTTTGCTTCTCTCTTTGCACTCTCGATTGATTGCTCAAGCTCAGATTCCGCTTGAACAATACGCATTCCCTTGCCACCACCCCCTGCAGTTGCTTTTACTAACAGAGGAAACCCTATTTTGTTGCCTTCCTTTATTAAGGTCTCTAAATCCTGTTTTACTCCGTTATACCCAGGTATGACCGGAACATCTGCTTTTGCGATTGTTTTCTTCGCCTCAATTTTGTCACCCATCAATCGGATAACTTCCGGAGTCGGTCCGATGAATTTAATACCTGTATCAGCACAGGCTTTTGCAAAATCTGGGTTTTCCGCTAGAAACCCATACCCCGGATGAATCGCCTCAGCACCGACACGCTGGGCATTTTCAATGATTTTTGCGATATTCAGATAACTTTCTGAAGGAGTAGGATCTCCAAGGTTAATGGATTCATCTGCTATCTGCACATGTGGTGAATTCCGATCGACGTCAGAATACACGGCAACGGTTTTAATGCCCATCTCCTGGCAGACTTTGATGATCCGTACAGCGATCTCCCCCCGATTTGCAATCAATATTTTCTTAAACATGATGTTTACCTCTTCCAGTTCGGTTTTCGTTTCTCAAGGAAAGCAGTGATTCCCTCTTGGCCTTCTTGCGAAACCCGAAGCTCAGAGATTTTCTCAACTGTTAGTTGTTTATATTTCTCAACATCCATTTTGATAAAATTATCTATCAACTGTTTAATCTCCTTAATCGCATGAGGACCAGATGAGCGAACATGTTCAACAACGGAATGAACCGTATCATCAAGTTTCTCTGATGGGACTATCAGATCAATTAATCCGATTTCATTTGCTATTGCCGAATCAAAACGTTCACCAGTGATAAAGAAACGACGCATGTCCGCAGGTTTCATGCGAGCTGCGACAAATGTCGAAATCACGGCAGGGATAATCCCAAGCTTCACTTCACTGAATGCAAATTTCAGTTCAGGAACTGTTATGGTGATATCACACACAGCAAGCAGTCCAATACCGCCTCCAAACGCATGGCCGTTGATCCGACCAATCACTGGTTTAGGACATGAATATAAGGTCTCATACATATCGAGGAGACGGTGACTATCGTTCTTGTTTTCCTCCCTTGAAAAATTCACCATCTGTTTCATCCAGGTAAGATCTGCTCCCGCGCAAAATGATTTCCCGTTCCCCGTAAGGATTACTGCAGTCAATGAATCATCATCTGAGATTTGTTGAAAACACCTTGTTAGTTCGTTCATAAGCATCTCATTCATCGCATTATGAACATCTGGTCGATTCAATGCCACTGTGGCAACATCGTCTTTTTTCGTATAGAGAAGGGTTTCATAGTTCATCTGGCTACCTCCCCTTGGGACTGTATCGCACTCATAAGAAGTTACTACATAAAGGTTTGCATAAATTTATCGACAATTGCCGATTTCTCCTCTATGTTCCTTTAAAGATTGGTTTGCGTTTTTCCACAAAAGCGGTTACGCCTTCTGTGAAATCCTCTGTTCCCGCGGACCACGCTGCAGTCTTGCTTTCCAGTTCCAGATGGGAAATCATATCGTTATCCAGACTTTTATTAATCAACATCTTGGCTTTTCCAACAGCGATCGGAGGCAGTGACCGAAATGCAGATACAAGTTCTTCAACAGCGACATCGAGTTTTTCTGCCTCAACCACTCTATTAACAATGCCAAGATGATAGCCGTCTTCAGCAGTAAACGTCTTCGACGTCAAAATATACTCACATGCTCGCTGATATCCAATAACTTTTGTGACAAACTGTGTCCCACAACCTGGCGCAAGACCGATACCAATGAACGCAGCACTCATCTTTGCTCCCTTTACGGCAATAATCATATCACAGGCAAGAGCAAGTGACAAACCAGCACCAAACGCAGCCCCGTTCACCGCAGCGATGACCGGTTTTTCCATACTCCGAATTTCAATGACACACCGATGGATCGCCCTGGTGAGATCCCGAAGGAATCTCGATTTATCCTTGGCAGCATACATTTCCTTGACATCACCACCGCCACAAAATCCTTTCCCGGTTCCCTGAAGGACCACGGCATATATTTCGTTATTCTGAGCCACAATCTGGAGTACATCATACAGTTCATGGCCGAGTCTCATGTCAAAAGAGTTTAAACGATCAGGGCGATTTAACGTGATATACGCAACCCGGTCGTTGATAGCGATCTGAAGAGTTTCGTAGTTCATCACTCGTTAGGAAACACACAAAAGCTTTTAAATGTTAAGAGGAACGTTCATAAGAAAACACATCTAAGTTGATTTTATGAGTTTGTTTCTCTTAATGAAATTATACAATATGCACCATGAGACAGAGGCAACTCCAATAAATGCAGCTATAAAAAAATCTATGAAATTTATCGGTGAAAAATGGAAAAGATCTCGAAGAGGTGGGACCAAGAGTATTAGTACAAGACTCAGCATCGCGCCAGTAACAACAAATAATAACGCTTTATTTTTTGAATTGAAAGTTTTTAATAAACCGCGTGATCCAGAGAGATTGACGATAATTAGCATGATATTTGCAATTACCAATGTGGCAAATGAGAGTGTTCGAGCCGGGTCCTCATTTGCAGGATTACCATGATAAAACCATAGGAATGTACATATCACTGCGACAAGGACATTAAGTCCTTGTATAAAGCTAGTGACAAAATTTTTTCGCCCAAACAAACGTTCTTTTAGCTTTCTGGGGGGACGGCTCATAATGTTTTTCTCTTCAGGTTCGGCCTCAAACACTGTCGAACACGCAGGATCAATAATCAATTCAAGGAATGCGATATGAGCTGGTAACAAAATCAATGGTAATCCCACTAAAACGGGGATTAGAGCCATCCCTGCGATAGGAACATGAACAGAAAAAATATAACTGATTGATTTCCTAATATTATCAAAAATTCTTCGCCCCAGACTTACTGCGTGTACTATAGATGAGAAGTCATCATTTAATAACACAATCGCTGAGGACTCACGAGCGACATCGGTGCCTCTTTCACCCATGGCAATACCAATATGTGATGATTTCAACGCAGGAGCATCATTGACACCATCTCCAGTCATTGCAACTATTTCACCGTTTGCCTTAAGAGCATCAACTATCGCTAATTTTTGTTCAGGAATGACACGGGCAAAAATATTAATGGTTTTGATTTTCTCCCGAAGTTCCTCCTGATTCATCTGTGCAAGTTCAGAACCGGTAATGAATTCCTCAGAGTTTTGCAAACCTATTTGCCGTGCGATATGCTGAGCGGTCCCAGGGTAATCTCCGGTGATCATGATCATTCTCATGCCTGCAGTATAGCATTCTTCTAATGAAGGGGCAACGGTTGATCGAACCGGATCAACAAACCCAAGCAATCCAACAAATTCAAATTCAAAATCATGCTGTATCTCAGGTAATGAATCTTCAGGGAAGTTTGATTTTGCTACCCCAAGGACACGGAGACCTTTGTCCGTCATTTGTTTCACATATACGTGTAAATCTTTTATCTGCTCTTTGCTGAAATGACATAAATCTGCGATAGCTTCTGGTGCGCCTTTTGCCGCAATTACATGTTTTCTTTTATCAGCAGATTCCCAAACGTTTGAAAGGGCTAACAAGTGCTTAGAGAGAGGATACTCACGAACTAGTTTCCAGTTTTCATGAACGTGTTCTGTATTGGAAAGAAATTTTTCGGTCGTGTTTTTTATTTCTTTTTCAATCGGATCAAACGGGTCTTTCTGACTTGCGAGGTACCCGAACTCTAAGAGATCATGAAAGCACTCAGGTAATGGTTTATCCTCATTTTGCTGTATATCATAGGATTGATTTTCGCAATAGAGAGAATTTAAAATCATTTTATTCAGCGTTAAGGTCCCTGTTTTATCCACGCATAACACTGTAGCAGCACCAAGCATCTCAATTGAGGCTGTGTTTCTTGTAAGTACATGTCGTTTGGACATCCGCCAGGCACCTAAACTCATAAATATCATCAGAACGACGGGGAACTCTTCTGGGAGAATTGCCATGCTTAAACTCAGGCCAGCGAGGAATCCAACAATCCAGTCTCCTCGAGTTATCCCATAGATAATGATGACAAGGCTACACAGAATAAAACCGCCGATAGCGAAATTTTTCACTAACAAACCTGTTTCTTTCTTTAGGTGAGTTTCTTCTGTTGTAATTTTCTGTAAAGCTTTACCAATTTTGCCCATTTCCGTTTGATTACCTATACTGATGACTTTGGCAATCCCATGACCCTGAACAACCAACGTTCCTGAGAAGACAAAAGGTAAATCATCTCCACCAGGTTTTGTAACGGACATAGTTCCATCCCATTCTGATTTTCGTACCGCAAGGGATTCACCAGTAAGAAGCGATTCATCAATTGAAAGATTCGAAGAGAAAATAACGACTGCATCAGCGGGAACACGGTCCCCTTCCCGAAGAATAATATAATCTTCTCGAACAACCTCACATCCAGGGATACGTTTTTGCCGTCCGTCTCTTATGACAAGTGCACGTGGGCTAGACAGATTTTTTAACGCCTCTAACGCACGTTCTGTTTTTCTTTCTTGATAAAACGTAATCCCGACAACGACAAAAATAAAAATAAATAACATAAGAGCGTCTTGCTTTTCTCCTAAGATGATATAGATAAGACCGGCACCAAGTAAGAGTAACAACATTGGTTCAAGGATGACATGTAGCAAAATAATGAAAATATGCTGTTTTTTCTGCGAAGGAAGTTCGTTATATCCCTCGTCCTTTAACCGTTTCTGTGCCTCTAACTCAGATAGACCTGTAATTGCCTCAATATCTTTTTCATTCGTTTTTTCTATATGTCTTTGATGTGGTGTCTTCATTGATGAACAGGGGAACTGGTATCCTCGATATAGGTTTTTTGATTTTAAAAAAAAAAGGAAAAGAAGGAAATCCTAAATTACTCGGGGGGATATCCACCGATTTTCAGAGTTGGATCACCAAGGAGCATGAACTCCTCAACGGTAAAGTCATCACCGGGTACATCGGTGATGTATGCGTTCTGCATCCCGGTTATCATCTCCCCAAGGTACTGGCTGCTATTATATAAGGCGAAGAACTCAAGGGACATTTTCCCAGCACCTTCATCGATACCACCAAATGCGGTACGGGTTGCTCCAATGGTCGCAATTGCACCACCATTCTCATGATTGACAAATGCCCATGCGTAGCAAGGAATCCTTTTTGAAGTATTTACATTCAAGATCTTCGCTAAAATATTTAAGATCCGATATTGTCGATAGTTGAGGAAATCTTGGAGGACAAAATCGATTTTTGCGGTAAGACATGCGTCGAAAAACATAATGGGGAGCTTATATTCGTTCTGGAGATCCTTGATATAGGTCGTGAAATAATATTTCATCTCCAGGCCAGTTGGAGTATACGTGCCCATTCCATGTTCAAACCCATGACCAGAATAGTCAAGGAATCCAGCACCTTCCGTGATAGTATTCGAAATGGTGCGTCGATTAAAATTACCTTTCGAGGTCCAGATAACCTTTGGTGTAAATTGCGGCATCAATCCCATGACAAGTTGATTGATATCCTCACCATCATTTCCTGGTGACCAACGAAACGTGTTTCCTCCAATAAAAATCATGGTGTTAAACCAGTCGCTGCCATAGGTTTCAGTCTCATAATGGATGATTTTATCGACTGTTATGGTGACATCTTCAAGAGAGGCACAAGCAAGCCTGCCAAGATGAACATCAGGGTAGAGATCCACATGATCACTTGATTCACCAAACTGATTATTGTTATTGCTATCCCAACTAGAAAAATTCCCCGAAGCGTCATAGATGTCAGAATAATACAAATCAGTAATCATCTCCTCATCCCAATTCCATAGACTCACATAGCTTCGTCGTATAGGAAGTTTATCAACACCGCCAACGAGCAAAACAGAGGTGATAGCATCCGCTTCAATCGCATCTTTAATAGCATATTTAATCTGCTCAGGGAGGTCCCGACCCGTTGAATGAGCAGCGATCCACTCCAAAGTCATGAGGGTTGTCTCAATGGTATGTTGATTTTTATGATCAACAAGGGGTTGTAGTGCTGCAGTGAATTCCTCAGGAGCGATGATCAATAATTTAGTATCGGTTGAGAGACTGAAGGGATTCTTTGCTTGTTCATAGGTGACTGTTATCTTCACACTCGGACTAAAAAGAAGACTATGTTGATCAGGTGAATAGAGTAAAGGATAATATCGAACCGACAGAAGGACAACATGTTCATTTCCATTCAGACCAGCACCAATCTGATAATCCAAACGAGATGAGGGATAGGTATTCGTTCCCGAATAAACCACTTCGTTTTTTACCAACTTTTCATCAGACAGGGTTCTCAGTGTACCAGAAACCGGTGTTGGTTGAGCTGCTGGACGTATCTCCTTTGTAAGCTCTAGTATCTGAACAGAAGAAGGAGTAACGGAGACATCCTTAATAGTCGTTCCAAAAGGAAATGTATATAGTTTTGTGTACACGGGTAACACAGGATTACCAGGGATTGCCGCGTAGGAAGTTGCCTCTGCAATCTGTACAGAAAAATAATCATTTTCTGTCATAATCACTGGTACAGAGAATTGTATTTCTTCTTGAACAGACATTTCTGTGCCCTGAACATTGGTAGTAACTGCTGCTCCAAACCCACTTATCACTAACACTCCCACTAGGAGAATTGGTAGTACTCTCATCATATTTTTTCCCTTATTATATTATTTTACTACTCTTATACCGCACATGGTATATAAATTTTCGTTGCCTCAAATGTGTACAATCAATAAAAAAGAGATACGAAATATTATATAAAACAAACCTTATTTCCGACCAGATTACATCCATGGAAGAAAACACGTACGATTACATTACTGTCGAACAGAAATGGCAAAACAAATGGTTCGAGGCAAACATCAATGTCGCTAGAAAGGAAAAACAAAAGAAGTTTTTCCTTCATTTTGCGTATCCAGGTGTCTCCGGATACCTTCACGTAGGACATATGCGTGGATTTACCTACTGCGATGTTATCGCCCGATATAAACGCATGACAGGGTATGATGTTTTATATCCCGCAGGATTCCACGCATCAGGGATTCCCTCTGTTGGTTTTGCAAAAAAGGTAGAAAGGCAGGATGAAGACACAATTAAACTGTTAAAACAAAACGGGTGCACAGAAGAGTTTATTAAAAAACTAACTGACCCCATCGAAGTCGTCAATTACTTCAGTAAAGTCTATGTAGATGATTACTGGAAACGATTTGGTTTCCTCATCGACTACACCAGATTGATGAATACCATTTCTGAGGGATATAAGAAATTTATCCAATGGCAGTTTCATAAACTCCATGAAAAACATCTTCTGATCCAAAAGCCACATTATGCGCCCTATTGCCCAAGTTGTGGACCGGTCGCAGTAGACAAATCAGAAACCGACGTCGCCCAGGGAGGTTCTGCAGAGATCCTTGATTTTACTGTTCTGAAATTCGCACTTAAAGATGGGATGATTCTGCCTGCAGCGACCCTTCGACCTGAGACCATCTTTGGCGTCACGAACATGTGGGTAAACCCCACTGTCGAATATCACCTTGCTCAAGTAGATAATGAAACATGGGTTTGCTCTCAAGAATGCATACAAAAACTCTCGTATCAATACGATACTGTTCACCCCTTGAAGAAAACCATTAATGGTAAAGATTTGGTAGGAAAAACATGCATCGTCCCAGAAATAAACAGGGAAGTCCCGATTCTTGCTGGTGTATTCGCAGACCCAACCGTTGCCACCGGAATCGTCATGTCAGTACCGGCCCATGCACCCTATGATTGGATCGCTCTCGTCGAATCAAAAGAAAAAATCGAGGCAATTAAAATCATCGACGTCAAAGGATTTGGTGACAACCCCGCAAAGGAAGCATGTGAGCAACTTCATATTCATAGCCAGACAGAAACAGAAAAGCTGAACGAAGCAACCGATCTTGTGTATAAAAAGGAATTTCACACCGGTATCTTGAATGATAAATGCGGTCAATATGTTGGGATAAAAATCTCTGAGATTAAAGACACGGTGAAAAACGATCTTATCAAGAAGAATCTCGCGACCACGATGAAAGAATTCTCTGAATCGGTCATCTGTCGATGCAAAGAAAACGTTATGATAAAACAAATACCGGATCAATGGTTTATTAAATATAGCGACACACATCTCACCCAAGAATCAAAAAACTATGTAGCAACCATGCATATTTATCCACAAGAATACAAAGAGGAGCTTCCTAAAATCCTTGATTGGTTCGGAGATCGTGCCGCGATACGGCGTGGGTCTTGGCTTGGGACCGAGTTTCCCTACAAAAAGGACTGGATCATCGAACCAATCTCAGATTCAACACTGTATCCTGCGTACTATATTCTTTCATCATATGTGAACCAAAAAAAGATGGCTGTTAAGGAGATGACCGATGAATTCTTTGACTACGTTTTCCAGGGAATCGGGTCCCCAAAGCATACGCTCTGGCAGACCATCAAATCTGATTTTGATTACTGGTACCCTGTTGACATAAATCTCGGTGGAAAAGAACATAAGACGGTTCATTTCCCCGTCTACATCATGAATCATGTTGCGATCATGCCGGAGCAGAAACGTCCCCAAGGGATTTTTGTGCACTGGTGGGTGACACAAAAAGGAAAAGAAAAAATCAGTAAATCGAAAGGTGGCGCAGAACCAATCGTCGAAGCAGCGGTCACCTATGGTGTCGATGCAATGCGCCTATATTATTTACATATCGGGTCACCATTTGTTGATATCGAATGGGACCCTGAAACCGTACTCAAATATAAAAACCGGATAATAACTATCTGGAAACTTGTCCAACAAATCTCTTGTATAACAGACATACAACAAGAGAATCTTGATAACTGGTTGAAAAGCAGTCTACAACGTAGCATACAGAAAGTTCTTACCGCGTTTGAAACGTTAGACCTTAGAGTAGCTTCCAATGAAATCTTTTTTGAAATTCAGAAAGACCTCCAATGGTATTTGAGACGAGGAGGATCAAATAAAAAGTTACTCGAACAGTTTGTTCGTACATGGATTCTGCTTATGACGCCTATTACACCACATCTGGCTGAAGAACTCTGGAAGACGCAGGGATTTAACCATTTCGTATCCAATGAATCGTATCCGAAGTTCAATTCCCAGGAGGTTTCTGAAAAAGATGAGGTAGGAGAGTACCTTCTTATCAGAGTCATCGACGATGTTAACGAAATCATCAAGGTCACAAAGATTTCTCCTAAAAAAATCTGTATCTACACATCGCCATCATGGAAGCAGGAAATTTTCAGGAAAGCATTAGACCTTGCTGCTCACGATAGCCTCAACGTCGGTCAGGTGATTAAAGATACTTTAGCGAATCCTTCAATGAAACCGCTCGGCCAACAGGTGTCTCAATTTGTGGCGAAGATCGCCTCGGAGATAAAAATGCTCAGCGAGATTGATCGTAGTCGTTTTATAATTCAGATAGACGAAAAACAACGTCTCTCTGATGCAAAAACATATCTCATTAATGTTCTTCATTGCCCGGTTGAGATCTACAGTGCTGATGACACAAATCTCTACGACCCGGCAAAGAAAATAAAGTTCGCCATTCCCTTACGACCGGCAATTTATATTGAATGATATGGAAGAGTATGGCAAAAAAATATGTCCGAGTATGCCCGGAATGTCAAAGCACGGATACACGGCCAGACATGTCAGCGGACTCTTACTCCAAAGGACTTCTTAATCAATGGCAATGTAACAGCTGTGGGTACAGCGGATTGTTTTTCCCTGAATACCGTCTTGAAGATCTAAAAAAGATGAGGAAAAAATAATAAAAAATTCCTTTGTTATTTTCTTTTTCTCCATTTGATATAGAGAATCATGCTGATGAGTACAAGGACGATGACCAGACCAACTAAGACAAGAACAAGTGTGGTTGGGAATGAGACAATATTTATAATTAACACCTTAGATTCTATGGCATTCCCCGCGTAATCGCTAGCATTGATTTTCACTGCGTAATACCCATCTCCATCAGTGGCTTTAAAATTCCATTCATACGGAGGAGTATTGAGGATATTCCCATATGTTGTCCAGTTTGTCCACCTCGAATTATCCTCAGAGAAACGGTAATACAAAAACGCTTTATTGATACCGCTACCGTTGTGATCATTACCTAGCCCTGACACCGTAAAGTTATTCGCCAGGCTCATTTCTGTTTCTAACGAAGGGGTGTCAATTGTCACAATCGGTGCTGAGGTATCTTTTCGGATGATAATTGCTTGATTATTATTGGTGACCGATAAGGTGTTTCCCAATGTATCATTGATTCTGAAATACAAGTAGTAGACCTCATCTTCCTTCATTAGATCCCAATATTCCTGCTTTAGGCTCCAAGAATGACCAACATCATTGGTGTTATAATTACTTGAATTTACATGGGAGGCAATGGTGGTCCATACCGTCTCAATATTCGGTCGATATTGAATAGTATCTAATCGGAAATCATCAGAAAAACTCACAGAAAACCTAGGGAGCTCATTAAACCAGAGTGTTTCTCCTGAGTAACTAGGGTAATCTGGTTTCATCCAGTCATATATGAAGGAGGCATCTCCTTGTGTTGGGAATTCCTCGACGTTTCCTGCGTTATCGGTAGCAATCGTGCAGACCTCAAAATACCCACCACGTTGATTTGGATGTTTGGTGAAATTAAAGTCCCAATGTGGTGATGTTTGGGCTGAGTTTGCGAAATACACCCAAGTTCCTGAGAAAACCCCAGTAGAGGAGTACCGATAATAGAGTTCGACAAGTTTGACTCCACTTGCATCAGTTCCGTTATCATATGAGGTGGCATTAATCCAAATAAATTTAGCTGTTTCGTTATAGCGTGGTTTTATTGATTGTTTGAATATATAGGAATTAGGAGCAATGATATCCTGTTTGATAGCGATGAATTTCGTCGCGGTGTTTCCTGCTAGGTCTTTGATGCTAAAAGTAATACTTTTCAAGGCTGTAATATTAAGATAATCAGGTATGCTGGAAAGATTAGCAGTAAGATTCTGTATCAGTGTTGTTCCATTCGCACCTGTACAAAACGCAGCATACGAATTGGTATAGGTGAGATTATTGAGGATATATTGGATGGTATATCGTGCTGAATTAATCAGGAGACCTGTTTGATTATCTTTTACTCTGATGCTAATTTGAGGAACCACAACATTCAACCATCCAGTAAAAGATGGTGTAATGGTTTTAATGTCCAGAAATGGAGGGATGGTGTCTTCTATAAAAGTAAGTGCCCATCTGAGTAAGTTAGGGTTATTTGCTGAAATATTTTTTGTAGTGAAATCCGCACGTAATCGGATGGTTCTTGGAAGGGTCAATGTACTTAACAGAAGAGACGATCCATTTGTTACATTTTTGAGGACATTGTTGTTTTCGTCAATGAGTTTAAAGGAAATTTTACTAAACGTCTTGTTATAAGAGGTAAAATCATAGAATCGATCCCACCAGTATGACTCTGGTATTTTGATAAGTATAGACATAATAGAACCATTGATTTCCTGCGAAGGAGTCTTGTAGGCCCCAAAGCTATACATATTACTATTTTCGTCTGCGACAAAGAGTAATCCGTTTGATACGATAGGAGAACCAAGGACTTGGGATCGTACCCCATCTTGAAAAAATGTTTGAACACTCCATGTTATTTTATGAGTTGTTGTAGAAATTCCGATGATTTGAACATCATTTTTATTTGTAGAGGGAATTTCGATGTACACATAACCATCTGCGTACACAGGAGAAGAAATCAAACTTTGAGGTGAAGAAACAGTACGAGAATAAATAGGAGTCGCCCAAAGTTGTGTACCATCTGAAGCATGAATAGCAAAAAGCGTTCCGTTCGGGGAGGCTACATACAAAACATCGTTAAACACCGCCGGAGTTGAATCACCCACGTTGCTGTAATCTAAAATCGAATCACAAACCGTTTTATTCCACAGCATGCCCCCATTTGTAAGATTTAATGCATAGATTTTTGTTTTTAACGACAGGGTAGTTTTCGAGGTAGCTGTAATAAAAACCATGTCTTCATAAATCACAGGGGACGCGTATCCTACAGAACCGATTTTTTTACTCCAGAGTAACGTACCATCCAGATTAAAAGCATTAATACTATTGTTATCCGAGGAGCTACACCCAGCGATAACGATATCAGATGAAAGAGATACCGCAGGGGTTGAGTAACTTGGTGTTGAAAGTGCTGCTTGCCATGTTTTGTTTTCGTTTTTAAGATCTATTGCCAATAATTTATTGTTACTGTATCTATTGTTTTCATCTAAATAAATTCCAGTATCACCACCCCATGAGGTAATAAAAAGTTTATCTCCAGCGATAACAGGTGAAGCGAAGTAACATATTGGAATATTATTGTTTGTATAATCCCAGATCGGGGACTTGGAAATATTCTCTCTTGGAAGGGCATAGATATGATTAACAAGCCCACCGTCACCGGTTTTTCCTGTTGCTACGATAACATAGTCTTCAGTGACCGCAGGTGAATTAACAATATCATAATCGAAGGTATGGGAAGCGGTATGCGGTTGATTCTTGCTGCTTCCCCCTGAAGAAAATTCCATGTTGTATTCATAAATAGTCTTTGTGTTCGATGCGATATAGACTTTTCCATTTCCGATGACAGGATTTCGGAAATTCCCTCCAACGTGTTCGCTATACCAATAAAGACTGCTCACAGAAGGTCCAGGCCCTAGTGTCGCCCGATTGTTTTCCGAGTTGAACCCAAACATCGGCCATTCGCCTTGTATTTTTGAGATAGCTACTGCGCCATTTCCAATAACGACTTTATTTTTTATAGCCACCCGATAAGAAGTATTAAATGAATCCTGCCATTGACTTGAATTTTGCCAGGTTAACGCCCAGCTGAAGATCCGAGGCGTAGTGAGTGGCGAATTAGTATTATTCAGTTTTGCTCGAATTTTTAATTTTCCATAGGGTACCGCATTCAGATAGACCGGTGATTGTGAAAAACCAAAGGAGTTATTTCCTTCAGGATTGTTTAAAAAATATTGATTTTGAACAGGAACATATATATTAGAGCTATTTTCATAAAGAAGCTGATATCGAATTGTCGTTCCATCACCTTGATAATCATCCCAGTGAAGCATCTCCCAGTAGAAACCATCAAAATGAGGTGATAAATCGGTTGGAACGATGGGATTTTTTGTTTCCGCAAACCCATCTCCTATTTTATATCCTTGTTCACCGGTGGTTTTAAGCGAAACATAATCTGTCGAGAGAACACAGTCTGAAAAATAAATACGGTTAAGGTATGCTACCACGCAGAGGTCAATATAGTTATTCTCGTCTATTGCGTATTTAATTTTTCCTTCGCTTATTGTCCTAGAAAACGTAATATTATTTCCACCAAATTCAAGCCCTAGACGTTCCCATTTCCCATTAATTAAATTACTTGATGAATTCCAAAAATAAAAATTTATGTTCGCGTTTTTAGTTACCCGTCCATACCAAGAAAAATCAATCTTGTTAATAATATCTGCAGAGCTATGCAGTTTAAACCGAAAATGTTGAACGACAAAATTTTTAATCCAAGTACCACTCCAGTTTGCATATTCATTATATTTTACCTTTATAGAATCATTCATTTTTTGATCAAACACATTCTCCTGGGGAATATGAGATGCAGGGGAAAACATTTTCCCAAAGGGAATAAAAAACAATGTTCGATACGCATAGGCATAATGATTATTAATACCAGTAAAATCATAATTCTGGAACTCAGTTAATCCTTTTTTTAATTCTATAGCCCCATTTTCAAGACTTGTATCAGTAAGTTTGAGGTTCGTTGCATCATCAAAGGTATCTTCCCATATCCCATCATCAGGATATACCGTAGCAATCGCCATTGTATTTGGCACGATGAATCCCATCATTAAAGAAATAATAATCCCTATCGTAATTAATAAATTCTTGGAACGCATGGTTTGCATATTTTATCTCCATATATAGATTTTTAACTATTTATATTACTTTTGCTCGCTTATCTTTTTAAGGAGTAAATAGTAATTAATTATCAATTATAGTATTATTATGCGAAACGTTTATATATTAGTTTTGGAACATTTCTTTGATTGAGGTCATCCCAATTTGTTATCTCCTTCCTCCTTAAAAGGTTTATTATTTAATACCTAGAAAAAAGATAATGAATTACTGCAGTATTATTTGGATGTCCATTATATTCGTACCAGTTGAACCGGTAAGAAGCGTATCCTGTAATGCATGGAAAAAAGCATATGAGTTGTTTTCTTTTAAAAAGCGAGAGGGAATTAATTGTTTTTTTTGTGCACGACTAAACGAACAACCATCAGCGAGAGCGCCAGCAACAGTACTATTCCCATCAATTCCATCGGTAGCAAACGAGGCAATAACGATATCACTTCCTGCGATTTCTTCCACAGAGCTAAGTACAAATTCCTGGTTCCGTCCACCAAGACCATTCCCACGAACCGTCACGGTTGGTTCACCGCCAGAGATAAACGCAGCATTTTCTTTGGTAAGACTCGTATTTACTCTGTTAATCAAATATCTACCAAGAATCTTAGCCTGCCCGGTCAAAGACGTCGTTATCAATTTCGCGTCATACCCAAGCTCGCTTGCTTTCGTCACCGCAGCAAGACAGGCACGTTCATTATTCGCCACTATAAAATTAAAAACCTTATCAAACGCTGGGTCACCTTCCTTTAGGGTCTCTGAAATACGACCCACTAACCCTTCCTCAATAATGGTTCGTATCACAGGCGATATCTTCCCCCATAGTTTATATCGATGAAGGATTTCCTTCACGTTAGAAAATGTGGAAGGGTCAGGAGAAGTAGGACCAGATGCAATCGAAGAAATCGGATCATTCACAACATCAGAGATGATAAGTGAGAGGACCACTGCATTGGTCTGTTGTGCAAGTTGCCCACCTTTCACCAGTGAAAGATGTTTACGGATTGTATTTAGTTCAGTAATCGTTGCTCCTGCTCGTAACAACAAAGTGATTGTTTTTTGAAGATCAGTTAATGGAACTCGAGGTTTACAGAACAATGACGATCCACCCCCAGAAATTAATAGAATCACACAGTCATTTTTTGTACATCTCCGTAAAAGATCTAGGATTTTTTCTGTGCCAATGATACTGCCTTCATCAGGGAGAGGATGACCTCCGACTATAACCTCAAGAGAACCGTGGGTGATTTTTACTAAGGGATCATTGGTTATAACCACACCTTTTGTAATGGTCACGACATCACAGACTGCTTGTGCCATCCCGACGCTTGCTTTCCCAAAACTTACGAGATACAGATGATCAAAAGAAGATAGGTCAATTGTCTCAGATGGAAAAACCAACTGGGAGCCATGAAATAGATCTATAATGACACGATATGGTTGAACTGCGTCTAATGCTGCACTAAACATCTCAAGAATATCCTTTCGTTTCTGCTGAAGCGTCGGAGTACTCCCATTCGACACCAGTTCATCATAATTTTTAAATAACATGGTTACAAAGCAATTATTTCCCAAAATCAAGTTGTCGCATGAGATTTCGTCGCATTTTCCGATCACTGGAAAAACCTTTCATCATACGCTTTGTCATATTATAGTATTTCAATACCTCTTTAACGTCTTTATTCTCGACTCCAGCACCCTTTGCTATCCTTTTAATCCGAGACGCTTGAATGACCTCTGGGCCCTCCCGTTCCGCATTGGTCATTGAATCCATAATAATACGGAATCTTTTTAGTTTATCCTGTGTCTCATTCATATCGACGTTTTTCAATTTCCCTGACATTCCACCAGGAAGCATCTCTGCGATTTTTGATAAAGGACCCATCCCAGAAATCATATTCATCTGTTCATACATGTCGTTGAGATTGAACTTCCCAGACATCATTTTACGCGCGGTTTTTTCTGCGTCCTTTCCTTTTAAGCTTTCTTCAGCTCGTTCGAGTAACGATTTGATGTCACCCATACCAAGAAGCCGTGAGATAAAACCAGAGGGATCAAATTTCTCAAAATCAGCGGAATGTTCACCAGTTCCCACAAACACGATCGGGGCACCAACTTCGGCAGCAGCACTTAATGCACCACCGCCTTTGGCAGTTCCATCAAGCTTCGTCAGGACAATCCCGGTGATCCCAATCGCATCATTAAAGGCTTTAGCCTGAGGACCAGCCTGCTGACCCATTGCTGCATCCATTACTAAAAGCTTCTCATCTGGTTTAATCGCCTTGAAAATATCCTTCATCTCAGAAATCAAATCACCCTCAAGCTTATGACGTCCAGAGGTATCAACGATAATCACATCAGCGGTCCTTTTGAATTTATCAAGACCATCCTTGATTACCTTCACCGCATTTTTCTGGTTTTTATCCCCATAGAACAGAGCCTCGACCTGCTCGGAGATTTGCTTTAACTGTTCGTAAGCTGCGGGTCGGTGAACATCACCAGCAATCAACGCACATCGCAATCCTTTTCTCTTAAAATATGTAGCCAGCTTCCCGCAGCTCGTGGTTTTCCCTTGACCGTACAATCCAACCATCATGATAACCTGCTTTCGAATCGCAAGTTCCCGAGACGCTCCGACAATATGAACTAGTTCATCGTACACGATATGGATAACATGTTCCCGGTTCGTCATCCCTGCAGGTGGCTTTTCTCCAAGTGCACGCTGCTCTATTTTCTTTGAAAGATCAAGCACAAGTTTGACATTGACATCTGATTGTAACAATGCACGTTGGATGTCACGAACTACCTCCTTTACAAGCTGGGCATCGACATGGACCGCATTTGCAATTTTTTTAATTGTACGCTTTAACGAATCTCCGAGATTATCAAGAACCATAGGAATCCAATTTGTGACATAGTTACAGAGAGATTAAAAAGGTATCGTTATTTGGTATTTCCCAAACATCTTCCACAAATTTATATACAATTATCTCTATTGAGTAGTGAGGAAGATTCGAAATGAACAATATAAAAAAACTCATTGGAATAGGAATTGTCTGTCTGTTTCTTATTTCAAGTTTTAGTGGATGTATTCAGCAACCAGGACCCAGTAGTAATATCATACTCATTCCTTCAGTAAGCGCCCTACAAACAGATAACCCAAAATACATGCTAGCATCCTATTATTCCTCTGAGGAAATATCAATCAATCCCCAGACACCACAGTACACGCTTCCCTTGGATCTTGCAACAATCGTAAATTTTGATACTATTAATGAGTTGTTTACTCTAACTAATCAACAGAAGGAGCTACTTAGAACCAATGGTTTTTTTGTAAAAGATTTTGGCTTGGAGAACAACATCATTGAACCCTATAACTCTCTTCAAGACCAGGATATCCCTATTTTCGTCACCTCTGATACACTTTTGCATCTCTACCATATATTGTTTGATCAAACGTTAAAAGGAATTGAAGAGCGTGAATTCTTCGATGATATTCTTGATCTCAGCAAAGCATTTTTCGATAAATCGATAAAAGATTACGAAACCTATACAGAACCTCATTTAAAAGAAGCGGCCAGACGAAATATCGGCTTTTTTGGTGTAGCTCTCTCTCTGTTGCAGACTCCATCAGATGAATATAACTACTCAGAGAACATCAAAACAGTTTCATTCTCAATTCCTTCCTACGTCATCGATAACGTAACTGAAGAACTCTCCTTCATCGACGCACATGAAGGGTTCCATGAAAGTGCCCTCGTCCATTATAAAGAAGATTACTCTCAATACAAACCGCGTGGGCATTATACCCAGTCAGAGAAACTCAAACGATACTTCAAAGCGATGATGTGGTACGGACGAATCGCGTTCTTATTACGAGGCAGTGACATTATAAAAGAAAACGATGCACACATGGCAACTCTTCAAGCATGCCTTATATCAACAGAGTTCCCATCACTTACAACAAACAATGAGCCACTTGAGAAACTCTGGGAGAGAATCTATGCCGTTACCGCATTTTTTGTTGGAACCGCTGACGATCTCATCCCGTCTGAATATCTTACAAACATTCAACGCGTGTTCGGAACACAGTTCAACGCCACAGAACTTACCAATGAGACAAAAATGCTAGAACTCTTAGGATTATTAACACAACAGCGAAGTCCTCGGATCTATGGAGGAACAGGGAATATTGGAATTCAACCACCATTTACAAAAGAACAACTCAATGAGGTACTTGAAAAAACAAAGGGGATGCGACTCATGGGTCAACGCTTCATTCCTGACTCCTATATGTTTCAAAATTTAGTTTTTCCAACGACCGGTCAATACATAGGCGATGGAACACCATTTACATATTGGATGGGGCAACGGATCATGCCACGAGGCCTTGATATTATGACACTGCTTGGTTCAACAAGAGCACGAGAACTCCTAAATTCAGAAGGTGATACCGCATATGAGTTTTATGACAGACAGATAGAAAATCTCTCCACAAACTTTTCTTTATTGAATGCCACTGAATGGAATCATAACTTATACTGGAGTTGGTTATATACGTTAAAACCTCTCCTTGGAATCTTCGATACTCGATATCCTTCCTTTATGCAAACCAATGCATGGAGGGATAAAGAACTACAGACAGCGCTTGCCTCATGGACGGAATTACGACATGATACAATCCTGTACGCAAAACAATCATATACACCAAAAATCACCGCAATTCCGCCCGAGGAACCCCCCATTCGTGGTTATGTCGAACCTGTGCCTGAATTTTACCAGCGGATCCTTGCATTAACGAGGATGACACGAACAGGTCTCACTGCTCTTCAGGTGTTAAATCAAACGGAAACACATCGTCTGAACAATCTAGAAATTCTCCTCAAACGGTTACTTAATATTTCAAAGGCCGAACTTGAAGGAAAAGAATTAAACGACAGTGATTATGGGTTCATTCGCAGCTTTGGCGAACAACTCGATAGTATAATCACTAGTATAGACGACCAGGGAAAAGAAACCACCATCATCGCTGACGTTCATACTGATACAAATACCGAACAGGTACTCGAAGAAGGCGTTGGTTACGTTGATCTATTGGTCGTCGCCTATAAATGCCCTGATGGTCAAATTTTTGTAGGCGCAGGCCCCGTGTTCAGTTATTATGAGTTCAAACAACCAATGTCTGATCGCTTGACGGATGAGGAATGGAAACAATGGTTAGAGAACGGACAACAACCACCCCGACCTAATTGGACGGATAGTTTTGTTGCTGAATAGAAAATCAAACACACGATGTAAATATTGGAATTAACCTGCTTAAATCTTTATCTTCAACAACAACATCAGCACATTGAACTACGCAAGCATCTTCTGGATTAAATGCGATACCGAGCCCACAGATTTCAAGCATTGGAATGTCAAAGCATGAATTCCCCACCGCAGCACATGCGTCTAACGAGAGATGGAGTTTCTTTGCAAGAGCTTTAACATTTTTGTCCTTATGCATAAGTTCAACATGAAGGACACCTTCACCAGTCAATCGTCCATCTGCACCAACCTTTACTTCATTTGCAAACGCATAATCAATTCCGACATCTGAAGCGACTTTCTCTGCTAACAGGTCAAGCCCAGCACTTACGATAGCTGTCTGAATGTGGTGTTCCTTTAGAAATGAGATACATTCATGTATGCCTTTCATACAAGGGATAGAATATAAAATTTTTTGAATGGTGGCTTTTTGTACTGATTCCCCATTTATGTTCCACAGCGAGACATCCCGTCTGATAAACTCAAGATAATCAAAATCCCCTCGTAAATAAGGGATAATCGAGCGTTCATTGGTTGTTCCAAAATATTCATGGATGTACCGCCAGGAACTTACAGTGTCAAGCAGAACACCATCCATATCAAAAAAAACGAGTTTTATGTCTCCTCTCTTTTTTTTCAAGAGCGGAGATGGTTCTTTATCTTTGCGGTAACATGGATAGTTACAAGTCGATTTCATCCGGAGCAAATCATACAACAGCTCATATAAATACGTTTATCCTCATAGAAAAATCGACCTTTCATGTTTTAATAATTTTTTAAACGTATTTATCTCTTATCGAGAAGAGGCAAGTTTATGACAGTCTCATGAATACACCCGGTTTATGAAAAATCTTGCGGTAGGCATCTTCCATGACGAGGAGCTCGGTGGAGAGATGGATAAAAAAGGAACAGAGAGCGATATTACGATGTTCAATAGAAAGACTGAGCACTCTATTTTCACGTTTCTTTCTCCAGTGATGGATAAATTAGCAGCAAAAAGTCAAATTATGTCAAGTAATTCATTCCTAATACATAATTATGTTGGTTTCTAATAAGACATAGCAAATACTCGTGTTTACAATGAGTTGAACATGGTCGCGATTGTGTATCCAATCCAAAAAGAACTCAATGGAAAACGCGGTTTCCATTGGATATATAAAAGATTCTCCGGGCATACCACTGATGTTCTGGTCTTAACTTCTCCAAATGAAAATGATATAAATATCCCTCGTTAGAATCGAGAATCCTCTATATATTTATGTTTTTAACGAGGAATATATAGATTTTATAGATAGCACCTAGAATTTTGAAGGGAGTCTGTCTAGGAGGAAAGGTAGATGAAAAAACGGTAGAAACAGTCTGGGGGAAAGCTCTACCTCATCTACAATTTGAC
>Ga0307379_10003346_pt1 | contig 23350 bp, 20 predicted proteins | sample UN2MG_FD_202237 | JGI IMG/M metagenome (GOLD analysis project Ga0307379, IMG submission 202237) | Soil microbial communities from Risofladan, Vaasa, Finland - UN-2 | ecosystem: Environmental > Terrestrial > Soil > Coastal area > Acid sulfate soil | place: Finland: Risofladan, Vaasa | collected... | reverse complement strand
GCTCGGTATCGGTGAGAATAATATCGCTGCCTGCACCGCCTGTCGCCCAGCCTTCGTTTAAAGACCCTTGAACCAGGGTAACAGAACCCGGTGGTGGCGTATTCGGTACATTGGAGACAGTAGAGGTAAAAATGTTCTGCCCTACGAGTAGCTCTGCAAGCCTTGTAGATTGCTGGGATACAATGATAAGCCTTTGCTTATTTTCTATTATTCCTTTTGTTTCTTTGAGCAGGACTGGCAGGCGGCCATTATAGTTGGGGGCTGGCGAGAAATTCAGCATGTGGTTCTGACTGTCGTTGCTCCACTGGTTCAGGCTCAAACGGCGCTCAAATCCCTTAAGCCTGGCTATAAGCTCTGGCCAGGTGAAATAAGGTACTGGAAAGTTTGTAGGCAGATCGCCTCGCTCAATCTGAGCACAGCGCAATTCGTTAGCTTGGGTATCTAATTCTGATACAGCGGATTCAATGAGATGGGGTTCATCGAAGACAACCATGGTGTGCGGTGGCAGGTAGTCGGGTAAGGTGCCATCGTTTACTAATGATGAATATAGGTCGAGGCTGTCTGCCCATTGATTCAGGGCGAGACGTTCTATATCCGACTCAATCTTGTTTCTGGTCTCGCTATTGAGATTCGAGAAATCGAGGTGCCGCAAAAAGTCGCTCAGTTCGGCAGGTGAGATAACCATCTCACGGGCTGGTATAATGGTGACCTGGGACACGGTCTCGATAGAGCGCTGATTTGATGGTTCGAAGATACGTATGCTTTCTATTTCGTCGCCGAAAAACTCGATGCGTGCGGGGAAGTCGTTATGAGGTGGATAGATGTCGATGATGCCGCCCCGACGGCTCACGGTTCCCGGCAGTTCTACCCTGGTATCCAGTTCGTAGCCCAGCTCTATCCATCTGGCAAGCATCTGCTCGAGGTTTATCTTCATCCCTTTCTGCAAAACATGACGTGAAGAGGAGAAGTTAGTCACGGGAGTGGTCTTTCTGAGCACAGAGTGTGCGGAGGCAATCACCAGCGGGGTTTTGTCAGAATCGCTCAGACCTGATAGCACCCTCAGGCGTTGTTTCACATTATATGCGTCGGAGGGTATGCGCTCGTAAGGAAGCGCATCTGGCTCAGGGAAATGATGGGTTGAAGAACTGGTGCCGCACCAGACAGGTATCTCATCGTAAAGCTGCTTGGCTCTCTCGGCCCTGGAGGTGATAACCAGCATGGGCAAGCCGAAGTGGCTGTAGAGGCAGGCCAGAAGATATGGCTTGGCTGCATCGAGCACAGCAACTCCCTGCTCCTCTTTTGCTGTTCTGAGCTCTTGAATCAGCCTGTGATACTCAGGCACATTCTGGATTAAGGAGAGAAGGCCAGATAGATTCATAGCGTAACACCTAAAGGGCTAGTCGAGCCGACTAGCCCTAGAGAAATTTTATCAGAAACACCTCCCCATGTCATTCCTGCGTAAGCAGTGATACCGTTCAGTTTTGGCGTCTGCTTGATTCAAGCTCTCAGTGTCTGTATAATTTACGATTGTGTGGCAGAATCACATGTCCTCGAAAGTACCTTCCTCCAGGCTAAAGGCGAATGAGACACCCGCGATAAAGTAATTTTTGGGAGGCAATTGCATAGTGAGTAATGATGGTTTCGATCGATTTAAAGGCTCGTCCGATTATGTTACGTCCAGGCCTTTGAGAAGCGCTGTTAATGTAAGCATTACGCTGGGAAGACCTCTATTAATCCGGGGAGAGCCCGGGACAGGGAAAACCCTGCTTGCTCACAGTATCGCTAAGGGCCTGAAGAAAAAGCTGATCATCTGGAACATAAAATCAACCACGAAGGCTCAAGAGGGACTGTATGTCTATGATACTGTGCAGAGGCTTAACGATAGCCGCTTTGGCGACAGGGATGTCTCTGACATCAAGCAATATATAAAGTTGGGCAAATTGGGACAAGCCTTCGCTGCCCCTGAACAGGTAGTGCTTCTCATCGACGAGGTAGATAAGGCTGACATTGAGTTTCCCAATGACCTTCTCAATGAATTGGATGAAATGAGCTTTTATATTCCGGAGACTAATGAGACCATTAAAGCCATTCACCGGCCTATAGCAGTCATCACGAGCAATGCTGAGAAAGAGCTTCCCGATGCTTTCCTGCGGCGCTGTATATTCCACTACATTGAGTTCCCTGACTCTAAGCTGATGGAGGAAATAGTCAAGGTGCACTTCCCCGATATTAAGAATAACCTCCTTCAGGAAGCCCTGAGGACATTTTACTCGCTGAGGCAGATCGACCAGTTCCGAAAGAAGCCATCAACCAGCGAGTTGATAGATTGGATTCGGGCTCTTATCGCCGGTGGTCTGGCCGACGAGAAAATATCTTCGGAGATTCCCTTTATCGGCACTCTGCTGAAGAAGGAGCCGGATTACAACTACTTTGTAAAGACTCACATGAGCAGGCTTGGCGATACTTATGATAGCCGGAATAGATAAACATGTTCACTGATTTTTTCTATACCCTCAGGCAAAGAAAGGTGCCCGTTTCCGTTACCGAGTGGATGACCCTTATGGAAGCTCTTAACAAGAATTGCATAACTAACCTGGATGAATTCTATTATCTGGCGAGAGCGATACTGGTAAAAAGCGAAGCCCATTATGACCATTACGATGTTGCCTTTCAAGAGTATTTTAAGGGGATAGAAGGCCCGGCAGATATTTCAGAGCAGATACTGGAATGGCTCAAAGACCCCATTAACCGGACGACCCTTACTGAGGCAGAGCGAGCCCTATTTGATAGTATGGACCTTGACGAGTTGATGCGGGAGCTGGAAAAGAGGCTTAAGGAACAGACTGAGCAGCATGATGGCGGCGATTACTGGATCGGTCGAGGGGGCACCGCTCCCTTCGGGCATTCCGGATCTAATCCCGCTGGGATCAGAATAGGCGGTCAATCGGGAGGCAGACATGCCATGCAAATTGCTCAGGAGAGGAGATTCCAAAACTATCGCAGTGACCTGACCCTCGATATCCGCCAGATTAAGATGGCTCTAAGAGGGCTGCGAGAGCTCAACCGAATCGGTCCCGAGGATGAGTTGGACCTGGATAAAACCATTCAGGCTACTTGCAAGAATGCCGGTGATATTGAGCTGGTGTGGACGCGAAGCAGAAAGAATGCGGTCAAATTGCTCCTGCTAATGGATGTTGGCGGGTCTATGGAACCTTTCGCCCAGCTATGCAGTCAGCTTTTCTCAGCCGCTCACTCCAGCAGTCATTTCAAGGATTTCCAGTATTTCTTTTTTCATAATTGCATATACGAAAACCTTTACCGGGATATTGAGAGACGAGAGGCAATAAGCACTGAGCATCTTCTGCGCACCCTGGAACGTGACTATAAAGTGGTATTGGTAGGAGATGCCAGCATGGCTATCCAGGAGCTAACAGACAGGTATGGGGCAATCTATTACTACCAGCGTAATGACACCCCGGGGATAATCTGGCTTAAGCGAATTGCCGAACATTTTACTCACAGTGTCTGGCTGAACCCGGATACGCAATACTCCTGGAATCACCCCACTATTCAAATGACAGGGAAGCTCTTCCCCATGTTTGAACTTACCCTTGATGGTCTGGGGCAAGCTGTGAAAAAATTGGTCGTGAAGAAATAACCTTGCCCGCTTCTTGAAATGGCTCATACCTTATGTCTTCGGTGTACAGTCCTTAAGAGACGGATGCCCCTATATATTTTAATCAACCAATCGGTTTTCAGCGACCTTTACCCCGAAGAACTGAGGAGTATTTAGAAGCTCGTCAGTTATATTTGTTCATCGCTGCCGCGATGCCCTCGGTGAGCAGGCAGTGTATGGCGGCAACGGCTCTGGGGTAGACCTCTTTCATTACCGCCTTTTCTTCGGAGGTGAAATCGCTGAGGACATGCTCTACGGCATCTGCTATCGGTGACGAGGCATCTGCATCCTCTTCAACCGGGGCGATACCTATTCGGATACGGAGGAAGTTCTGGCTGCCCACGCGTTCGATTATGGATTTTACCCCTTTGTGTCCCCCGGAGCTTCCTTTCTCGCGTATCCTAACCTTACCTAAGGGGAGGTCAAGGTCATCATAAACAACTACGATATCCTCTGTGGAAAGCTTATAGCGGCGCATCAACGCCGCCACTGCCTCACCGCTCAGGTTCATGAAGGTCTGGGGTTTGGCCAGTACAATCCTGATGTTCGCTACTTCTCCGGTACCTAGTTTGCTGCGAGCTCCGCGTTGCGTCAGCGAGATGCCGTGCTCGCGGGCAAAAAGGTCAACGCACTTAAAACCTACGTTGTGCCTATTGTTGACATAACCACGGCCCGGATTACCTAGTCCCACAATCAGTTTCATAGTTGAATTTCTCGATTGTCTTTTATCAAACTTTTCAACGCCCTAAATCCCCCATTCTCGGGGGACTTCAGAGAATTGGGGGACACCCCCAAAAAAAGCTCTAAATCCCAATTTCCAAATCCTAAACGAGACCAATGAGTTCATAATCCCCCTGTATCCCCCTTTGGAAAAGGGGGAGTTATGGAGAGACCTATTTCTTTTCCTCCAGCATCTTTAGAAACTGCTTTTCGTCCAAGATTTTGGTGCCAAGTTGTCGGGCGCGGTCGAGTTTGGAGCCGGGGTCTTCGCCTACCACCAGGTGGGTTGTTTTCTTGGTAACAGAGCTTCCCACAGCCCCGCCAAGCTCTTTTATCTTTGCTTCGGCCTCGCTTCTGGCAAATGATTCCAGCTTGCCGGTGACTACGAATTCCTTGCCCGCTAGGGGCAATTCAGAGGGTTTGGCTGGTTCTGCCTTCATTGTCACTCTTTTGTCTTTCAGCCTTCTTATAACATCTCGATTGGACTTTTGTCTGAAAAAGGCTGCCACACTCTCGGCGATCTTTGGGCCTATGGTGGGTATCTTAATCAGGTCTTCTTCGGTTGCTTCAGCCAGCTTGTCCATGCTATCAAAATGCTTAGCCAGTATTTCAGCGGTCTCCGAACCGACATGCCGTATGCCCAGTGCGAAGATTACCCTTGCCAGAGGTCTGTTTTTGCTTTCCTCGATGGCTTTGAGTGCATTGTCAGCGCTTTTCTCACCTATTCTTTCCAGCTTGATGAACTCTTCCCTCTTATCTCTCAGGGTATAGATATCAGCAACATCTTTTATCAATCCCGATTTGAGCAGGGCATCAGCAAGCTTCTCTCCGATGCCCTCGATATCCATTGCGCCGCGGGAGACGAAGTGCTTGACAAGTTCGTAGAGTTGGGCCGGGCAAGATATATTAGGGCAACGAGTCATTGCCTCGCCCTCCGGTTTAACAACCTCAGAGCCGCAAACAGGGCAGCGCGACGGCATGACAAATATCTTCTCCCGTCCAGTGCGAAGGCTTACTACGGGGCCCACCACCTCCGGGATAACCTCGCCTGCCCTCTGTATGATGACCGTATCCCCGATGCGGATATCTTTGCGCTTGATATCGTCCTCGTTGTGCAAGGCGGCGCGTTTCACAACCACTCCGCCAACGTTGACTGGCTTCAAGATGGCATAGGGGTTGAGTGTGCCGGTGCGTCCCACGCTGATGCCAATGTCTTCAAGACTCGTGTTTGCTTGAGTGGCGGGGAATTTGTAGGCTACGGCCCAGCGGGGCTCGCTGCCCACCTCACCCAATTGTCTCTGGAGGTCGAAGCGGTTGACTTTGATCACAACGCCGTCTGCCTCATAAGGTAAATGTTCTCTTCTATCCACCCATTTTTGATAATAGTCTTCAGCCTGCTGAAGGTCTCTTAACAGCGCGTTTTGGGGATTCAGCTTGAAGCCCAATGATTTCACATATTCCATGGTTTCCCAGTGTGTAGAAGGTATTTCGCCTCCCTCAGCCCAGCCTAAACCGTAAATGAAAATGTCCAACGGACGCTGAGCAGTGATGCGGGGGTCTAGCTGTCGTACCGAACCCGCTGCAGCATTCCTCGGATTGGCGAAAAGGGGTTGTCCTGCGGCAACTCTTTCATCGTTGAGCTTCTTGAACCCATTTTTCGAGAGGAAAACTTCGCCTCTGACTTCGAACTTATTCGGGGCGCTCTTGGGTACAGTCAACGGGATGCTTCTGATAGTATTAAGATTCTGGGTGATGTTCTCGCCGCGATATCCATCGCCGCGTGTTGCCCCTGTGACAAACTTGCCATCTTCATAAATCAAGGCTACGGCGAGTCCGTCCATCTTGAGCTCAGCGACTAATTCAAATTGCTGCATGCCTAACATGCCTGAAATTCGCTTGTGCCAGGAGAGGAGCTTTTCGTGGGAAAATGCCTTGCCCAGACTGAGCATAGGGACTTTATGCTCGACCATGCCGAAGGCTTCTAATGGTGCTGCACCTACACGTTGAGTCGGTGAATCAGGCGTGACGAATTGAGGATACTTTTCCTCGAGAGCCTGAAGCTCCCTCACGAGTTTGTCGTATGCTTCGTCACTTATCTCAGGATTGTCGAGCACATAGTACCGATGATTGTGGTGGTTTATCAGCTCCCTGAGTTCATTTATTCTCTTCTTTGCCTCGTTCTCGCCCACGGCAAGTTCACCTGCAAATAAAAGATAAATTTATTACAAATTGTTTCTTATGGCGTGTTTGTAGTATAGCATAGTTCGGAATAGCAACAAAAATGAACGTATAAAAGCTTTGACAAACAAAAACTTTTGTGATATTAAAGAGAACCAAGGGTTCATGACAAAATACATTTTTGTCACAGGTGGCGTAGTAAGCTCCGTAGGCAAGGGGATAGTCGCCGCCTCCGTCGGTAGATTACTCAAAAGCTACAAGATAAGCGTATCGGCTCAGAAGTTAGACCCCTACCTCAATGTAGACCCAGGAACGATGTCCCCCTATCAGCATGGGGAAGTTTTTGTTACCGAAGACGGCGCGGAGACTGACCTCGACCTGGGGCATTATGAACGCTTCATAGATACGAATCTTACCACTGACTCCAGTGTCACCGCCGGGCAAATCTATAGTTCAGTGATTGCCAAGGAGAGAAGGGGCGATTTCCTCGGTGGCACTATCCAGGTTGTACCCCATGTTACTTCCGAGATAAAAAGACGTATTCGTAATGTAGCTGAAAAAAGCGGTGCCGAGGTGATTCTTGTGGAGGTGGGGGGCACGGTGGGCGACATCGAGGGACAGCCCTTCCTCGAGGCTATTCGCCAGATGCGCAATGATGTAGGCAGGGATAACGTCCTCTACATCCATGTTACCCTTCTTCCCTATATATCTTCCACGGGTGAATTGAAGACCAAGCCCACTCAACACAGTGTCAAAGAGCTGCGCAGTATTGGAATTCAACCCGACATAATTGTCTGTCGTAGTGACTCCCCGGTGGGCGATGATTTGAAGGATAAAATAGCTCTGTTCTGCGACGTGGAGAAGAGGGCAGTCGTTCCTCTCACAACAACACCTGTTATATATGAAGTGCCTCTAATCCTGGACGGCGTGGGATTGGGGGAAATCATCATAGAAAAACTGCGTTTGACTGCGGATGGGAAGGATTTGAGCGAATGGCGTGAGCTGGTGGAGAGAATGAAAAAGCCGAAGGCGGCGGTATCCATCGCCCTTGTCGGTAAGTATGTAAAGCTCCGCGATGCCTATCTCTCTGTGAAAGAGGCGTTGCGGCACGCCGCGCTCTATCACGATAGGGATGTGGATATAGTCTGGATTGAATCTGAGGACTTGGAGAAAAACGGGGGCGAATCCATGTTGGGCACTGTAAATGGTATAGTAGTTCCCGGGGGATTCGGATACCGCGGCATTGAGGGAAAGATAGAAGCAGCCAGGTATGCTCGTGAGAATGAGGTGCCTTATCTGGGTCTTTGTCTGGGTATGCACATTATGGTCATAGAGTTTGCACGCAAGGTATTGAAGTCCAATAAGCCCAACTCAAGAGAATTCGATGAAAATACCCCCTATCCCGTAATCGACCTCCTCCCTGAGCAAAAGAAAGTCAGAGAGAAGGGTGGCACCATGCGCCTGGGGCTCTATCCCTGCAATCTCGTCCCGGGCACCAAGGCTGCCGCTGCATATAGTGAATCTTTAATCTATGAACGCCATCGACACCGCTTTGAGTTCAATAATGAGTTCAAGGAAGTTCTGGAGAAGGAAGGGCTTATCCCCGGCGGTCTTTCGCCTGATGGCAAGTTAGTCGAGATAAGCGAAATCGCGGGGCATCCCTGGATGGTAGGAGTACAGTTTCATCCTGAATTCACCTCCCGTCCCAACCGTCCCCATCCGCTGTTTCGAGATTTCATTGGCGCTGCCAAGAAGACCCTGAAGGTGGGCGACCAGCGACCTCTGCCTTTAGAACCGAATAACTCCAGATAACAAACTTATGGTCTATAGACAAAATTATATACTTATGCTATAGTCAGATAGCAGACATGCGCATCTTCCTTGATACCGCTAATATCGACGAGATTCGCCAGGCAGCAAGGTTGGGGGTGGTCAGCGGGGTCACCACTAACCCCTCGCTTGTGGCCAAAGAAAAAAAAGCCGATATGAGGGCGGTCATTCAAGAGATCTCCTCCATAGTCGATGGCCCCATAAGCGCTGAAGTGCTGAGTTTGGAGCCGGAGGCTATGATTCGGGAAGCCAGAAATGTCTCTTCCTGGTCGCCAAATGTGGTGGTCAAGATACCCATGTCGGTGGCTGGGCTGGAAGCAATCTCGGTTCTCTCGAAAGAGGGGATACGAACCAACCTGACACTCTGTTTTTCAGTCAATCAGGCAATACTGGGCGCTGTTGCCGGCGCAACATATATAAGCTCATTTGTAGGCAGGCTCGATGACATTGGTCATGATGGCATGCAACTTGTAGCTGAGATAGTGGAAGTATTTGAGCATTATAAGCTACCCACCAAGGTGATCGCTGCCAGCATCCGTCATCCTTTGCATGTTACTGCTGCTGCCAAGGCTGGAGCTCATATCGCTACGATACCTTATAATGTACTGATGCAGATGGTTAAACATCCGCTAACTGATATCGGGATAACCCGCTTTGCTGAGGATTGGCGGCGCATCTCGAAGGCCTAAAGCCCGAGAGCTTATGGAGTCGCTGTCCACAAACATGACACCAGGGCAATACCCTTTGTTTATCGTATTTAATTTAATTAACGGAGTAGGACTATGAATATCGCCGAACTGGAAATCAAGACCAAAGAGGAGCTCCAGACTATAGCCAAGGAGCTGGGAATCACGGGCATCAGCACTCTGAAGAAAGAGGACCTGGTACTGCGTTTGCTTCAGGCAAATGCAGAACAACAGGGCTACTCGTTCAGGGGTGGCATACTCGAGATTATGAATGAGGGTTACGGCTTTCTGCGCCAGCCTGACCTTCATCCCAATTCTAATGACATTTATGTATCTCAGTCGCAGATTCGCCGTTTTGCACTGCGCACCGGCGATATAGTAAGCGGACAGGTCAGGACACCCAAAGACGGCGAGAAATATCATAGCCTGCTTCGTGTGGAAACAGTCAACAATATGGACCCGGAGGGGACCAAAAATCGTCCCATGTTTGAGCATAAGACTCCTATCTTCCCGGATAAACTGATAAATCTGGAGACGACGCCCGATAATCTATCCACAAGACTGCTCAATCTCGTCGCTCCTATCGGTCGAGGCCAGCGAGGAATTATCGTCTCTCCGCCGAAGGCTGGAAAGACCATGCTTCTTAAACACATCGCCAATGGAATCACCGCCAACTACGACGATATCCATCTGATGATATGCCTTATCGGTGAGCGCCCTGAGGAGGTAACCGACTGGAAGAAATCGGTTAAGGGCGAGGTGATTGCTTCCACTTTTGACGAGCCAGTAGAGGAGCATACCAGGGTGGCCGAGGTTGCTTTGGACCGGGCCAAGAGGCTGGTAGAAGTGGGAATGGATGTGGTTATTTTACTCGATAGCATCACGCGATTGACCCGTGCCTATAACCTGGAGATGCCATCCAGCGGCCGCACGCTGTCTGGAGGCGTTGACCCCGCTGCTCTATACTCCCCGAAAAAGTTTTTCGGTGCCGCCAGGAATACGGAGGAGGGAGGCAGCCTGACTGTCATCGCCACCTGCCTTATTGATACCGGCAGCAGGATGGATGAGGTAATCTACGAGGAGTTCAAAGGCACTGGCAATATGGAGCTCCATCTCGACCGCAAGCTTGCCGAGCGCAGGATATTCCCATCTATAGACATTCAGCGCAGTGGCACCAGACGCGAGGAATTGCTGCTCGATGAGAATACACTGAAGCAGGTCTGGGTAGTGCGCAGGATGGCCAGCTTGCTCGGCCAGAACTCACCTAATCCAACTGAAGCTACGGAGCGTATACTGGAGAGGTTGAGCAAGACCTCCTCAAATGCTGAATTTCTGGCTACCCTTGCCAAAGAGTTTTAATTCAGTTCCTCTAAGTAGCCTCTATTGTTGTTGCCATAAAACTTCGCTGCTATAATTAGGGCGAATTCCCATGAGTTATAATCGCATCGTTATCAAACTGGGCACCAATTTGCTCACTGGCGGGAGCGACCGGCTCAACCTGGAGACGATGGCTTCACTGGTGGGACAGATAGCCAGACTCCACAAAGATGGGGTGGGGGTGGTCGTTGTCTCTTCGGGGGCAATTGCTGCAGGCAGACAGCGCCTGGGGATTACCGGGGATAAGGAGAACAAGGAAATCCCTTTCAAACAGGTGCTGGCTGCGGTAGGGCAGAGTCGTCTCATGGATGCCTATGACCAGCTTTTTGGCTGGCATGAGATAATTATCGCTCAGACATTGCTTACAAGGGCCGACCTATCAGACCGTCTTCGTTATCTCAATGCTCAGAATACGTTGCGGACGCTTATGGAACTCAGGGTCATACCGATAGTCAATGAAAACGATGTGGTTGCTGTCGAAGAAATCCAGGAAACGAAGTTCGGCGATAATGATAATCTCTCTGCCCTGGTTGCTAATCTCATCGATGCAGACCTTCTGATGTTACTGACTGATACTGCCGGCCTTTATACCACTGACCCCAATCGAGACCACAATGCCAGGCTTATTGAACGGGTGGAGAGGATTGATGTTGCAATTGAAAAACTGGCTGGCGCAAGCATCAGCGGTCGTGGCACAGGCGGCATGGCTACTAAGATAGAGGCTGCGAAGCTTGCTACAGCATCAGGTGTGGCGGTAGTCATCGCCAGCGGTCATGCGCCTGATGTTGTTGTGAAGTTGGCTAAAGGGGAATCAATCGGCACATATTTTCAGCCGGTTGCCTCCAGGCTTGAGAGTAGAAAACGCTGGTTGTTGAGCCAGCTCTCTAAGGGGAAGCTTTTTATCGACGAAGGCGCGGCAGCAGCCTTGCACAAGCAGAACAGAAGCCTGCTTCCTGCGGGTATTACCAAAGTTAGCGGTAAGTTCGAGCGGGGCGATGTGGTGAACATTTTTGAAAGCACAACCGGTGAAAAACTGGCTTACGGTATAGCCAACTATAGCTCGGGTGATATAGCCAAGATTAAAGGCGCTCATTCGGATAAAATAACCGAGCTTCTGGGACACGAATACGGTGCTGAGGTGGTGCACCGAGATAATCTGGTAGTGCTTTAGCGTAAAAAGGAGCCCAAAATGCAAGCCGAAGCAAATGAAGTGGAAACCAAAGCTAAGGCAGCGAAGGCTGCCTCTAAGAAACTGGCGTATCTGAACACGGCGGTCAAAAACAAGGCATTGCTTGCTATCGCCGATGCGCTGGTAGCCAGAGAGAAGGATATTATATCTGCCAATAGCAGAGACTATGCCGAGGGCGAGAAGGCAGGGATGGGTGCCGCTATGCTTGACCGTCTCCTGCTTAATACCGAGCGGATTAAAGGGATAGCGGCCGATGTGCGCACTGTGGCTGCTTTGCCCGACCCGGTGGGAGAGATTTTCGAGATGCGCACCCTCTCCAACGGACTTCAGGTCGGGAAGAAACGCGTTCCTCTGGGAGTGATTGGGGCTATCTATGAAAGCCGTCCCAATGTCACCGTGGATATCTCGGTACTTTCTCTTAAGTCAGGCAATGCTATTGTACTTCGTGGTGGCAAGGAGGCGATACATTCTAATACTGCTCTAGCTAAAACAATCCAGGATGCAGCATACGAGGCTGGAATTCCTGAAGGAGCAGTACAGTTCATAGAGTCAACAGACCGTGCCCTGGTGGGGCAGATGCTCAAAATGAGGGATACCATTGACCTGGTAATTCCCCGGGGTGGCTCTGACCTGATTAACTATGTTGCTCAGAACGCTGCCATGCCCGTTGTAACAGGCGGAATCGGTGTATGCCATACCTATGTTGACCGCACTGCTAACCTGGAAAAAGCTGTAGCGATAGCCTACAACGCCAAAGTGCAGAGACCAACTGTATGCAATGCACTGGATTCTTTGCTGGTTCATGTAGATATTGCCGAGAGATTTCTCCCTATGGTTGCAAGGGAGTGGAGTAAGGCTGGAGTGGAGATGCGTTGCGACGAGCGAGCTCTGAAAATTTTAAAGTCTTTGTCCTCAGTTAAGGCACTTGCTGCTGCTCAGCAGGACTGGGGCAAGGAGTTTTTGGCCTTGATTGCTGCTGTTAAAGTGGTTGACTCTCTCGATGAGGCACTGCAGCACATCGAGCACTACGGCTCGGGACATTCAGAAGCTATAGTAACTGAGGATTACTCGGAAGCTATGAGGTTTTTAAATGAGGTGGACGCTGCCTGTGTTTATGTGAATGCCAGCACTCGCTTCACAGACGGTGGCCAGTTCGGGCTCGGGGCAGAGGTTGGAATAAGCACACAGAAATTTCATGCCAGGGGTCCTATGGGGCTAAAGGAACTTACCACCTATAAATGGATTATATTTGGCAGCGGGCAGGTTCGCCCATAAAGCTCAGAATTTCGCGGGTCATGTTAAGGAGGACAACTAGTGACTGAATATAGATTCGAGAGGGAGTGCCGCACTCCGCATTCGGAGGCTTATCTTATTATATCCAATAATGAGCGCTTGGGGAGGGTTGACCTCCATTTTACCCCTTCGATAGTCTATGCCACTGTATGCGTTATGCAGAACCTGACCCAGGAGACGATTGACGACCTCATAGATGTTATTGACGAAGAGTTGGTGATGTCAGCGGATGTGGCCAGGGACGATTTTATTGTAACTGTATATCAGGGTCGGGAGGTCGGTGTTTTCAGCGACGAAGACTTTGAGGATGAGGAGGACTAGCTGTTGTTCCTTTTCCTCAGAATGAGTGAGCGAACAGCATTTTCTATATCCGGTGCGGTAAGTCCGTGTTTCTTTAAAAGTTCTTCAGCTTTTCCTGACTTGGCGTAGATGTCTTTTATAGCAATGAAGGACATAGGGACAGGCCAATGTTCGGCTGCAATCTGAGCTACTGCACTACCAAGTCCTCCCCTTCGCAAGTGTTCCTCAACGGTTAAAATAGCTCCTGTTTCCCTGGCTGCTTTTACGATTGCATCTGTATCTAGCGGTTTGAGTGTAGACATACTGAGCACCCGGCAGTTAATTCCATCCTTGGCTAGATTCTGTGCTGCTTCCAGAGCGTAGGCCACCATGATGCCGGTGGCGATAATTGTTATATCTTTGCCCTCTCTCAGAGTGGTCGCCTTCCCCAGAATGAACTTATAGTCAGATGGATAGACCAGAGGAGTTTTGGGACGGCTGAGCCTTATGTAGAACGGGCCATAGGTTTGAGCGGCTAATTTTACCGCCTGAACTACTTCGTTGGCATCGGCTGGAACGATGACTGTGAAACCGGGGAGAGAACAAATCAAAGCCAAATCTTCAATGGCCTGATGGGAGGTACCATCCTCGCCAACAGTAATGCCGCTGTGGCTGGTGACAATCTTGACATTGAGGCCGGGTTGAGCAACGCTCATTCGAATCTGGTCGAAACAGCGCCCGGGGGCAAACACGGCAAAAGTGCTGGTAAAAACAGTCTTGCCGGATGCGGCCAGGCCAGCGGCGATTCCAATCATATTTTGTTCGGCAATTCCACAATTGAAGAACCGGTTGGGGAATTCTCTGGCGAAGAGAGTGGTCATTGTAGATTTGGAGAGGTCAGCATCAAGTACGACGATATCAGGGTTTTGTTTGCCCAGCTCAACAAGAGTTCTGCCGTATGCTTCTCTGGTACTCTGCTCCATGGCTACTTCAATTCCTCAAGAGCCTTTTTGACCTCTTCCGGAGTGGGAGCCTTGCCATGGAAATCGAGGTTGCGCTCCATGAAACTTACTCCCTTGCCTTTCACAGTCTTAGCAATGATAGCGGTGGGCTTGCCCTTAATCTGCTTTGCTTCTTCAAGAGCAGATAGCAGTTGAGCGAAATCATGCCCATCGACCTCAATAGCGTGCCAGCCAAAGGATTTCCATTTCTCGGCGAGGGGCTCAAGGTTCATGACCTCGTAATTCCAGCCATCGATTTGTTGCTCATTGTGGTCGACGATGGCAACCATGTTGTCTAGTTTAAAATGGGCTGAGGCCATCGCTGCCTCCCAAACCTGTCCTTCGTCGCATTCACCATCGCCGAGAAGGACATATACTCGATAATCTCTGGCATCGAGTCGCCCGGCCAGCGCGATGCCTATACCAAAGGATAAGCCCTGTCCCAGGGAACCGGATGACATCTCTACGCCTGGGGTAGCAGTCATGTCACAGTGTCCTTGCAGACAGCTACCCGGCCTTCTAAGGGTAGAGAGTTCTTCCAGAGGAAGGTAGCCGCTCTCAGCCAGTGCTGCGTATAGGATTGGCGCAGCATGTCCTTTGCTGAGGATAAACCTGTCTCGGTCCTTCCAGCGAGGGTTTTTGGGGTCGTGACGCAGTACCTTAAAGTATAACGTCGTGACAATATCGGCTGCGGAAAGAGAACCGCCAGGGTGTCCGCTGCCTGCCCTGCCCGTCATGGTGATGACGTGACGACGCAACTTTTTTGCTATTGTTGCCAGCTCTTCAGTAGACAATGTTGAAGTCAAATCAGTCTTTTTTTGGCAAGCAATAGCCTCGGCCTTAGTATCGTGCCGAGGCTTTATGATTTGCCCGCTCTTTTTTTGCCCCTTGGCCGGATGGGGGGCATTCATACCTCCAGCGGTGCAATTATATATTATCCTTGTCCCCCCGTCTATACCTTGTTATAATTCTGCTCGTGATTATAGATTTCCATACCCACATCTTCCCGCCACGAATAATGGAGAAACGCGAGCGCTATCTGGGGCGAGACCCCCTTTTTGACCAGCTTTATGCTAACCCCAGGGCTAAAATCGTAACGGCCGAGGAAGTCATAGAAAGTATGGACAGGGATGGCATTGACATCTCCGTGGTTCTTGGTATCGGATGGTCAAGCCACGAGCTTTGCTATGAAACCAATGACTATATTCTGGAGTCGGTAGCTCGTTATCCTAAGAAACTGATAGGTTTTTGCGCAATACAACCGCTTGCCGGTGATAAAGCATTAGCCGAGGTCGAGCGTTGCGTTAGAGGAGGGGTCAGAGGTATCGGCGAGCTGAGGAATGACATGCAGGGGTTTGACCTGTCTGACAGGGCTGTCATGACACCTATAGCTCAAATCGCTATGAAGCATCGGCTTATCATACTTACCCACACCTCAGAGCCGGTAGGGCACTACTACGAAGGTAAGGGGGATATTACACCGGGCCTTCTTTACCGCTTTATCACTGATTTCCCTGATTTGGTTTTGGTATGTGCACACTGGGGTGGGGGATTGCCCTTCTATGCCCTGATGCCTGAGGTCAAGCAGGCATTATCGAATGTCTATTTTGATACTGCTGCGTCGCCCTTCCTGTATAGGGACGATATTTTTAGACATATCTCTGAGATAATAGGGGCAGACAAAATACTCTTTGGCAGTGATTATCCTCTAATTAAACAAAACAGGATTGTGAAGTCGCTAAACTCTCTGTCTCTCCCTGAAGAAGCGAAGAAAATGATTCTGGGCGAAAATGCCCAGAGGCTTTTATCATCGACGTAAGGTGGTTTTCTTGTGGAACCTGTGCGTGCTTTTATTGCCATAGAATTACCCAGGCCGGTCAGGGCGGCTCTTGCCCGGCTGCAGGATGGTCTTAGGGCAAGTAGAACTACCTCGGTGAAATGGGTTGACCCGGCAGGCATTCATCTTACTATTAAGTTTCTCGGCAATATAGATGCAGGGGAAATTCCAGAGCTGTCCAAGGTACTTCGGGATGCTGTGAAAGGAACTGCACCATTTCACCTTAAATTGGAAAATACAGGTGCTTTCCCTAATATCAGAGCACCCAGGGTGGTATGGGTTGGAGTGGGCGGAGAAACAGAACAGTTGCTTACTTTACATAAAAAAGTAGAGCAGGCTCTAATACCTCGTGGATTTGCTCCTGAGAACAGGGCATTTTCGCCACATCTGACTCTGGGAAGAGTACGAGAAGGGGCACAGCCAGGCGAGCTAAGGCGTTTGGGGGATGGTATAGCTGCACTAAATACGGAGGAAGAATTAGTCTTCAGTGTCGATTCGCTAAACCTGATGAGAAGTCAGTTGACGAGGGAGGGAGCAATCTATAGCTGCCTCGCGTCGTTCAAGCTAACTAAGGATTGAAAATATTTTATTAGGCACGATACTAATTTCGCGTTAGGGAACCTCAGTTTCCACGCTTGGAGTCCAATCTCCTCCTCTCCACGTAAGAGGGAAAACCAGCCTGATGGTCTGCGCTGTATCCTTTGTCAGAAAAACAGGCATCTCGTTTCTTTTAGTCTCGCCTCCCTGAGTGATGCTTCCTACTATGATGATTACACCATCAGCCCCTTCGTTCTTAGCTGTGATATCAAGTATAGCGAAGTAGTTCTCAAAGACTCCAGCCGTAGTGGCGTTCACCAGCATCACTTTTGGTTTAGGTTTGCTTATCTGAGACGATTGGGCAACCGATTTTGTAGGTTCGGCCTCTGTACTGGCGCCACCACCACCGCATGCAGAAGCCAGAAGAGCTGCAATTGCTACGAATATAACAACTCCCGCTAATCTTGTGTACCTCATATTGCTCGCCTCCACTCAATTCTCTCGGTGACAATCAGGTTTTGCTTGGCAACCTTGCACTAACGTGCTAATACCGGGGCTGGTTGAAACTGTCTGCGTAGTATTGGTCTGTCTTCATTGGTTGCCTGGTTACTACATTTGAACCAGCCTCGTGCTCTATGGAACAGGCCTTGTCTGCAATCTGCACTATCGTCATAGTTCTGAGCTGGAGTGAAAGATGATTGGTGCTCCTGAGGTCTGCCAAATCTGGTCCACTCGCCTGGTCGATAGAACAGCCCCCAGTTGGCCGCAAGAGCCTCCCCTTTATCCTGAATCTGAGCGGGAGACGCATCGTAATCTATCGACTCACTGTAGGACATTGGACTGTGTTTTTGATTAAAGAGGCCTCTCTCAATATTAACGGGGCGTCTCCTGTATTCCACAGTGGATGCTTCCGACATGAGCGGCTTGCCAAACATATGCCATTCACGCGGTCTGTAATACAATCCGCGACCGGTGGTAACAAAGTCGTTGGAAAGTGACTGGACAGGTATAGTCGCGGCAGCCAGTGGTCTGAGAAAACGTGTCCTTTCTCGGGGATGCTGGAATAGAGCCGGCCTGTTTATCGGGGCCTGCGTTACCGCTGGTATTATTAAAGGTGGGACAAGGGAGGAGCGCATTGTTCCGCGCACTTCTCTGAGCCTCGGTAACATGATGAAAGCCACGGCAAAGCGAAGCACTGCTGAAAGAGCGAAAAGGGCCAGTATCTTATGACCCAGGACAGATTTGACGACGCTCAGAAGTACAATGCCGGTTAGTGCTCCTAGAGCCATAGATAGCGTTGAAAGGGACTTGTGGTATGAGATGTATTTCAGCCTTTTTCCTTGTGGAGCTGCTTCGTAGATGAAGTTGATTGTACAGAGTTCTAGGCCAGCCCACACTGCTCCGGAGAAGAGCTGGATAAACACGAGATAAATGCAACTGTGACATGCCAGCCAGAGAAGTGGAACCAAAGGAATTCCGAGCGATACTATTCTGATGACTTTGAGGTTGCCCACCTTGTCAGCGTATCTTCCCCAGTAAGTGACAATGAGAACCTTGGCAATGAATTCGCTGGAGAACACGATGGTATACTGTATATAGCTGAAATGCAATCCATCCAGAAGGAATGGAGTGATGAAGGGAATCGCCAGATACATGGAAAATTGCATAAGGGAAGCATACAATATGAGTCTGCCAAGGTTTTTCTTTCTCGTCTCTCGCAGAAAATCGAAAAAGCCGAAGTGTGAATCTTTGTCAGTTGTACAGTCGGTATTCTTTATTTTGGAGTAAATGATAAAAGCGCTGAAAGTTGCCACAAAGGCAATTAGGAAGAGAATCAAAAAGCCATTGAGCGTTTGATTATTGAAGATTTGTAATACGGAACCCATGACATAGAAGGTGCCAATATATACAGCGCCGGAGATGGCGGACCTTATCCCCAGGTAGCGTCCCATGGTACGAGGTGGGATAATGTCAGCCAGCCAGCTACTGCGGGCTGGTGTAAGCAGCATACCCGGAATAAGATTAACAACCCAGCATGGTATCAGCCAGAGTGGGTTAATGGGTCTAAAGAAGATAAGAACTGCAATAAGAGGCAGCCAGCTAATTGCATCCAGAAAAGATAGAAAGAGGATGGCTTTCTTGCGTGAGCCCATTTTCTGAATAACTAAGGGTACCTTAATATATAACAGTCCAGCTACGAGATTGCTTATCGTGCACAACATTGCAACCGTCCAGGCGCTGGCTCCGGTCGCAATCATGGAAGCTGGAGCATAGGCGTTGCTGACCTCTTGTACTGCTCCGATTCCAGCCTCACCGTGGAAATACTTGAGGCTCTTTTTTGTCTCTGCTTTAACATCACTCAACGAGCTCTGTTGAGACTCTTGCCTCTCCATATTGGTAGTCCTGATTCTAGGTTTTCACTGTTTCAACATTCCGACCCGGGCTGCGAGGGCGAACCACAAACTGATTCAGTAATGGTCCCGCACGGCTGAACAGGCCTACCATTTCATCTGCCAGTGCTTCAGAATCATTTCCGTATTCGTCAAGCAACTGTTTTTTAGCCCATATGCTAAATAGATACCAGGCGCACCTTTTGTCATCTTTCTCTGACGACAGGAAGTCGGTGTGTAGCATGTTGACTTTCACGGAACCGTTTCCATTGTCATGCCAGGTTCTTAATTGGGACATGTTCTCCGGTGGAATACACAGGTCGGCATGCAAAAAGACCGGCTGAGTTCTCGGGGCACGCGTGCTTACTGGAACTCTGTTGGTGGGTCTTACCGGTGGCAAGTCGAGCTTCTGTACCAGGTCAGGCCCCTTTTTATCGCTGGCGATAACAGTTCTTTTCGGCATTTCCCCTGTTTCTTTATATCTAATGAAATAGCCGATGAATCTATCCACGCTGTTCATAATTTCAGCCAGGCGGTTTTGACGATACTCCTGAGTTACCTGCACAATTTTCTCAGCTATTTGTGGCTCAAGGCCATGAAGTGCCTCGGCCAGTGCTTTGTATACCTCGTCCTGAACTACTGCTGCTTTATCTGCAGTGCCTCTGAAACGGTCACATCGCACCAACCCTTCGAGCCTTCGTCCCAGCCAGGGCTCTTTTTTGAATTCCTCAATATCTGTTAGGGCACAAAGGCGGATTCCAGCCCTGCCACAGAGGTCTATATTTGCCCCTTCTGCTTCAAAAGGAAGAGTATAAAGCTGAATAGAGGCATTGCCCATGTCACCGAGATTGATTACACTGACCATGGTTGGCACACCGCTAAAGATACGCGGTTCCACGGCCTCGTAGCCGTGACCATCGCTAATCTGAATATTGTATAGATTGCGTCTCAAATCATTGGCGAACTCACGGCTCAGGTATTGTTTGAGCCGAGCTTTGGTAAGTTGGGGGGCAATCTCTGGCAAGATATCTATCAAATGGGCTCTTGTGCCCGGTTTATTCATGCGGTGCTGCGAGCATTTTTCAATTATTTCCCCTTTGCCTTCCCTGAGCCACTCGCGCTTCAGGATCAGACAACTCGGCGTATGTCCTCCATTACACGATGACAGATGGAGTTCGTCGGCTATCAAAGCAAAAGCCAGGATACCGACGCCTTTCTCGCCGCGGAGAACATGTTGAAGTTTCTCGGAATTGCCGATGTTCTGAAGAATATGCTCCATCTTCTCCGAGCCCATACCGATGCCATTGTCCTCAATAATTATCTGAGGCAAACGACTTCCATTATGTGTGGAATTGTCGAGGCGAACGCGGATGCAGCCATCTTCATTCTCCGATTGTTCAATGGCATCAGCCGCGTTCTCCACGAACTGTTTCAATGCTTCCAGAGGGCCATGACACAGGTAAGCCAAAACCTCGAACACGCGGGACCCAGTTTGAAGTCGTATCTCAGCCATGTTCCCCCCCTTCTTTCCAATGCTGATTTGAAATTTGGAGAAGTCAGCCTCTAAACGGTGACCTTTTGACTAAGTGGCTTCAGTTCGGTAACTACGCCATCTTTGAGCAGGCATATGACCGGTTGTCCCATGTTCTCAAAGACCCATTGCAAAGAGACCTCCAGTTCTTTCCGAGGATATACCTTGATTTCACCGGTGCGGAGTTGAACGCTGACTTTGGTATCTTCGAGACCGGCTAAACGTCCTGATATGATGCTTTGCATTTCCAATCCTCCTCAAGAGGGAGGGCTGTGATAAAGAGCCCTCCCTCCATCAAGCAATTTGTTATTTAATACCTGGGTGCTGTTTTGAATTTTGCGTTGGCAGCCTGAGCGGGTTGAGGTGTGGCTTGTTGAGCCCGAGTTATTAGCTCACGCTTATTCCGGATGGGATTACGCAGGAAGGCTGGTATGTCCATCTGGTCCTCATCCAGGAGGAACTTGCGAAGCTCTTTCATCTCCTTTTCCATGGCTTGTTTGCTTGCCTTACCAGGCTTGGCGTTGAAGCCGGTTGCAATCAGAGTTATCCTGATCTCGTTTGACATCTCCGGAGCATAGCTCATGCCGAAGATGATGTTGGCAGACGGGTCGGCTGCTTTGCGGATAACCTCTGCAGCCTCTTGTATCTCGGCCAGAGTGAGGTCCATGCCCGCTGTGACGGTGAAGAGTATAGCGGTGGCGCCTTCCACTGAGGTGTCGAGCAGAGGACTGGTAATACAAGCCTTGGCTGCCTCTACTGCCCGGTTCTGACCCTGGGCACTGCCTATGGATAGCCAGGCTTGCCCCATGCCCCTCATCACTGCCTTCACATCGGCGAAGTCCAGGTTAATCTCGCCAGGAGTGGTGATGACCGATGAGATAGCGGAGACGCCTTGATACAGAATGTCGTCTGCCATTTTGAAAGCGCTGTCGGCTGCTGTCCTTCTGTCACAAAGCCCGAGTAAACGGTCATTGGGGATGACAATCAAGGTATCACAGGCTGGCTGCAATCGCTCGATGCCTTCCTCGGCCTGGTCGCGCCTGTGCTGTCCCTCGAAGGAGAAAGGACGGGTGACTATGCCGATAGTGAGGGCTCCGGACTCTTTAGCTACATCGGCCAGAACCGGAGCAGCACCTGTTCCGGTACCGCCGCCCATACCTGCTGCAATGAAGATCATGTCCGCATCCCGAACATGTTTGCGCATCTCCTCACGGCTTTCCTCGGCAGCCATGGCGCCCACTTTGGGGTCACCACCAGCCCCCATGCCTTTGGTGACTTTATGGCCAATCTGAACTGTGTTGATTTTGTCCTCAGCCGTGGTTGTATATGCCAGAGCAACGGCGTCAGTATTAACTGCATATAGTTCTACGCTATTCAATTTGCCTCTTGCCATGCGTCTGACTGCATTCGAACCGCCACCACCAATGCCAAAGACTTTTATCTTTGCTGGAGGTGTCAGTACCATGTTATTGTCTGCCATCTGCTTTTCCTCCTTCTTTTTTCCTTATTATTCTTATCTTGGTCTGATTACTTAGCTTCTACCCCAGGGAATTCGCTGTTTGACGGAAAAAACCCTGTCGAGGACTTTGTCCTTTAGAGTCTCTCCCCGTACCCAATTCTGTTCATGTCGCCAGCTCTTGCTGCTGAAAAGCAGGATACCTATGCTGCTGGCGAAAGATGCGTCGTGGAGGCGGTCAGCGAGCCCGGACATACCGGTTGGCACGCCGATGCGGGAGGGAAGATCTGTGATTTCCTGTGCGAGAAATCTTATTCCGCCAAGGTTGGCAGTCCCGCCGGTCAGTACTAAGCCAGCAGGGAATTCGGATACATAATTCAGGTAACTCTGATTGCGCGTCTGCATTTGCACTATCTGCGAGACAATCAGTTTTATCATTTCCTCGCTGCGAGCTCTGATGATATCGTTAATATCCTTCTTATATATCTTGCCCACGCCGTCGTAGTTGACCTTTACCGCCGGGTCTTCTTCGTCGGCATCCTCTTTTGGTGCCAGGTTGCAATGCTCCTTCTTGAGCTGTTCTGCCATCTCAAAGGGTATTCCCAAACCAACTGAGAGGTCTCTGGTGATTTGGTTGCCGCCAACGGGCAGGACAGCAGTGAGCAGCAGGTTGCCGTTCTTATATGCTGATATCCCCGTGGTTCCAGCACCGATATCAGCCATTACGACACCGGCATCTGTCTCATCAGGATGAAGCACTGCTCGAGCACTGGCCAGACACTGGAGAATCAGACCATCAATGCTTAACCCAGCTTTTCGCGCACACTTGGTTATGTTTTCCGCCGCACTTTCCGGGATAGTCACAATATGCGTATCCAGGTCCATTCTGAATGCGTGCAATCCTTTGGGGTCATGCACTCCAATTTGGGTATCTAGGGTGTATTGTGTGGGAATTACATGCAGGAGCTTTCTTTCTTCGGAGATGTTGATTTCACGTGCCACAGTCATCGCTCTTTCCACATCGCCGCGGCGTACAGTCCTTGCGTTTCTACCAACACTTACGCTGGCTCTGTTTCCCTGAGAGTCGATGTTGCTCGTGCTGATTCCCAGGTACACTGAAGTTATGCTTTCTCCGCTTGTCTGCTCGGCTTTTCTTACGGATTGCCTTATCGCCTCGGCAGCTTGATCTATGTCAATCACCATACCCTTATTAATTCCGGCAGAGGGAGTGATACCTATGCCGACTATCTGAGTAGCGCCTTCGGCATCGACATTTGCCAAGAGGCTGCAGATCTTTGATGAACCCACATCCACTGCTGCCACCATTCTTTGTTTCATTTCGTGGTTGTCCTCCTTCCTTTACTTAACGC
>Ga0307379_10003341_pt1 | contig 23374 bp, 4 predicted proteins | sample UN2MG_FD_202237 | JGI IMG/M metagenome (GOLD analysis project Ga0307379, IMG submission 202237) | Soil microbial communities from Risofladan, Vaasa, Finland - UN-2 | ecosystem: Environmental > Terrestrial > Soil > Coastal area > Acid sulfate soil | place: Finland: Risofladan, Vaasa | collected... | reverse complement strand
GCAGACCGTGGCCCAACTCCTGGCCTCCCCGGGCATCACCAAGTCGCACAGCCGGCCGCACGTCTCCAACGACAACCCGTTCTCCGAAAGCCAGTTCAAGACCCTCAAGTATGGCCCCCAGTTCCCCGACCGCTTCGCCTCCTACGAGCAGGCGATCGAGTTCTGCTCGACGCGGCTTACGCCGACCACCCCGAGCGATTCGTCCGCAAGCCGCCACAGCCGCTCAAGCTGCCCACCGAAGTCTGGATCAACCCCCCGGCCGACGGGCCGGAACCCCGTGCCTTAGAGTTACCGCGCTACACGAATTCCGACGAGGAGTTGTCTCAAACCGGTTGACACGTTCCGGAGGGTGGGTCTCCCCGGGGATGGTTGGACGAGCCTCGTGAGTTGCGGTTGGTCCTCGATCCGGAGTTCTTGTAGGACTGCCGCCGTGTTGTCAGCCTGCAAAGTCTGGGGTTGGAAAAAGTCGCAAGCAGGGCCGCAGGAGAGTTGCATTTGCGGGCGGCCGGGAAGTAGAATGGTTGATAGCGGTTGCATTAGGGGGTAGGGAGCGATAGTCCCTTCACTTCGCCATCAGATCGGCTTATCTCCCTTGGGCAGGCGAGCCTCTTACCCTACAAGACTGCGTTAGGAGGCAAGATCATGTCACGGGTGTACGGCTTCCCTCTGGCTCTTGTGTTGGCCTTGAGCGGTTCTATCGTGGGGCAGGACGCGCCGGCCGCCCAACCGCTGCCCCCGACCGAGGCGGCACCCGACGCGGCGCAACCGCCCGACGAGAAACCGCCTTTGCGCCAGGAACACGTGATTTATTTGCCGTTCGAGAAGCTGCGCGACGTATTCGAGGACGAGGATTCGTCGATCGTGCTGCCTTACGCGCAGTTTCTGGAAATGTGGAATCGGCTGGTCGAACCCGATGAGCCGCCGATCCGACCTCCGGTCAACGGCGTCATCACGCGTGCCGACTACGTGGGGTCGGTCAAGGGTGAGCTGGTCCACCTGGAAGCCACGTTGGACGTCGAGGTGCTGAGCGCGGAATGGGCGCGGCTGCCGGTGCAATTCGGCGATGCCGCGATTGGATCGGCGCGCACGGAAGACGGCGCCGTGTTGCTGCGAGGCGTGGGCGAGGGGCGATACGAACTCCTCGTGCGAGGGCAGGGCAAGCACCAGATCAAGCTGAGCCTGGTGATTGGAGTGAAGTCGGCTACCGAGGGGCGGAGCTTCGTCGTCGAGTGCCCGGCCGTGGGAGTCAGCAACCTGGAGCTGGAAATACCCGAGAAGGATCTGGCCGTGCAAGTCACTCCGCGGCGCACTTCCGAGCTGCGGTCCGATCTGAAGGACGCCACCGGCGTCCGCGCGGTCCTGGGCTCCACGAACCAGTTCACGGTGAGTTGGCAGCCCAAGTCGGGCAGCACGGATCAGGCCGCCGGCCTGGCCAACGTCACCGACGCGATCGCCGTCGACGTGGGCGACGGCGTCGTGCACACGCACGCCGTCTTCGACTACCAGATCCTTCGCGGGTCGCTTGGCGAGCTGGTTGTCGAGGTGCCCGGCGATCAGCGTCTGCTCGACGTCCAGGTGCCCGGCTTGCGCGATTGGCAGACCGAGACGATGGACGACCGCCAGCGCGTGCAGGTGCGGTTGCACGCCCCGGCCACGGAGAAGGTTCGCCTCGAGTTGCACACGGAAGCACCGATCTCCGAAAGAGCGTTCCAGGTGGGGCACGTACGCGCGGTCGGCGTGGCCCGGGAGAGCGGCATCCTGGCGGTCCGCGGCGCCGAAGACGTGGGCCTGGAATACGTGCTGCGCGAGTCGATCACTCGCATCGACGTCGCCGACGCTCCGGAGTCGTTGCGCAAACCGGGCAGCACCTTCTACAAGTTCTTCACGCCGGACCATAAGCTGTCGGTGGTCGCGTCCCAACTGGAACCGCGGATTGTCGTTGACAGTCACATTTCGATTCTGCTGGACAAGACGCGACTGACCACTCGCGGCGAGTTCAAGTATCAGGTCTCGCGATCGGGGATCTTCGCGCTGACGTTTCGCCTGCCCGCCGGGTTTCAAGTCGACGACGTCGCCACGGAATCGATGGAACGGTTCGAGGTTACCTCGGCCGAGAACGCTCAGACTCTGACGGTCTATTTCACCAAGAAGCTGCTCGGCGACCTGACGGTGGCCGTCACCGCCAGCCAAGCGCGCGACAAGCCCGCCGGCGAGCTGACACTACCGCTCGTGGAACCGTTGAACGCCACGCGTGAGCAAGGGCTCGTCGCGGTGATTGCGCCGGAATCGTTGGAGGTGAAGACCGACTCGGCCCGGCTCCAGGCCGCCCGCGCGGCCACGCCCGCGGAGCTGGCGGCCAAGGGATTCCAGCCGGAGGCCCCGGAAGGTTCGACGCTTGCGGCGGCGTTTTCGTTCGTCACGCGGCCGGTCGGCATCGTGCAGACGATTACCGAACGGCCGCGGCGCACGTTGGTCGTCGTCGGCACGGTTGCGAACGTCAAAGAGGACGTGGTGCAGGTCACGACGACGTTTCGCTACCAGATTCAGTTTGCCGGCACCGACACGTTTCGGATGGCGGTGCCCGCGCTCGCGTCCGATCGTCTGCAAGTGGAGGGAGACGGCATCAAGGAGAGGCGCAAGGCCGACGAGGCAAGCGACGACGGCACGGTGGAGTGGACCATCGTGCTGCATTCCGAAGCGCTCGGCGACCGCACGTTCACCGCGACGTACGATCAGAAGATCTCCATTCCCGATCAGGGGACGCGGTTTGAGCTTCAACCGATCAAAGTGCTCGACGCGGACCGCGAAGCCGGGGAGATTGCCATCCAAAAGGACCTCGCCCTATCGGTCGAGGCCGCGCCGACGGGCCTGGAAGAGATCGACCCTCGCGAGCTGTCGCAGCCGATCGGCGCGACCCAGCCGTATCTGACGTACCGCTATTACCAGCATCCGGCTCAACTGACGCTGAGCGTTACGAAGCATGAGCTTCAAGACGTCGTCAAGACGGTGGTTCGCCGCGCTTACATCGAGGTCGTCATTACCGAAGACGGCCCGATGACCATGCGTGCCCGGTACGACCTGAAATCGAGCGAGCGCCAGCGTCTGGCGGTTACGCTTCGCAATCCGCGCATTTTGGGCATCACCGTGGCCGGACAGACCGTGGCGCCGGAGAAAGCGCCCGCCGCGCCCGGCGGCAGTGCCGAGGACAAGACCTACCTGATCAACGTGGCGCGCACGGCCGACTCGGATGAGCCGTTCCAGATCGCGATGGTCTTCGAGACACCGCTGCCGCAGAAGAAACTCGAAGTCACCGACCTCTTGCGCCTGCCGCTTCCGCGGTTCGACGAAGGCGTCAAGTTTCAGCAGGTGTACGTGCGTGTCTGGGTGCCGAAGGACTACCGTCTGGTGGGCGACCCGGAAGGCTTTACCAGCCATATCGGCGTCGGTCTGTGGGATTCACGCAGGATCACGCAGACGGCCGACAATCCTGACGGTTGGTTTCCCCAAGACACGTCGTCGTTCGACTTCCAGGTCGGCGGGACGACTTACTTGTTCAGCAGCCTGACCGGGCCCACGGAGCTGACCATCGGCTACTGGCACATTCCCACGATGACGGTCATCGCCAGCTCGCTCGTCTTGTTGCTCGGCGTAGTGCTGGCGTGGTTCTCTCTGGAGACCAAGGTATTCACGATCCTCGCTCTGGTGTTCGTCGCTTCGTTCGCCGGTCTGTTTACTCCGTCGATCATCAACAGTTGGCTGCTGGCGGCACGGCTGGGAATCGCCGGGGTCGTCGCGCTCTGGCTGGTCGTCTGGTTGTTGTACGTTCGTCGAACCGGCTTCCCCCTGGCGTCGCTCGCCGGGCAAGGTGTCCCGGTGCCGGTCGGCTCCGGCGCGGCTACGGCCAAGTCGCCCGCGACGGCGACCGACCTGCCACCGTCGCCGGAATCGCCGCCCGGTGGCGGGGAGCCGATAGACGCCGAGGTCGTCGGTGACGAGAACGCCTCGACGGAGTCACCTCGCAGCCCCTTCGCATCCGGCGACGCTCCGGCCGCTCGTGAGCCTGATGATGATGCGACGGGCAAGCCGGAGGGGGGCCGTGATGAGCAATGACCAGCCTGGGATCGACCCACCCATGACCGGCGGTTCCCGTGTGAGTCCCGGATACCGCCTGCTTGCCTGTCCATGGCTTGCATCCTGCCTGTTGTGTCTGGTTGCTTCTCCCGCCTCGGCTCAAGTGACTCACGGTCCGCCGCGAATTCGCAACGTCTACATCCCGGCGGATCAACTGAAGGTGCTGTTCGGCAGCTCGTCCAAAGGCGTGCTGATGCCGCGCGACAAGATACTGGCCTTGTGGCACGAAGCCCGGAGTCACGTCGCGTCCGAAACGGTCCCGCCGGCCGATACGGTGCTGGCGCAGGCGGCGTACGAAGCGCGGCTGGACGATCACGAGCTGCGCGTGACCGGCCGCATCCGGATCGCGAACCTGCGCGGAGGCTGGCAGGCGGTCGACCTGCCGTTCGGCGGACTGGCCATCGAGTCGGCCCAATGGGGCGGCCGGCCGGCCCGGTTCGGGCGCAAGGACGACGGCACGCTGTTTCTGCTGCTCGAGGAGGAAGGCCGGGCTGAGTTGGAGCTGGAGATGTCGGCCCCCCTGGCAAGCAAGGGGGGCGACCTGGCAACCACACTCAAGCTGCCCCCGGTGCCGGCGTCCGAGATATTGATCCGGCTTGACGAGGGCAAGCAACTGCGGGTCGGCGAGACGACGCTCGAACCCGACGGCACCGACGACGGCGAGCAGGTGTTCCGCGTTGCCGTCGATCCCACGGGCCTGGTGCCGCTGGTCGTATCCGATCGTTTCGCGGGCGGCAACCGGACGCCGCTGGTCTTCGTCACCAGCCGCTCGATCGGCCACGTGGAGCCGGCCGGACTCCGCTGGGAGGTCGTCCTCGATCTGGACGTGTACGCCCGCCGGGCCGACTCCTTTCAGCTTCAGGTGCCCGATAGCGTCGACGTGGCGGAGGTCGAGGCGCCGCAACTGGCCGCGTGGACGATCCGAGAGCAGGCGGACGGCACGGCGGCCGTCGCGCTCACTTTCCGCAAACCATTCCTCGGCCGGCGTGCGGTCCGGTTGCTTGGCCTGGCGCCCGTCCCCTTGGCCGAGCCGTGGAACGTCCCGACGGTCAAGGTGCTCGACGTCGCGTCGCACGTGGGGCAGGTATTGGTGCATTCATCGCCGTCGTTGCGGGTCGAGGTGGGTGCCTTGAGCGGCATCAGGCCCGAGCCATTGTCGCTGCCGGCCGGTGACGCGACGGACGACGCGCCGTTGGCGTTTGCGTTCTGGGACGAGGACTTCCGGTTGCCGTTGCGCGTGATACCGCGGCGCCGGACGTTGCAGGCGTCGGTGGCGACTTTGGTGGAGGTCGACCGGGCAGGCTTGGTGTTGCGGAGCAGCGTGACCGTCGAGCCGCGGCACGCTCCGGTTTTCGGCGTCCAAGTGCAGTTGCCGCGCGACTGGGAAGTCGCTTCCGTGCTCGCGGCCGGCCAACCCGTCGAGTGGGAATCGGTGCGGCCGGAGGGCGCCGACCCGGCCGCGGACGCACTTCTGCAAACCGTACGCTTCGATCTCGCTGAACCGTTGAGCCCCGGCCGGTCGTTGGAAATCGCACTGACGGCCCAGCGGCGTCCCGATGGCTGGCTGGAGCAGGACGAAGGATTCAGCGAGCTGCCGTTGCCCGAGCTGCGACTGGTTGGTGCGGACGAGGTGGAGGGGACGGTGCGGGTGCAGGCGCCGCCCGACGTCGAGCTGCTCGTGTCCGACTTGTCCGACGATTTGCAGCCGGTGGCCGCCGATCGGTCGCGCGGTGCGTCGACCCGAGCCGCGGGCACGGCCCTGCAATACCGCTACCAGGACGACGCGCGCGCGACCGGCCGGCTCCAGGTCCGAACCGTGCCGGCCAAGGTGTCGGTGGAGACGCTGGCTTTCGTGCGGCTCGACCGTGGCAAGCTGGACGTGCACTACCAGCTCGACCTGCGCATCCGGCACGGAAAGATACGGCGAATCCGCTTCACGCTGCCCGTGGCGGTCGGCGAGAAGATCCAAATCGTTCCGGTCGACTCGGCGGCACGGGTGATCGAACAGCGGCATGCGCCGCTGCCCGACGCCGGCGACGGCGGCGCCGCATTGTACTTGTGGCAGGTGGTTCTGGACCGGCCCGTGACGGGCGACCTGACGCTGGCCGTCGATTTCGGGCAGACGTTTTCCACGCAGACCCCGGCCGACGGGGTCGCCGCACCCGGAGGGTACCCGGCGACCGGCGAGTCCGTCTCGGCCAAGGCCGGCGCTCCGGTGGCGATTCCGGTCCTGGCTTTCCAGAACGTTTCACGACAAAGCGGCATCGTGGCCTTGGAAGCGGCCAGCGATCAGCAGATCGATTACGAGCCGGAGAACCTGCGCGACCTGGACCCGGCGGACGTGTTGAAACCGCGGGCCTACGTTCCCAGCCAGCGGATCGTGGCCGCCTACCAATATCAACGGCTGCCGTACCGGCTGACGATCTCGGCCACGCGTCACGCGTCCGAGTCCGTCCTCACCGGGATTTGCGAATCGGCCGAGATTACGAGCGTCGCCGGGCGCCAAGGTCGGATGCGCCACCAGGCGCGGTTCTGGCTGCGCAGCCTCAACCAACAACACGTGCCCGTAACCTTGCCCGAGAACGCCGACTTGTGGACCGTCATGCTCGACAGCCAGCCGGTGGAAGTGCGCCGGGCGCAGGGCACGTACATCGTCCCCTTGCCGGCCGGGCAAGCGGACTCGGCCGGCGATTCGCGCGACCTGACGCTGCTGTACGAAACGGAGAGCCCGCTGCCGGCCGCCGACGGCCTGTGGGGGCGGCTCCGGCCCCGGACGATCCGCCAGAGCGCGCCGGAAATCGCCATGACGACCTTGGGCACGACGTGGCACGTCTACCCGCCCGACGGGACGGACCTGGTGTCGGCCGCCGGCGACTTCAAGCCGGTCACCCGGCTCACCCGTCCGACGCTGGTGAGTCGCTTGGCCGAAACGGTCGCGCACGAGAGCACGACCGGGCTCGGATGGAAGTTCGGCGGCCTTGTTGCTATCGTCGTCATCGTGGCCGTCTTCTCGCTGGTAAGCACGGGCAGGGGGTGCGCGATCAACCTGGTCGAGCTTTTCGTGGTCATCGTCATCATCGGCTTGCTCATTGCCTTGCTGCTGCCGGCCACGCAATCGGCGAGGGAAGCCGCACGGCGCTCGCAGTGCACGAACAACCTCAAACAGATCGGCCTGGCCCTGCACAACTACCACGACACTTGGGGGGCATTCCCGCCTGCCGCGATCGGTCCGAGCGACGTGCCGCGCGAGCGGCAGTTTAGCTGGATGGTGGCCATCTTGCCCTACTTGGAGCAGAACGCTCTGTACGACGCGCTCCGCCTCGATCTCCCGGTGGATCACCCGCACAACGCCGCTTTGCTTCAGATGGCTCCCAGCTTGCTGTTCTGCCCCTCCGATCCGACGCCGTCGGCAACCCAGGAGGGATGGCCGAAGACTTCCTACGTAGCCATCACGGGCGCCGATTCGACCGACGGGTCCGGCGGCGTTCGCGGAATCATTGGATTCGACCGAGGGCTTTCGATCGACGAGATCGTGGACGGCACCAGCAACACCCTCATCGTGGGCGAGGTAACCGACGGCGGCCCGTGGTTTGCCGGTGGTACTGGCACCGCACGCCGGATCGACGATTGGATCAGAAACAAGACGTGGAGCCAACACCCGGGCGGAGGGAACTTCGTGCTCGCGGATGGATCGGTGCGGTTCATCGGCTCGAACACCGACCTTCAGACCCTGCGTCACCTGGCCACGGCACAGGGTATGGAAGAGATCGCCGATGAGGAAGGCTACAGCGGGGACATGGCCACGAAAGCAGCGCCGGTCGATGCGTCCGAGACGCCTCCGCCTGCGACGCCGGCTGAAGAGGGAAAGGAACCTGATCTCGCCACGGCACCGACCCCACCCGAGGACAAGCCGTCGCCCCAGGTTCCACGGCAGCCGGCCATCCGGCGCGGTGAACGAGCCCGCCTTTCACTGCGCGTCGCGATCGAGACGCAAGGGGGCCAGGCGATCCGCTTCCGGCGCGAGGGCGGCCCGGGAGAGCTGGTGCTCGGACTGCAGGACAGAACGTCCACACGAACGTTGCAGTGGTTCATCGTCGCCGCGGCCCTGCTGGCCGCCTGGATCGGGCGACGCGCGCCCGGATCGCGGCGCGCGATCGCCGTCGTCGTGGGGCTGGCCGTGCCGCTTGGGGCGTCGGGGCTGGTCCCGCTGGCCTGGACGCCCGTGCTGGACGGTCTGCTGCTCGGTGCGTTGGCGGCGGGCTGTTTGTGGATCGTCCTGAGAATCGTCGCGGCGATCAAGACGAGCGTGGCCGTGCCGACGGCGGCCGCCGTGGCGATCGGCATCGGCCTTCTGTTTGCCACGGGCGCGAGCGCGGCGGAGGAAACGGGGGTCGCGGGTGAGCCCCAGGCTTCGATCGGGGAGGTGCGTCCGCCCGACCTGACCCTGTTCATCCCTTATGACCCGGACGACGACAAGCCGTTGGAGAACACGCAGGTCTACTTGCCGCACGACGAGTTCCTGCGCCTATGGAAGCAAGCTCATCCCGAGGAGCCGGACGACGTGCCTCCGGGCGTCCGGGCGATTGTCAGTCACGCCGAATACTCGGGGCGTCTTCAGAACGACGTCGCCCGTTTCGACGGTCGTCTCCTGATCCATCATTTCGACGATCGGTGGGTGCGCGTCCCGCTGCCGCTCGGCGAAGTCGCCTTGGAGACAATCGAGGTCAACGGCCGACCGGCCACGCTGGCCGACGACAATCCGGCAGGCAGTCCTATCGAAGGAGCGGCTGAAAACCCGTCCCCCAAGAAACAGGATGCACAATCCGGCCGGGAGGTCTCGCCGGCAGCCGGCGCCGAACCCGCGATCTACCTCGATGAGCCCGGCCTGCACGTCGTCGACGTCCGGTTCAGTGTGCCCGTCAGCCGATTGGGCGCAACCGGCCAGATGACCGTGCCCTTGCGCGCCGTGCCTTCCGGCCGTCTGCTGTTCCAGTTGCCGGCCGAGGGTCTGGACGTCCAGGTCGGCGGGTGTCCCGGGGGCTGGCGTCGGCAAGCGCCGGTTTCCGACGACGAGGGCGCGGCCGCGGAATCCGCCGGTGAGCTTGTCGGCATCCCGCTCGGCGTCGCCGGCGAGCTGTCGATCCGTTGGCAGCCGCGGCGCGTGGAGGCGCGGGCAGGACAGCTTGTCAGCGTGGATCAAGCCCTGCTGGTCGAGGTGCTCGACTCGGGCGTGCACTTGCACGGCAAGTTCCACTATCGGATTCAGCAGGGGGCCATCAGCGAAGTGCAGTTGCGCATCCCGCCCGACCTGGCCGTCCAACGCGTTGACGGCGCGGAAGTGGCGGATTGGTCGATCGAAACCGACCCGGCGACCGGGCCCGATGCCGCGGCACGGCGGCTCGTCGTCTCGCTGAAAACGGAGCTGACGACCGGCACGGACGTGGACGTCCACTGCTTCCGCCGCGATCGTCAGGTGACGGGGACCATCGACGTCCACGGCCCGGAGCCGCTCGGGGTCGTGCGCGAAACGGGGCGCATGGCAATCGGTTGCTCGAGCCATTTCCGCGTTCGCGTCGGCGAGACGGACCGCGTGGACCAGATCAACCGCGTGGGGCTCGATTTGCCGCAGAGCCCCAGTGACGGCTGTGCCCTGCTGTCGGCGTACCGGTACACCTCGCGACCGTGGCGTCTGCGACTACAGGTCGAGCGTCATCGGCCGCGGGTCGAGGTGTCGGATCGCACGGCCGTGGTCGTGACGGCACGCCAAGCCGCCTTGCGGAGCCTCCTGACCGCGCACGTCACCGGCGCCCCCGTTTCGTCGTTCGGGCTGCGGCTGCCCGCTTCGCTGAGAGTGTCTCAGGTTCGTGTTCCTCCGGACGCCGACTGGTTCATCGATCGCGACGGCGAGGGCCAGCGGTTGAAGGTGGAGCTGAGCGAACCGGCCGTCGGGGAACTGAGCTTGGCGGTGAGCGGCTCGCTCGTGCGAGATTCGAGCCAGGCGGAGTTCGTCGTGCCCGGCGTCACGGTGGAAGAGATCCAGGCCCAGCGCGGGCAACTGGCGATCTGCGTGGACGACGATCTGGAGGCCGTCCTGACGAACGACGGTGGCGCTCGCCCCATCGATCCGGCGGCGTTGGAGGGCGTCTTGCGACCGGACGGCGGTAGGCCGGTGCACTATGCTTTCCAGTATGAGTCGCCGCCTGAAGGCCTGCGCCTGCGCCTGTCGCCCGCCCCGTCGCGTTTGAACGGCGACGTCACCACGGTGGTCAGCGTTCGCGAAGGCGCCGTGGCGTACGTCGGCAAGGTCGATTTCGAGATCCGGCAAGCCGGGCGTTCGCGGTTTCGAGTCGTGACCCCGGAATGGTTGGGCGATGATATCGAGCTGCGGGGCGAGCAAGTCCGGCAGATACGCTCCCAGGCAGCCGACTCCAGCCGTACCTGGGAGATTGAGTTGCAGCAGCCGGTGCGGGGGACCTATCGTGTGCAACTGATTCAGACGCTGCCGCTGCCGGACGACGGCACGGTGCCGGCCGCCGTCATCCGGCCCCTCGACGTGGAACGGTCGCGAAGCCACCTGGTGCTGGAGAACTTGACCGCGGATGAGATCGCGGCGACCACGATGCACGGCGCGACGCCGGTCTCGATCGCCGAGGTGCCCGAGGGCCTGACGGACAACGTGCGCCGGCAGGCCGTCGCGGCGTATCGAATCACCGATGAGGCGGCCGTTCTGGTGTGGCAACGCCGTGTGCGCGAGCAGGAGACCGGCCTGATGGCCAGTATCAACCTGGCCGACTTGACGACGGTCATTCACGCCGACGGTCGCTATCGGGCTCGTGCCGCCTACAACATCCGCAACTTCACCCTGCAATTTCTCGAATTGGAGCTGCCGTCCGACAGCCGGGTATGGTCCGTCCACGTTTCGGGTCAGCCCGTGCGACCGGCGAAGATCCGCCGCCAGGGCCGGCCCGTCACGTTGTTGCCGCTCGAGAAGACCTCGGCCGGTGACTTTTCGTCGAAGGTGGTCGTGGTCTACTCGGGCCGTCTGGGAGAGCCTCTCGACGGCTGGACGCAGGTTCGGCCGCCGGCTCCCCGGATCCTCAGCGACGTCCCCGTCTCGCGCACCCTGTGGACGCTCCTCCTGCCGGGCGAATACCGAGTCGGTCTGGTGAAGCGAGAGAGCAATCTGGAGGAGGTCGCCGCGGCCTACCAGCAGGAGGAACGGAAGCTGTCGTTCCTCGATGAGCTGCGGCAGATGGTGCAGGTGGCCGGCACCCGAGGCAAGTCGGCCGCGCGAACGAAGGCCCGATACAACCTCAAGCAAGTCACCTCGGCCCTGCAAAACTACGCTCAGCAGAGCGCTCAGGTCGACGCGGTCAACGCCGCGGACGTCCAGGAGCAGGCTCAACAGATCGAAGCGGAAATCAAGCGGTTGGACGAGCTGAAGACCGACGCCAAACGGGCGGATGGTGACGCGAGCTTCTATTTCGAACCATCGCGGCGGCAGCCGGAAGGCGTCCGGGGCGACGTCGATCTGAATCGGGGCCTGGAAAGGCTCGCCGAATTGTACGTGACGGACGACGACAAAGCCGTCCCGAAAGAAGGACGGAAGAAGCCGCAGGATCAGGTCGGTGGCCGTCCGGAACAACCACGGGGAAGGCTGCGCGAGCAGGCCGCCGAGCAACTCGAGAGGCTCCAAACGATGCGGCAGGAAGAACGCGTCCAGGGGAAGAAGGCCGCCCCGCGGCAACCTTCGGAGTCGCCGGAAGAAGAGCGGGAGGCGGAGGCGGTTGGCTTGCCGCCCGCCGTCGAGGAACGAACGGGAGAACAAGCGCCCCAGGACGGACAAGCCGCGCCAGGCGCCCCCGTGGCCGCGGCCGGGACCGGCTATTTGTCCCTCGACTTGGACCTGGCCCTCGTGGGCACCGCGTACCATTTCCGCAAGCTTCACGGCGAACCGCGTCTTGTCCTTCGCGCCCGCCACGAAGACCTGACTCGCTTCGTGTCGGCCCTGGTCTGGGCCGGCCTGTGCCTGGCGTTGGCCACCGCGGCCGTTTACGGTCTGAGGCGACCCAACGCCGCCGAACTCGCCGCCCGTGGCTGGCCGTGGTTGGCCGCGGTCGCCGGCACGGCCTGGTTGTTCCTGCTGCCCGCCGGTCTGCTCGGATTAGCTCTGCTGGTGGCGGCGTTGTGTGTGCTGATCGCCCGTTCGCGAAAGCGACGGACGACCGACTCCAAAACATCGGAGATCCAACCAGAACCTTCGTAACACTCTGGCCGTCTGAAGTTGGTGTTGCGATGACGGCCCCGTGGTCCGTGAAGCACTCTCACCAACTAGCGAGGCGGGGCCTCAGACCGAACCGAGAGTCCAGTGGTCAGGGTTCGGGGTTCAGGGGTCAGGACCTGGAGTTCCACATATACACGCAAGTCCTGACCCCTGAACCCCGAACCCTGAACCCCACAAACTTGACTCATCTGCAACAACTTTCGGAAACCAAGTACCCTAGACCTGTTGGCCGACGAGATGTCGCTTTCACGTGCGACCGCGCCGGCGTTTTCTGATGGTGTCCTGGTCCAGCGATTCTTTACAACCCAATCGGGTGTGCTGGCCCAGCGGATCTCACCTCCCTTGCGAGATGGAGGTATGCACCGCCAAGAAGAGCGATATAGTCAATCATTCGCCTGGCATTCGAGTGCCGGGAGATGAACGGCTCTTTGCCAAATGAGAACAAGAAGCAGTTCTACTGACTGTCGGCGCGCAGGGCTATCGTGAGTGCCCCGGCAAGAACGTGCTAGGCGGCACGCCGTAGCTTAACGATGGGCAGATGCGTTTGTTCGGCGTGGCAGGCCACGTCCAGCTTGAGCCGAACGCCCGATTTGCCTCCGACCGGGACGCGCGGCGCAGTGCATGGTGCCCCGCGTGGCCAACGCGACCGAGGTTCGAATCGCGGATATCGGCAAGCAGGATGCTGGTGGTGGTAGGCTTCGTTCGGCGTCCTGCAATTCAGGAAGGTATGAGGCCGCCACTGGTTGTACCATTCCATGAAGCGAGCCCGCTCGTTGCTGCTGTCGGCCGCCCGACTGCGACTGTACGTCAAGGCATACTGGGCCAAAGCGACGACGTGGAGGATAGCGGATTTGACGTGTGTGCCCCAGCTCTTCGGGAGTGGTATCTGCGGCTGCTTGCTCTTGCCGGGCATCTTGGCCTCCAAGGGACAGCTTGTCTCTGAATCCCTTGAAGATCGGCATAACCTCCGCGTGATATGGAGGTTACGATCGGAGGTCGGCGACCCAAACAATCGCCGGACCAGCGCACCAAGCTGGACGCTCGCTGACAGGGCGATCGCAAACCGATGTCTGACCGCCAGCCGACTACGGCCAGTAGGCGGTGAAGATCTCGTCGACCGCCTCGGTTGAGGTGTCCTCCTCGGTCTCGGTGTCGTGCTGGTTGATCTGGTCGAACTGGTACAGCCAGAGGATCGCGTCCACGTTCGCGTAGTGGACCAGGCCGGCTTCCAGCGCGGCGTCGTACAGAATGGCCACGTCTTGGCCACCACCGGCGTGGGCGTGCACTTGATCGAACGACACCGCCCGATTGAAGTACTCCGGACCGTACAGCCGAGTGTATTCCGGCGTGGCCACCAGCGTGTCCTTGGCCGCGGAGCCGTAGAGGTGGGCGACGTCGGTCCCGCCCGTGGCAAAGGCGTGCACCCACCGGAATCCCTTCGCCCGGTTGAAGAAGCCGTCGCCGTAGAGCTTCGCTTGCTCGGGCCAGGCTTTGAAGGTCTCGTCCCCCTGGGGGTCGTCGTAGAGCACGGCCACGTCGTCGTTGCCGGGGGTGCTGAACGCGTGCACCCAGCGGAACGCCTTCGCCCGGTTGTAGAACCCGTCGCCGTAGAGCTTGGCCTCGCCGGGCCAGAACTTGAACGTGTCCTTCCCGTCGGGGTTGTCGTAGAGCACCGCCACGTCATCGTTGTCGGGCGTGCTGAACGCGTGCACTTGGCGGAACGCCTTTGCGCGCGTGTAGAACCCATCGCCATAAAGCTTCGCTTCCTCGGGCCAGAATTTGAAGGTATCGACTCCGGTGGGGTCGTCGTGGAGCACCGCCATATCTTTGCCGCCGGTGCTGAACGCGTGCACCCAGCGGAACGACCGGACCCGGTTGAAAAACCCGTCGCCATAGAGCTTGGCTTGCTCGGGCCAGAATTTGAAGGTATCGACTCCGGTGGGGTCATCGTGGAGCACCGCCATATCTTTGCCGCCGGTGCTGAACGCGTGCACCCAGCGGAACGACCGGACCCGGTTGAAAAACCCGTCGCCATAAAGCTTGGCTTGCTCGGGCCACGATTGGAAGGTGTCGTCCCCGTCGGGGTCGTCGTGGAGCACGGCCACGTCGGGGCCGCCCCCGCCCAAGACAGTGATCGACTCGGCGTCGGCAATGTGGACCGTGTACCCCTCGCCGGAGAGCGTGCCGCGGCCGGGCCAGAGCTCGACGGTGTCCTTGCCGGCCGAGCCGGTGAGGAGGACCGTGTCGTCGCCGCCAAGGCCGTCGAGCTCGACGGTGATCGTCTCGGCGCTGAACTGGTGTGTCACGCCGTTCACCTTCACGGTCCAGTGGCCGGGCGCGGGCCCCGGACGGAACTCGAACACGTCGTTCTGCTCTGTACCGGAAATGACCTCATGGTTGCTTTCTTGCCCGACGGTGTTCGTCAGTCGAAGGTCGGCATCGGACCCGGCACCGGCGACGTGCAGCACGTAGCTTTCTCCTTCGGCCACCTCGGCCTCCAGCCAGGGAGTGCCCGCACCGATGGCCACCGGCATCCAGTCGCTGCCGTAAAGCTCGATCGCCGGGGGCTCGCCCTGGTAGCCGCTCAGCTCGGCGTGAAGGATCGTGTCTTCGGTGGCCTGGAACCCGAGCCACACGTCGTCGTCCACCAGGGTCAAGCCCAGCAGAAGCTCCTCCAAAGGCGGCGTGGAGGCCAGGAACAGCCGTTTCGAGATCAGCTCGGGTATCAAGCCGCGTTCACCGAAGTTGTAGTCGAGGGCGTCGGTGCCCGGAGCCAGGCCGATGCCGACGAAACAGTCGTTCTGCACCCGGGAGCACGGAGGCGTGCCCTGGGTATCGAGGCCGTCGACAAATGCCCCGGGCTGGGTTTCGGTCAACGTGTAGACGCCGGGCGGCAACAGTTCAAATCGGTAGCAGCCATCGGCTTGGGTGAAGACCGTCGCCCGGAGCGAACCGCCTAGCTCGATCGGCACGTTGGGAAGCCCCGGCTCCGTTGGGTCTTTCACCCCGTCGTTGTCGGTGTCGACGTAGACGTACCCGCAGATGCTGCACGGCAACTCCTCGCTGCGATAGTTCCCGAAGTCGACGTTCGTAGCCGGCGTCGTGAGGCCCACGGTGACGACGTGCGTTCCCAGGGCGAGGTCGCTGAGCGGGGGACGGATGCCTTGGTCGGGCGGATGGCTCTGCGCCCAGCCCGGCACGGCTTCCTCGGCCAGGACGTACGTCCCGGGGGCCAGGCCGTCGAAGCGGTATCGGCCGGCTTCGTCGTCGGGGGTGCCGGGGTCGTCCGCCCGGGTTTGGGCCGTGGCGACGAGCTGGCCCTGGGCGTCGAACAGATGGACGGTGAAACCGTCCAGGCCCGGCCCGTCCAGCTCCGGCCCGCTCCCGTCCAAGTCCTCGAACTTGCGGCCCTGGATGGACGTGGCGGGCACCTCCCGGATCGTGATCTGAACGGTTGCCTCGTTGGACGTGGCGCCTTGGTCGTCTTGCACCATGTAGGTGAAGCTGTCGCTCCCTAGAAACCCCGGAAGCGGCGTGTAAAGGACCAGCCCGCTCTCACCCACGACTGCCGAGCCCTTGCCCGGCGCGTGTTCGATCGTCAGCGTGCCGGGGTCGATACCGCCTTCGGGGTCGACGTCGTTGCGGAGCACGTCGAGCACGGCCGCCGTGTCCTTATCGATGGTCGCCGTATCGTCGACCGCCAAGGGGGGATCGTTGACCGGACGAATCACGACGCTCACCACGGCGACGGCCCACTCATCGGCGGTGTCGCGGATCTCATACGCGAACAACTCCGCGCCGTCGAAGTCGTCTCCCGGCGTGTACGTGATTTCGCCCGACGTCGGGTCGACCTCCGCCGAACCGTTTCTCGGATCGACGAGGATCCTCACCGAGCCGGGGTCGAGGTTCCCGTCGGGGTCCGAGTCGTTGGCGACCACGTCGATCGAGACCGAACTTCCCTCGTCGGTGACCGCCATGTCGTCGGCAGCAACGGGCGGGCTGTTGAGCGGGAGGACCTGGACCGTGACCTCCGCCTCGTCGAACTCTCCCTCCGTATCGAAGATCCGGTAGGTGAACGTGTCGATGCCGGTGAAAGCGGCGAAGGGGGTGTACGTGAGTTCGCCACTCCCTGGGCCGGGGTCGACGCGTCCACCGCTCGGGCCGTCGATCACCATGAGGCTGTCCGGATCGAGGTTTCCGTCGATATCGCTGTCGTTGGCCGCCACGTCGATCACCACCGGCTGGGTCTCCAACGTCGTGTCGCGGTCGTCCCGGGCCGTGGGTGGGTCGTTGACGGACTCCACCGTCACGAAGACCGCGGCCATGTCGATCGCCCCGTGCACGTCGGCGATCTCATACAGGAACACGTCCGATCCGTGGAAGTCCGCCTCGGGCACGTAGGATGCCACGCCCGTGGCCGGATCGATCTGAATCGATCCATGAGAAGGCCACGTCAACAGGCGTACCGACGTGGGGTCGAGCTCTCCTTCCGGATCACTGTCGTTGTCGACCAGATCGATCGTGACCGGCTCGTCCTCGTCCGTCGTTGCGTCGTCATCTTCGGCGACGGGCGGCTCGTTGGCCGGGAGTATCTCGATCGAGACCACGGCCGTGTCTGAGACGCCCTCGGCGTCGGAAACCTCGTAGGTGAACTGGTCCGACCCGGTGACACCAGGACCCGGTGTGTAGGTCACGATGCCCGTCAGCCGGTCGACCGTGGCAGAGCCGCCGGCCGGGGGGACCGTGATTCTTACGGTGGTCGGGTCAAGATTTCCGTCAGGGTCCGTGTCGTTGGCCGTGACCTCGATGGTCACAGGGATTCCGAAGGGCGTCTCCGCCTCGTCGTCGTCGGCGACCGGCGGCGCGTTCGACCTGACGACGGCGACCGCATAGTCCTCGACCTCGCCGTCGGCCGCCACCCCGTGCGGCAACAGCCCGCCGTCGCTGCTGAAACGGAACCGGGCAAACGTACGCTCGGTGACCAGCGCGGTCTCAGGGACCGGGAAGAACAGGAGATTCTGTCCCGGCGACAAGAGCACGCCGGCGAAAACCTGCTCCTGATCGTCGAGCCATTCTCCGTCGCCGCTGAAGTCGAGCCAGCCGTCCAGCACACCGCTCGCGGAGGCGGTCACTTCGACGGCGGCAAGATGCCCGGGCACGAGCGGCGTGAGGAACTTCACGCCGTCCTCGTCGTCCGCGTCGGCCGCGTCGTCCCCGTCGGCAAGCTCGCCGGGCTGGCCGTCGGTCTCCGGATCGACGCCCGCGCCCAGGTGGAATCCGGCGACTACCACGTGCCGCGCTCCGTCCGAGGCCAAGAGCGTGGGAAACGCCGGGTCGGGCGCGTCGCCGAAGTCGAGCGACTCGGCCGTCACCTCGACGGCCGCGGAGAACTCCGACGTGTTGCCCTCCGGGTCGGTGGCCGTGGCGGTGATGAAGTGGCCGAGGGGCACGCGCTGGGTGAAAGCCGCGCTGAAGTCGGCGATCCCGCTGGTGTCGGTCGTCACGTCGACGCTGCCCAAGAAAGTCTCGCCTTCGCCGTAGCCCGAGCCGTCGGCTTCGGCGTTGGAGAAGAACTCCAGGCGAAACGTGGTTTCGGGCGTGCTGTCCAGCATTCCTTCGACGGTGGTGCCTTCGGCGAGGACGGCTGAGTTGAGCACCGGGTAGTTCTGAAACCCGTTCGCCAAGTTAAGGGTTTCCCAGTCCCGTACCACGACGTTCACCAGGTCGTGCGGTCCCTGCAACCAGTCCACCTGCAACTCTCCGACCCCGCTCTCGTCGGTGTACAGCCCCCAGAAGATGATGGGCGGGGACGGACCATTCACGTAGAGCCACACTACCGCATACGTGTCGGGAGGGCCGGTGACGGTTGCGCTGATCGTGGTGTGCTCCCCGTCAAATTCCACCGTCAAGTCGTGGATCTCCCACTCCGGCTGCACGCCACCGTCCGCAGGATCGTTCTCGGTCACGCCGTCCTCGCCGAGATCGATTCCCAGATCGCCGTTGGAGTGGATCTGGTTGTTCCACACGGCATTTCCCAAGCCGCTTATCACCGAGACGCCCCGTCCGCCGTTGTGGGCGATGAGGTTGGCTGCCCCCGGCTCAGTCCCTCCAATCATGTTGTCGCACGCCCCGTAGATCGTGATTCCGTCGCCGGCGTTGCCCAAGGGGGCGCTCCCCGTGACGTCCGTGCCGATCAGGTTGCCTTGGACCACGTTTCCAATGGAGACAGCCTCGATACGCGAGATCACGATTCCGGGGCCGTTGTTGCCCGAGATCACGTTGCGGGCCTCGGGGACGGTGCCGCCGATCAGGTTGTTGAACCCCGCAGCGATTGCGATGCCCGTCCCATTGCCAAGGGCGGTTGTTCCGGTGACATCGGTCCCGATCAGGTTCCCTTGCACTCGATTTTCCCAAAGACCCATTCCCCCAGAGGCAAGAACGACGGCTGCGTCCCAGTTTCCGGAGATCAGGTTGCCTGCCCCGATTTCGGTTCCCCCGATGACGCATTGAGTCGAGTAGGTGTCGAGACTGATCCCGCGGTCATTTCCGAGGGCTTGGGTCCCGGTGGCATCGGTGCCGATGTAGTTGCCCTGGATCCGGTTCCCCGTTCCCGAGCCATCGATGGCAGCGCCCGAAAAGCCGGAAACGACGTTGCGTGCCGCGGGCGTGGTACCGCCGATCACGTTGTCATCCGAGTAGACACAAACTCCGTGGGCTTGGGAGTAGTCATATTGCCCCAGTTCCCAATAGGCGACGGTCCCGCTGGGGTCCACGCCGATGTAGTTGCCTTCGACCACAGAGCCGCTACTTCCCCCGATGCCGATTTGTACGCCGCCGTACCAACCGTATCGGTCGGACTGGAACCGATTGATGCACAGCCCTCGTACGGCGCAATTGCCGGCGCTGATGCCCAGCCCGTCGACCGCCGTGCCCGCCAGGCTGCCGTCCAGCTCGATCATGATCACGGCGGGCTCCTCGTCGGTGGCGGGAGAAGCGCCGGGTTGCGTGTAGCCGTCGATGATCACCGGATCGGTGACCGTCGGCAGGGCCGAAGTCGGCTGAATCGTGTGGGGCCCGTCGCCGGGGATATCGAAGACGATCCGGTCCTTGCCCGGCAGATAGTCGGCCAGGTTGATCGCCTCGCGGAGCGTCGTGTGCACGCCGTCGGGCACCCCGTCGTCCACGTCGTCGGTCGCGTTCACCACGATCGTGGTGCCCGCGCCCGGCAGGATCACCGCCGGACCAATCGGCGTGACGCCGACCGAATGGACGTCCAGGTGGTCCGGATGGACCTCCACGTTGCCGCTGGGGGCCTGGTACCAGTGGTCGAAGGGACGGCTCAGCGTGGGCCCGTAGTAGTAGGCCGTGGCGAGGTCGACTCCCGAAGGTGGAAAGAAGCTCACGGTGCTTGACCCGGTGGCCAGCAGCGTGAACTCGAAGAACCCGATCGGGAACTCAACCGCGGGCGGCCCGTCGTGGGGCGACGGATTGGGCACCGCCCGCACGTCGCGGAACTCGCCGCCCGACGCCACCAGCACCACGTAACTCCCGTCGACCGCGTTGGGGAGCGACACCACGTCGCCCTGGAGGCGGTCGAGAATGCCGTCTCCGTTGCCGTCGCCACCTCCCGGGGCAGCGTCTTCCACCGCGTCCAGCACGCTGTCGCCATCGGCATCCGGCTGCACTTCGATACTGAAGGCGAACTCCGAAGTATCGTCCTCTCTGGTCGAGGTGGCCGTGATCAGGTGCCCCGGCGCAGCTTCCACTGGAAAGGTCGTCGAGAATGGGGCCTCGCCCCTGGGGGATACGGTAATGGACCCCAGGTACGTCGTGCCCTCGCCGTGCCCGGAAGGATCTGCGATCGGGGTGGAATAGAAGTCGACGACGCACGGCTGGACAATCCCTTGCGCAGGACTCGCCGGCCCGGTGATCGTTCCCTCAATCGTCGTGCTGCCGGCACCGGAGAACGCCCGCGTGAGCACCGGGTAATTGGAACCGTAGAAGAACCCGGCAGCGCTGGGGGGGCGGTTCTGGTAGACTCCGTCGACGCCCCAATCGATCCCCAACCCGGTGTTCGAGAAGATGGCGTTTCCGCGGATGACGTGGTTCGCGCTCCGCTTGACGTACACGCCGTCGCCGCCGTTGAAGGCGATCGTGTTGGACTCGCCGCCGTCGATCCCGCCGATGGCGAGGTTCCCCCCCCAGTCGACGAAAATCCCGTGCGACGCGTTGCCCAGAGGGCTGGTTCCGTCGGCCGCGAGCCCCACCGAATTGCCGAGGATTTGGTTGGCTTCAGAGAACATGGGGGGAAGCCCGATTCCACCCAGAATCCCATAGCCGAAGACCTGGATCCCGACGCCGTTTCCGGAGACGACGTTGCCCGCGCCGGCGACGGCTCCGCCAACGACGTTCAGATCGGCGTCGACGATGCTCACGCCGATGCCGTTTGCGATGGCGGCATCTCCGGCGGCATTGGTGCCGATGTAGTTGCCCTCGATGCGATTCGCCGTGGGGACGACCATCCCGTGAGTGCCCCGGATCGTCACACCGACGGCGTTCCCGGAGATGACGTTCCGCGTCCCGGGATCGGTGCCGCCGACGAGGTTCTCGCGGGCATCGACGATCTCTACGCCGCTCAGCAGGTTTCCCAGCGGCGTGCCGCCCGTGGCGTCGGTGCCGAGGTAGTTGCCGATCACCAGGTTGCCATGGGCCTGGAAAGCGAGGAGAATACCCTGCCGTTGATTGCCGGAAATCACGTTGCGGGCCCCAGGCGTGGTTCCGCCGATGGTGTTTCCAATCGACTCCAGCACCAGGATGCCCGCACCCCCGTTGCCGAGCGCGGCACTACCGGTGACGTCGATCCCCACGTAACAGGCCTCGACAAGGTTCCCTTCGCCGCCATCCAGGACGATTCCGTGGCCTGATTTCAACACGTCGGGCTGGGCGGCGAACTGGTTGATCGCCAGGCCGCGGATCGTGCTTCCGCCCGCGGTCACGTGCAGCCCGTTGGCCGGGCCGGCCAGGCTGCCGTCGAGCTGGACGACGGGCGCGCCGGCGTAGTCGGGCTCCGTGGTGGCGTCGATGACCACGGGATCGGTGATCACCGGCAAGGGCGAAGCCGGCTGGATCGTGTGCGGTCCCGGCCCGGGGACGTCGAAATGGATCGTGTCCAACCCCGGGCCCGCGTTGGCCAACTCGATCGCCTCGCGAAGGCTGAGGTGGGCCGGGTCGTAGACGCCGTCGGCGGCGTCGTCGGTCGTGTTGACCACGAGCGTCGGCAGGGGGACGACCGTTGCGACCAGAACCGACGTATTGTCGGCCGGGTCGTCCTCGATCCCGTCACTGGTGACGGTCACCTCGTTGGTCAAGTCGCCGACGGCAAGGGGCCTCACCGTGACCGTGGCGGTCGCCTGGGCCCCGGCCGCCAGGCCGCCCAGAAGGATGACGGCCGAGTCGTCCGTGGCCGTGTACGTTCCCTGACTGCACGTGACGTCGACGAGCGACGCGCCGGCGGGCAGCACGTCGGTGAGGGTGACGCCCGTCACGTCGTCCGGGCCACGGTTCTCGACCGTCAACGTGTAGACCATCGCCGCGCCCGCCAAGGCCGGATCGGGCGAAGTGGCCTGCGAGACCTCCAGATCGACGTGGGGGGCGGGTGGTCCCACGGTCAGCTCGGAAGAGAGGAAGTCGTCGCCGTAGACGGCGTAGATCGTCACCGACGCGTTCTCTTGCAGGAGCGACGACGTGGCAACGGGGACTCGGGCGACCTTTTCCCCGGCAGGGATGGTAACGCGTATCGGCAGGTCGGCGACGGTTGTGTCGCTGGGGTAGAAAGAGATCGTTGCACCCTCCGGCGGAGCGGCCAGAAGGAGGCGGACGATCGCGTTGACCGGTTCACCGCCGGGGACGCTCGGCAGGTCGAAGGAGAAGTCGGCCAGCTCGCCCGCGTCGCCAATGCCGTCGCCGTCGCTGTCGGTCTGATCCGGGTTGTAGACGAACGGCACGTTGTCATCGGCGTTGGAGAGCCCGTCGCCGTCAAAGTCAATGTGCTTTGCGTCCTCCAGAACTTGCTCGATCGGCATCTCCGGCTCAGCGCTGGGCATGGTGGTGTGGGCGCCGCGGGCCGCATAGGGTGAAACGCGGAAATTGTAGAACAGTTGCGACCAGTCCTCGGCCCCGACTAGCACGTCGTTCTTCGGAATCGGCGGAGTAGGCGTGGGAACCGTTCCACTCCAGTAATCGTTGATTCCGGCTTGCTCGATGGTTTCCAAGTGTCCGTCGTCGTTCCAGTCGATCGGCCCTACCGTTGGCTTTGCGTGGAAGTCCTTCCAGTTGTCGTGAACCGTGTAGGCCGTGCGGGGCCAAAGTGTTGCCAAGTCGGGGTTGGCAGGGTGAAGCCCGAGCGTCTCGTCGAGGAAGGCCTCGTAGAGCGTGGGCAGCTTCCAGCGGGAGAAGTCCAATGGACGCGTAGGCACCCGGTTGGTCCATTGGAACGTGTAGTTCATGATGCTCAAGTAGTTGGGCTTGTAGTTCGTGTTGGCCTGGATGGTCAGCGAGTCCCAGTCGGTCCATGTCGACCGCGGCCACGGGCCGCCGTGGCCCAGCCCCAGGTTATGCCCCAGTTCGTGCATGCAGACAGCGACCTCATTCATGAGCGCGCCGGTGACGGTCGGCGGTCCGGGCGTCTTGGTCGCCCAATGCTCCCCCGTGACCGCGACGAAGTCGTTGCCGAACGGCTCGGCGATTCCTCCCGCCTTCATATCCACCAGTGCCCCTGAGCCGTCCTTCTTCCAGAGATCGTGGACAAGGAGGCAGTAGTGGTAGACGAGCGACTTAGGGGCGGCCGATAAATAACTTTCCGGAATTCAGTAGTCGGTTGGGACGACGGTATAGTTCCAGTCGGGCAAGAGCTTGTCGAACCGGATCGGATAGGATTCGAGGAACCGCTCGCTCGCTTGG
>Ga0307379_10003340_pt1 | contig 23376 bp, 15 predicted proteins | sample UN2MG_FD_202237 | JGI IMG/M metagenome (GOLD analysis project Ga0307379, IMG submission 202237) | Soil microbial communities from Risofladan, Vaasa, Finland - UN-2 | ecosystem: Environmental > Terrestrial > Soil > Coastal area > Acid sulfate soil | place: Finland: Risofladan, Vaasa | collected... | reverse complement strand
GCTCCGCGAGCCTCGACTGGGCGGGCCGACCCGGCGACTCAGCCGAAAAAATCATGAAACGCATCTCGATGCCTCAGGCCGACCCGGGCTACTTCCCCGGCGGCGGCAACTCGGTGACGTTCTTCACGCCGGGCGGCATCCCCGGCATCGCCGGCCGCATGGCCTACAGCGAACCGACGGGCCTCTTCAGCCTCATCTGGGATGAAGCCGTCACCGACGAAATGCCCGCCAAACTCGCCCAGGCCGTCGCCAGCACCTCGACGCCCACCTGGCCGCACACCTGGGTCGTCCCGAAATATGCGACCATGGCCGAGTACAAGCAATACGCCCCCGCCAACCACTTCCACATGACGTGGAACCTGGCGCCGCGGCGGCTGGAGCACTGGATGGACCTGGCGAACGTCCTGTCGGTGACGCCGTGGCAGGCGCGCCCGGCCTTCATCGAAGGCGCCGACCGCCCCCTGCCGCTCGCGTATCTGCTGGCCGGCGGCGAGACGGCCGCCAAACTCCACCGCGCGAGACGGTAACATTTAGCCGTCGCCGTCACGTTTAGCTGTCGCTGGCACGGCGACGGGCGCCGGAGGCCCGCCAGTGCTTCCCCCAAGCCCCATGCGCACGGCCGGACAAGACCGGCCGTGCCACACAAGACACGTGTTGCGCCTTCGGCAGGTGCCAGAAAATCTTAGCGCACCCGGGGCACGAGGATGGCGGGAATTCCGGCAATAAACGATCCGGCTCACCAGTATAACCGGGTGTGGCCGGGGGCGGCGGGTACGGATTTTGCGGTACTCGGCCCGCAAATGCCGGTTTAAGCTTGGGGGGGTTGTCAGGAGACGGAAGCGGGCGCGATGGTCGTGCCTGGGCCGGAAGGCCAAGGCCATCCGATGGAGCAACAGGCCGGAGGTTCCGGACGACCTCCGATGCCGGCTCGCCGTATGGGGTGCACTATGGCGGGAATACACGCGTCATAGAAAAGGGAGTATGAAGGGGCATTATGAGCACTCTGAAGACCGAAGCGGCCCGATGGCTCATCGTTTGCGGCATGTTCCTGTTGCTGCCCATGAACGGCCAGGCCTTGGCAGCCAGTGCCCATTTTGATCTGGATGGAGCCATCCGAACCGGCAATTTCAGCGCATACCATGCCAGGATTACCGCCTGGCTGACTCAGAAAGTGCCCGCCGACCCAGGCCAGATATCGACAAAGACGATGAAGGCCCTGCTCAGGGATCCTGTCTTTGCAGCCGCCTTGGCCCAGCGACAATTCATGGCGAGAGTGTGGGGTTCGCTCCAGGGTATGGAGAATCTGGGAGCTTTTGCAAAAGCCGATCCGAAGAACAAGGAGTTCCTGGCGTGGCTCCTGCGGAACCCGGCGGCCATGGATACGGCGCTGCTGACTCGAACCCCCAGTGCCATGTTCGCCAGGGAAGATTACAGCTGGTCCATTGAAGCCTATATGTTGGATACTTGGAAGAAAATCTACTATGCCGATCCGGACTCCAGGCAAGGCCTGTATCTGCGTCTCGCCATTGCAACGGCTCTTCGCCCACCCGGCACCGGCAACCGAGGCGCCGGCGGGCAGGAAAAGCCCGACGATCCCCTGGATCGGTACATGCATTTCAAGAAGGCGCACAAGAACAAAGAACTCGTGCCAAGTTTCGACAATCTCACCGCCTGGGAACTGACGCACGTTGTATCGTCCTGCGCGTCCGACAAAGACCTGGCTTGGGGAAGAGAAATGGTGCGCACCTTCATACCCGATCTCCTGAAAGGCGAGCGGGTCGTCAGCATGACATCCCAGATGGTGTACCAGGGTTCGCAAATTCCCTACCATGACTTCTCGTGCGTGCTGGCGGGCGGCGGAAAATGCGGGCCGAGGTCGTCCTTCGGCGTGTTCATCAATCAGGCGTTCGGCATCCCGGCCATCGGGGTGGGGCAACCCGGCCATGCCGCGGTGGCCTGGAGAGGACCGGATGGCACGTGGCAGATTGGCTATGGTCGCGGATGGAACGTATCGAAACTCTTTGACCGCTACAAGATGTCGGGCGCCGAGTTTCTGGAGAGAGCCGCGGAGCGGCGTGGACCGACGTTCGCACAGGTTGAACATCTGCGATGGCTTGCGTCCGCACTGGCTTCCAAGGAACAGGCGGCTGCGGTCATGGAAGTGGCCCGGAAGATTCAGAAGGCGCCGCCGGTGGTCACGGCGAGCCTGCGTGAGCGGCCGTCGCCGCCGAAGGAGCGCGACCCTCCCTCGGAACCGCCCATCCAGGTGGCGCCCGGGGTCATTCATGTGGAGGCCGAAAAATTTTTCACCCGGGGCGGCGTGCACTTCTACGGCGGGCAGCATCCGAGTGTGCCGGTTATCGATTGTTACACGGGCGGCAAACAGTTGCATTTCCAGGCGCTCATGGGGGAGGCGAACGTGGGATACAAGATCAACGTTCCCGCGACAGGAATCTATGAGTTGACGGCGAGGGTGGCGACGGTGAACTGGGGCCAGAATCTGTATGTCCGGTCGTTCGGCGCCATGCTCCCCGTCAAGGAGGCCAAGGCGTCCGCCGTGTACCATAACATGGTCAAGGACCTTGGACCTCAGCAGGCGGTCGACAACGACCTCGGCACGCGATGGGCCGTCAATGAGGGCGTTGACCAAGCCTGGTTGGAACTCGATTTGGGCCGGCCTACGACGATAAGCACGGTCATGATAGACGAACGCACGTGGAACCGCGTGTCGAAGTTCCTGGTGGAGTACAAAGTCGGCAACAACTGGAAAACGATCTTCGAAGGCACAAACATTGGGATAGGCTTCCACAAGAGTTTCAGTCCGGTGACGGCGCGGAACGTCCGGCTGCGTACCCTGGATTGCCGCGACGCCGGGGGCCCGACCATCTGGGAGTTCAGTGTGGGCACCGTCAATGACGGGGACGCCTGGATCAACACCGAATGGACGAAGGGCCTGTGGCAGACGACCAAGCCGGTGAATATCCGACTGGTCAAGGGGGCCCAGACGCTATGGTTCTGCGCTCCCTACCAGAGGGGGATTTCGTTCAAGTGGTTTGAACTGAAACCCAAAACCATCAACCGCGGTATCAGCAGCCTAAGCCCGCCTTCGCAAATCAAGAATCCGTAGGTGCGGGGCAGCCAGCCCGGCGGCGGGCCTCCCGCCGCAGCCGCGGCTAAACGCCGGCGCGCCGCGCACCAACGTTTAGCCGTCGCCGGAACGGCGACGGTCGTTCGGCGACGGTCGTTCGGCGCCGTCACGTTTAGCCGTCGCCGGAACGGCGACGGGCGTTCGGCGACGGTCGTTCGGCGCCGTCACGTTTAGCCGTCGCCGGAACGGCGACGGGCGTTGTCCCTTGACGCCGCACCGGCACGGACTTATCCTGACGCGCGAACGACCCGGAGGTCCGCCATGCGAGCCGGACTGCGCCACCTGCGCCAGGAACTCTTCTCCCATTTGCCGTTCTCCGTCTTCTCGACGGTCGGCGGCATGATGCTGGTGGCCATCCTCGCCTTTCTCGGCGCGCCATTCTACGCCGGCGTCACGGGAGGCCTCCCGGCGGCCTTCAAGAACCTCTTCCACATCTTTCACCCCGCGCACATGCTTTTCTCGGCGACGGCGACCACCGCCATGTTCTGGAAATACGAGCGCCGGTTCTGGAAGGCCTGCATCGTCGGGTTCCTCGGCGCGATCGTCATCTGCGGCATCAGCGACATCTTCATGCCATACCTCTCGGGCCTCCTCATGGGCGCTCCCATGGAGATGCACATCTGCATCCTGGAGCACCCGCAACTCGTGCTGCCCTTCACGCTGGTCGGCATCGGAACGGGTTTTCTCGCGGCCGACCACATCGTCCGCGCGACGTTCTTTTCGCACGCGGCCCACGTGCTGGTGTCCAGCGCCGCCTCGCTCCTGTACCTCGTCAGTTTCGGCTTGGGGGACTGGTTCCATCAGGCGGGCCTCGTGTTCATCTTCGTCGTCCTGGCCGTCACGATCCCCTGCTGCGTCAGCGACATCGTTTTCCCGCTGCTCGCCGTGACGCGCGACGGCCGGCCGATTCCGCACCTGCACGCGCACGATTGACGCGCCCCGGCGTCCGGCGAGCGCGGTGGCGATGCCGCAACGTTTAGCCGTCGGCGGCACGGCGACGGTCGTGTGGCGCCGTCACCTTTAGCCGTCGGCGGAACGGCGACGGTCGCCGGAGGCCCGCATGGTCATCGCCTACCACGCCATCTGGACGACCTACGGCACGTGGCTGCCGAACGATCCGCGCGGTTCCTACTCGAAGGCGGTGTACAACGCCGAACTGGCGGCCCTCGGCGAGGTGCGCTACGGCCGCCAAGCCCCCCAGCCCGACCGGCGGACGCTCCGGCGGTTTCATGTCGCGGCGCGGCCGGCACTGGCGCGGCCTGTGTTCCGCCTGGACGGCGCGGCCCGGTCCGCCGTCGCCGGGGCTTTCCCCGAGGTGGTGCGCCGCCTGGGCCTCGCGGTTCGCGCGTGTGCCATCATGGAGGACCACGTCCACCTGGTGGTCCTGCGGTCGCGCCACCGCATTGAATACATCATGAATCAGTTGAAGGGTGGGGCGACGCGGGCGCTGGGGCTGGAGCGAACGCCCTGGACGCGCGGCGGCTGGAAAGTGTTCCTGAACGATGAGGCGGCGCTCGGGGCGGCGATCGCCTACGTCGAGGCGAACCCGCCGGCGGCGGGTCTCTCGCCGCAGCGTTGGGATTTCGTGACACCGCTTTCCCTCGGCCGGGACGCCCGCTGAAATTCCCATACCTCGGACGGCTTGGATCGCGGCCGTGCCGGCCGCGGCTAAACACGGCACGGGACCGCAACGTTTAGCCGTCGGCGGAACGGCGACGGTCGTGTGGCACCGTCACGTTTAGCCGTCGCCGTAGCAGCCGCGGCTTCGGTTGACACTACCCCAACGCCCCGATAGAATCTCCCTCGCAGGCCGAAGTGGCGGAACTGGCAGACGCGCAGGATTCAAAATCCTGTGGCCCAAAAGGTCGTGAGGGTTCGACTCCCTCCTTCGGCACCACGTTTCTTGCCGCCCTCAGGCGGACCGGTATGCCGGGGAGAACGACTATGCGACGCGCGCCGGCGGTCGGAGCACTGGCGGCAGCCGCCTTGGCGGCGGCTTGCGCCCTCAACCCCCTCCTGGGCGGAGACGCCGCCCTGCCCGAGAAGAAAGAACCCGCCCCCGGCGCACGCATCGAAATCCTCGACCCGGCCATGAATGCCGTCCTCGCGCCCGGCGCCGCCGTCCGACTCCTCGGCGACGCCTTTCAGTTCACCGAAGGGCCCGCCTGGCTCCCGTGGGAAGGCGGCGTCCTGGTTTTCAGCGACATCCCCGCCGATACGCTCTACCGATGGACCGAAACCGCGGGACTCGCCGTCTTCCGCAAACCGTCCCACAACTCGAACGGCAACACCGCCGACCCCGAAGGCCGGCTTGTCACCTGCGAGCACGGCAGCCGAACCGTCACCCGCACCGCGCCCGACGGTGCCGTCGTCACCATCGCCTCGACCTACCAGGGAAAGAAACTCAACTCCCCCAACGACGTCGTCGTCCGGTCCGACGGCACGGTCTGGTTCACCGATCCGCCCTACGGCATCAAGCCCGCCGAGCAGGAACAGCCGGCGAACTACGTGTTCCGTCTCGACCCCGGCGCGGCGGAACCCGCCCAAGTCGCCGACGATTTTGTCCGCCCGAACGGCCTGTGCTTCTCGCCCGACGAGAAGTTCCTCTACGTCGCCGACAGCGACCGCAGCCACATCCGCCGATTCCGCGTCACCGGCGAGAACTCGCTGGCCGGCGGCGAGGTCTTCGCCAAAATCCGGCCGCCGGGCCCGGACGGCATCCGCTGCGACGCCGACGGAAAGCTCTACGTGACGGCGGGCGACGGCGTCCACGTCTTCGACCCCCAGGGAAAACTGCTCGGAAAAATCCGCCTGCCCGTCCAGCCGGCCAACTGCACCTTCGGCGGCCCCGACCGCCGGACCCTTTTCATCACCGCCCGGACCCACCTCTACGCCGTGACCCTCGCCGTCCGCGGCGCACATTGAGCCGTGGTTTCAACGCAGAGGTCGCAGAGCCCGCAGAGAACGACAGGAATTGGGGAACGGCAAACAGCGTGCTTTGTGAGCCGATCCTGGCGCGCCGGGGTTGAAGGCTATGCCGTTTGCTGTCGCCTTTCCCCAGTCTCCGCCTTTCTCTGCGTTCTCCGCGTTCTCTGCGTTGAACTGCCTTGCCGTTTGCTGTCGCCTTTCCCCCAATTGGCGCCGTCCTTGGCGATCTTTGCGGACTTTGCGGTTCAATACACGGTTCGCGGCGCGGAGAGCACGCTAGGCGAGGAGCCAGCGGCGGCGGAGGAGCCAGTCGGCCGACAGGAGCGCGACCACCAGCGCCAAAAACACCCGGCCGGAGGCGAGGGGCCAGCGGCGCTCGACGGGCTCGAAGACCTGCATGTCGGCACCCGCGAGTTCCTTGAAAAGGTCGCCGAGACTGTCCATCGTGCGGAACGAGCCGCCGCCCGCTTCGGCGGTCCGGCGCAGCGCATCGTGGTCCGCCAGGAGCGCCGTCATTTCAAGATCCTGCTCGAAGACCACGAACTCGGTTTGGGCGGTTTGCTGTTTGCCGGCGACCGTTGCCTCGGCCTCGAGGCAGTAGGCGCCCGGTTGGGCGGCGAGGAGGTCGGCGTGCCATCCGCCTTCGCCCTGCGGGCTATGGCGGACAGGTTCGCCTTCGCGGATGGGCGTGAGCACTAAGTCGCGCGTCCGGCCGTCGGGGGCGGTCAGGCGAAGGCGCGGCACATCGTCTGCGGCGCGGGCATAGACGGTCGCGCGGACGGCGGGGGCGCGGTCGGGATCGGCGAGATGGTAGCGGAGACGGTCGGTGAGGACCGCCAAGTCGGCGCGTCCGGGGGCGGCGGCGTCGCGCCGGGCGGCCCAGAGGACCAGGCCGCGCCAGAAACGGGCGTGGCGATCGGGACCCTGGGGATCGGCGGCCGACAGGACCCAGAGCCAGGTGGAGTCGGCGGTGAAGGCGGCGGTGCGGAAGACACCCGTGTCGCGGACGGCAAGGAGCGCCGGCTCGCCGGGATCGGGCGCGGCGGCGAGGAGGACGGCGCCCGGCTGAAGAGGGCCGACAATGTTCGCGCCGGAGAGGGCGGGGAGTTTGTCAAAAACATCCCCGGCTACGGAGTCCCCACCTTTCGCTGCGCTCAAGGTGGGGCTTTGAGCGTCGAGGTTGCCGTCAGGCCACGGCACGCCTGCCGTGCCAGGGAGGATGAAGTGGCGGCGGCCGGCGGGGGTCGGGACGAATCGCAAAGGAGCCGCGATGCGGCCGTCGCCCGCGCGGAGGACGAAGGGCAAAAGGTCGGCGACGGGGGTTTTGTCCCATCCGCCCGCGCCGAAGGCCAGAGAGCCGCCGAGGGCCACCAGGGCAAGGCGGCCCGCGCGGACGCGTTCGGACAAGCGCGCGAGCGTCGCGGCGGGAAGGGCGGCGGGCGATAAGTCGCCGAGGACGACGACCTCGAAGCGGTCCAGGTCGTCGGGCTGGGGTGCGGCGGTTTCGGCGCCGGGCCCGACGAGGACGCGGCGCTCGAGGTCGATTTCGTCGGCGTCGGCGAGGGCGCGGGCGAGAAACTTTCCTTCCGGCCGGAGTGCCCCGTCGAGATAGAGGACGCGGATGCCGCCTTCCTCGACGCGCAGAAGGGTGGCGGCGGAATTATTTTCGGCGACGAGTTCGCCTTCGACCGGCTCGGCCTCGAGTTCGAGGCGCACGAGGCCCGCCTCGGCGAGCGTGGGGGTAAAGACGACCTCGCGTGCGGCGCTCGGAGCGTCGGGCGTGAAGTCCTGGCGAGCGATTTCGCGGCCGTCGGCCTTCAGAACGAGGCGGACGGGCCGGCCTTTCATGCCGAGGGCGGAGACGGCGGCGCGGACCTCCGGCCGGTTGCCGACGAAGACACGCTGGGGGCACCGCAGGTCGCGGACGGCGACGTCGCGGACGCGGTCGGAAGGTTCGGGCGAGCCGACGGCGACGGCGTGGACGCGCGTGCCGCACGCGAGCAATCGGGCGGCGGCGGACTCGGGCGAGCCGCGCGCGGACCGGTTGGCGGCGCCGTCGCCGACGAGGACGACGGCCAGCAGCGCGGGCGGGGCGCGGTCGGCTAAACGAGCAAGGGCTTCGCCGGGGTCGGTGCGCGCGTCGACGGGGTCGGGGGCGAAGTTAGGAGCGGGTCGGAGACGGGCGCCGAAGGCATACGAGCGGACGACGGCGCGGCCCGCGAGGTCGGCGCAGGGTTGGGCGGCGTCGAGGAAGGCGCGGCGGAGGGCGGAGGCGCGGGAAAGGGGCTCGAGTGCGGAGTGCGGAGTGCGGAGTGCGGAGTGAACAACGGACGGCATCGCGGCGTCGCGGATGGTCATGCTGCGGGAGGCGTCGAGGAGGAAGGCGACCTGGGCGAGGACGGCGCGGCGACTTTCCCAGCGAATCTCGGGGCGAAAAAGGAGCAGGAGGACGGCGACAACGACGGCGGCGCGAAGGACGAGGAGGATCCTTTGCCTCCGAGGCGAGACCTGGGACCGGCGGCGCCAGAGAATGAGGCCCACGAGGGCGACGAAGACGGCCGCGACCAGGGCGCACCAGAAGAGCGGCAGAACCGGGCGGACGGCGAAATGGACGGCCAGGGGCGTCAAGGCGCAGGATCTCCCGGCTCCCGACGGGTCGGGGCTCTCCTTCTAGAATCGCCCTTGAGGCGGGGCGCGCTTGAAGAAAAGCGCGGGGGGACGTATACTCGGCGGTTCCGTCCGAGTGGGTTGAACCGCAAAGGACGCAAAGAGCGCAAAGGACAACAACAGCAATAGACGGGGCAACGGCAACGCGGAACCCTCCTCCGCCCTGCGGGCTACGGCGGGCAGGTGCGGAATGAAACGGCGACATCGCACATCATCATGGTTAGCCGCGACCCGTAGGGGAGCGGGGAACGGGGGAACGGCAAGGCGCAAGAAGAGACCGGCGCGGAGCGAAAAGGCGTGAAGGAACTGGCCCAGCGGGCGTGCGAGGTGATGGCGGGCCGGGGCGTCGCCTATGGCGACGTCCGGGTGCGCGAGGACCGCCACGAGACGATTGCCGTCAAGAACGGCCGGCCGGAACAGGTGACGGCGGACCGGTCGGCGGGGTTCGGGGTGCGGGTGCTGGTGGACGGGGCGTGGGGATTTTTTGCGTCGCACCGGCTGGAGGCGGGGGCGGTCGAGGCGGTGGTGGGCGAGGCGGTAAAGATCGCGCGGGCGAGCGCGCGGCTGCGGGGCGAGGCGGTGCACCTGGCGCCGGTCGCGCCGGCGCGGGCGCAGTACGAGACGCCGACGGCGAAGGACCCGTTCGCCGTGCCGCTGGAAGAAAAGTTGGCGCTCCTGGAGTCGGCGTCGCGGGCGATGAAGGGGCCGAACGTCAAGTTGGCGGAGGCGTTCAGCGCGGCGTACGAGATGCGGCAGGCGTTCGCATCGACGGAAGGGGCGCGGATCGAGCAGCGGATCGTGCAGACGGGCGGCGGGATTGCGGCGACGGCCATCGGAGACGGCGACCTTCAGGTCCGCTCGTATCCGAACAGTTTCCGAGGGAACTTTGCGACCGGCGGCTGGGAATATGTCGAGGCGATGAACCTGGCGGGGGAGGCCCCGCGCGTAGCCGAGGAGGCGGAGGCGCTGCTGGCGGCCCCGCCCTGCCCCGAGGGGAAGCGGACGATCGTTCTCGAGGGCGGGCAACTGGCGCTCCAGGTGCACGAATCGTGCGGGCATCCGATCGAACTGGACCGCGTGCTGGGGATGGAACTCTCGTACGCGGGCGACTCGTTTCTGACGACGGACAAACTGGGGACGTTCCGCTACGGGTCGGAGCAGGTGACCATCGCGGCGGACGCGACCGTGCCGGGCGGCCTGGGAACGTTCGGGTTCGACGACGAGGGCGTGCCGGCCCAGCGGACGCCGATCGTCGAGGCGGGCATTTTCGTCGGATACCTCACGAGCCGGGAGACGGCCCCGGCGATCGGGCGGACGAGTAGCGGGGCGATGCGGGCGAGCGGTTGGAACCGCATCCCGCTGATTCGGATGACGAATGTGAACCTCGAGCCGGGCGCGGCGGGGCGCCTGGAAGACCTCGTCGCGGACACGGACGACGGCCTATTGATGATGACGAACAAATCGTGGTCGATCGACCAGAAGCGGCTGAACTTTCAGTTCGGCGTCGAAATGTGCCGGGAGATTCGCGGCGGGCGGCTGGGACAGATGTATAAGAACGCGAACTACACGGGCCTGACGCCGGAGTTCTGGGCCTCGTGCGACGCGGTGTGCTCAGCCGGCGCGTGGCGACTGTGGGGGACGCCGAACTGCGGCAAAGGCGAACCGGGCCAGACGGCGCGGGTGGGCCACGGGGTGGCGCCGGCGCGGTTCCGCAATGTGCGGGTGGGGGTGAAGGCATGAGGCCCGACCAGCGAGAATCGCGGCCCCTCGACCATGCTCCCCGTCGAGAGCCTCTGGGTCGAACGAGGGGCCGTCCTGAGACCGTCGAAGGGCGGCTCCTGGAGACGGCGGAGCGGCTGGTGCGGACGAGTCCGGCGGACGAGACGGAGGTGCTCCTGGCCGAGGGGCGGGCGATGCTGACGCGGTTCAGCGCGAACCGGATCCACCAGAACGTCGGAGCGGAAGAGGCGTGGGCGGTGGTACGGGTCGTCGCGGGGAAGCGGATCGGTGTGGCGACGGCGTCGAGCCTGCGGGCCGAGGCGCTGGACGCGGCGCGCGAGGCGGCGCTGGCGATCGCGCGGGCGTCGGAACCGTCGGCGGATTGGCCGGGCCTTCCGGGACCGCGGCCCGTCAAGGCGGTGGATGCGTGGGACGAGGCGACGGCGGAGGCGTCGGCGGACCGGCGGGCAGACCTGGCGGGGGCGATCATCGCATCGGCGCGGGCGAAGCGATGCGAGGCGGCGGGGGCGATCCGGACGGACGACGGGGCGCTGGCGGTGGCGAACTCGCGAGGCGTCGCAGCGGCGGGGAGCCAGACGCAGGCGACGGTCCACGCGGTGGCGACGCGCGAGGACGGGGCGGGCTACGCAGAGGGCGCCTCGACGCGGATCGGGGAGGTGGACGCGGGCGCGATCGGGCGGCGCGCGGCGCGGGTGGCGGTCCGGAGCCGGCGGCCGAGGGCCTTGGAGCCGGGACGATACGACGTGGTGCTGGAGCCGGCGGCGGTGGCGGAGTGGCTCGAGTCCCTGGCATGGATGGCGTTCAGCGGGAAGGCACTGGAGGAGGGTCGCAGCCCGCTGGCGGGGCGGATGGGCGAGAAGGTGACGGGCGAAGCGGTCACGATCTGGGACAACGCCCTCGACCGGCGGACGATTCCGCAGGCGTTCGATTACGAGGGGATGCCGAAACGCCGGCTCGCGCTCATCGAGGACGGCGTGGCGAAGGCGGTGGCGACGAACTACGCGGTGGCGCGGCGGTTGGGGAAACGGCGTTCGACGGGGCACGCCCTGCCGGCGACGAGCGCGGGCGAGTGCCTGCCGATGCACTTATTTCTGAAGGGCGGCGAATCGAGCGCGCGGCGACTGGTCGCGGAGATGAAGCGCGGCCTGGTGGTGACGCGGTTTCATTACACGAACATCCTGGACCCGATGAAGACGGTCCTGACGGGGATGACGCGGGACGGGACGTTCCTGGTGGAGGACGGGGAAATCGTGGCCCCGGTGCGGAACCTGCGGTATACCCAGAACGTGCTGGAGGCGCTGGGGCGGATGGACGGGGCGTCGCGGCAACTCGTGCTCGTGCGCGGGCCGTACGTCGTGCCGACGGTGCGGATCCGAGGGGTGCAGTTCACGGGGGCGACGGAGTTCTGAAAGGCATTGCGGAATGCGGATTTCGGATTGCGGATTGAACGGCGAAACGGCACAGCCTTCAACGCAGAGCACGCTGAGAACGCAGAGAGCGACGAAAATCGGGGAATGGGGTTAGGACGATTGGGGATTTCGGAATGCGGAGTGGGGACCCGCCTTCGTCCCGGCGCGCCGGGACTTCGGCGGGCAGGCTGCGGAATGCGGAGTGAACGGGAAAAACGGAGCCGCGAGCAGCCGCGAGCGGCGCAGCGAACGAGGACCGGCAAAGGAGAGCGGGCGATGGCGAAAATTGCGATGATCGGGGCGGGAAGCCTGGTGTTCGCGAAGACCCTCGCGATGGACATTCTGGCGACACCGGCCCTCCGGGGCGCGGAAATCCGCCTCATGAGCCGCACCATGCCGAAACTCGCGCAGATGGAACGGTTCGTCGAGCGCGTGATCCGCACGAACGGGTGCGAGGCAAGCGTCTGGTCCACGCTGGACCGGCGCGAGGCGCTCCAGGGCGCGGACTACGTCATCGCGATGCTGCAGGTGGGCGGGCTGGAGGCGTTCCGCTCCGATTACGAGATTCCGCTGCGCTGGGGCGTGGACCAGTGCATCGGCGACACGCTCGGGCCGGGGGGCGTGATGCGGGCGCTGCGGACGATCCCGGTGATGGCCGAACTGGTGCGCGACATGGAGGCGCTCTGCCCGGAGGCGCTGCTCTTAAACTATGTCAATCCGATGGGTGCGGTGTGCGCGGCGCTGGGGCGGTCGGCTGACGTCCAGTTCATCGGCCTGTGCCACGGCGTGCAGACGACGCTGGACCTGGTGAGCCGGTACGTCGGCGTGCCGAAGGGCGAGATCGATTTCCTGGCGGCGGGGATCAACCACATGGCGTGGTTCCTTCGCTTGAGGGACAAGCGCGACGGGCGGGACCTCAATCCCATCCTGCGCAAACAGATCGAGAAGCCTGAATACTATGTGAACGAGAAGGTGCGGTGCGAGGTGATGCGGCACTTCGGGTACTTCATGACGGAGAGCACGGGGCACCTGTCGGAGTACCTGCCGTGGTTCCGCAGCCACAAGCGGGCCCTGGACCTTTACTGCGACCAGCCGGACTTCGGCGGGGAGTCGGGGGCGTACTACCGCTACGCCACGATGCTGAAGGAAAAATACGAGGGCGTGGATTACCTGGCGGCGGAGGACCCGAAAATCCGCGGGCGGAGCGTCGAGTACTGCTCGTACATCCTCGAGGCGCACCAGACCGACGTGCCGTTCCGCTTGAACGGGAACGTGCGGAACGACGGGTACATCACGAACCTGCCGGCGGGCTGCTGCGTCGAGGTGCCGGTGTTCGTGGACGCGCGGGGATTTCATCCGGAGCGTGTGGGCGACCTGCCGACCGGGTGCGCGGCGCTGAACCGCTCGAACGTCGCGGTGCAGGAGTTGGCGGTGGAGGCGGCGCTGGCGGGCGACCCGGAGCGGGCGATGCAGGCGATTGCGGTGGACCCGCTCACCAGCGCGGTGCTGACGCTCCGGGAGGCGCGCGAGATGACGGCCGAGTTGCTGCGGGCGGAGGCCCCGTGGCTGCCGCAGTTCAAGGGCAAGCGTCTCCGGCCGGCGCCGACGATTGCGATCCCGAAGGACGTGCGGGCGGTCGAGGTGCCGCTCGACCCGGCGTTGGCGATTGCGCGGCGGTTCGGCGAGTTGGCCGAGAGCAAGATCCCCGCGAAGGAGGCGAGGAAGCCAAAACCGCCCGCGAGAAAACCCGGGACCGCACGCACCCGAAAGAAAGGCAGGAAAAAATGAAAGCCCTCGTGTTGCATGGAACCCACGACCTTCGGGTGGAGGATCGGCCGAAGCCGAAGCCGGGCCGAGGACAGGTCCTGATGCGCGTGCGGGCGGTCGGCGTGTGCGGGTCGGACGTGCATTACTATTCCCACGGGCGCATCGGGAAGCAGGTGCTCGGGGGGCCGCAGATTCCGGGCCACGAGGGCGCGGGCGAAGTGGCGGGCCTGGGCGAAGGGGTGACGGGCCTGGCGGTGGGCCAGCGTGTGGCGGTCGAGCCGGCGCACTCGTGCGGACATTGCGCGTGGTGCCTGACGGGCCGGCCGAACCTGTGCCCGAAGGTGAAGTTCCTCAGCACGCCGCCGGTGGACGGCCTGATGTGCGAGTACGCGGTGCTGGAGGCGTCGCAATGCTTCCCGGTGCCGGACTCGCTCAGCCTGGCGGAGGCGGCGATGCTGGAGCCGTTCCAGGTGTCGGTGCACGCGGCGAACCTGGTGGGGATGCGCCCGGGCGAGACGGTGGCGGTGGTGGGCGCGGGCGCGATCGGGCTGGGGTGCCTCCAGATGGCCCGCGCGGGCGGCGCGGCACGCATCATCGTGACGGACGTAGTGGACTACCGGCTGGCGATTGCGAAGCGGCTGGGGGCGGACGCGACGATCCACGTCGGGAAGGAAGACCCGGCGGAGGCGATGAATCGGCTGACGGACGGGCACGGGGCGGACCTGGTCTTCGAGTGCACGAACCGGGCGGCGGGGGTGGTGCAGGCGATCCGGGTGGCGGCGATCGGGGCACGGGTGGCGTGCGTCGGCATCGCGGAAGAGGACACGATTCCGGTGGACCCGCACGAGGCTCGGCGGAAGGAGTTGCGCCTGGTGTTCACGAGGCGATCGCGGTGGACGCTCCGGCAGGCGCTGGCGCTCGTCGCGAGCGGGCGGGCGGACATCGCGAGTTTCGTCACGCACCGGTTCGACCTGGAGCACGCGGCCAAGGGGTTCGAGTTGATGGAGAAGTACGAGGATGGGATCATCAAAGCGCTTATAGAGCCGTGAATGGAATGGCAAATGACGAAGCCCGAATGGCGAATCAAACCCGAAATTCGAATGACGAAAGGCTCGTCACCCATCGCCCCCACCGCGACGGCCGACCCCGCGCGGTTTGGTCATTGCTGTTTGCCGTTTGTCGTTTGATTCATCATTCGGGTTTCGGCATTCGTCATTCTTCGGTTCGCTTCCGAGCCGGGGCGGATGATAAAAGAGGATCCGGGCTCGCCGTTGCCCGGATCCTTCAAGACAGGCTGCCCCCGAACAAGTCGGGGTTGACCCACAGCCTCACGTTCGAAATATCGTCAAGAAGGGGGATTCGCTTGAGCGAAAGCGCGCGAGGCCGGGGGCACGAAGCCCAGGGACTCCAGTCCCTGTGCTTGCTTCCCTGTTTTTTGGGTGGCATGCGCCGGCCGGAGGCGGTAAACTAACCCAACGGCGCGTGCCCCGGGAAGGGGCAGCGCCGGCGGTTTGCGCCGGACGGGGGCACTAAGGGAGATTGGCGGACGTGATGACCCGAGGAAACACCTGTGTCGTGGGCCTGACGTGGGGCGACGAGGCCAAGGGCAAGATCGTGGACCTCCTGGCCGGCGAGCACGACCTGGTCGTCCGCTACAACGGGGGCAACAACGCGGGGCACACCGTCGCCTTCGGCGGCGAGACGTACAAACTGCATCTCGTGCCGTCCGGCATCTTCCACGAGCAGGTCCAGTGCGTCATCGGCGGCGGCGTGGTGGTGGACCCGCAGGTGCTCTTGGAAGAAATCGAGCGGCACGAGGGGGTGGCGCCGAGGCTCCGGGAGCGCCTGAAGGTGTCGAGCCGGGCGCACACCATCTGGCCCTGGCACAAGCAGATCGAGGCCCTCTCGGAGAAGCACGAGGGGAAAGGCAAGATCGGGACGACGCTGCGGGGCATCGGCCCGGCATACGCGGAGAAGGCGAACCGGGTGCACGCCATCCGGGTCGGCCTGTTCCTGAATCCGGCCGCGCTCGAAAAAAAGGTCCGGCAAGTCGTCGAGGCCAAGAACCGTATGTTCACGGGCGTGTTCGGCGAGGAGCCTCTCGACGCGGACGCCGTCTGGCGGGAATATGCCGCCTACGGCGAGGAGATCCGCCCCCTGATAGCCGACACGACGGCCCTGCTCCTGGACGCGGTGGCGGAGGGGAAACGGATCCTCTTCGAGGGGGCCCAGGGGACGCTGCTGGACATCGACCACGGGACATATCCATATGTCACGAGTTCGAACGCTTCGGCGGCCGGCGTCTGGCCGGGCACGGGCGTGCCGGCCCGCGCGATCGACCAGGTGTTGGGCGTCGTCAAGGCGTACACGACGCGCGTGGGCGAAGGGCCGTTCCCGACGGAACTTGTGAGCGCGATCGGCGACCAGATCCGCGAGCAGGGGAACGAGTACGGGACGACGACGGGCCGGCCGAGACGGTGCGGCTGGCTGGACGCGTTCGCGATCCGGTACTCGGCGAGGCTGAATGGCCTGGACGGGATCGTCATCACGTTGCTGGACGTGCTGAGCGGATTGCCGGAACTCAAGATTTGCACGGGGTACCGCTTCGAGGGCAAGCGGCTCGAGAAGTTTCCGGCCTGCCCGCGAATGCTGAAAGGGGCCGAGCCGGTCCTGGAGGACTTGAAGCCCTGGAAGGAGGATATCTCCGGGACGCGGTCGTTCGAGGAGTTGCCGCGGGCAGCCCGCGACTACGTGGAGCGCGTGGAGAAGTTGGTGGGGGCGCCGGTGAGGATGATCAGCGTGGGCCCGGACCGGGAGCAGACGATTCGGCGCGAGTGAGCGCGGGCGGGCGGAAAAGCGCCCCCGGTGTATTCACCGGGGGCTAAATGAACGGCACGCGGCGCGCGGGGGAGTCGGCGGCAGGGAACGTGACCCGCCGCTCCCGCGGCGGGCTCGGGGCGTTGCGGGGGTGCGTGCGCCGGGCGCCCAGGTGGTTGGTGGAGGCGACGATGGCCGAGGAGGCTTATACGCCCGAAGCGCTGTCCGACGTGCCGCGCGACCGCTGGCCGCGCCACATCGCCATCGTGATGGACGGGAACGGGCGCTGGGCGCGTGGGCGGGGATTGCCGCGGATCGAAGGGCACCGCCGCGGCGGCCAGGCGGCACGCCGGATCATCGAGGAAGCGGCCCGGATGGGCCTCGGGCAACTGACGCTGTACGTGTTCTCGAGCGAGAATTGGCGGCGTCCGGCGGACGAAGTGGCGTTCCTGATGGAGCAATTGCGTCGGCAACTGTCGAAGGAACGGGCGACGGTCCTGGATAACAACGTGCGTTTCGTGGTAATCGGCCGGCGGGACCGGATTCCACCGGAGACGCTGGCCGAGATGGACCGCCTGACAGCGGACTCGGCGGCGAACACGGGCCTCGTGCTCTGCACGGCGATCAACTACGGCGGTCGGCAGGAGATTACGGACGCGGCGCGCCACCTCGCGCGGCGCGCCCGCGAGGGCGAACTCGAGCCGGACGAGATTACGGAGGAAACGGTCGCCGGCGCGCTCGACACCGCCGGGATGACGGACCCGGACCTGGTGATCCGGACGGCGGGCGAGATGCGGCTGTCGAACTTTCTTCTGTGGCAACTTTCGTACGCGGAGTTGCACGTGACGGAGACGCTTTGGCCGGACTTCAAGGAGGCGGACCTTCACGCAGCGATGCGGGACTACGCGTCGCGCGATCGCCGCTTCGGCGGCCTGGGGCCGGAGAACCGACACGCATGAGCCAGCACACGACACGCATCACGCTGGGTACGGTCCTGGTCGTCGCGGTGGGGGCGATTCTGTACGGCGACGTGGCCCTGGCCGATCGGACGGGCTTGACGGCGGCGCCGGGGTTCTGGGGGCTCCTGGTGGCGTCGCTCGTGGCGGGGGCGGCCGAGTTTTTCCGGATGCTGCGGGCGCGGGGCCTGCCGGCCCAGCCGCGCCTCGGCCTTGTGTTCATCGTCCTTTTCGTGGCGACCGTGTTCTTCGAGACCCAGCAGTTTGAGCCGCACGTGCGCGCTTGGCTTCACGGCCGCGGACTCGAGATTTACCTGCTCCTCATCGTCGCGCTGGTGTTCGCGGCGTTCCTGGTGGAAATCGGGCGGGTGGAACGGTCGGGCAACGACATGGGGCGGGCGCTGGCGAGCGTCGCGTGGACCGTCCTCGGGGTCCTCGCGGTGGGCCTGCTGGGCGTTTTCCTGGCGAAGGTGCGGTTCCTGTCGGACGACCCGATGCGGGGCCTCGGGTACCTGGCGCTGACGCTGGGCGTCGTCAAGGGGAGCGACGTCGGGGCGTACGTGGTGGGGAGCCTGGTGGGCCGGCGCAAACTCGTGCCGACGCTCAGCCCCGCCAAGACGGTCGAGGGGACGGCGGGGGCGCTGGCGGTGGGGATCGGGGCCGCGATCGGAATCGGCGTGGGCTGGTGCGGCTTCGCGTGGTGGCAGATGATCGCCTTCGGAATGGCGGTGGCGACGGCCGGCGTCCTGGGAGACCTGGCGGAAAGCCTGATGAAGCGCGGCTGCGGGGTGAAAGACAGCGGACATGTCCCCGGTTTCGGGGGGGTGCTGGACATCATGGACTCGATGCTGGCGGCAGGGCCGGTGGCGTACCTGTTGCTTGTGGTATTGACCGGGGAGGCCTGAGGCGGATAATGGATTCTTTCGGGCCCGCGTCCCGGCAGGCGCCCTTCCCGAGGTCGGCAACGGCATGGAACGAACCTTCCAACTCGCCAGCGGCGAGTATCGCCGACTCGTCTTCGGTCCGCGCGACAAGCACCTCCGGATGGTGCGCGAGGCGTTCGCGGTGCGCGTGACGGCACGCGAAGGAATCCTGCGCCTGGCCGGGGCCGCCGAGGCGGTCCGCCAGACCGAAACCGTCCTGGAGGAACTGGACCGGATGGCGGCGGACGGGCAGGTCGTCTCGGAGCGCGAGGTCCAGCAGGTGATCGACGCGGTGGCCCGCTCCGGTCGCGGACCGGAGGCTTTGGCGATCGAGGTCTATACGTCGGGCCGGCCGATCCGGCCGCAGACGCCCGGCCAACTCGCCTATTGCCGGGCCATCGAGAAGAACGACCTGGTCTTCTGCATCGGCCCGGCGGGGACGGGCAAGACGTACCTGGCGGTGGCGATGACGGTCCAGGCCCTGAAGAAGGGCCAGATCCAGCGCGTGGTGCTGGTGCGGCCGGCGGTCGAGGCGGGGGAACGGCTGGGCTTCCTGCCGGGCGACCTGGAGGCGAAGGTCAACCCGTACCTGAGGCCGCTGCTGGACGCGCTGCACGACATGATGGGCTTCAAACAGGTCCGGGCGCTGATGGAGACGGACGTCATCGAGATCATCCCGCTGGCGTACATGCGAGGCCGGACGCTCAACGACGCCACCATCATCCTGGACGAGGCGCAGAACACGACGACGGCCCAGATGAAAATGTTCCTGACGCGGATGGGGATGCGCTCCAAGATGGTCGTCACGGGCGACATCACGCAGGTCGACCTGCCGGAAGGGACGAAGAGCGGCCTGGTGGACGCGTGGGAGAAACTGTCGGGGATAGACGGCATCGAGTTTCACGAGATGACGCGGCGGGACATTGTCCGCCATCGGCTGGTGCAGGAGATCGTGAACGCGTACGAGCGCGGCGAGCGGGGGACGGAAGACCGCAGCCGCGACCGCAGCCACCGCCGACCGCCCGAGGAGCCATGAGGACGCCCGGAAACCATCGAGAGGCCGGAGCGCGGCGCACCGAGCGCAACGCCAGGACCGCGCGGTCCCGCCGCGCCGACGGCCGGGAGGGCTGGCGGGCTCGGCTCCGCTCGCCGCAGACGCGGAAACAACTCGTCGTCCTCGCGGGGCTCTTCGCCGCGGCGCTCCTGGTCATCCAGTTGCCGCACGCCCCCCTCGGCGTCCACAAGGGCGAGACGACCACGTACCCGATCATCGCGCGCGCGGACTTCGATTACGTGGACGAGGCGGTCACGAGCGACGCACGCGACCTGGCGGCCTACCGCGTGCCGGGCGTGTACCGGCCCACGAAGCAGCCGATCACGACCCTCAAGGACAGCCTGCTGGCCCTCGTCGAGGCGGTCAAGGGGGCCGCGACCATCGACCAGGTGGAGGCGGCGCTGCGGACGGCGTGGGGCGTGGACGCGGAACTGTTCGACGCGATCCAGAAGGCGCTGGGCCCGTCGGCCTCGCCAGGCCCGTCGGCCTCGCCGGCCGTCGAGGCGGGCGAGTCCGCCGAGGCGGGCCCGGAGGCGGAGAACCTGGCGCGGGTGCAGGAAGCCGTCGGTCAGGCGGCCGACGCACTGGCGGACCCGGCGAGCCTGGCGATCCTGAGCGAAGCGGACCACCAGCGGGCGAGCGACCGCGGCAAGGACAGCCGCGACGTCTACGCCAAACTCCCTTCCGGCCTCCTGCCGGAGGGCCTCAAGCCCCTCCAGGGCCACGAGTTGACGATCACGGTGCTCCTGGCGGATGGCGAGCACGAGATCCAGCTTGCCAACGTCCTGATGCAGACGCAGACGGGGATCATCCGGGACCGGGTGGCGTCGCTCGTTGAAGGCCCGCTGGGCGCCGTCCTGGGGAACGGGGCGGTGCGCCGGCTCGCGGGGTCGATGGCCGCCCGCATCGGCCCGACGCTTCTGTTCCAGGCCGCCGAAACCGAGAAACGCCGGGCCGAAGCACGCCGGCGAATCGAACCCATCCGCATCCCCTGGAAAAAGAACACCACGCTCGTCCAGGCGGGCACGGTCATCGGGGACGAGCATTTGAGGCTCCTGGCGCAGGAGTCGTCGGCGTACCATGCTGGGTTGGGTTGGCTCCGCAAGGCGCTGATCTGGGCGGGGGCGGCGGTGGTGCTGGCGCTGGTGCTCGCGCTCCAGGCGGCGGCCATTTCTCGCTTTCAGCCGAACGTGGCCCGCTCGACCGCGCGAAGCCTCATCCTGGGGCTCTTGTGCCTCGTGGTCCTGGGCGGATCGAAACTGGCGGTCCAGGCGAACTGGCCTCTGGCGTTCTCGACGTTCCTGCTGACGACGGCGGCGCTCGTCGTGACCGTCGCGTACAACCCGCGTTTCGCGCTCGGGCTGGCGTGGACGCTCGCACTCGTCGTGACGCTGGCGATCCAGGGCGATTTCGCCTGGCTCCTGACGGCGCTGGTGGGAACGGCGACGGCGGTCCTCGCGCTGGGGGAAATCAATAACCGCTCGAAACTCATCAAGGTCGGCCTGCTGACGGGGCTGGGGTTTTTCCTGACGGCCAACGCGCTGGCGTCCTGGCGATTGGAGTATAGCGCGGCCACGTGGTGGCCGCTTCTCAGGATGTCGCTGGAATACGGCGCGAGCGGAGTGGCAGCGGGCTTCGTGATGCTGGGCCTCTTGCCCGGCATCGAGCGGGCGTTCGGCATCGTGACGAACATCAGCCTCCTGGAACTGTGCGACGTCAACCAGCCGGCCCTGAAACGCCTGGCGATCGAGGCGCCGGGAACCTACGCGCACAGCCTGCTGCTGGGGACGCTGGCGGAGGCCGCCGCCGAGGCCGTCGGCGCCAATAGCCTCCTGGCGCGCGTCGGGGCGTATTTCCACGACATCGGCAAGGTCGATAAGCCCCGCTACTTCGTCGAAAACTTCCAGAACCAGGAGCAGCCTCACGACAACCTGACGCCCCCCATGAGTCGCCTGGTCATCATGAGCCACGTCAAGGACGGCCTGGAGATGGCGGACCGCCTGGGCCTGCCGCCCCCCATCCGGAACTTCATCGCCGAGCATCACGGAACGACGCTCGTGGAATACTTTTTCCGCGAGGCCCAGCGCCAACACGCGAAGGAAGGCGGCGAGGCGCCGCTGGAGGCGGATTATCGGTATCCGGGCCCGAAACCGCGGTCGCCGGAGACCGCCATCGTGATGCTCGCCGACACGGTGGAGGGGACGGCGCGGAGCCTGAAGGAGCCGACCGCACCGAAAATCCAGGCCACGGTCCACGAAATGATCATGAAGCGACTCCTGGACGGTCAACTGGACTCCAGCGGCCTGACCTTGAGCGACCTGCACCGAATAGAGGAGGCCTTGACGAAGACGCTGCTTTCGGTTTATCATGGCCGGGTGCCCTACCCGTCGGAGGAGCCGGCCGACGCCCAGGTCCAGGAGCCCGCGAGAGACGCGGGGGAGCGATCACACGGAACTTCGGATGGAGGACACGAGTAAAGTCTTGATTCAAGCCGGTCGCACGGGGAACTGAAGGACCATGGCTAAGATCGAGATCACGGACTTGCAGGATTGCATCCCGCTGGAAAAGAAACTGATTCTCCTGGTGTTCCGCCGGGTGATGAAGGAAGAAGGGCGTTCGGCTCGAAGCCTGAGCGTTGTGCTCACCGACAACCGCCACATCCGCGACCTGAATCGGGAATATCTCGGCAAGGACGGGCACACCGACGTCATCAGTTTCCCGCTCGAGGACGTGGACTGGCCGGGCAACGGGCCCAACGGCGGGGTGAACGGCGAAATCATCGCGTCGGCGGAAATGGCCTTCCAGCAGGCCAAGGCCAGAAACATCGACCCCCGGGCGGAACTCCTGCTGTACCTCGTGCACGGCTTGCTGCACCTCATCGGTTACGACGACCGGACGCCGAACGACGCGGAACGGATGCACCGCCGAGAGGACGCACTCTTGGAGCAATTCGGGTTCGCCAACATCTACGCGACCCGTCCGGCTGTTCAGTAGGAGGGCCCCCTTTTTGTCGCACGTCTGGCTCGGGTCCGGCATCGTTGCGGCCGGCCTCGCCTTCTTCTTTGCGCTTGCGAACGGCGCCCTCAGTCGATTCTCCCGCGCGCGCCTCGAAGAAGCGTTCGAGCGTCGAGGCCGGGCGGAGGAACTCGGCCGGCTCTTCGCGCATCACGACGACCTGGTGCGCACGACCGCCCTCCTCCACGCCCTCGCGCTGGTGGCCTGGACGGCGACGGCGATTCTCTGGGCCTCGGAGGAGTTCGGCCCGCGCGGCTGGCTCGTCGGCGTGATCCTGGCGGCCGCGGGCGCCGTCAGCCTCGGCGGCGTCCTCCCGATGGCCTGGGCACGCTACGCCCCCGAAAGCGTCCTGGCGGCCACGCTCCCCGCCCTTCACGCCTGCCGCCTCGCGTTCCAGCCCGCGTCCAGGCTCCTGGGGATCCTGGACGGGCTCGTGCGCCGGCTGGCGGGCGTCCCGGGGGGTCCCGGCGCGCCGGGAGCGCCCATCGAGGAAGAACTCCGCAGCGTCGTCAGCGAAGGCGAACGCGAGGGCGCCCTCCACGAGGACCAGAAGGACATGATCGAAGGCATCATCCGCTTCAGGAAGGCCGACGTCACCGAGATCATGACCCCGCGGACCGACATCGTGAGCATCGACGCCGACGCCTCGGCGGAGTCGGCCAGGCAACTGATCGTGCGGAGCGGCCACAGCCGAATCCCCGTCACGGGCGGCGCCATCGACGCGATCGTCGGCATCCTGTACGCCAAGGACCTCCTGTCGGACGAGGCCGCCGGACGGACACCCGCCCCGGTTCGCGCCCGGGACGTGATGCGGCCGGCCCTGTTCATCCCCGCCACGAAACGCCTCGACGAACTCCTGGCCGAGTTCCAGCGGTCCAAGGTCCACATGGCCGTCGTCCTGGACGAGTACGGCGGGACGGCGGGCCTCGTGACCATCGAAGACCTCATCGAG
>Ga0307379_10003339_pt1 | contig 23380 bp, 19 predicted proteins | sample UN2MG_FD_202237 | JGI IMG/M metagenome (GOLD analysis project Ga0307379, IMG submission 202237) | Soil microbial communities from Risofladan, Vaasa, Finland - UN-2 | ecosystem: Environmental > Terrestrial > Soil > Coastal area > Acid sulfate soil | place: Finland: Risofladan, Vaasa | collected... | reverse complement strand
GTTATCCTGGAGACCAGCGGATCCATCGTCGCAGCGACACAAAGACTCTCTATATTGTAGCCGCGACCGCTAAACATTCCTGCAATCCGGGAAAGCACACCTGGTTGATTGTCGACTAACAATGAAATAGTGTGTTTTTCTTCAGTCACCTTTCTTATACCCCCTGTTTAGACAAGCAGCATTTCGGTAATTGATCCGCCCGCGGGGACCATCGGGTAAACGCATTCTTCCCGGTCAACCCAGAAATCCATGATAACTGGTTTTGGCACGGAAAGGCCTTTCTCGAGGACCGGCTCGACTTCCTCAGGTCTTACCGCCCGCAGGCCGACGGCTCCGTAAGCTTCTGCTAACTTCACGAAGTCTGGTGCATCCTCTATATCTGTGGATGCATATCTCTTATCATAGAACAACTGCTGCCACTGTCGTACCATGCCGAGATATTTATTGTTAAGGATGACGATTTTGACCGGAAGCTTATACTGCATGGCTGTTGCCATCTCCTGGATGTTCATCTGAATGCTCCCATCGCCCGCTATATCCACGACGACTCTGTCTGAACAGGCCAGCTGGGCTCCGATAGCTGCCGGTAAACCAAAGCCCATGCACCCGAGTCCCCCAGAGGTGATAAAAGAATTAGGGCGGTCGAAGTGATAATATTGGGCCGCCCACATCTGATTCTGTCCCACTTCGGTGGTGACAATGGCCTGCCCTTTCGTCAAGTCATAGAGCTTCTCGACGACATACTGAGGTTTGATTGTATCTGTTTGGTTATAGGACAGCGGCGCTGTGCTCTTCCATTTGTCGATTTGATCGAGCCATGGCTTGGCTTTTCCCTTATCCATGGTTAAAGCTTCCTCATCGAGGAGCCTGTTCAGCTCAATAAGGGCCATTTTGCAGTCCCCGACTATGGGGATCGTTACCGGGATATTCTTCCGAATGGAGGTCGGATCGATATCGATGTGAATAATCTTTGCATGAGGAGCAAAGGTATCTACCTTACCGGTGACCCTGTCATCGAAGCGGACACCGATCCCGATCAAAAGGTCACACATCCCAACAGACATATTTGCCCGGTATGTTCCGTGCATCCCGAGCATTCCGAGCCACAGATCATCGGTCCCGGGAAATGCGCCCAGCCCCATGAGAGAGGCCGTAACGGGAATATTAAGTCTTCTGGCAAACCCCGTAAGTTTTTCAGATGCACTCGATAAAACGACGCCTCCCCCGGCTAGTATAACAGGCCTTTTGGCATCTTTGATAAGGCTTATAGCCCTCTTAAGTTGCTTAGCGTTAGGCTTATAGGTAGGATTATAGGACTTCAGGGAGGGCTTTGCTAACGAGTGATAGTTTGTTTTGCCCTGAATGATGTCTTTCGGGATGTCCACAAGCACGGGACCGGGGCGACCGGACCGAGCAATGTAGAAGGCTTCCTTGATAGTCATCGCCAGATCCTCTATGCTTCTCACCAAGTAGTTGTGCTTGGTACATGGACGAGTAATGCCGACAATATCCACCTCCTGGAAGGCGTCATTGCCTATAAGGCTCGTTGGAACCTGGGCAGTGAAGACAACTAAGGGGATTGAGTCCATGTAAGCAGAGGCAAGCCCGCTGACGGTATTCGTTGCCCCCGGTCCTGAGGTTACGATGCACACCCCCACAGCCCTCTTTGCCCTGGCATAGCCATCGGCCGCATGTACCGCTCCCTGCTCGTGCCTTACCATGACATGTCGGATCTCAGTACGAGCCAACTGGTCAAAGATGTCGATGACAGCTCCACCAGTCATCCCAAAGACAGTATCCACCCCTTCTTCTTTCAAGACTTCCATCAGGATTTGAGCCCCTGTCAGTTTCAATTCCCTTACCTCCTTTCTTAAGGTTACCGCTCTTAACCCTAAGGCCTAACTCAATGCGTTCTCCCCTTGGTCAACCCGCTTTTCTTGATATATTCCACCAAACCGCCTGCGTCGATTATTGCTCTCATGAAACTGGGGACTGGTTTTGCAAGAAATCGCTCTCCCGTATCCACATTGACTATTTCTCCCGTAGCCAAATCAATGGATACTCGAGAACCTTCCTCAAGACAGGAAGGCGCCTCCACGGACTCGAGGATGGGGAGGCCTATGTTGAAAGCGTTTCTATAAAAGATCCGCGCAAAGGTTTCTGCTATAATCCCACTGATCCCGGCCGCTTTTATGGCGAGAGGCGCATGCTCTCTCGAGGATCCGGAACCGAAATTCTTCCCGGCAACGATGATATCCCCGGGAGAAATCAAATCCATAAAACCAGGCCTCACGTCAGCAAAACAATTTTGAGCTAGCTCATCTTTATCAAAACTGTTGAGAAACCGTGCCGGGATAATGAGATCAGTGTCCACATTGTCTCCAAATTTCCATACCGTTCCTTGTAGTTTCATTTAAAGCTCCTCCGGTCCCGCAATATAGCCCATAACGGCCGAGGCAGCTGCAATGGCTGGATTTGCCAAATATACCTCACTGGTGGGGTGCCCCATTCGACCGACGAAATTTCTATTACTGGTAGAAAGCGCTCTTTCTCCCGCTGCAAGAATTCCAAGGTGACCGCCAAGGCATGGTCCACAGCAGGGAGGGCCGATAACGGCACCAGCATCGATCAGCGTTTCCATAATCCCTTCCTTGAGAACCTCTCGGTATATGGCTTGGGAACCGGGTATGACGATGAGCCTGATTTCCTTGGCCACAGTTCTTCCTTTTAGCACCCCGGCTGCTTCTCGAAGGTCCTCCAATCGGCCATTGGTGCACGATCCAATAAAGACCTGATCCAGCGTAATATGTCCAGCCTGTGATAAGGGCCGGACATTGGCGGGAGAGTGAGGAAAGGCTATTTGGGGTTCGATGGTATCCACGGTTACGGTGATTACCTTTTCGTAGTCTGCACCAGGATCGCTGGTGCAGACAACTGGCTTTCTGTGGGATCTTTCATCCACGAATGCCAAGGTAACCTCATCTGGCTCTATGATGCCGTTTTTTGCTCCGGCCTCAACAGCCATATTGGTCATGGTAAACCGATGGGCCATGGAGAGCTCTTTGATTACGGGACCCGAAAACTCCATGGTCTTGTAGTTGGCGCCATCAACACCCAATTTGCCCAGGGTGAAGAGTATGAGATCCTTACCCCCTACCCATGGACGGAGGAGACCGTCGTATTCGATTCTGATCGTTGGCGGCACCTTGAGCCATATCTTGCCGTTAGCCAGTATGACCCCAAGATCGGTGCTACCGACACCGGTAGAGAAGGCCCCCACGGCACCGTAAGTGCACGTATGGCTATCTGCCCCGATAACCAGATCTCCTGGCACAACCAGGCCCATTTCGGGCAGTATTACATGTTCAATGCCATGACCAATTCGCCCTACCTCATAATAGTGCTCGATTCCATGATCGCTGGCAAATTGCCGCATCATCTTGGCCTGCTCTGCCGATTCGATATCCTTATTGGGGACAAAATGGTCTGGTATCAATGCAATTTTGTGGGGGTCGAATACAGCAGGAACTCCTGTTTCCGCAAAAACCCTTATAGCCAGAGGCGCGGTGATATCGTTGGCCAATGCCATATCGACCGTGACCTCTATCAGGTCTCCCGGGGAAACGTGTTCCAGACCGGCATGGCGGGCGAGTATCTTTTCGGTAATGGTCATGGCCATGTCTTCAATCCTCCTTATTAGCGGCTGCTCTCGATAATTACTAACGAGAGCATGTTATTGTTTGCATTGGACATAACCGTGTGGGATGGTCATGAGGTCTTTTCCTCTGTTCCGAGGCTCACGGGCTGGTTTTTTCAGCGACTTGTTTACGGGGGAATCTTGCCCCCTCCGCATTCCCTTCGACAGGCTCAGGGCTGCGGTTTCCCCCATACCCAAGTCGCGAAAAGAACGGCGCCCTCCCGCCAGTCACAGCCGAAAAGACCTCATGACCATCCCGATATAGCAAACTATTTTATGCTCTCAGTAGTAAGATCCAGGGATACTCACCTTTACTCAAGAGCTTTTGTGAGAGGCTGAGTTTCGCTTCAGATGGTGCAACCTGTTCAATCCATTGATGAAAGCCTTGGCACTGGCAACGATGATGTCAGGATCATTTCCTTTGCCGAGGATCTGAATTCCGTTTTCCTCCAGTCGGACCGTCACACCACCCTGGGCATCAGTGCCGCCGGTCAGTGAATCGATTGAGAAGCTGAGCAGTTTGCATTTCGTGCCCGTCATCTTCGCAATCGTATTGTACGTGGAATCAATAGGGCCCACACCAAATCCTGCCTTCTGTCTTTCTTCACCGTCAATTTCCAGCTGTACCGTCGCTGTGGGGACCGTTGCCGTTCCGCTTATCACATTGAGATACTTAAGCTTATAGATATCAGGAACTCTCAATATCTCTTCAGCAACGAGAACCTCCAGATCCTCATCTACGATTTCCTTTTTTTTGTCCGCCAGCTCCTTAAATCTCATAAAGAGATTCTCAATATCCTTTTCAGACAGGTCATAACCGAGCTTCATCAAACGGTCCCTAATGGCATGTCGCCCGGAATGCTTGCCCATAACCAGACGATTCGTTTCCAGGCCGACCGTGGCGGGCTCTATGATCTCGTACGTTGTTTTATGCTTAAGGACACCATCCTGGTGAATGCCCGCCTCGTGAGCAAAGGCATTCGCTCCTACAATGGCCTTGTTAGGCTGCACCGGGATACCGGTAATCATGGCGAGCAGGTGGCTGGAGGGGTATATCTCTTTGGTATTGATCTCGGTAAAATAGGGCAGGTAGTTTCTCCGTGTATGAAGGGCCATGACAACCTCCTCCAGAGACGTATTGCCAGCACGCTCACCGATACCGTTTACCGTAACCTCCACCTGCCGTGCTCCGGCATTAATGCCTGCCAGAGTATTGGCCGTGGCAAGACCCAGATCGTTGTGACAGTGGACGCTCAAGATTGCCTTGTCAATGTTCGGTGTATGACCCTTCACATAGGAAATGAGGTCTGCAAATTCACTGGGTATTGCATATCCTACGGTGTCCGGAAGATTAACCGTGGTGGCTCCGGCTGAAATGGCTGCCTCAAAGACCTTGCACAGGAAGTCTCGGTCGCTCCGAGAACCATCTTCAGCAGAGAACTCGACGTCCTCTGTGAAGCTTTTAGCGTACTTCACCGCCTCAATTGCCTGGCTAATCACCTGATCTCTATTCATTTTTAATTTGTGCTTGAGATGAATATCAGAGGTGGCAATAAAAACGTGAATGCGGGGTTGAGCTGCCTCCTTTACGGCACCCCAGGCCGCATCAATATCCTGCTTGGAAGTACGTGCGAGGCCGGCCACCTTGATAGTGCGAACCTTCTGCGCGATCATCTGTACCGATTCGAAATCGCCTTGGGAGGAAGAAGGAAAACCCGCCTCGAGGACATCCACCTTCAGGTTTTCCAGCTGGGAGGCGAGGTGGACCTTTTCTGCGGTGTTCATGCTGAAGCCCGGAGACTGTTCCCCGTCCCGTAGGGTGGTATCAAAAACAACAATCTTTTCAGTCATTGTGACGCTCCTTTCATTCCGCTATTGTAAGTGTATCTTCCTGATCAAATAGTAATCTTGATGGTTTCGTAAAAAGTCGACATTGGTGTCATTGCGAGCGAAGCGAAGCAATCTCCTTTAATGTAAGTGCTTGAATTTACGAGATTGCTTCGTCGCTCCGCTCCTCGCAATGACAGGTTAGAAGACTTTTTACGAGTTTATCAATCTTAGCAACGGAAATGAAAGCAAGCGCCAGCCGCAGGGCTATCCTTTCAGACTGCCCTGCGGCTCTTTCCACCTTTTCATAATGAGTTTGAAACATCTTCTCTCCTAGCGCTGTCAAGGCCTTTACAGCTTTGTAAGTCTATTCCGTCTGCTGGGATGTCTTGCCTTTGCTCAACTTAAAGTAGAAGCTGTCCACTAAAGCCTGCCAGCTGGCTTCAATGATATTCTCCGAAACACCTACGGTGTTCCATATGTCTTTGCCATCCATTGATTCTATGAGGACCCTCACTCTGGCTCCAGTTCCGGCACTCCCTTCCAGTACCCTCACCTTGAAGTCAACCAGCCTCATCTCTTTGATTGCCGGGTAAAACTTGCCCAAGGCCTTGCGAAGGGCGTTGTCAATTGCATTTACGGGACCGTTTCCTTCAGCAGCATTGATCTCTTCCTCTTCCCCTACCGATATCTTAATGGTCGCCTGAGACATGACATGGCCTTCCTTGTTTTTCTCATTGATCACCCGCAAAGAGAGGAGCGAAAATGGTTCCTTAAACTGCCCCGTTGCCCGCTTTATCAGGAGTTCAAGCGAGCCTTCAGCAGCATCAAATTGATATCCCTGGTCCTCCATTCGCTTGATCTCCTCAACGATCTTCTTGCTGTCGTAGCCGTTTCCACCTAAGGCAAGATCCATCTCCTTGGCCTTATACTCAATGTTGCTCCTGCCGGAGAGATCTGAAACAAGTACCCGACGTTTGTTACCCACAGTCCCCGGTTCGATGTGCTCATATGCTTTGGGTTCCTTCAGGATAGCGCTTACATGCACTCCACCTTTGTGAGAGAAGGCGCTTCGTCCCACAAAGGGCCTTTCATTCAAGGGCGGGATGTTGGCTATGTCGCTGACATACCGGGACACCTCGGTCAGATGCTTTATTTTCGACTCCTCAAGACACTTCCTGCCGAGCTTTAGCTGGAGGTTACCGATAACAGAGATGAGGTCTGCGTTACCGCAGCGCTCTCCATAACCATTGATTGTTCCTTGGACCATGGTTGCGCCTGCCCCAACAGCAGCCAACGAGTTGGCTACAGCCAAGCCACAGTCATTGTGAGCATGGATACCAAGGGAGGTATGAGGAAACGATTTGGTGACCATTTTCACGATGTCCTCTACATCACTGACCATGGTGCCCCCATTGGTATCGCAGAGCACGATGATATCGGCTTTACCCGTGATTGCCGCCTGAATCGTCTTAAACGCATACTGGGGGTTAGCTCTATAGCCGTCGAAAAAGTGCTCTGCATCGTATATGACTTCTTTGTTATGTGATTTGAGGAGCGAGACTGAATCAAGAATCATGGCCAGGTTTTCTTCCAATGAAATACCCAAGATTTCATTCACATGGAGGTCCCAGCTTTTCCCGAATATGGCAATGGTTTCGGTTTCGGCCTGCAGGAGTGCCTCCAGGTTGGAATCCTTTTCTGCCATGGTGTTCGCTCGTCTGGTGCTACCAAATGCGGTCAGCCGAGCGGGCTCAACCTTGGACTTCTTTGCCATCTGGAAGAATCTCATATCCTTAGGGTTTGAGCCGGGCCACCCACCCTCTATGTAATGAATACCAAATTCTGCAAGCTTTTGGGCGATGCGAAGCTTTTCCTCGGCGGAGAAACTGATCTGTTCGCCCTGGGTGCCATCCCTCAGTGTGGTGTCATAGATGAGGATCTGTTGTTCCATGGTAACGCTCCCTTTGCTCCAACGAAAAACCCGCTATCAGGCGGGCCTGATAGCGGGTTTGGAGACGTTTGAAAAACATCATGCCATTATCAGGCCCGGCAGTTTCAAGCTGCATACCAGGAGGAGGAGCAACAGGGAAGATACTACTATCCCTGCTGCGGCGATAATGACGATAATGTTTAGGTGCACTGAATTCCTTTTATTGCAACGTATCGAAAGTATTCTAGCTTATCTAGGTAAATTCAAATGGTTTGTCAACAGTTTTTTTTGTTCTTCCAGTTATTTCTTTTAAGCAAAAAACGTACCAGACCGGATGAGCGGGCGATGAAAATCTTAGCACATGACCCCGGCGCTGCGCCTCAGGGTTATACATGAAAGAAACGGTCTGCTGAGCAGGGAGATATCTTTTTTTGACTCTGTCCCTGGCCCAGACCTGGCTCATAAGGCATGAGTAAGGAGAACTGAGATGTGAGATACTCTCGTATCGATACAACACTCCGGAAGCTGAGCGCCAGGGCAGGCCTCCCATGGTTCAAAGGAGTGGGCGTTTCAAAACGGCGCACGCAGGCTGGTACCTTAGTGCTAAGGCTTATGGGGCGGTGCGTCGGTTTGAAACGGCCCTGTACGGGGCCTTGTTTAGAGGGCAGAGCAAAAAAAGATATCTCCATGCTCTTGTATCGTTAGTTTTTCAGGAGAACGTATGTTCCTGCCCTGGATCAAGGATCACCACCTGGATGTGGGATGCCTCTTTCCCCATGATCTCCGCAAACAACGAGGCGTCCTGCTCCAGAATGGGAAAGGTCTTGTAGTGCATGGGAATGACGGTTTTTGCTTCCAAGAGCTTTGCCGCAACTGAGGCCTGCTTGGGGTCCATGGTAAAAACACCACCGATGGGGAGCAGGGCCAGATCAATCTTGAAGAGATCACCCAGGAGTTTCATGGAAGAGAATATGCCGGTATCTCCGGCATGGTAGACGGTAAAGCCGTCTTCCAGTTTGATGATGTAGCCCGCAGGGCTTCCGGTCTGCGAGGAGTGGAAGGCCTGGGTCATGGTTATGGAAATCCCGTCGGAAGATGCGGTCCCACCGATATTCATGCCCGTACCGAAAACGATCTGGGAGTCCGGTACTCCTTCCTCGTCTTTCAGTCTGCCTACCGTCTCGGGCATCCCGACGAGGGTGGCCCCTGTAGCTTTCACAATGCGTGCTGCATCGGCAACATGATCGAAGTGGTCATGGGTTACGAGCACGAAATCGGCTTTTGTGATATCTTCAGCCTTGCACGAGGCCAGGGGGTTATCCGTTAGCCACGGGTCAATGACGATTATTTTCCCTTTTTCAGAGGTAATCTGAAAACCAGCATGCCCAAGCCACTTGATTATCTTTTGTCCCATGACGATGAAGACCTCAAATCACATTTGGCATTTCAATTTGTGATACGAGGCGCTAGGTAGCCGATTGGAGCACAACGAGTGCGTCGGCAGCTACGGGCCGGCTCCCGGAGATAATAACGGGGTTGATGTCTATCTCCTTAATGGCATCGTTTTCTAATCCGATCTTTCCCACATTGATTAACATCTCCGTCAAGGCACCTTTGTCGGCGGGTTCCATACCCCTGACAGCATCAAGTATCTTATGAGCCTTGATTTCACCCATCATCTCAAGGGCGTCCCTCTCCTCCAAAGGTGCGAGACGAAAAGAGACATCTTTCAAGATCTCTGTGAAGATACCACCGAGGCCGAACATGACACAGGGTCCAAACTGCGGGTCCCTGATCAATCCGATAACCAATTCCCGTTTACCCTTCACCATCTCCTGCACGAGGATGGCCCCCTTGCTGGGGCTCATGCCAGCCGTAACATCGTCATATGCCTGGAGGGCCTCGTCGTCATTTCTAATGTCAATGCGTATAAGTCCTTTCTCTGTCTTGTGGCTGATTTCGGGAGAGCAGGCCTTGATCACCACAGGATAACCGATCTCTTGGGTGGCAGAAATGAGTTCGTCGCTGGTTCCGACCACCATTTCCCGGGTAACCGGAATCTGATAGGATGCGAGCAGGACCTTGGATTCATACTCGGACAGTGTAGTCCTCCCTTCCTTGAGGGCGTTTTCTATAATCTCCATATAGTCACCATGCTTTCTAGGCCGTTTATTCGCCTTCGCCAAAATACCCTGCAGTTTACTGCAGGGAGCTTCATTTTAAGAGATTCCGAGCCATAATAACCTTTTCGATCTCGGTGGTCCCCTCGTAGATCTCAGTGATCTTGGCATCCCGGAATAGACGCTGGACCTTGTACTCGGCCAGGTATCCGTAGCCTCCGTGCATCTGCAGGGCCATATCCGTGCATTTTACCGCCATCTGGCCGCAGAACGATTTGGCCGCGGCAATGAGCTTGTGGTCCATGCTGCCCTGATCGATCCTCCAGGCCGCTTCATGGACCAGGTGCCTGCCGGCCTGGATCCAGGTAAACATGTCGGCAATCTTAAACTGTATGGCCTGGAACGATGCCAACGGGGCGTTGAAGGCAACACGCTTTTTCACGTGTCGAATGCTCTCCTCAAGGGCACCCCGGGCCGTACCCACTGCCTGGGCAGCCACCACAACGCGATCGAGGTTGAACAGGTGCATAGCCTCGGCGAACCCGTTTCCTAATGGACCGACAAGGTTTGAATAGGGCACCTTCACGTTGTTGAAGGTTATCTCGGCCGTGTCAGAGGCACGAATGCCGAGCTTTCCCGTTAAGTGATTCGCCTCGAAGCCTTGCCGATCGGTTTCCACCATGATCATGCTGTGGCGCCGATGCCGGTCGGCGTTTTCAGGGTCTGTTACGAGGAAACAGATCAGGTAATCTGCCCGGTCGCCATTGGTGATAAACATCTTAGAGCCGTTAATGACAAAGTCATCACCGTTCCTGAGAGCCGTCGATGTTGTAGCACCTGCCAGGTCGGATCCGGCATCGGGTTCGGTGAAGGCACTGCCCATCACAGCGTCTCCCGTAACGATGGGAGGGAGATAGCGCTGCTTCTGCTCCTCTGAGCCGAACTCCTGAACGATCTCCGCTCCATAGGAGGAGATGAGAATGGCAACGGCAATACCCGGATCAACGGCAGAGAACTCCTCAAAGATAAGGCAATACTCAAGAAGGCCCATACCGGGTCCGCCGTACTCCTCTTCGACGAACGTTCCCACGAACCCCAGGTCGGCTGCCTTTTTGTGGAGTGTCTCGTCAAAGGTCTCGGTGCGGTCAAACTCCTCTGCCCGATCGGGGAATTCGCCTTCGGCAAATTCTTTCGCTGCGCTAACGATGTCCTTCTGCTCTTTCGTGAGTTCGAAGTCCATGGTCGATCATCCTTTTTTTGCTTCAAGCGCCTTGTTTTTTAAGGCCGGCACAATCTTGAAGAGGTCATCCACAATTCCGTAATGGGCAGTCCTGAAAATAGGGGCTTTTGGATCTTTATTCACAGCGATAACGGTGCCCGCTCCACTTAGTCCAGCCATGTGCTGGAAGGCCCCGCTGATCCCAACAGCGACGTAGACCTTAGGGCTCACCGATTTTCCGGAGGTGCCAACTTGCAGGTACTTGGGCAACCAATTCTTATCAACGACAGGCCGTGAACACGAAACAACGCCATTGAGGGCCTCAGCGAGTTCTTTGATGATGGCAATATTTTCCTCCTCTCCGATACCCCTTCCAACGGAAATAAGAAGCTCAGCTTGGGTAATATCCACATCGCCTGCAGCGGTTTCGACAAATTCGACGAACTCCTTTGCCGGTTTCGCCTCTGCCAGGGGAAAGTCCTTCTGCACCCTTTGTGCCTGCCGCTCGCCAATCTTGTCCTTGGGGAACACACCTGATCGTATGGTAATGATGCATCCAGCAGATTGCGCAAAAGAGACATTTGCGAAGATCTTTCCATTATACATCTGCCTTTGGGCCATGAATTTGCCGTTTTCAGGCATGATGTCGATACAGTCCGTAGCCAAGGGAAGTCCGGTTTTGACGGAGAGACAAGGAGCAAGCTCCATTCCCCATGACGTGCTACCAATGAGGATGACTGCAGGTTCGGACTCCTTAATCAATCCTGCTATGATTTCCTTGTAAAGATCTGCGCTGAAGTTCTTGAGCCGTTCGTCATCGCAGACGATTATCTTATCGGCCCTGTCAGAGAGATCTTCTGCAAAGGTGCTCACCTCATGGCCGAGAAGCACAGCGGTCACGCTGTGTGATAGCTTCTCAGCGAGGTCCCCTGCCTTCCACAGCATCTCGTAAGTTATATCCCTGATCTCACCAAGCCTATGCTCAACGACGACAAATATCTCGCTCATTACCCCATCACTCCTTTCTTGGTTAGAATCTCGATGAAGTCGGCGGCAATCTGGTCTGGATCCCCGGAGAGGATTTGGGCCCCTTCGGTCTCCGGGGGCAAGTAGACCTCTTCTATTATGGTGCGCGGCGCCAGTTCGTCATCGGGTATGCCTAACTCGGCAAGATCCATGACTTTAAGCTCTTTCTTGGCTGCCTTCCTGATGCCCAGGATGGACACATACCTCGGCTCGTTGATGCCCGTCTGGATCGTCAACAGGGCTGGGAGATCAACGAGGGAGACTTCACCGAGACCGCCTTCCAGCTCCGATGTGGTCTGGACCGTTCCGTCCTTCAGCTCGATCGCCGTTACCATACAGGAGTGGTTCAGATTCAGTTCTTCCGCCATGAGCATGCCGACCATTCCATAGCTATCGTCATCTGCCAGTACCCCGGTAAACACGAGGTCATGAGGTAGATCGCTAACCACCTTGGAAAGGATCTTGGCGATTCCAAAGCTGTCAAACCTGCTCATATCGCCTGCTTCAACCCTGATGGCACTGTCAGCGCCCATGGCCAGGCATCTTCTGAGGACCTCTTCATCATCCTCGTTGCCAACGGTAACGGCGATAACCGTTCCACCGTGCTTTTCCTTGAGCAGTATGGCCTCTTCGATGGCATAGTTGTCCCAATCGTTGAGTACAAAGGCGAGTTGGTCTTTTTTCACCCCCTTTTTCTGCTGGTCAACGACGAGATCGACCTCTTCGGTGAGCGGAACCCTTTTGACACATACCACGATATCCATCTCCTATTCCTCCTTTTTAAGTAATCCCTAACTAGGACAGGCCGGGATTAAATAAGAAACTCGAATACCCGCCTGCCTGGCCTGAACTATCCAATACCTGCAAGGGATATCGGACAGGCCACGGCCAAACAGTTGCTAGTGCATGACACACGCACACAGGTGGCGGGCAGGTCGAAATACGAAACAAATACGAATATCAAATGTCCAAATGTTCTAAACTGTAATAGCGGCCTTAAACGCCATATGAAATGCTATGATTCCTTAGCATTTTTGAATTTTTTGTCATTCGATATTGTTTCGAGTTTCGGCCTGCCCTGGCGCGACATCCAATAAATATCAGGCTGCCTCTTCATTATTTCAAAATTCGAAGCGATAAAAGTCACCTCCTCAGAGCCAGGTCTGGGCCAGGGATTTCGGATTTTTATTTTCCTCGGGCCTTCTAATTTCACAGGGTGCTCATCACAAGTTCCATTAAATCAACGACCTTCAGCTTTCCTTCGAGTCCGCTGGTCTTAATTGCGTCGTCGAAGTTCAGCAGGCAGAATGGGCAGGCGGTAACAATAACCGTGGCTCCTGCATCATGGGCCATGCGCACTCTCTTTTCGCCCATTCTCATTTCTTCTTCCTCTATGTCATACCAGAGATTGATATCACCGCCGCCACAGCAAAAGCTCCTGTCCCTGTTGGTTTCCATCTCCACCGTCTTTATGCCGGGGATTGAGGCAAGGATTTGCCGCGGGGCTTCGTAGATACCATTATGTCTTCCCAGGTAACAGGGATCATGGTAGGTGTATATCTCTCCGTTGTCAAGGGTCTTGGCCGTCTTGAGCTGACCGCTTTGGATCAGGGGGAGAAAGAATTCGCTGTAATGCTTTACTTCCAAATTGCCGGGATAATCCTTCTTCAGGGTATTAAAGGCGTGGGGGTCTGTTGTAAGAATCTGCTTGAATTTGTTCGTCTTAAATGTCTCGGTATTTTCTTCTACCAAGAACTGAAAGAGGCCTTCCTCGCCTAGCCTTCTCACCTGATGGCCTGAATCCGATTCCCGTGGTCCAAGAATCCCGAAGTTTACGCCGGCTTTATCCAGGCCTCTGGCTATGGCCATGGTTATCTGCTGAATCTGGGGATCAAAAGAGGGGTAACTGTCTACGAAGTAAAGGACATCAACCTCATCGCCCTCTTCGAGCACCTTGACGGAAAGGCCGTCTGCCTCGTTGATCCAATCCGCTCTCTTTGCAGGGGGTTTGCCGAAGGGATTGCCCGTTTTTTCAAAGCGTAGCAGGGCGTCCTGGAAGTCCTTGGGAACCATGCCCGACTCGATCATAAACCTTCTCAGATCCACCATCTTATCGATATATTCAATAAACACGGGGCACTCCTCCTCGCAGGCCCCGCACGTAGTACAGGACCAGATCTCGTCAGGGGCAAGAATATTTCCGATCAAAGGGAGATTGGGATCCTGCCGATTGCCCTTGCTCATGAAACCAAAGAGGGGGCTGCTCTGATATGCGTAATCCCTGACCTTTATGGTAAGCTCCATAGGTGATAAGGGTCGGCCCACGTTATTTGCCGGGCAATTATCGGAACAGCGGCCGCATTCGGTGCAGGTATAGAAGTCGAGGATGTGTTTCCAGGTGAAATCCCGCACCTTTTCCACCCCCAGGGATTCGAGGTCCTCGATATTCTCCACGCCCCATCGGGGGGGTTTTATTGAACCCTTTCTTAGTTTGCGGAAGAACACGTTGAACAGGCCGGTAATAATGTGGAAATGCTTTCCCAGGGGGAGGTAATTGAGAAAGACCATGAGTGTCAGGATATGAAGCCAGTAATTCCATAGAAAAAAAGCCTTGAGAGACTCCGGGTTAAGCCCGGCGAAGAGGTATGACGCACTGTGCGCTGCAGGGAGAAAGAAGGCATTCGTTTCTCCGAGGACGATCCCACTGCCGTCCATGGCAATGTCGGTCACCATCAGAAAGCCGATCAAACCGAGCACGAGATACGCGTGGCCTTTATGGGCCTTTCCGTGTTTAAACTCGTATCGAGCAGGCCGGGATATGGCCCGTCGCAATATGGCCGCAACACAGGCAAACAGGACAATAATCTCAAACACATCCTTAAAAAGGTTATAGAGGTCTCCCAAGGTGCCCCCCAGAAGAGGCAGAGCAAACCCGACCTGAAACCCGAGTCCGTAAAGGGTTATGGACCTGAGGGCGAGAACGACGAATCCCCAAAAGATCATGATGTGGAGGATGCCGATCCAGAGATACCGGGGTTGCCTCCATTGCAGGATACCGTAAACAATGAGATCGGAAACCCTCTGCTTCAGTGAATCGAATCGGAAGTCGGGATTTCCCGAGCTCATCAGCAGGAAGCGCCTGTAGATAATGTAGAAAAAGAGCGCAAGACCGACAACTAGAATGAACAAGGTGATGAAGAAACCTGGAATACCCAGGTAGTGCTCGATGGCGGGCTGAACGCTGTGATCCATCTTTTCCTCCTTGGCAAACAGATGTAGCGAAGACGCAATTATGAATGGCGATTCATTTAATAGCACAAGTTCTTTTGGCGGTCAAGGACTTTTGGTCTCTCCAAAAGAGTGGTGAAGATAAGGGTATTTGGTCGCTGGGAGGCATCATCACCATGTTTTTTTATTGAACCGTTCGCCATATTTAGGCTATTATTGCAGAAAAGCCCCAATCGTAAGTCCTCTCTGTGGGAGAAAGGCCGGAAAGGAAGGAAAGAGCGATAGAGAATAACGTGAAAGGTCTCAAGGTTGATACACATCGCAGAGCGCTGTCTGCCCTTCTCAAATCAAGTGCCCTTATCAACTCATCACTCCAGATATCCGATGTTCTCAATCATGCTATGAAAGCGGCCGAGGAATTCATGAATGCTGAGGCAAGTTCGGTTTTGGAGCTTGATGAGGAAAGAGGGGACATCATTTTCAGGCTGGCGCGGGGTAAGCGAGGTGGATCGGTCCAGACAAGGAGGTTGAAGCGTGGAGAGGGGATTGCCGGCTCCGTTATAGAAAGCGGTCGGCCCATGATTGTTGAAGATGTGCAACGGGAAGAAAGATTTAGCGACCGATTTGATAGGGAGACGGGCTTTAAGACACGGTCACTTATCTGCGTCCCCCTTATTATCCGAGAAAAGACGATTGGGGCCCTTCAGGTTATCAACAAGAAGAGCGGCATGCCCTTTACCGAGGAGGATGTTGAAATCTTGACAGCTCTTGCCCAGCAAATCGCTGTTGCACTCGACAACGCAAGGCTCTACCAGAGGCTGGAGGAGAACTTCAAACTTACCGCTGAGGAACTTAAGATTACCCAGCAAAAGCTCATCAGATCAGAGCGTTCCGCGGCCCTGGCCAATCTCGTTCAGGGGGTGGCCCACGAGGTCAGAAACCCAATCATGTCCATAGGTGGCTTTGCGTCGAGAATGAAGGCTGAATTAGCAAAGGGGCACAAGTTCCAAAAATACCTGGATATTATCCTTCAAGAGACATCGAGGCTCGAGAAGCTCGTTCAAGATGTAAAAGAGCTCACAGAAATGCATACCGCCAATCTCCAACCGGCGGACATGAACGCCGTGTTATCTCAGGTCATAGAGGGGTTCTCTTCAACCTTTTCCCAAAGATCCATTCACCTCGAAACAGATATTGATGAGCATCTGCCTGCCATCTGTTTGGATAAGGCACAGGTAGCGAGGGCATTAGAGAATATCGTACAGAACAGTATAGAAGCTATGCCTTCGGGAGGGACGCTCAAGGTAAGAGCTAGTGGAGTTGACTCTCGCATTCGAATTGTGGTGGAGGATTCCGGTGTCGGCATACAGGAGAATGAGATTGATTCCATCCTTGATCCCTTTGTCACCTCAAAAACGACGGGGGCCGGACTTGGTTTGACGATGGTTTACCAGATTGTGATGAATCACCAAGGTGAAATCGATATCAAGAGCAGGGGCGGTATGGGAACGGTAGTAAAACTTGACTTGCCTTTAAATCTTCAATTTCAAATGGAGGGTTGAGAAATGAAAGGGAGCAGGGGCTTACTGTACGTGGCTGTTGCCCTTATTGTTGCCGGTATCTTGTTTTTCTTCTTCAGTTATCATGGCGGCAAGAAAGGTGTGAAGCAACCTGCCGTCCTGAATTTGGAGCAGCGGGAAGCCCCTGACCTTGCGGAAAGAGCCAAGGAGGCGGGAGAAGAGGCAGCTGCCAAGAAGGAAGTGAAAGATATTGCACGAGAGGGAGCGGTTGAGGTGCCGACTGGGGAGGTTGAAAGTGAATGCGAGAGGATGGAAAAAGAAGTCAAGGAGTTTTTTGCCTATCTCGATGGCAAGGATTATGTCAAAGAACTGAAGATAGGTGAAGACATGTTTACTCACTTCAAAAAGGTGGTTCACGTATTATCGGAAAACCCTCCCACCCCGGCAGGAGAAGGCCTAAAACAGGATACAATGATCAGAAACATTTACCATTTCTATCGGGTTTTGGGTTTTCGGGATCTCACGCTGATCATACGGATTTTGAAGAATGAAGCAGACACGCTGGAGCTTAATCTCGTATCATTATATCAGTGGCTCATGTCAGCCGAGAAGTGTGACCAAAAGGACGGGCTGCCGCCATCCTTGGATACCGTTTACCGCTATGCCGGTTTTTTAGTGAATTCCATCGGCGGGAGGTCCTACCTGTTTCGAAGGGAAACAAGATTGCGGCTTCTCGTCAATTATTACTGTCTCCTCATTATCCATGAGGCTGACAAAAGAAAGATGAATAGTTTCGGCATTGACATCACGCCCTTCCTGGAGCCCTTGGCTGAGGAGATTGAGCACTATCAATTTCTCTACTACCGGAAGGAGTACGCAGGCAAGTTAGTTGATCTCAAGAATTACTACCTTAAGAGGCGGAGGGCGTCCTGAGGAATTTCATGCAGTATCGAGGTATGAAAGGGTTGATTCCCAGAAAGCTATGTCGTTTCGCAGCCGCTTATAAAACCTGGTATTGGTGACAGCAATGCCGCCTATTTCGGCCAAAGCCAGGATGAATTCTATCTCTTCATCGTCATATTCCCTTTCCTGGGCAGAATAGAGCCTTATCTCCCCAATAACACAATCCTTCACCCTGATGGGAACGGCCAAGATGGAAACAATACCCTCTCTTTCTGCCTCCTTTTGATACTGTATATTTTCGTCGGCGCCCGCATCGCTTATGAAAACGGTTGCTCCCTTTAACACCTCCGGCATGCTCTTATGGGCCTCAAGGGGACCCTTTTGAAGGTATGTGTTGCTCAAACCCCTCGACGCAACCATGTCCAGTTTGCCGGTTGTTTCGTCAAGGAGGTATATGCAGCATCCCTTTATATGCATAATCTGCCCGATCTTTTCCGTCATTGAATCTAAGACCTGGGCTGAGTTCAGATCGGAGAGGAGATCTCGAGAAACCTCATGTAAGATCCTGAAGAATTCGGTAGATCTCTTGGAATCGGAAAATTCCTGCGAAGCAGCCCTGACCCCGTAATAACTCATTCTCTCCTGGCGAGCGGGCTCCAGACCGCCTTTCTTGAAAAGGGTTGAAAGCTTTTCCCTCTCTTTTTCGAACATCCGTGCGTTTATTATGGCAAGTCCGGCCATTTCCCCCAAGGCGGACACGAATTCGATTTCTTCTTCGGTAAAGGATCTCGGAGAAGAGGTATAGAGTCTGAGCATCCCGATGACCTTGCCGTGAATCTGGACTGGCACGCTCAATATTGAGGCAATCCCTTCCTCCACCTTTTCCTTTGGATACTGGATCCGAGGATCATTCTGTGCGTCCATAATCAGGACAGGTCTTCCCTCCAACACATCAGGTATGCTCTTATCTACTTGAGGCATTCCTTTTTCCAGATACCGTTTACTCAAGAGATGAGAAGCAACGAGTTCCAGATCATTTGTCTTTTCATTGATCAGTCTGAGGCTGGCGGCCTTTATTTTCAGTGCAGGAACGATTCTGTCGACAATCAGACCGAGTACCTCCTTTGAATCAAGCACCGAGAGAATCGCCCTCGAAACCTCGTGAAAGACCCTGAAATATGAAATTTGCTTCTGTTCCACGTATCCTCGTGATAAATTACCTATGTTAAGAATATATCGTAAGAATTACTGAGGGTCAAGGGAATAGGGCGTTAGTTGTACAAATGGTATTGAATAAAAGCGAGATATCTATTACTCTAAAGTATACAGGTCTCGGGGGTTTGGGGGAACGGAAATGAGCCGAACATTGAAGGATGCTTATTTCGCGGAGCACAAAACAGTTTGCATTGAAACAAGCACCTGCCATGAAATCCTTTCTTTCGTTCCGAGGCTCACGGGCTGGTTTTTTCAGTGACTTGTCTACGGGGGAGTCCCGCCCGCCTCGCCTGAGCGGCTCGCGATGGCGGGCAGGCTTGCCCCCTCCGCATTCTCCTTCGGCGGAGCTGCGGTTTCCCCCATACCCAAGTCGCGAAAAGAACGGCGCCCTCCGACTCGGCCGCCTTCGACAAGCTCAGGCCCCGAGCTAGCCGAGGGGAGCTCGTCGCGGGCCGCCAGTCTCTTCAGAAACGATTTCATGGCCTTACCAGTCAGGAGAATTCTCAGTGGGTGCAGACAATCAAATGCTCCCCGAATTAACCTGCGCAAGGAGGATGTGAAATAGTCATGAAGAAATCCCTTGTAGTGCTTTTTATATTGTTGATGGCGTCCGGTATTGTGGTCGTTGCGGACCTTTCATGCAATGAGCCTGAACTTGTTAGAAAGGTTGAAGATTTTTCTTCATATGAGGAAGGCGCCTTTCCCGAGGGCTGGAAGTCCCGGGGCGGAGAGGGCAAGGAAGTTTACCGCGTGAGATGCGACCACGAACCTTATCTCGAGGCAAATGCAAAAAACTCAGCCGTTACCATAGCCAAAAAGTTCGAGTATGATCTTACGGAATACCCTTGTCTTAGCTGGCAGTGGCGGGTGATTGAGCTTCCTAAGGGTGCGGATGAGCGCTATGAGAAGACCGGAGACAGCGCTGCTGCCATTTACGTAATTTTCGAGGGACGTTTCAGGCCTAAGAGTATAAAGTATGTCTGGAGCGCATGTCTACCGAGGGGAAGGACAACAGAAAGCCCATACAACAGCAAGACCAAGATCGTGGTAATGCGAAACCAGTCTTCGCGCATGGGTGAATGGGTATCTGAAAGGGTTAACGTTTATGCCGATTACCAGAGGCTTTTCGGTGGCGAACGAGAATCGGTGCAGGCCATTGGCCTCATGTCCGATTCGGACAATACACAGTCGACGGCAGTAGCCCACTATAAAGCCATAATGATCAGCAAGGAGTAGGTTGAGATCTTTGAAGCGGAGAAATACCTATTACAAGAGATGGGAGAAGCGGTGAACAACATAGATAACAAGGACAGAGTGATCCAGATAATCACTATCCTGGAAGAGGAGTACCCTGATGCCAGAACAGCTCTTTCGTTTGATACCCCGCTCGAGCTCTTGGTCTCGACGGTTCTTTCGGCCCAATGTACCGATGAAAGGGTAAACAAGGTAACCCGGGAGCTGTTCAAAAAGTATCGGTCTGCAAAAGACTATGCCCGGGTCGATTTACCCGAGCTGGAAGATGATATTAGGCCTACCGGATTCTTTCGCAATAAGGCCAAATCCATCAAGGCCTTCTGCGCCGTTTTAGACGAGCAGTATAACGGTGAAGTGCCTGCCAGCCTTGAAGAACTGGTATCTCTACCCGGCATCGGCAGGAAGACCGCCAATCTTGTCTTGAGTGAAGTGTTTGATATCCCGGGGATCGTGGTGGACACCCATGTCTTGAGGTTGAGCAAGCTCATCGGGCTCACGAAGAATAGTGATGCGACCAAGGTAGAATTTGACCTTATGGAGTTCATTCCCAAAGAAAAATGGCGCCTGTTTTCAAACCTCCTTATTCTCCATGGGAGGGCCGTTTGCATTGCCAGAAGGCCAAGACATCAGGCATGCCAGATCGTTAATCTGTGCGACGCTGGGGTCGGGTGGAAAAATGAAAATCCTGCGTAACCTGCAGGTCGGGAGTTACGAATGATCCAATGGAACACCTTGCTTATAGCATTCCTTTCTGTCTTCTTCTTTCGATTTCTCTTCCAACTTGCTCTCAGTCTCATGAATATCTCTTACTTGCGCCGACATGGAGACAAGGTTCCACGCGTTTTCCAGGGAGTGGTAGATAAGCAGAAGTTCTCCACAATGGCATCGTATACGGCGGATTCCACCAGGTTCGGTATTATCGCCAGGATATTTGACCAGGCGCTGTTGCTGGTTATTCTCCTGACCGGATTCTTACCCTGGCTGATTGAAAGAATCACCGGCTGGCACGGTGGTTTCATAGGAGGAGGGCTGCTCTTTTTTGTCGTTCTCGCGTTGATATCTCAGTTATTCGACGTTCCGTTCGATCTTTACAGTACCTTTGTAATTGAAGACAGGTATGGTTTTAACACGAGAACAATCAGGCTGTGGTTTATGGATTGGGTTAAGGGTTGGGCAATATCGGGTGTTCTGGGTGTGATTCTCATCTCTCTCCTTTTGACATTACTCCATTATTTCAGGCACACCTGGTGGATCTTGGCATGGGTCGTCATCTGTCTGTTCGAGCTGGTCATCATGTGGCTCTATCCGGTTCTGATTGCACCGCTGTTTAATAAGTTCGAACCCATCGCCGATAAAGAATTGGAACAGAAGATCGCTACCCTCATGACCAAGGCAGGACTTGCGGTGAAGGGAGTGTTCCAAATGGATGCCGTAAAGAGGAGCAAACATACCAATGCCTACTTCACGGGTATCGGAAAAACCAAGAGGATTGTGCTCTTTGATACGCTTCTGAATTCGCATCCCGTTGACGAAATCCTCTCGGTCCTTGCCCATGAGGCAGGTCACTGGACCAAAAGGCATATTATCAAGCAACTGGTTCTAATGGAGGCGCTCTCCTTGGTCGGGTTGTTTATTATGTCGAAGCTGCTTACCTGGCAGTTCATGTACCATACGTTCGGTTTTCAGGAACCGGTTGCCTATGCCGGGCTTCTGTTGGTGCCCGTGCTCCTGAGTCCCCCCGGCTATTTCTTGAGACCTTTGGGGTCCTCTCTCTCCAGAAGGTATGAAAAACAGGCCGATGATGTGGCCGTTCAGCTGATGGGAACGGCCGAACCCATGAAGAATACCATGATACGGCTCAGTTCCGAAAATCTGGCCAATCTCGTGCCTCACCCCTTCTTTTCCTGGTTCAACTATTCACATCCGGCTCCTGTTGCAAGAATAGAACGGCTTGAAAAGATGGAGAGGATTTGACTCCCGGGACATAAGACTAGCAAACAGTCATCATAGTTTGATCCGTCAGCGTCAGCCGTTCAAGCCCGGAAGGAGTCACGAGATAGTCGTCCTCCAACCCAACCACCCCCTGCCCGGGAAAGATAAATTTTGGCTCCAGGGCAATAACCATTCCCTCCTTCAGCGTTTCCGAAAAATCCGGCGTTATGATTGGATATTCATCTATTTCTAGGCCGAGCCCGCGGCCGATGAACTTCACCTTTCCTTCACCATGGCCCATGAAGAAGTCTTCATACCTTGCTCTCGTGGCCTCCGCTTCAGCCATGTGATAGAGATCGGCACAGGAGATGCCGGGCTTTCCTTCCCTGACCAACAGGTCATGAATTCTTCTGGAGCACTCATGGGCCTTTTCCAGATGTTCTGGAAGGGATCCGATCACAAAGGTTCGAAACTGATCGCTCACATAGCCGTTTACCCCGACGCCATAGTCAATACCAATCGGCTCATTTCTCCTTATTCGACGGAACCCGGCACCTTGAGCCATCGCCGGCGTATTACCCGAGCCCCCGTGAGGTGTATCACAAAATGAAACGACGGCCCCGCTCTCGCCGGCCAAAACATGGGCATAGGTCATTTCCTGGTTCCATCCGCGCATCCGGAGAATTCCCATATGACCTTCTCGACGGGCTATAAGGGCCAGATGTCCATCAACCTCAAGCTCCGTCATTCCCTCACGAATCACCCCCCTGATCTCCTTCAGGCCCTTATCCAGAATCGCGGTCGCCTTCTTTATCTGCTCAACCTCGTACGGAGACTTGATCATTCGCAGGCGCCGGATCTGTGGTGAAATGTCCATCCACCGTGAGTCGGGAAAGCAACGCTGATACCAGAGGTATTGATTCGTGGGCAGGACATCCATCTCAAGACCGAGCGTTCCCATCTCAGTGCAACCGTACTCCCGCAGAATAGGCACGATTCCATTGCCTGTCCCGACAGGGACAACTGCCTTCAGCGGGGATTCTTCCTTTGCCCTGTGAAAGCTCTTTATTGCCACGAGAACCGGATTTCCCTTCCGCGGAATGAACAGAACCGATCTCTGCAGAGTTCCCGAGAAGTAATAAATATCAACATTTTGCAGGATAAAGGCCCCATCCAGGTCTTCCCGGTCAAGAATCGACTGGAAAGCCCGTATACGGCCTTGGACCTCATCTTTAGGTACCTTCTCCATGCCCTTTCCTTTGAACGAGCGATTTTTTTTAACTTGATAATTCCCTGCAGCTTGTCGAAGCGAAGAAACTTGTCCGCCTGAACCATGGCGGACTAGTCCGCCGGAATCATTGCGGAGATCCCGTCAAATCGGGGCTGCAGGGTTACAACATAGTTCCTCCCCCTTGATGGGGGAGGTTAGGTGGGGGTGATAAAATGTTTGGTCACCCTCCCCTTTATCCCCTCCCATTAAGGGAGGGGACTTTGACATTGGATACC
>Ga0307379_10003337_pt1 | contig 23385 bp, 25 predicted proteins | sample UN2MG_FD_202237 | JGI IMG/M metagenome (GOLD analysis project Ga0307379, IMG submission 202237) | Soil microbial communities from Risofladan, Vaasa, Finland - UN-2 | ecosystem: Environmental > Terrestrial > Soil > Coastal area > Acid sulfate soil | place: Finland: Risofladan, Vaasa | collected... | reverse complement strand
CAGGTCACATCTGCCGATGTACGGGGTATGTCAAAATTATTGAAGCCATTCTTCTGGCCTCCAAGAAGATGTTGAAGAGTTGAGTGTTGAGGCACTCTTATGACAAAAATAGGTAGCAGGGTTCCTTCTCTTGCATATGGAGCGGCAAAAGGAGGTGATAATCTCTGACAGTGAGACCCGGGGGCTAACCGTAGATAATTATAAGACAATTATAAAAATGCGAGATAAATACGATCACAAATTCCAATCAATCATCAAAAGAGGAGTAGATGAAGGCATCTTTGCTGAAACGGACCACAAGATCCTTTCATATGCAATAATAACAGTGTGCACAGCCGTATCCATATGGTTTAATCCACCAAGGACTGCTCTCAAAAGAAGAGATTGCCCAAATCTATACCGATTTTATTCTCAAGGGAATAAAAGTATGAAATTTTCAGGACTAAAATTTTTTTTGAAAAATTACCTAATGTGCGGTCTTTAGATAATTGACAATTACAACATGAAACCTGTTCCTCAAAGAAAATCTAAGAACACGTTTACTATTTATTCTCCTTACAAAGAAAAGTCCGTTAAGCCAAGAGGAACAGAAGTACAACCTAACTTTTGTTATGGAGGGACGTGATGAACATAGCTTTTGTCGAAGGGCGCGTATTTATTGGAAATGGAGAGGTCCTGGAGAATGGTGCTGTCATGGTGGAGGGAAACCGGATTTTGAAAGTTACCGAGGGGAACATCCGGACACCTCATGACTTTCGAATAATACCTCTAGCAGGAAGAACCCTCCTCCCTGGCTTCATCGACTGCCATGTACATCTCTGTTTAGATGGTAGTCCTGACCCTATCGGTGTATTTAATTCAGAATCGTTGCCGATGTCCACTTTGAAAGCGGTGGAATTTGCCAAAAAGACAGTGATGGCCGGTATCACAACAGTTCGAGATGCAGCAAGCGTAGGGGGGATCGACTTGGCATTAAGGGATGCCGTCCGATCTGGTTTAATTGCCGGTCCTCGTATTTTAGCGAGCCGCCTATCCATTGCTATGACAGGAGGCCATGGCTGGAATATGGACTGCCGTGAGGCGGACGGCCCTTATGAAGTGATGAAAGCTGTGCGAGAACAGATTAAGGGCGGTGCAGATGTTTTGAAGTTTATGGCCACTGGGGGAGTAATGACACCCGGTGAGGAACCCGGCAGTGAACAGCTTACCGAAGAAGAACTGCGCGCAGGGATCTATGAAGCCCATAAAGCCGGAAAAAAGACACTCGCACACGCTCAGGGGACCCAAGGTATTCTAAATGCGCTTAGAGCTGGGATTGACAGTATCGAACACGGAGTTTTCTTGAATGAAGAAGCTATCTCATTGATGTTGAACAAAGATGTACCTCTTGTTCCCACCCTCACTGCCCTATACAATATCCAGAGTAAAGGCGTAGAGGCTGGGATCCCTGCTTTCGCTGTGGATAAGACTGTTAAAGTCTGGCCTTCACATCAGAAAAGTGTCGTGATGGCGAGAGAGGCTGGTGTCCGCATAGCCATGGGAACCGATGCTGGTTCATGTTCCAATTTGCATGGGAACAATCTCGAGGAATTAAGACATTTGCTTGAAGTAGGTTACTCACCCATGGATGCCCTTCAATCAGGGACTCAGATCGGAGCAAAAGTCCTTGGGCTGGCAAACGAATTGGGTACGATTGAGGAGGGTAAGTTAGCCGACATGATCGTTGTGGAGGGCAATCCGCTGGAAGATATCGGCATTCTCCTTGATTCCGCGGCCATCACTTTTGTTATGCAAGGTGGAAAACTGGTCAAAGGTGAGGCTTGAGGGAATACAAGAACATGTTTTCAATAGGGCTTCAACAAGGGTAACCATTTGATTGACACTTCTCAGTTATCCTCTAAGATCCCTTGCCAGCCTATGATTGTGATTGCAAATTGGGGAGCCGCTTTGCCCAACTTCACTGTTAAAGAGTGGGTACAGAGCTTACCCCAAAACCTGGTCAAAGTGCTTGAGGCCCTGGGGAGCTACTCAACAGCAAAGCCCTTTTTAATCGCTTCAATACCATGGCCCCACCAGGAGAGGTGGCTAAAACGTTTTCCCCAAGACAGTACGGTCAGAAATGTGACCAGCACTTTTGCACCGGGATTTGGTTTTCGAGGAGGTACAGCCGACAAATTTGAAAGGGAAAGGAGGTGAGTAATATAATAAAGAAGGCCAAACTCTTAATAACGGGGTAGGATGTTAAATCTAAACTACTATAGGAGGTAGAAAAGATGAATTCAAGAAATTTTTTTGTTGGTCTAGCCCTGATGTTGGTGCTTGTGTTTCTATTGGGGCAAGCAGGAGCCCAGGAATACGAGCCAGTAGAAATAACCATTCACAGTTTACCCACGTCATACACACCCCCATGGGTTGAAGGAACCAAAATGGCTGCAGAGTGGTGGAGGAAGCTGGGTATCAAAGTTAAGGTACTTGAGGAGGAAGTAAGTGCTGGTAGTGAACGATTTCTGAATCGGAAACATCAAGCTCAATTATGGGGTTTCAGTGCCAGACCTGATCGCTTGGATCCACAACTATTTATGGATCTCTTCACCAGCACAGATAAAATGAATTCGGCTAATTACAAAAATCCAGAGTATGATGAAATAGTGCGTAAGGCTCGCGTGGCCACGGATAGCTCAGAAAGGCAAAGGCTGGTATATGAAGCCCAAGAGTTACTTGCGAGGGATGTACCTGCCATTTTCCTTTTCCATTTTTATTCTCTAGCAGTCTACAACCCCGCCCGGTTCAAAAACCTGCAGCCTCAGATAGGAGACAACCCATTTTGGAACGTCTGGAACCTAATGTCAGCCGAACCTCAAGGTAATTATGCATACATTAGAGCTACTACACGGCAGCCTCAAAGGCTTAACCCCATGGGCTCAACATACTCAGCAGATATAGAAATACAACAGGTGCTTTACGATCGTTTGGTCGAAACAGGCCTTGACGGAAGTGTTCAGCCATGGGCTGCCACCGCATGGAAATGGGAGGACCCCACAACGCTAAAAGTGACATTGCGACCGGGAATGAAGTGGCATGATGGCAAAGAGGTCACGTCAAAGGACGTCAAATTCACCATCGAATACTTGAAAAAATGGGAAGTGCCATATCTGCGATCCTACTATATAGGTATCAAGAGTGTGGACACCCCGGACGATTTGACGGTGGTTTTCCGTCTCGAGGAGCCAAACGCAGCCTTTGTCGTTCAGTCGCTTGGACAGTTGTTCATTATGCCTGAGCATGTTTGGGCTGGTGTGGTAGAAAAAAAGGGCCTGTCTCATCCCAGTGAATGGAAGGATCCAGAAAGCCGTATTGGGAGTGGGCCATTCAAAGCGGTATATTTTGATCGTGAGGATAAAGTGGTTTATAACAAATTCAAAGATCACTTTATCGCAGATAAAATCCACTTCGATACCCTAGTGTACAAAGTATATGGGAATATGGATGTCGCGCTGGGAGCCGTAGAGACTGGCGAGGCAACCTTTGCGGATACACTACAGCCCGCCCAATTTGAGAGGGCTCAAAAGAATAAAGCAGTAATTGCTGTAAGTGCTCCTACTCACGGGTTTGCTGCTATATGGCTAAACAATGAGCGACCTCCCTTTGATAACAAGGCAATGAGAATAGCTGTAAATTATGCAACCGACAAGGAAAAGATTAGGGAGGCAGCGATGCATAGGCAAGCCGATGTGGCATGGAGTCCCATTGCTCCGGCTAATAAGTTCTGGCATAATCCGGATGTGACCAAGTACAAATTTGATTTGCAAAGAGCGAGGACTATCTTGAAAGAGGCCGGATATAAGTGGGATGATGAAGGGTATTTACTACGTCCCGTGGCAAAATAAGTATAGGTGCTTAACAGCAACCTGTCCTATAAGGATCGGGCTGGCTCTTAAAGAGCCCGCCTGATCCTTACGAACACTCATGAGCAAACTGTATATCTGGTAAAAGACCTATGGCTAGAATATCTTATATTTTGGCAAGAGCTGGTCATACTGTGTTCATGCTTTTTATAATTATTACACTCCTCTTTTTAATCTTCAGGCTTGCCCCAGGTGATCCGACAGCTAGCATCGTTGGCCCCGGGTTAACCGAGGAGGCAAGACAAAAAATGCTTGAGCAGTTCGGTTTGAATGAGCCACTCCACATCCAATATTACATATATATGAAGAACCTCGTACAAGGAAATCTGGGCACTTCATTCATTGTTGGAAAACCGGTCTTTCAAATAGTATTGCATAGGGCATTAAACACCCTCGTTCTAATGCTTCCCGCAGTATTTATAGCATTTATGATTGGCCCGGTTTTTGGCGCCTTTCTTGCCCAGAACCGTAGGAGGTGGATTGATCCAATTGGACTCACTTTTACTTTAATTCTGTATGCTGTGCCTATATTTTGGTCTGGTATGATGGCTATAATGATCTTTTCTTTTAAGTTGGGATGGCTTCCTCCGGGGAGCATGTATTCACCTGCATTTATACCGCAAGGCTTTTTTCACAGTTTCTTCAACTTAGAATTCTTAAGGCACTTAATCCTCCCTGTATCTGTTATTTCGCTATATCTTTTAGCCGTACCCACTCTGACGATGAGAAGCAACATGATCGCGACGCTCGGCTCTGATTTCATTGAAATGGCCAGGGCCAAGGGCCTAAGCGAAAGGGCAGTATTGTATAGGCATGCGGCAAGAAACTGCCTTCTACCTGTAGTACATTTTGCTGCAATCCAAATAGGTTTTGCCTTTGCAGGATCTGTTGTAGTAGAGAAAATCTTCTCTTGGCCTGGGCTGGGGCTAGCCATATGGCAAGCTACTAGCGCACATGACTATCCTCTCGCGCAGGGTTCATTCTTAATATTGGCAACGATTATCATTATCCTTAACTTCTTAGCTGACCTTAGCTCTGTTTACATAGATCCAAGGGTTGGTATCCGGGGAGACTTGGGATGATCAGATTTCCGAAGATTCGCCTGTCCACAAATACCAAAATAATGTTGGGGAATTATAAAAAGGGCTTCCGGAAAGTAACAAGGGAGTTTATTAAAAGCAAATTAGCTCTAACAGGCATAGTTATCTTGTCAGTTTTTTCGAGCGTCGCTGTTTTTTCCCCGCATATAGTTCCTTATTCCCCTGACATGATTCACTATGATGAAAACGGCCGAGTTTTATCACTTCTCCCGCCAACTAAAGATCATATCATGGGAACTACCTTTATGGGACAAGATGTTTTTAGCCAGCTGTTAGACGGGGCGAGAGGGACATTGTTAGTCGCATTTCTTTCGGGCCTTGCGATCCTCCTAATAGGAGCTAATGTCGGCTTAATCGCCGGATATTATAAAGGGGCGATTGATGCATTATTGATGAGGGTTGTCGATACATTGTACGGAATTCCAGATCTTCCTTTTATTTTAATTATAGCACTTTTCATTGGTCCATCAATATGGACGGTCATCTTGGTTGTGGTCCTAATTTTGTGGAGAACTATGGCAAGGATCATAAGATCACAGACTCTTTCTCTTTCTGAGCGTCCTTTTGTTAAAGCCGCCAAGGCTTCAGGAGCCGGCGATTTCAGGATCATCTATTTACATATAGCGCCAAATGTAGCGTCGTTGATATTCGCCCAGCTGGCAATAATGGTTGGCTTTGTCATAATACTCGAGTCATCAGCCTCCTTTTTGGGAGTTGGATCAGCCGATATCAGAACCTGGGGGCAGATGTTACAGTATGTTTTTGTGACAGGGGCGATACGCCACGCTTGGTGGTGGACATTGCCGCCAGGGGCTTGTATAGCTCTTTTAGTGATGTCAGTATTCTTCCTTTCGAAAGGCATAGAAAATATCACGAACCCTGAGCTTGAAAGAAGATGAGGTATGCCCTTATTAGTATTCAGAGATTTAGAGGTACATTATAGAACCTATGCCGGGATGCTGCGAGCTGTTGATGGCATTTCCCTTGATCTTGATCGGGGAGAGATTTTGGGGCTTGTAGGAGAGAGCGGATGCGGCAAAAGTACGGTTGCGAAATCCATTATGAGATTATTGCCTTCGGATAGCATAATAAAGGGTACTATATCATTTAATGGCGATAATTTAGTTGAGAAGAATGAGCATGAGATGACAAGGATTCGAGGCAAAGAAATTTCCCTAATTACACAAAGCGCTATGAACGCACTCGATCCTGTTCAGAGGGTTGGCAATCAAATAGTTGAAGCTATCAGGACTCATAGAAAGTGTAGTAGAGGAGAAGCGCGAAAGGAAGCTTGCGAGCTGTTGGAGTTGGTGGGGCTGGAAAAAAGGAGATTTAAGAATTATGCTCACGAACTAAGTGGTGGACAACGGCAAAGAGTTATTATAGCGATGGCCTTGGTATCGAGCCCAAAATTGGTAATCGCAGATGAACCTACTACAGGCTTGGATGTCATCATGGAGTTTCGGATACTTGAGCACTTAAGGAAACTGCAAAGTGATTTGAAACTGTCTATTCTTCTTATCTCTCATGATATATCAATAACAGCACAATTGGCGCACAAGATTGCAATAATGTATGCGGGGAAGATAATGGAATATGGGCCTGTCTCGGAGGTATTGAAACAAAAGGCGTACCATCCATATACACTAGGGTTACTGAATGCCTTTCCAGATATCAAAAACCCGAGGAATGAGTTAATCTCTATCCCGGGTTCGCCCTGTGATTTAGTTTGCGAAATCAAAGGATGTCGTTTTCATGAAAGGTGCCCTTTTTCTACAGAAGAGTGCTTTATCAAGGAGCCCGAGTGGCTTAATATCAAGGAAGGTCATTATGTCCGATGCCATTATCCTGATAAAATGGAAATATTTCAGAAATTGAGTCGGGAAAGAAGCACTTGGATAAAAGATGGGGACAGCGATTAGTGAGGACCTCCACTTTAATTCGAGTAGAAAACCTGACCAAAATATTTCCTTTTAAGGGGCGTATGCTAGGTAAAAAGAAGTCTATAAGAGCGGTCGATAATGTGTCCTTTGAAGTTAGAAAAGGGGAAATATATGGGCTTGCAGGGGAAAGTGGCTGCGGAAAATCAACTTTAGGGGAATTATTAGTTAATTTACAGAGACCAACGAGCGGAAGTATATATGTGGATGGGCAGGAGATAACGAATTACAGAGGTAGGATGTTGAAGAAATTCCGGCGTAAGATGCAAATTATCTTTCAGGATCCATATCAATCTCTTGATCCTAGATACACCGTCTTGGGAACGGTGATGGAACCTTTGAACATTCATCACATTGGGTCGTTGAAATTCAGGGAAGAAAAAGCAATAGAAACTCTAGACAAGGTTGGATTGAGGCCCCCGATTAGGTATTTAGCAAAACTACCAGGAGACCTGAGTGGAGGAGAAAGACAACGTTTGTGTATTGCTAGAGCAAGTGTGTTAGATCCCGAGTTCTTGGTAGCCGATGAGCCGGTTTCAATGTTAGATGTGTCTATACGTGCTGGTATTCTTGAGCTTTTGAAAAAATTGAGGGAGAAAGAGAAGGTTACGGGCTTATTTATATCTCATGATTTAGCCACGATCGGGTACTTGACCGATCGAATTGCGATAATGTATCTTGGAAAGATAGTTGAGGAAGGCCCAACAGTTGAGGTTATTCAAAAGCCATTCCATCCTTACTCCCGTGCGCTAATATCAGCTGTTCCTTCACCCAATCCGGATGTTAAGCGAAGTGAAGTGAAGGCAAGAGGAACAATTCCGGACCCCATTGATCTCCCGTCGGGATGTAGGTTCAGGACAAGATGTGAATACGCCCAAAGAAAATGTAGCGATATGGAACCTCAGTTAGAAAATGTATCAAAAGAACATCGTGTTGCTTGCTTTTATCCCCTTTCCTCGTAATAGCATCATCTAAGAATATGGCAAGGCACCCAGATTCAGCAAGAGAAGTATATTAATTCCTTGAAATTCTTGCGAGTTGAGTTGAAAAAGGATTTACATCACACTCTTCAAACTACCTTGATTATATAAAAATAATGAGGAAGACAAAAAATGAGAACACAGATCAGGAGCGACAAGCTGGATTTTAACCGGTTCAGGGCAGCATTTTCCCGGGAAGAGTAGGACCGCGTTCCGGCGATGGAGATCGTCATTTATCCCAAGCTAAAGACCTCTTTCATGGGCCGGCCGGTGGAGAACCTATTAGAGGAAGTTACCTTCTGGATGGAAGCGGGGTATGATTCGGTGACACTCAATGCTTGGATGTTTCTGCCCGCTGAGGGGCCAGAGTTCACTATGCAGGTCGACTTGGAAGGTAGACTTCAATTTTCGACTGCCGTTAAAGGATTGATTCAAACCTGGGAGGATTACGAAAAATATAATTGGGATCAGGAGAAAGTAGATCTGAGCCTCTTTGAAGAGATCCGGCCGCTATTACCGCCCGGAGTCAAGACTATCGCCTACGGAGGCAAGATTTTTCCGCCACCTGGATGATGGTGGGCTTTGAGCACGTTAGTTCAATAAAGGAAAACCAATTGAGCTGCACTGCAATATGTTGGGGGTACCCACAGTAAACCCTGAAGCGCCTATATTAAATACCAAAATTGTTTGATCATGTATATGATTATCAGGTATCAAATCGCTATCAAGTCAGGTTTGAAAAACATTATTGAGGGGTGGAAAGATGCAAGTTCAAACTGGTTCCATTGCACTGTATCGTGATAGATGCAAAAGGTGTGGCGTATGTATAGAGCTATGCCCCATGCATTTATACACATCCACTTCAGAAGGGTATCCAGAGATTACAAGAATTGAAAAATGTACGAACTGTGGGCTCTGTGAGCTATGGTGTCCGGACTACGCAATAGAGGTAGGGGTTGAAGAAAATGACCAAAGCAAAAATAGCACTGATGAAGGGAAATGAGGCCTGTGCCGAGGGGGCAATCGCAGCAGGTGTTCGATTTTTCGCGGGATACCCTATTACGCCATCCAATGAGATAGCAACCATTATGTCACAGCGTCTGCCTCAAGTTGGTGGCAAATTCATCCAGATGGAGGATGAGATAGGAAGTCTCGGAGCAGCGATTGGAGCAGCTCTTACGGGTGTAAAAGCGATGGACGCCACAAGTGGCCCCGGATTTTCCCTGAAACTGGAGAACCTGGGCCTTGCAGCGATGGTGGAGGTTCCGCTCGTGCTCATCAATGTTCAGCGGGTAGGTCCATCCATAGGAATGGCTACATCCCCGGCGCAGGGGGATGTGATGCAGGCAAGATATGGATCTCACGGAGATTACGGGATCATTGTTGTCTCCCCTTCCTCAGTGCAGGAAATGTTTGATCTGACTATAAGGGCGGTAGACCTTTCGGAACGATTTCGTGTACCTGTTATTCTTCTGGCCGATCAGGTGGTGGGGCACATGAGGGAAAGGCTCGTGCTTCCGCCGTATGAGGAAATTGAGACTGCATACAGAACGGGGCCGAGCGGACCCCCGCAGGCCTATTTGCCTTATCGGGGTGATGAACGTGGGGTCCCACCAATTGCAAGGTTTGGCAGTCCGTATCACTGGTACGCAAACAGCAGTTCGCATGGAGAAGACAGCTTTCAGGCTACCAGCGATTATGCCATATCCAAAAAACTCATCGAGAGACTTACGAATAAGATTGAAAAGAATAAAAAGGAGATTATAGAGGTTCGAGAAGAATTCCTTGACGATGCGGAAATTGCAGTCGTGGCGTATGGATGCACTGCGCGTTCAGCTCGGGGAGCTGTATTGAAGGCAAGAGAACAAGGGATCAAGGCGGGCTTTTTCCGGCCGATTGTGATATGGCCCGTGCCAGATGAAGAGCTTGGACAGGTGGCGGATGCGGCCCACACAATCATCGTTCCCGAGATGAACATGGGCCAGTACGTCCACCCAGTGCGCGAGGCTGCTTGCGGAAAAGCTGAAGTGGTTTCCCTTTCAAAGGTAGGTGGCCTGGCGATTTCCTCTAATGAAATACTGGAAAAAATTCAGGAGGTTGCAAAAAATGGCTGATCGAGCTAACCTTTCTTACCTGGTCGACAAATATTTTTATGCCAGCCAGATGCCTACTATGTGGTGCCCCGGATGCGGTAATGGTGTCGTTGCCATGTCAATGTGCAGGGCTATAGAGCGGGTGGGATTGGATATGGACAAGGTAATCCATGTTGCTGGTATCGGCTGTGCAGCAGTGGCTCACTGGTACACCAAGTTTACAGCGCTTCAGACCGCGCATGGACGTGCGCTGGCCAGTGCAACCGGTATCAAGTTTGCCAACCCCGACCTGACGGTGATTGTGACCATGGGAGACGGGGATGCAGCTGCAATTGGAGGCAACCACCTCATCCATGCCTGCCGCCGGAATATCGATGTAACAGCTATCGTATATAACAATTTTAACTATGGAATGACCGGGGGGCAAGTTGGACCGACAACTCCACTCAGATCGTTCGCTTCCACCACCCCCTATGGCAATGCGGAACGGCCTTTTGACATATGCAGGCTGGCCGAAGCCGCAGGAGCTACCTATGTGGCCCGAGGTGCTGTCTATTATGTAGAGGAACTTATCTCTCTGATTGAACGGGGTATCCGACATAACGGATTCGCTCTAATCGATGTGTTGACGCCCTGTGTGACAGTCTTCGGCCGGCTAAACAGGCTGGGCACACCTGGGGAGATGTTCAAGGCACAAAGAAAACTGACAGTACCTGTATCAAAGGCAAAAAATTTGTCTATTGAAGAGTTGGAAGGTAAGCTGGTGAGAGGTGTATTGGTAGAAAAAGAAGTGCCCGAATTTACCGATGAATATGACAAGATAATAGCACAGGCCCAGGGGAGAGGTAAGTAAATGGGGGATTTAAAGGAAATTATTCTGGCAGGAACGGGTGGTCAGGGGCTTGGTTTAGCCGGTCAGCTGCTTGCTCAATCCTTTGCCGAGGAAGAAGGCAAAAACGTGATTCAGACTGAAGCCTATGGAATTTCCATGAGAGGCGGGCACAGCCGAGCCGAGGTGCTGGTAAGCTCGGAAGAAATCAATGAGCTCAAGGTAACGGAGCCTGATATTTTGCTAGCCATGTCACAGGAAGCCTTTGATATGTTCATAGATAAGGTCGAGGATAACGGAAAGGTTATTTTGGACGACTTTTATGTCAAAGGCTTGAAAGGTTCAAAATGTAAAGTGTATTCTCTTCCGCTTACCGAAGAAGCCAGGAATCTGGGACGAGAGAATGTGGCAAATGTGATTGGTCTCGGTGCTCTTGCTTCAATCAGCGGGGTGATCTCAAGGATTTCATTGCAGAACACCCTGAAAAAGAGATTCAGCGGGGCCATTGGCGAGCTAAACCTGAAGGCATTCAGTAAAGGGTTTGAGATGGGGCAGCAATAAGAATTCTAGGCCCCAAAATGTTTGAATCAACATATCCATATATTCAACGAGGAGAAACAATGGCAAAGAAACAACAGGAAATTCATGAGACTGAGAGTATTCCCTGGACCCCGGTCGAAGGCAGCCCGGGGATACATGAGAAGATACTGAACGAAGACCCGGAGACAGGAAGCGTGACCCGCCTTTTGAAATTTGATCCTGGGGTCAGAACTACCGATGTTCTCGTGCATGATTTTGTTGAGGAAATCTGGGTCATCGAGGGAGAGCTGATTGACACCCGGCAGAACCTGGAATTGAAGAAGAACTACTATGGTTATCGTCACCCCGGAATGGAACACGGCCCATATTACACAAAGAACGGCGCCATAACTTTTGAAATCAGGAATTACGCGAAGCCCTAATACCATTTTTTGTGCTATCCCGTAATACATGGTGGCTGTGAATGAAAACACCGGGTATGCCTGCGAATGAAAGTGCCGCTGTGGCCAGTGAGGCAGTAGTGTACATTGAGGCTCTGGCACAAAACAGTTCGAGGAGAGGTGAATAATGTACGTATTGAATTTGGCAGTAAAGGGTAAGGACGGAACACGGGACCTTGTGTTTCCTGTCAAACGGATGGTAAATGCCGGATATGTGGGAAGGGATCAGGAGGCGGTTGAAAAACATATTGATGAGCTCAAACTAAAGGGCATCTCTGCACCTGATGAGGTTCCTACACTGTACCCTGTTGCATCCTACCTGCTCACGACTGGTGGTATTCTTGAAGTGGTTGAAGAACAGACCTCCGGAGAGGCGGAGTTCGTGGTGTTGCTCCGTGAAGGACAAATCTATATCGGTGTGGGCAGTGATCACACAGACAGAAAACTCGAGGCAGACAGCATCATAAAGGCTAAGCAGATGTGCCCCAATGTCGTGTCGCCTACCGTATGGCCCTACGAAGAAGTAAAATCGGTTTGGGATGATCTGGAAATGAAAAGTTGGGTGGTGAAGGAAGAGAAGCGAATCCTTTATCAGGAGACCAAGCTTTCAGCAATTCTAAACGTGGAGGACCTGCTTTCGTTTGTCAAAAGTAAAGTTGGGGACAAAAATATGGAAAACATTGCGGTATATTCGGGGACCGTGGGCACCATCGGGGGAGAAATGATCTCGGGTGAGGGTTTTGAAGTTGAGCTCCGTAATCCTGAAAACAACGAATCACTGTGGTGTAAATATAAGGTTGAGATCATTGATTATGTAAAGTGACAGTTTGGGAAGAGCAAAAAAGGGAGGTAGTAAAATGGCTGACCTAAAAGTGAAATTTTTGGGTGTTGAATTTAAGAATCCTCTGTTGGCGTCCTCAGCAGAGCCCACCGCCAATTATGAAAACATGGAAAGAGTAATAGAGGCGGGAACGGGTGGCCTTGTTGTCAAAACCATGACAGACTCTGAGGCCATGAGGCAACTGAGCTACCAGACGAGATGGAGGTACCTCAATGAGCGACATGAGGTATGTCGCGGAAAAATCCCCAGGTGTTTTTCTTTTTACGGTAGGGCGGGTCTGGAATGGCGGAATCCCGAGGAATGGGCTGTGCATGTGGAGAAAATCAGGGAACAGGGTGAGAAGGAAAACTGTGTGGTTATCGGGAGCATCGGTGGGACTACCGTTGATAGCTGGGTCAACCTTGCAAAGATTACCGAGCAGACCGGTGTGAAAATGATGGAACTCAATTTTGGATGTCCACATACTTCGCAGATGGAAAATACAAGAACCGGTATGGTGATAGGTCAAGATAAAACGGTTGCGACAGAAATTGTAAAGGCGGTTTCTGAAAGTGTTTCCATTCCCATCATTATTAAGCTGACCCCTCAAGTAGTTGACGTGGTAGAAATGGCGAAAGCTGTGAAGGAGGCCGGAGCCGACGCCGTTACCCTCATCAACCGATTTATGGGGTTTGTAGTAAATGCTGAAACTGGCAAACCGGTGATCCTAGGATCGGGCGGAATCGGTGGACCATGGGTTAAGCCACTGACACTGCGTTGGATCCATGAAGTTTACAACAAACTTGGGATGCCTATAACCGGGACCAACGGGCCTTACGATGCCAAGGACGTGGTAGAATTTATGATGGCAGGGGCCACAACCGTGCAGATGGCCTCCGTAGTGATGGCCAAGGGCTACAGATGGTTGAAAAAGACCATTAAAGAACTCAATGAGTTCCTGGATAGCCACGGGTACAAGACCGCTGAAGAAGTTATCGGGATTGCAGCCAGGAGTGCCATGACCTATGCGCAGATGGCCGAATATCCCAAGGAGAAGGCAGTGATCGATCCAGACTTATGTACCATGTGCAGGGCCTGTATCGATTCATGTTTTTATAATGCACTTTCAGTAAAGGATGACAAGATTGTCGTGGGCGACTGCTGGGGTTGTGGTATTTGTTCATGCGTATGCCCAGAGGGGGCAATTACTATGCAGGGTGGTCCAGTCAATGAATAACCTTTGGTAGCAAAAAAGCGATGTCGATTTTTAGATAAAAAGTAACTCAAGTTTCGCACCCCCTAATTGGCTTGGATGCAGTTATGCCCTCATTGAGAGCATTCAAATAGGACTGAAAATCGTCATCAATATTGAAAAGTTCAAAAATAGTTTTGATACTTATATGGAAAAGCTCTCGAAAGAAACCCCAAAGTCTTTGGGAGTAAGCCATAACAGCATAATCATCAGCTAAATGTTCAAATAGACTTCCTAAAGTCTCATAATTCTCTTTGTGATTTAGATAGCTTAAAAGATTATGTCTGACAAAACTGGGTGCAGCTGCAAATACTTGAGCATCAAGACTATTACTTTGGCCTTTAGCAAGGACAAGCATTTGTTTACATTCCTTGAAACAGACTTCAACAGGCCAGCGCTTCGTGTACTTTATTATAATGGTGGAAGAATGTAAGGCGGTATTGGTTGAAAGAAAAGCAGTCCATTTGGGTTCTTTCTTCTTTTTCTTGCCCTTATATGACAATGTACCAGATGTGGTATTTTGGCAAACGCAGGCTAAAGAGATTGAAGACATGACAGGCATCTGTATTTATGATGGGACATGGAGTGGAGCGCACGCATTGGAAGTGTCTGACTATGCTGAATTAATATCCTCGGCAATGGGCATCGAGCTAACTGAAAAAGAGCTAATGACGGTAGCAAGGCGAGGGATCAATTTTTAGAAGGCATTCAATACTCTTCACGCCGGATTCAACAGAGGGGATGAGTATCCACCTATAAAATATATGGAAGAGCCTATCAAATCCGGCCCATTTGCAGGACAAAAGCGCGAGAGAGATATGGGATAAAATGTTGGATAGATTTTATAAATTGAATGGATGGGATTCAGTAACCGGTTTACAAGCTGCGGAATGCCTGAAAAACCTTAGTTTAGAGTTTGTTGCAAAAAAGCTAAAAGAATAGGGAAAGTTGAAGCAATAGGGTTACGGCCTCTTGAGCTTTATGGGTAAACGGGAGGCATGAATAGCCAAATATCTGACTATATCTGAGTTTCTCAACTATCAGAGAACCCATAAGAGCTCTGTAATAGCAGGAAAAGGTTGTTAAGGAGGCTGACTTGAAATTGAAAGTTGCAATTGCACAGTTGGAAACATCTTGTTTTGAAAAAGACATGAATGACGGGAAAATACTTTCATTTATCGGGAAAGCCAGGGAAGAAGGTGTCAATTTGGTCCTTTTCCCCGAAGGGGCAAATTTGGGCTACATCGTTCTTGACGGAACCAGAGATCGGGGCGAGATATTGGACCTAGCGCTGGAAATGGCACCTTCGCTTAAATCCTCATGGATTGACATATTAAAGGAAGAGGCCAGGAAAGGGATCCACATTGCCTGCGGGCATTTCCTGAAAAAAGACGATACCACACTGGTCAATTCACTGGTACTGATTTGCCCCGATGGCCATGTGACCACATATGATAAGACCCACCTCTACCATGAAAAGACCGTCAAAGAGGCCGACTTTGTCCAAGCGGGAAATGAACTTGTGGTGGCCGAGACAGCTCTAGGAAAGATCGGTCTATCCATATGTTATGACCTAAATTTCCCTGAAGTAATGCGAAAACTGTCGCTCAATGGTGCCCAGATTATCCTTATATGCGCTGCATGGCCTGAGATGGGAGGAAGAGCTTGGGATATGCTATTGCCCGCACGTGCTTTTGAAAACGCAGTGTATCTCATGGCTTGCAATCAGGCAGGAAAAGGCTATTACGGCCATAGCAAGATCCTTGATTATATGGGGAATGTGTGCACGCAGTCTGACAAGAAAGAGGGACTGAAAACAGCTGAAATTGATTTTGAAAAGCAGAAGAAATGGCGAAAGATCATCACGTTCTTCGGGGACAGACGACCGGAACTTTATGGATAAGCTATAAATTTCAATTTCAGGTTGACCTTATTTGAAGATGCTGTCCAAGACCAGCAAGTGGAAGTGGTATTTGGACAGAGGTGGGCAGCAAAGGCAGCACATCGAATGGATGATCGATCCATTCCCACAAAACACGGTATGTAAAGAGGTTCCACCGAAGAAAGGCCACGAGATTGGAGAGTGACCAGCCGAATCTAGATTTGAACTGGAGATACTTTATAAGCAAAATCGCGATAAGTGCTGTCAAAATCTGTATGTAAAGCGCATTCTCGGTGGTTCCCACGAACGTCTTGACCTTTAGATTTTGCTTCAGTGCTTTAAAAAACAGCTCAATCTGCCATCGCTACTTATAGACAGCCGATATGGTGGTTGCGCCGAAGGCAAGATGGTTGGTGAGAAAGCCGAGTTCCTGCTCCTTGTCCTTGTCCCAGATCACCACTCTGCGAAGGAGATACGGGCAGTGTTTCTGGGCATAGAATCCAGTAAAGCGAATGAGTTGATCGGCTAATATATTTCGGTTTCTTGGCAGCGCTCGATCTTCGGTGACCATATAGTCTGCGTTTTCCTTCAGTCGGGTCACAAAGAATATTCCGTTCGCGCTCCAGTAGGAGAAAAGCCTGTAATCGTTGTATCCACGATCCATGGCCACAATAGAACCTGGAGCAAGAGGTACTTTTCGGGCGATGGTCACATCATGTCTTTTCCCGTTCGATAGATAGGCATAAGTGGGCAGGTACAGAAGCAGGAAGAACTAGACAATAAGATCGATCAAATGAATATGTTCAAATAACAGCCACCTTTAGGTGGTTAACACATTTGAGCGGTTCACAATCAATCCTCCGGCTTTGCCGGAGGTCACTGAATGACTCTTACGTCCATTAGAAAATGCCATAATTTATCACTTAAAGTTGCAAAAAAGTATGAAGATGGGCTAAGGCGTAGGCATTTCTGTTCACATTCTCTGGTAATTCCGAGCATGTTGCCTAATCAGGTCTTAAAGTAGAGCACTCTTGTCCCAGTTTATTGCACTATCTAAAGGGCCCTCATGATATTGAGCTTTTGCAGGTATTGGATCTCCAGCAGCGCGAAAATCCTTCGGCGACCCAAATCCTGTATCGGGTTCATTTTAAACAGCCCATATTAGAAATATCATTGATGCTTCCTTCATGTGGCTCCTTATTCCTTTTCTTCTGTTCCTGCTTTAGCAGTGTTGTCCTTTCCCTCAAGAAGTCAGGAAATTCCTAACATTTTTTTCTTGACATTAAATATCACATGGAATATTTAGTATGCAATATTTAATAGGATAAAAGCGCTGTAGTGATTCGGTAAGAGGTATGGAGAAAATGAAGAACGTATCCATCGATTTTAAGCCTCTCCAAAGGCCCAAGTCTTTGAATGATATGGCTTACCAGAATTTGAAGGAGGGGATATTGGATGGGAAGTTAACGGCTGGGGAGGTCTATAGCGAGCTTGAACTGGCACGAAAGTTTGGGATTTCACGGACTCCGGTCAGAGAAGCCCTTTTAAGGCTTTCCGCAGAAAATTTGATTGTTTTTCATCCAAGGAAGGGAATGTCCATCAATTACTTCAACAAAGAAGATATAGAGAATTTATTTGAATTAAGGAAGGCGATTGAAGAAGCCACGATCAGTAAAATGGCAATGAATTTATCCGAAGAACAGATTCAAGCCGCTAAGGGCATTATCGCTGAACAAGAGAATTGTATCAAGAATGATTATAATGAAACTATCTTCTTAGAATTGGATAGAAGATTACACATCATTTTTATCGAAGCCAGTAGGAACCGTTTTGTGGTTCAAACGTACAATGGCATAAGAGACTATATGACCATTTCGGCAAAAAGGGGATTGGCGAGAAAGGGGAGGGCGCATGAAGTGGTCCGTGAGCATAAGGCGATTGTTGAAGCTTTATCGAAAAGAAATAGGAAGAGAATTAAGGAGGCCATCAACAGACATTTGGTGAACAGTAAATTGGCCGCTTTAGGCTCTCATATCGAAAATCTGTAAAAGTGGCCGGAAGGGAGGATGGCGCATGCAAAAGCCGGATCTCGAATTCATAGACACGGATAGGTATCGGGAGTCTCGAGAAAGGATGCCTCGCAGATGAGAATGAAGAAATTGGTGAGAATGAATGTAAACGGGACGTGGGTGGAGGCCTATGTTTCCTCAAAACAGAGCCTCCTTGAGTTTATTCGAGAAGACCTAAACCTTACTGGAACAAAGAAAGGGTGTGGTACTGGTGATTGTGGTTCATGCGTCGTCTTGATCGATGGCCACGCAAGAACAACGTGTAATCTGCCTACCACGAAGGCAGATGGACGTGAGGTCATTACGATTGAAGGACTGGCCCAACGGCAGCGGCTTCATCCCATCCAGGAGGCCTTTGTTGAAGCCGGAGCCATCCAGTGTGGTTACTGTACTCCTGGGATGGTTCTCCGGGCGAAAGATCTCCTGGAGCATAATAACAAACCCGGTGAAGATGAAATTAAGGAGGCTATTTCAGGTCACATCTGCCGATGTACGGGGTATGTCAAAATTATTGAAGCCATTCTTCTGGCCTCCAAGAAGATGTTGAAGAGTTGAGTGTTGAGGCACTCTTATGACAAAAATAGGTAGCAGGGTTCCTTTGATTGATGCAGTCGAAAAAATAACCGGCAGATTAAGGTTTGGGTCAGATTTTAAATTGCCGGGAATGCTTTATGGTAAAGTTTTGAGAAGTCCCTTTCCACATGCAAGGATTCTTTCGGTCAACACACGTGGGGCCAAGAGACTTCCCGGAGTCAAGGCAGTGGTGACAGGCTGGGATTATGATTTGCCAATCTACTCTGTCTCAGGCGAGAAAAACCCCGACGAACGTTTGCTGGCCAGAGAAAAGGTGAGATACATCGGTGATGAAGTGGCTATAGTGGCTGCGGTGGATGAAGACACAGCTAAAGAAGCTCTGAAACGAATTGTAGTTGAATATGAAGAGATCCCCGCCGTTTTTGATCCCGAAGAAGCCATGAAGGAGGGATCTGCGCTTATTCATGAGAATGCGAAGCAAAATATTGCCCGTATCATAAGAATCCGTCACGGAGACATCGGGAAAGCCTTTGGCGAATCGGATGCCTCCGTAGAAGAAGTCTTCAGAACCCCTTTGGTCCATCAAGCTTACCTTGAACCTCATTCTGGAGTGGCTCAGTGGGATTTACAAGGTCGAGTTACTCTGTGGATTCCGACGCAGTCCCCTATTTTAGCTCGAATGACATATGCTAATGCACTTGGGATCACACCGGACAAGATTAGGATAATTCAATTGCCAATGGGAGGGGCTTTTGGAGGCAAGCTGGAATATAAAATACACCCCCTTTGTGCCCTTCTGGCAAGGGAAACTAATACCCCTGTGAAAATGACCAATACCCGAGAAGAAGAATTCATGGCATCGTTACCACGAGTCCCGATGGTCATTAAAATGAAAATGGGCTGCAAAAGGGATGGTGCCCTTTTAGCTAAACAGGCTGAGATCATTGCCGATAACGGAGCATATATGAATTATGGCCCCGGCATCCTATTGAGCGCCACAACGAGACATGACAATCTATACCGACTCAAAAATATTCATACCGATTCATATCTCGTGTATACCAATAAGGTTCCCACAGGATGTTTTCGGGGTTTTGGTTGTCCACAAAGTTTTTTCGCTTTTGAGTCTATTATCGATAGTCTGGCAAACGAAATCAACATGGACCCGGCCGATTTTCGCCTTAGGAACGCCAGTCAGACTGGAGACACTACCCCTCATCATTGGTACTTAGGGAGCTGTGGTTTATCGGAAGCAATTTCAAAAACTATAGAGAAAGCCGATTGGTCGAATAAAAGGAAGGAATTACCTAGAAGACGATCAACGGACAGAGCCTATGGTATTGGGTTGGCCTGTTGCCTTCATGTTTCAGGCAATCGAACCTTTCTCCCTTTTTTTGATGGAGCTTCCGCCTATGTGAGGATCAATGAGGAGGGCCGTGTGATCGTTTCAACTGGAGAGCCGGATTTAGGTCAAGGCTCAAGAACAACCTTTGCTCTGATCGCCTCAAATGAGTTGGGTATTCCAATCGAATGGGTCAGCGTAGCCTTTGTGGATACCGATTTGTCTCCCCATGGCTTGGGGACTTTTGGGGATAGAGCAACGACATTAGCTGGAAACGCAGTTAAAAATGCGGCCATCGATGCAAGAAATCAACTCTTTGAAGCGGTGAGCAGAAAACTTGGCATAGACCCATCGGATTTGATCATTGAAAATGGGATCATTCTATCCAGAAAAGATCAGAACTTATTTATGGAATTCGGGGAAGTTGCCAAGATAATATCCTACGAAAAAGCAGGGGCTACTGTTCTGGGCCATGGAGAATTTATTCCTCAAAATGTATCCATGGTAAACCCTGAAACAAAGACCGGAAATATCTCATGTGCCTATCCCTTTGTAGCCCAGGTGGCAGAGGTAGAAGTGAACCTAAAGTCGGGCGAAGTAAAAGTACTTTCTATTACGGCCGCTCATGACTTGGGAAAGACGATAAATCCCCTTGCCGCTGAAGGACAGGTCCACGGGGCTATAGCGCAGGGCATCGGATTTGCACTGACAGAAGAATTGATAGTCAAAGAAGGGAAAATCACTAATCCTAATTTCAAAAACTACAGAGTTCCCCGAGCCAAAGACATCCCTTCTATCCATGTGATATTTGTGGAATCGAATGACCCAAATGGTCCATATGGTGCAAAAGGGCTAGCAGAACCTGCTTTAACCCCGATAGCCCCCGCTATAGCAAACGCAATCTATCATGCAGTAGGAATTCGACTGACGAGTTTGCCAATGACTCCAAGAAAAATCAAAGATTCGCTGAGAAAAAAATAGGCACTCAAGAAAGCGACATGTTGTAATTATAATATATGTCAGTGGAGGAAACTGGGTTTTGTCAGTTGCCTTTGAACGGACGATCTGGTTGGGATTTTACATCAAGCTTTGAGGATCATTAACGTTTAGCCCCCCATATCTATTTGAACTGAATTAGTCCATATGGCTTATGCTACAGGACAACCAGTGGTTTCCTTTGCCCTAGATGGGCGAGAGGTTTTTGGGAGAGGGGGGATAAAAAAGAAAGTATTTTTTTATCCCTTGCAGATTGCTTTATTTAGATACACATTGCTAAATCTATTCATGGGAGACACTATCAATGAAGAAAGAGGACTTGTTTAAAAATTTGAAAAAGGCAGTGGAAAATTTTGATATACAAAGCGCAAGGAATTTGGCCCAGAGAATTATTGATATGGATATTAATCCTATTGGCGCAATTGAAATAGGTTTAATTCCTGGCTTAAAGGTAATCGGCGACAAATTCAGTTCAGGAGAATACTTCCTACCAGAACTCGTGAGAGCGGCAACGGCTGCAAAGGAAGCTATGCACATACTTGAACAAAAGCTCGCATGGGAAAATGCAAAACTAAAAGGAACCATTGTTATAGGTTCAGTCAAGGGTGACATCCATGATATCGGAAAAAACTTAGTAGGCGCCATGCTTTCAGCAGCGGGATTCAGAGTTGTTGATATTGGAATAGACTGTAGCGCCGACCAGTTTATCAACAAAGCATTAGAAGTTAATGCAGATGTCATCGGTGCCTCTTCGTTGCTCACCATGACAGTTAGTAAACAAAAGGAGTTAATAGATAGGCTTAATGAAAAAGGTTTGAGGAATAAGTTCAAAGTGGTTGTAGGGGGAGCGGCTGTGGATCCTTCATGGGCCACCGAAATCGGAGCGGACGGATATGGGGAAAATGCATTTGAGGCAGTGACTATGATCTCCTCACTATTAGGAAACTAATTGTAGTTCTATTTACAGAAAGGCAGAGTTATTATGAGACTGGAATTCAAAGTTCTCAGTGAAGATGAAATAAAAAAAATCCACAACACTTCACTGAAAGTATTGGAACAGATCGGTATTTGTATGCCACATCCTGAAGCATTAAATGTTATGGAAAAAGTCGGAGCGAAAGTGGAAAGGAACTCCGCTTTAGTTAAAATGCCCCCTCAACTGGTTATGGACTGTGTGGCAAAAGCACCCAAGTCCGTAACTTTATATGGACGTGACCCTATATATGATATGAATGTGAAAGAAGACGGACCTTTTTATGGCACTATGACCGGTGCGACTCATTTTTTAGATTTTAAAACGGGTGAACGACGTTACTGCACAAACGCCGACTTGGCTGACATAACAAGACTTATTGATGGGTTGGAAAACTTCACTTGGTTAGCGCCTATTGCCACGCCACAGGATGTTCCTAAGGAAACTTCAGACTGGTTCGCATGGGTTACAACATTAAAAAACACTACAAAGCATGTTGTAGGCCAGGCTCCAGGTGCTAATTCCGTACGTGACGTGATCAAAATGGGATCTGCCATATCGGGCAGTGAGAAAAAGTTTAGACAAAGACCTTTTACCTCATTTGGAATTCTCACTCGGCCACCTTTACAGTATAGTTGGCTATCGCTTGATGGTTTAATCGAGATTGCCCGTCAAAAACTGCCCATGTATTTAAATGTTGGCTGCGTCGCCGGAGCAACCAGTCCGGTTACGTTGGAAGGTACCATGGTTCAAGCTCATGCTGAAATCATGGGCGGGATTACATTGGCGCAGTCAGTGAATCCAGGTACGCCAATGTTCTATGCCAGTTGGTCTCGAATTATGGATATGCGTACTGGCAATGTTTCACTATCAAGTCCTGAGTGGTGTATCTTCCGTCTTGGACTGGGGCAATTAGGCCGCCAGCTCGGTCTGCCAATCAGGACTGCTGCTATGCTTTGTGATGCCAAAATCTCGGATGTACAGGCAGGTTATGAAAAAGGTATTACCACCCTTGCAGCCTCGCTCGGAGGTGATCTGATATCCGGTATGCAGCTTGACTCAGATAAAATTGTCGATCTTGCAGATTTGGTTATAGACGATGAAGTGATCGGGATGGTTCAGAGAATCCTTCGCGGAGTAAATGTCAATGATGCGTCTATTGCCTTTGAAGTTATAGCCGAGGTAGGCCCGGGCGGTACTTACCTGGATAGCATGCATACTTTACAAAATTACCGAACCGAAATCTGGATGCCAAAAATAACTGAGCGACGTACTTGGAATGTTTGGAAAGAAGATGGAGGTAAAGATGGTTTAATGCGTGCGAAGGAGAAGGCGAAAGAAATATTGGCAAGTCACAGCGTCGAGCCACTGCCTAAGGATGTACAGCATGAGCTTGACACGATTGCAAAAAATGCCAGACTTGTTGAGGAGTAATTCGCTGATAGTGAACATGATATTTTCTCATGATTTTTATGCCTCTTTTTATCGCTATTTTTGAGGCGAATATCTCATATTATTAAATGATTGTCAATAATTTATTGAAATATATTTGCAGGGATTAAGTTTAACACCGATTTTCGCGCAGGTTTAACCGTCATTTTGATCTCACTCTCTTCGAGTGATAGTTATCGGAATTGAAGGTTCAATTTTGCCCCGTCGAGCCAAGATATTGTCTGCGGGAGGCGATGCC
>Ga0307379_10003336_pt1 | contig 23390 bp, 18 predicted proteins | sample UN2MG_FD_202237 | JGI IMG/M metagenome (GOLD analysis project Ga0307379, IMG submission 202237) | Soil microbial communities from Risofladan, Vaasa, Finland - UN-2 | ecosystem: Environmental > Terrestrial > Soil > Coastal area > Acid sulfate soil | place: Finland: Risofladan, Vaasa | collected... | reverse complement strand
CCTCTGGCAAGCCGACGGCGGTCGGGGGAAAGCCACCACGCGGGGCGGCTGGGCTGATGGCGGCGTGACCGTGGGCGGCGTCACGGTCGGCCTGCGTCGCATGCACGAGATGTACCCGCAGGAGATCGAGCTGACGAAGGACGGGGTGTGGACGCATTTCTACTCGCCCCACGTGCCGCCGATGGATCTACGGCGCTACAGTTTCCACTACGGCGACGGCGAATCGTCGTCCACCGGCTGGGGTACGGCCTTCGGCGCGCTCCGCACCCACGAGGCCGTCTGGTGCTTCCATACGGCGGGCCCAGAGCAGGCCAAGGCATCGGTGAAGGCGATGCTCAATCCGCCGCTGGCGCGGGTAAGCCCCCGCTATGTGGCCGACACGCTGGCCGTCGGCCACGTGGCCGAGCACGGCGCCGCGGCCAACGACCCGCACTACGACAACGTGCTCTACCACCTGCCCCGCATGCACCGCCACAACCGCGACTACTGGCGCTGGCTTGGCTTCTGGGACTTCGGCGACGAAATCCAGGTCTACGACGCCTACCGCCACCGCTGGGCCGTGGACGACGGCCGCTACGGCTGGTACAACAACGAGCCCGTCCGCGACCTCAACTACCACCTCGCCTGGCTGATGACGGGCAACCGCCGCATCTGGGAGGCGGCCGAGGCCATGAGCCTCCACGTCTTCGAGGTGGACGTCCGCCACGCCAACCCTCAGCCGCTGATGAGCCCCAGGGGCCGGCTCGGCGAGCTGCGCTACACCAGCTCGACCACCAGCGGCATTGACCTGTGCGGCCGCCGCCACAACTGCCAGCACTGGTCCGACGGCTATTTCGGCCCACGCGTCGGCTCCCCGCCCGGTTTCCGCCTCGCCTGCTACCAGACCGGCGACCCCGTGCTCCGCGAATACATGGACCGCATCCTCGCCTCCGCGCTCAAGATGCGCCGCAGCCAGTACATGAGCGCCGACGGCGACGAGGCGATCCTCTGGGCCATGATCATGGGCCACGAGATGACCCTCGACCCCAAGTACCTCGACCGCATCAAGGGCTACGTGGACCTTCAGGTGAAGTTCGCCAAGGACCACAATGGCTACCCCGCGGCCCAGGCGAACTGGGACTGGGCGTCGAACGCCCCCGGCGCCCCGCCCGCCGACCCGCGCGGCGACCTCTGGATCTGGTCGTTCGGCGGCCATCTGGCCCTGATCGAAATCGCCGACGTCTACGGCGACCCCGCCCTCGACAAGATGCTGAACGACTGGACGCTTGCCCTCGAGGGCCTCGGCCCCGACGGGAAGCGGCAGGCCGCCTGGTCGAACCACATCGGCGCCTGCCCCATGCTCGCCCACTACTACCGCACCACGGGCGACAAGCGGGCGCTCGAATGGCTCGTCCAGCGCGCCAAGGGCTTTCACTCGGGCATCCCCAAGGATGCTCCGACCACCGACCTCTCGACCGACGCGATGGAGAACACGTTCCCGGCCTACACGCCTCACGACGGCCATGGATGGGTTTACACCACGACCACGTTCTGGTATGTTGGCATCCCCGCCTGGCAAGGCGCCCTGCGGGCGCACGCGGCGAAGTGAGCCACCTTCAGGAGACCGCCGATGGCGAAGCGTTCCGTCCTATCGGTCCTATCCGTCCTATCGGTCCTGTCCGTGGCGGCGCGCGGCGGCGCGGTCACGCGCGAGGCGGTTCAGACGCTGTACGTCGAGCCGGTCGCCGTCGCCGCCCAGGTGGCCGAGCCGCCGGTGCTGGATGGCAGGCTCAACGACAAGGCCTGGCAGGGCGCCGAGCCGCTGCACTTCGGCTTCTGCGACCCCACCACGCCGGGCAAGCCGAAGGAGACCACCCAGGTCCGCCTCGCCTGCGACGCGGCCAACCTCTACGTCGCCTTCGACTGCGTGGAGCTTCACGCCCTCAAGGCCAGCGCCACGGGCGACTACGACGAGAAGGTGGCCGAGGACGACCACGTGAGCATCGTCCTCAAGCCTCGCGGCAACCGCTGGTGCGACGCGAGCCACTCCAACGCCTTCGTGCTCATCAAGGTCAACCCCAAGGGCGCCGTCTGGGCACGCACCTATCGCTACCTCGAGGGCGACGCACGCCCTGGCAAGCCCACCACGGTCGAGGGCCTCGCCGCCAAGGCCGCCGTCTACCCCAACCGCTGGTGCGCTGAGGTCAAGATCCCCTTCGCCGGCGTCCTCACCGACCCCGCGAAGATGGAGGTCGCCTGGCCGGCCAACTTCTTCCGCAAGCGCAACGCCAATCTCTACGACTCCGTGCAGCCGGGCGACATCGGCTACGCGAACTGGACGACCTCCTGGAAGGCCTGCGCCGATCTCGCCACCTTCTCGCCGTCGCCCGCGATGTTCGGCATCGTCTACATCCCCAGCGGCAAGGTCGTGCCCGAGAAGCTCAAGGGCGTCGAGAACATCGTCGTGAAGCCGACGCCCCGGCCCGCCGAAGCCGACAAGAGGACGCCGCCGCCCGGCTTCGACCTCAGCCAGGCCGAGCTGGAGGAGTACTTCCGCAGCCCGGTGGCGCTCGTGCCCTTCGTCGAGAAAGGCCCTGAGGTCCGCGGCGACCTCAGCGACCCCGTCTGGCAGAAGGGCTTCCCCCTCGAACTCCGCTACCTCGACCTCTTCGTGCCCGGCGAGGTCGAGAAAAACCGCACCCGCGTCCGCCTCCTCGCCGACGCGAAGTATTTCTACATCGGCTATGACTGCGAGGAGGACTTCATGCAGGAAATCCGCGCCGACTGCGACGGCGTGGACCCCGGCGCCCTGTGGTTGGACGACTGCATTGACAACCTGATTGACCCCGGCCGCACCGAGGACTACCGGTACTTCTACCTTGCCGTGAACCCCAAGGCTGCCCACAACAAGCGGCACATGAAGAACGACCTGACGTGGAACCCGCCCAGCCTCCAGGTGAAGACGTGGCGCGGCGACCGCGGCTGGCGCTGCGAGTGCCGAGTGTCCTTCGAGGACCTCGGGATCAAGCCCGGCGAGTTCCCCAAGCTGTGGGGCGCCAACTTCTTCCGCATCCGCCAGGCACGCCGCCCCACGATGGACGAGACGCCCGGCTGGCAGAACTTCGACTACGGCTGGCGGCCCAACTACCTCGGCACGGGCCACGAGCCCGAGCTGTTCGCCTACCTCTACTTCCAGAAGGGCGACATTGCTCACCCTCAACTCGCCCGCTACATGGCGGCGAAGGGGATGAATCTGGCGGCCCTCGGCCTCAAGGAGCAGAAGCCGAAGGTGGCCGCGCCCGCCCTGGCCGAGCCGCCCTCGCCGCCGGCGGAGTTCGCCCGCGCGCCCCGCGTGAGCCGCGAGCGCAAGGGGGCGTCCGTGCGCTTCGCCGCCAAGGCGCCCACCGATGCCGCCGTCTGGGTCACCGACGAGAAGGGCAAGATCGTCCGCCACCTAGCCGCAGGCGTCCTCGGCAAGAACGCCCCCGAGCCCCTCAAGGCCGACTCCCTGGAACAGACCCTCACCTGGGACGGCAAGGACGACGACGGGAAGGACCTGCCCGAGGGCACCTACAACGTCCACGTCGGCCTCGGCCTCAAGGCCGGCTTCGAGCGGATCATCGGCTGGAAGCCGGGCGTCGGCCACATCCGCAGCCTGGCCGTGGACGAGAAGGGCGACCTTTATGTCTTCACCGGCGGCGTGTCGGTGGACCACGGCTGGGCGAACAGCGGCATCCGCGTCTTCGACCGCGAAGGGCGCTACCTTCGCCAGGTCTACCCCTTCCCCAGCGGCCTGCCCGCCGAGAAGATGAAGGGCATTCAGCCCATCGCCATCGGCGACGGCTCGTGGCTGCCCATTCTCTACAACGCCCTCAACCACTCGTGGCTGCCCGAGTGCCCGGCCATCGGCACCCAGCAGACAGTCATCGCGAAGGACGGTCATATCCTCCTGACCAATCTGTGCATGCGGGGCATGGGCCACGGCCGGCGGCTGATGAGGCTGGGCACCGACGGCTCGGCGCCCCCCGACCTCCTCGGCCCGCAGATCTCGCGCTTCTCCCTCGGCGGCGAGATGTATGTCGCCCTCGCCCCCGACGAGAAGACGATCTATGTCACCGGCCTCCACGGCCGCAGCCTCTACGACCACGGCGAGCCGCACGACGTCGTCTATCGCGTCGCCTGGGGCGCGCCGGAGCTGCTCGACGACTTCGCCAAGCCGTTCATCGGCGAGTTCCAGAAGCCTGGCAACGACGCCACGCATCTGAGCAACCCCCGCGGCATCGCCGTGGATGCCCAGGGCAACATCGTCGTCGCCGACACGGGGAACGGCCGCCTGGCCATCTTCAAGCCCGATGGCTCGCCCCTGAAGCAAATTCCCCTGCCCGGCGCGAACAAGGTGCTCGTGAACCGCAAGACCGGCGCCCTCTACGTCCTCGCCTGCGCCTCCGGCGAAGGGGCGAAGAACGTCGCGCTCCTCAAGCTCAAGAGCCTTCAGGAGCCCACCGAGGTGGCGCGCGCGCCCATCGCCAAGTGGCAGAACGAGCTGGTCATGGCCCTCGACGCCAACGCCCAGCCACCCATCCTCTGGCTCGGCAGCGGCGACAAGGTGGCCGACCTGGGCGACCGCTTCGACCTCCAGGGCAGCCTCTACGCCATGCAAACCGGCCCCTACTCCGACGAATCGGCCGGCTTCGAGGGCAACCTGATGACCGTGGACGACGCCACCGAGACCATCTACGCGGGCAAGTGGCGCGCCTTCGACGGGAAGACCGGCAAATTCCTGCGCCGACAGCCCCTCGACATCGGCAACCGCGAGGGCTGGGGCGGCGAGATCGCCATCGGCCGCGACCGCAATTTCTACTTCGCAGGGAACAACGGACTCCGCAAGTTCGACCCGGCCGGCAAGACCCTCGCCTTCGCCGACGGCAAGCCCGAAGTGCCCAAGCTCTTCGGCGGCCACGGCAACTCGAACCGCGGCCACTGCGTCGCGCCCAACGGCGACATCTACTTCGTCCAACACTACCACCCCCACGGCAACACCCAGGTCTGCATCTCCCAGGTCGCGCCCGACGGCACGGTGAAGCGCTACCAGTTCATCAACGACGCCTACAGCTCGGGCTCCGGCATCGCGGTGGACCGCAAGGGGAACGTCTACGTGGGGCTGGCCCTCAAGCCGAAGCGCGAGTACTGCCCCGAGTTCTTCGAGGGGCGGCTGCCCATCCACGTCGCCTGCCCGCAGCCCTGGTTCTTCTACCGCCAGATGTACGGCTCGATCGTCAAGTTCAAGCCCGAGGGCGGCACCGTGGTGAAGGACGCGAAGGGCGACCACCTGGCCACCAACTACGGCCACTTCCACGCCTGCCGCATCGAGGGCGCCGAGTGGACCTACTTCGGCTACTGCCCCATGCACCAGAAGGACGTCGAGTCGAGCCGCTGCAACTGCGAGAGCGCTCGCTTCGACCTCGACGGCTTCGGCCGCCTCTTCGTGCCCGACGCCATGCGCGCCTCGGTCGCCGTGATAGACAGCAACGCCAATCCCGTGCTCCGCTTCGGCGGCTACGGCAACATGGACTCCCGCGGCCCTGGCAGCCCGGTGCCCAAGCCTGAGATCGCCTTCGCCTGGCCGTTGGTTGTCTCGGCAACCGACGAGGCCTGCTACATCGCCGACACCGTCAACGCCCGCATCCTCAAGGCCAAGCTCGGCTATCAAGTGTCCGAGAAGGCCGAAGTGCGGCTGCGATGAGGGCGCGCGACAGACGCCAGATGCGAAGCGGCGAGATCTCACGCAGAGGCCGCACAGGGAGGGGAGAGCGCGCAGAGAAGAAGCCGACAACCACGGATGGCACGGATGGGCACGGATAGGACAGGCCGGTAGGGCGTGCAACCACGCACGCGGCAGCCGCTCCGACGTCGCATCACTCTCCGTATGGGAGTTCCTGCTGGCCGGGCGGCTTGGGCGGCTTGCGAAGCTCGGCCGGCACGGGCGGAAACTCGTCGGCCCGGAAAAGCGGCCCCTTCAGCACCTCATCGAGCAGTTCGGCCTGGCGCGGATATTCGGCCAGCGTGGCCTCCAGCACCCACAGAAGCTCCAGTAGCTCCGTCGTGAACTGCCCGCTCCACCGCTCTGGCCGGATGTCGTCGAGCGGCGACGACTTGCGCCCATACCCGCTCCTCATCCGATACCGCAGCCACGACCTCACCACCTCCAGACCAGAAACCTGGAACTCCCACACCACCTTCTCAATCGGCGCGAACTCCCCTTCGCCGACCCGCAGCGTCTTCGACGCCTCCTCGTACTCGAAGCTGTCAGGATAGCGCTCCGGATCATTGGGCACCGCCTTCACGCACCGCGCCGACCCTGCCGGCACCACCCCCGGCTGCTGCCCCTCGGGCACGAACCGTTCGCCGTAGGTGTGCAGCCAAAGCAGCCGCCGACCCACCTGGCAAACGCGTCGGAACAACTTCGGTTGCTTGGTGATAGGAACCCGCACCTCGAGCTTGCCGAGTTGCGCAGTGAAATGCGCGACAAAGCTAGGCTGTGCCATAATTGCGTACGCGTACGCAGCCAGATCCTCAGCGCCTACAGGCTGCCCGATCGCTTCCTCGATTCTGTCCAGAGCGCCGGGGGCGATGTTCGGAAGCGTTGCCTCAGGGTCTATGTACAGCGGGATCGCATCCTTGGCACCCCGGCCCGAGAAGTGATGCAGGTCCGGGATTGCTGCAGAGGCTACCAGCGTGGGGCCGCTTCCGAGAGGCTCAGTCAGCAGCGTAGTGAGAAAGACCTGCTCTTGGCCTGCCACGTACCACAGATCAGGGCGGGGCCTTGACATCAGCCGCCCGTCTGCAATGATGAACTGACGATCGAATGACCGGTAGCAATAACGACAGATGGGCGGCGTGGGTGTGTCAGAGGCCAGTTTGACAATGGGTGCAGACGAAGCCTGCGCTGTCAACGCTACCCTGTAGCTTCTGCCCACGCAGCGGTCGCCAGATTCCCTAAACGCGAGGGCCCGGTCCTGCGCCACAAGAAGCGCGCGCCAACGTCTGTGCAGTGTGGACTCATCGGGCGCGATGGGCCATGTGCGCTTGAGTTGGACGCCTGAGTGTTGCCAGGGGAACAGGTCGGTGAGAAGAGGCCAGTCGAAGTACCTGCCCTTGCCCGGTGGACGGAAGGGCGCCCTCATGTCCTCTCCAGGGCATTCCTCCCACGCCAAGTCGCTGAGCGACTTCACAGACGCGAGAGCAGCGAGTTTCTCCTTGGTGGAGCCCTCGATCCGTGTGTAGTGGACCGCGGCCGTAGCATCCTTGTGGGGCCAACTATACGAGGCAACGATGGCGATGGCGACGGGAGTCTTGATGTCGAAAACATTGTCGGTCTGGCGGGCGCCCCTGCCCTCGCCACCGAGATCAATGATCCAGATGTCGTCGCTGATGAACCGCATGTGCTGGCGCATGCCGGCGAAGGCGTCACCGGTGAGATAGGACGAGGCGCTGATGAAGGAGACGATTCCTGGGCCCTGAGCCCCCTTCTGTTCGAGGACTTTCCACAGTGCCCAGCGCCAGAAGTAGACGTAGAGGTTGTAGAGGTTCTTGACATCGCCGCCGTGGCCGGCTTCCTTGGCGGGTTCGATGAAGTCCTTCAGAATTGCCTTGTCCGGGTCGCCCACGTCGCCCCATCGCACCCAACCGCCAGTGCGGGCGTGGCTGCGTTCGTCGGTCGGGTCGGCGGCCTCGTGGCGGTCATAGGGCGGATTGCCCAGGCAGACGATCACCGGCACCTTGTCCTTCACCCGCAGCGCGCGCTTGTGCTGATCGGCGAGTGGCTCAAGGAATTGCGGGAAGGCGCCCGGCTTGGCATTTGGCGACTCGAGTGTGTCGGTGAGATAGACGCCAATGCCGTCCTTAGGCAAAGTGGCGCCCCGGTCCTGGAGCGCGCGACTGACGCGGAGGTCCGCCACAGCGTAGGGGCCGACCATGGTCTCAAAACCATGGAGGTTGCGGGCCAGCGCTGTGGCTTGGCCCGGCACCGCGCCCTTCCCCTGGCGCCCCTCGACACGGTCCAGGGCATGCTTGATCACACCCAGGAGGTAGGTGCCCGTGCCGGCCGCGGGGTCGAGGGTGACTACATCCGGATTGGCGAAGCCGTTCGGCCTCTTCAGTCTGTCCCGCAGCAATTCGTCAATCAGCCGCACTTGCGCCTGCACAACCTCGACCGGCGTATAGTACACCCCTGCGTTCTTGCGCAGTTGAGGATCATAGGCGCCGAGGAACGTCTCGTAAAAGTACAGCCAAGGGTCCTTCTCCTGCCGGGCGAATGCCTTTGGTGGAATGGCGGCGATAACGCGCTGGAGTAGCCGCACTGAAGCGGATATCTCGACCTGGACTCTGGCGTCGGTGAGTATCAGGAGCGCGCGAGAGAGAAGGCTATGATGGCTGGCGAGGGCGTCCACGGCATCGGTCAGATGGGTTGTCGGGCTTCCTTCGCTGCGGGCGAGGAGGAGCGCAAAGGTCACGGTTTGCGCATAGGCGTCGGCAAAGCGGGCGTCGTCCGCCTGGGGGAAGAGCATTTCGCGCCAGTCGCGCGCCAGGCGCTCCAACGCTGAGGACCTGGCTCGGAGGGCTTCGAGCACATCCTCGCGCAGCATCTTGCACAGGGGCGCGAGAAGCTTGGCCAACTCCTCGGCCTTCTTGGGCACGATGGGTTCCCACGCGAGAAAATCGCGGAGAATGGCCAGAAGCGAGCCAGCGTCCTGCTCGGCAATTGCCTTACTGCCGTCAACGCAGATGTCCCCCTCGATGCGGAGGAGCGGCCGGACGTGTTGGCCCTGTCGCCATAGGCCCCATTCGTTCCCGTCACTGTAGAGGAGATTGGGCTGGTCGTGAAAGCGCTTCCATTGCTTAGCGTCGGACCCCTTGAACCGCCTTGGATCCGCGCCTTTGCCGGGCGCCTTCAGTTCGGCATACCCAGCGAAGAGGCTGGCGGCGTGGATGGCGTAGTCGGGCTTGCCCATGCGCCCGGGCAGCAACGTCTCGCCCTTGCAGACGACCACGACACCAATGGCTTGCCCTATCGACTCAAGGAGGACCTCAAACGGCTTCCTGAGCTGATCCTCGGGCTCACCGTGGCTCAAGGCGGCCATCTTCTTCTTGACGGAATGCGCGAACGCGCGCAGCGCGCTCAGCGCCAATGCCTCTGCTGACAACGAAGATCCCTCGACAGGTGTGGGCCGGACAGTCAGTGATTGCGCCACAAGGCAGTCTGGCTGTCAAGTCGTGAGACGCGGATACTCGTGCAGCCGGCAGTCGGTTGGTCCATCACATCCGCGCCCATCCGCGCAATCCGCGGTCGCCATCCCCCCTCTGCGGCCTCGGCTCCTCTGCGTGGGGCCGATCATTTTCGCGTCTTTCGCGTGTTTCGCGGGCAGCCTCTTCGCTGCCCCCGGTCGGTCGGCTCCATCCGTGCCCATCCGTGCCATCCGTGGTCGCAACCCTCTTCTCTGCGGACTCCGCCGGCTCTGCGGGCTCCGCGTCAGACTCTTCCTTCCCGATTCGCGGCGATTTGGGAGATTCGCGGTCGCCGGGCGCCAGGACCACGCGGGGCTGATGGGACCTTCCCCATGAAGCGGCGAGTCAGGCGACTCAGCGGATTGGGGGCTGCCCCGAAGATAGCCACAACCTGTAGTGGCCAACCACCAAGCCGCCGCGCGAAAAACCGTCCGACTCTGCAAACACTGTATGACTCTGAGCCGGAACGCCGAGAATCGGCGATTCTCGAGTCGGGAACTCGAGAACACTGTATGACTCTGAGCCGGATGGGCGAGAATCGCCAAACGGGTGCGCCGGAAACGGAGAACCCCGCGCGACTCTGAGCCGGATGCCAGAGAATCGCCAAAGGGCAAAACCGGGTCCGGGGCTGGCTTGACAAGGGGGCGGCCGGGCCGCTATAGTGCGGCGGCGGAGGGGCAGGTAGGAGCCGGCCCGTGAGGGAATGGCGGCTGGATGAGCTGACGCTGAAGGCGGTGCGGGAACGGGAGTTCCAGGTGGCCGTGCTGCCCGTCGGGGCGACGGAGCCGCATAACCTGCACATCCCGTACGGCTCCGATGCGTTCCACGGCGAGGGCATCGCCGACCTGTGCTGCGAGGCGGCGCTCAAGCTGGGCGCCAAGGTGGTCCTGCTGCCGACCATTCCCTACGGCGTGGATTCCAACCAACTGGAGTTTCCGCTGGCCATCCACGTGGGCCAGCCCGTGCTCGACGCGATGGTGACGGAGATCGTGCGGTCGCTCGAGCACCACGGCATCCTCAAGTGCGTCGTCTTCAACAGCCACGGCGGCAACGACTTCAAGCCGCTGCTCCGCGAGCTGTATGGCAAGACCAAGGTGTTCCTGAGCCTTGTGAACTGGTGGACGGTCGGCTCGGACCGCGTGAAGGAGATCTTCGAGAAGCCGGGCGACCACGCGGACGAGATGGAGACGAGCGTGGGCCTGGCCCTGTTCGGCGACCTGATCCACCTGGCCGACGCCGACGACGGGGCGGTTCGCCCGACGCGCTTCGAGGCGCTCAACCGCGGCTGGGCGCAGATCACGCGGCCCTGGCACCTGCTGACGACGAACGCCGGCGTGGGCGACCCGCGGGCCGCCACGGCCGAGAAGGGGCGACGCTACATCGCCGTCGTCGTCGAGCGCGTCGCCAAGTTTCTCAAGGAGCTGTCGGACGCCCCGATGGATGCGACCTTTCCATATTGACCAGGAGCCATCCGATGCCGGTCAACCCCGAGTACCGCAAGCGGTTGCTCGACCTGATTCGCCGCGAGGGCGTGCGCTACGGCGAGGTGCGTCTCTCCAAGGGCGGGACGAGCCAGTACTACATTGACTGCCGGATGGTGACCACCCACCCCGAGGGGGCGTTTCTCGTCGGCGAAATCATCCTCGACATGCTGGAGGGCGAGAAGGTGGATGTCGTTGGGGGGCCGACGCTTGGGGCCGACCCGATCGTGGGCGCCGTGTGCTACGCGAGCTACGTGCGGCACAGGCCGCTGGCCGGCTTCATCGTGCGCAAGGCGACGAAGGAGCACGGACTCCAGAGGATGGTCGAGGGGCACCTGCCCGGCGGCGCCCAGGCGGTGATTGTGGAGGACGTGATGACGACGGGCGGGTCCGTCCTCGACGCGATCGCCGAGGTCGAGAAGGCGGGGGGCAAGGTGGTGCGCGTCGTCGGCATCGTGGACCGCCTCCAGGGCGCGCGCGAGAGGTTCGAGAGCCGCGGCTACCGCTTCACGCCGATCTTCACGAAGGCCGAACTGGGACTGGAGTAGCGGATGCGGTGGGTGACGCGAGACGAGATGCGGGGAATTGATCGGAGGGCCATCGAGGAGCTCGGGATTCCGGCCCTCGTGCTGATGGAGAACGCGGGGCGCGGGGCCGCGGGGGAGGCCGCGAAGCTCTATCGCGAGAAGGGCCTGGGCGGGCCGGTGCTGGTGTTCTGCGGCGCGGGGAACAACGGGGGCGATGGCTTCGTCGTCGCCCGGCATCTGGCCAACGCCGGGCTCGACGTGCGCGTCCTCTGCTGCTTCGACCGGGGCAAGGCAGACCGCCTGCGCGAGGCGGGCGTCAACCTCACCATCTGCGAGCGCATGGGCCTGCCGATCAGCGACGTCCTCCACGCGGAGGGGGTCGAGCGGCTCCGAGCCCAGCTCGTGCCCGGCGCGCTGGTCGTGGACGCCGTGTTTGGCGTCGGCCTCTCTCAGCCTCCGCGCGAGCCGCAGGCGACGTTGCTGCGGCTGCTGAACGAGGCGGGGCTGGCGACCCTGGCGGTGGACGTGCCGTCGGGGCTGGATGCGGACACAGGCGTCGCGCTCGGCGTGGCCCTGCGGGCGGACGTGACGGCGACGATGGCGTGCCCGAAAGTGGGCTTTCGACGGCCAGGGGCCGCCCAGTATGTCGGGCGGTTGGTGGTAGTGGACATCGGGATGCCCGCCTGCCTGGGCCAGTAGGTGCTGCCCTCACCCAGGCTCTGCCCTTCCGCGCCCCCCTTGGAGCCGCACAGAGTGCCAACTCCACACGCGGAGTTGGCACTCTGTGTTGGCGCTCTGTCTGTGAGATGCGGCATGGCGCCTTCAACTGAGGCATAAGGCGTTGCGTGCCATGCAGTTGTGGTGACACAGGGGCGGCCAAGCTAGATCCGGCCCCTGCGGTGCCCATCTTGACCACCCCGAGGGGGCGCGAGGTGGTGGAGTTGGTCGAGATGGCCGAGATGGGAGGGACGGGGCCCGAGGGATGGGGGGCCGCGCCGGGCGTGTCGGCTGGCTCGCGTCGCCGAGACAGTCGTCGAGTCGTCGTTTTCGCTTGCTTTCACCGCGTTGGCGACTATAATAGAATATCTTTTGAAGCGCTGTGACTCTGGGCCAAGCGAAAGGCAGGTAGCTCCCATGAAGAAGGGCATCCATCCCGACTATGCCGAGTGCACCGTCACCTGCGGCTGCGGAAACGCGTTCAAGACCCGCTCGACCCGGCCGACGATCAACGTCGAGGTCTGCTCGAACTGCCATCCGTTCTACACGGGGAAGCAGAAGTTCGTGGACACGGCTGGGCGGGTCGAGCGGTTCCAGCGCCGCTACGGCTGGAAGACGCAGGGCCAGGAGGCCGAGGCTGCGGCGGAGAGCACGGATGCGTCGCAGCCGCAATGACCACGGCCTTCGGCGGCCCACCGTGTGAAGGCACTGCTGTCCTGGGCCTTTACCCCAACGGTCCCCTATGCTTAGCGAATCGCTGGTCAAGAAGCTCGACGACATGAGCACCCGCTACGCGGAGCTGGAGACGCTCCTGTCGTCGGTTGAGGTCGCGTCGAGCCCCGGGCGGGCGCGCGCGCTGAGCAGGGAGCTGGGCTCGCTGGCGAAGTTCGTCCGCCAGTACAACGCCTTGCGCGCGCTCCATGCCCGCCAGGCGGAGACGCAAACCCTGCTCGATGGCGACGGGGACGACCCGGAGTTCCGCCAGCTCGCCCAGGAGGAGCTGCGCAGCCTCGACGCGGAGATCGCCACGGCGGAGGCGGCGCTCAAGGAGGTCTTCGCGACCGACGACCAGGACACGGCGCGCGATGTGATCGTGGAGATTCGCGCCGGCACCGGCGGCGGGGAGGCGGCCCTGTTCGTCGCCGACCTGTTTCGCATGTACCAGAAATTCGCCGAGAGGAAGGGCTGGAAGACCGAGCTGATGCACGCGCACGCGACCGACCTCGGCGGCCTCAAGGAGGTCTTCTTCTCCGTCGAGGGCCAGGACGTCTACAAGCACCTGCGCCACGAGAGCGGCGTGCACCGCGTGCAGCGGGTGCCCGTCACCGAGGCCAGCGGCCGCCGCCACACGTCCACCGTCACCGTGGCCGTGCTGCCCGCCGCCGAGGAGGAAGAGGTCGAGATCAAGCCCGACGACCTCGAGTGGGACACCTTCCGCGCCTCGGGGCCGGGCGGCCAGAACGTCAACAAGGTGAGCTCGGCGGTGCGGCTGACGCACAGGCCTTCGGGCGTCGTGATCTCGATGCAGGACGACCGCTCGCAGCACAAGAACCGCTCGAAGGCCCTGCGCGTGCTCCGCTCGATCCTGTACGAGCGCAAGCGCGAGGAAGAGGCCAGGACGCGCGGCGACCTGCGCCGCTCCCAGGTGGGCACGGGCGACCGCAGCGAGCGCATTCGCACCTACAACTTCCCCGAGAATCGCCTCAGCGACCACCGCATCGGCCTCACCCTCTACAAGCTCGATGCCATCATGCTGGGCGACCTCGACGACGTGTTGGCCGCGCTCGTCGAGCACGAGAAGCGGGAACGACTCGGCGAGTTGTAGGATGAACGAGACCCAGGACGCGTGACGCGTGACGCGTGACGCGTGACAAGAGGAGGAGCAAGAGGGAACAGGTGGCCCCTCTTCTCACGCGTCACGGGTCACGCGTCCTCGGCGAACGCCATCGGAGGCAGATGCCCTGAATGAGCGAACGACCCTCGCCCGACGGCGGGACATGGACGATTCAGGCGCTGCTCCAGTGGACGACGCGGTTCTTTGAAAGCAAGGGCATCGAGGGCGGGCGGCTGGACGGCGAGCTGCTCCTGGCCCACGCCCTGGGCTGGAAGCGGATTGACCTCTACGCCCACTACGACCACGTGCCGCGCGGCGAGGCGCTCGAGCGCTTCCGCGAGTGGGTGCGGGCGCGGGGGCTGCGACGCGTGCCCGCCAGGTACCTCATGGGCGAGAGCGAGTTCTTCTCCCTCCCGCTCGCGGTCACGCCGAGCGTGCTCATCCCGCGGCCGGAAACCGAGCTGCTCGTCGAGCGGGCACTCGAGCTCCTGGCGAAGGACCACGAGGCCAGGGTGGCTGATCTGGGCACCGGCAGCGGGGCCATCGCCATCGCCGTGGCCGCGCGCCGGCCGCTCGCCCGCGTCGTGGCGACCGACGTTTCGGGGGAGGCCCTGGCCGTGGCCAGGGCGAACGCCGGGCGCCACGGGCTGGCCGAGCGGATCGAGTTCCGCCAGGGCGAGTGGTTCGCCGCCCTGGAGCCGGGCACGCGCTTCGATGTCCTGTTGAGCAACCCGCCCTACGTGGCGACGCCCGACCTCGAGCAAGCGATGCCCGAGGTGCGGGACCACGAGCCGCGGGTGGCCCTCGACGGCGGCCCCGATGGCTTGCGGAGCTTGCGGGTGCTCATCGCGGGCGCGCCCGCGTGGCTCGGAGCCGGCGGCTGGCTCGTCCTCGAGATCGGGGCGGGCCAGGCCGAGGCCGTGCTGAAGCTGGCGAAGGAGAGCGAAGCCTACGGGACGACGCGGGTGACGCCCGATTACCAGGGCATTCCCCGCATCGCCTCGATGCAGACGAAGGTGTGATTCGCGGAGCGAGCGGGAGCCGTCCCCCCGTGCCCCGTGCCCGCCGCGACCGCTCGGACGGGACGAGTCGTGCCCCTGTGCACCCGACGCGTCCCGCCCCAGCAGTCGTGCAGGGCTCCCAGGCCTCCGCGAGAGAGGACGGATAGCGGTGGACAGGTTGGTTGTCCAAGGCGGAGCAAGGCTCAAGGGCACCGTGCAGGTCAAAGGTGCCAAGAACTCCGTGCTCCCGATCATGGCCGCCACGCTCCTGGCCGACGGCCCGTCGGCCATCCAGGGCTCGCCCAACGTGCGCGACGTGCACACCCTGCTGAAGGTGCTCGAGACCCTCGGCGTTCGGGGCCGCCGGGGCGCCGACGGCACGATTCGCCTGGAGGTGGTGGACCTCAAGCCGATTCTGGCCCCCTACCGCCTCGTGAGCCAGATGCGGGCCTCCATCTGCGTGCTCGGTCCGCTCCTGGCGCGGCGGCACAAGGCCAGGGTGTCGCTGCCCGGCGGCTGCGTCATCGGCGTGCGGCCCATTGACCTGCACCGCAAGGGCCTCAAGGCCCTCGGAGCGCCCACGCGGATCGTGAAGGGGTATGTCGTGGGCGAGGTGCGGCGCCTGCACGGAGCCAACGTCTTCCTCGGCGGGCCGTTCGGCTCCACCGTGCTCGGCACGGCCAACACGATGATGGCCGCATCGCTGGCCCGCGGGGCGACGACCATCGAGAGCGCGGCGTGCGAGCCCGAAGTGGCCGACCTGGCGCAGTTCATCAACAAGATGGGCGGCCAGATCGAGGGGGCGGGCTCGCCGGTCATCCGGGTCCGAGGCGTCCGCAAGCTCCACGGCGTGCGGCATCGCGTGATCCCCGACCGCATCGAGGCGGCGACGTTCATGGTCGCCGCCGCCATGACGCGAGGCGACGTGATGGTCGAGGGCGTGTGCACCGAGCACCTCGGCGCCGTGATTGACACCCTCCGCCGCGCCGGCGCGAAGGTGACCACCTGGAACGGCGCGTGCCGCGTGATCGGCCCGAAGAAGCTCAAGCCCGTGGACGTCACGACGCTGCCCTATCCCGGCGTGCCGACCGATGTGCAGGCCCAGCTCATGGCCCTGCTGTGCCGGGCCAACGGCATCAGCGTGGTGACGGAGAAGATCTATCCGGACCGCTTCATGCACGTGGCCGAGCTTCAGCGGATGGGCGCCGACCTGCGGAAGGAGGGCCCCTCGGTCATCGTCAACGGCGGCCGCGCCCTGTCGGGCGCCGAGGTCATGGCCTCGGACCTGCGGGCCGGCGCCTGCCTCGTCCTCGCCGGCCTCGTCGCCAAGGGCACGACCAAGGTCCGCCGCATCTACCACCTCGACCGCGGCTACGAGCGCATCGAGGAACGCCTCCAGGCCCTCGGCGCCGACATCTGCCGCGACGACGACGGCGAGGAGCCACAGAACAAGCCCAAGGACGCAGCGGGGGGGAGCGATGTTTGAGGCACTGTCCGAACGGCTCCGCGCGGCGCTGAAGGCCTTCACCTCCCGCGGCCAACTCAGCGAGAAGAACATCGCGGAAGGACTCCGCGAGGTGCGCACGGCGCTCCTCGAGGCCGACGTCAATTACAAGGTCGCGCGCGACTTCATCGAGCGCGTGCAGCAGCGCGCCGTGGGCCAGGAGGTCATCCGCTCCGTCACCCCCGGCCAGCAAGTGGTCAAGATCGTCTACGACGAGCTCATCAAGCTCATGGGGCCGGTGGACCCCACGATCCCCACGAACGACAAGCGGCCGACCGTGATCATGCTCTGCGGCCTCCAGGGCCACGGCAAGACCACCACGGCGGGCAAGCTGGGCATGTACCTGCGGAGGAAGGGCCGCCAGCCCCTCCTGGTCGCCGCCGACCTCCAGCGCCCCGCCGCTGTGGACCAGCTCGAGCAGGTCGGCGCCCAGGCGGGCATCCCCGTCTTCGCCGACCGCCAGGCCTCGGCGCCCCGCGTGTGCAAGAAGAGCCTCCGCTACGCCGAGGAGAACGGCCTGAACGCCATCATCCTCGACACCGCCGGGCGCCTGCACATTGACCACGCGATGATGGCCGAAGTGCGCGAGATCGCCGAGCGGGTCGAGCCCGACCAGATTCTGCTGGTGTGCAACGCCCAGACGGGCCAGGACGCCGTGAACAGCGCCACCGAGTTCAACCGCCAGCTCGAGCTGGACGGCATCATCCTGACGATGCTGGACGGCGACGCCCGGGGCGGCGCGGCCCTCAGCATCAAGGCCGTCACGGGCAAGCCCATCAAGTTCGTCGGCGTCGGCGAGAAGCTCGAGGCCCTCGAGGAGTTCCACCCCGAGCGCATGGCCGACCGCATCCTGGGCATGGGCGACGTGCGGACCCTCGTCGAGAAGGCCCAGGAGAACATTGACCGCGATCAGGCGCTCAGCTTCCAGAAGAAGCTGCGCGACGCCAGCTTCACCCTCGAGGACTTCGTCCGCCAGCTCGAGCAGGTGCGCAAGATGGGCCCCATCAAGAACCTCCTCAAGATGCTCCCCTTCGGCGACAAGCTGGGCGGCATGGAGGAGGTGGACGAGAAGGACTTCGACCAGATCCAGGCGATCATCTACTCGATGACGCCCGAGGAGCGGTCGCACCCGGACGTGATAGACCACAGCCGCCGCCGGCGCATCGCGGCCGGCTCCGGCACCGAGCCCCACGACGTCAACGGCCTGCTCAAGCAGTTCCGCCAGATGCAGAAGATGATGAAACAGATGCGTCGAAGGGGCAAGGCCCTCTTCGGCATCGGCACCTGAAGCCCTTCCCACTAGGAGGCCAGCAGACTGTGGTGAGACTTCGACTCAAACGAATGGGACGCAAGAACCGGCCCCACTACCGCATCGCCGCGTTCGACGCCCACGCGCCGCGCGACGGCAGGAGCCTGGACGAGGGGCTGGGCTGCTACGACCCCTTCGAGCGCGACAACAGCAAGAAGGTGACCCTCAACCGCGAGCGCATCGTCGCCTGGCTCGACAAGGGCGCCCAGCCCACCCGCGCCGTGGCGGTGATCCTCAAGAAGAACGGCATCTACGCCAAGCACTAGAGACGCGAGCGGCGCGCCACCTGCGACGAGCCCGATGGGAAAGCGGCCCCTTCTCGGTCCCTCTGCCTCGCCGCTCGAAGCTCGTGGTGTCCGCGCGCGACGACAGGTGTGGCCATGCGGATCGATGTCCTGACCCTGTTCCCGGGGATCTTCCGGGGGTTCCTCGACGAGAGCATCCTGCGCCTCGCGCGCGAGAGAGGCATCGTCGAAGTCCACCTGTGGGACATTCGGGACCACACGGACGACAAGCACCGGAAGGTGGACGACCGTCCCTACGGTGGCGGCCCGGGCATGGTGATGATGCCAGGCCCCGTGTTCGCCGCCGCCGAGGCGGCCGATGCCGCCGCCCGGCCGCCCGCCCGCAAGATTCTCCTCTCCCCGCAGGGCCGCACCTACGGCCAGTCCCTCGCTCGCGAGTTGGCCCGCGAGGCGCGCCTGATGCTCGTCTGCGGGCGCTACGAGGGCTTCGACGAGCGAATCCACGAGGACCTCGGGGCCGACGAGCTGTCCGTGGGCGACTACATCCTCGCCGGGGGCGAGGTCGCCGCCATGGCCGTCCTCGACTCCGTGGTGCGCCTTCTCCCAGGCGCCCTGGGCGATCCCGAGTCGGCCGCCCTCGAGTCGTTTGAGGACGGCGCGCTCGACTACCCGCAATACACCCGGCCCCCCGTGTTCCGGGGCCGGGCCGTCCCCGACGTCTTGTTGTCGGGAAACCACGAGGCCATCCGCCGCTGGCGCGCCGAGCGCGCCCGCGAGCGGACCCTGGCTCGCCGGCCCGACCTGGCGGCCGCCAGCGCCGGGCCAGCACACGACTAGCCGCGAGGCAGAAAGGATGCGTGCAATGAACAGGACCGTCTCCGACGTCGAGCGCCGGCAGATGCGCGAGGATACCCCCGACTTCCAGGTGGGCGACACCGTGAACGTCCACGTTCGAGTGGTCGAGGGCGAGAAGGAGCGCACACAGGTCTTCAACGGCACCGTGATCGGGCGCCGCGGCGCCGGCACCCGCGAAATGTTCACCGTGCGCCGCATCGTCCAGGGCGAGGGCGTCGAGCGCACCTTCCCCCTCCAGTCGCCCAAGCTCATCAAGGTGGAGGTCGCCAAGCGCCCACGACGGGTCCGCCGGGCCAAGCTCCACTACCTGCGCCAGCGGGTGGGCAAGAAGACCCGCCTGCGCGAGAAGCAGCCGGTGAAGAGCGAATGAAGCTGCAAGCCGACGCTCGCGCCGCTGAGGACGCGGCTGCCGACTTCCTGCGGCGGCAGGGCTACCAGATCGCCCAGCGGAACTTCGCCACGCGCCTCGGCGAGATTGACATTGTGGCGGTGGACGACGGGATGGTCGTGTTCGTCGAGGTCAAGAGTCGGGCCTCGGACGATTTCGGCCCGCCCGAGGTCGCGGTGGACCGCCGCAAGCAGGCGAAGCTCCGCCGCATCGCCCAGGTCTTCCTCGAGCGCCGCCGCCTCACCGACAGCGCGTGTCGCTTCGACGTCGTGGCCCTCACCCGTGCCACCGAGGGCGGCGAGTGGCGTATCGAGCTCTTCCGCGACGCGTTCTAGATTTTCCTCGCCCCCGGCTTGACAGCCGGCAGGGCGTCGCTATAATTGCGGCAGTGGGCGGATTGAGGGAATGCTGCTTCGCAACCCGTTTGGGGGACGTGCAATGCGCAGAAGGCTCGTGGTCCTCTTGATGGCGGGAATGTTCTCTGCCCCGTGCCTGATGGCCTTCGCGGGCCAAGCCGTGCCCGGCGCCCCGCCGGCCGAGGAAGAGGTCGCGCCGCCGCCCGTCCGGAGGGACCCCATCAGCAGGTACCTCATCGCCCGGGGGAATGACTTCCTCGATATCTTCAACATCAAGCTTTCGCTGAGCGATGACTTGTCGGTGCTGGTGAACGTGCGCGCGACGCGTCTCGCCCAGATCGGCTTCGGCCGCTTCTCGGGCACGAAGGTCGGCTTCCAGGGGCCGAGCGCCGGCATCTACGGCGAAGGCCGCACCGAGGTCGGCATCTCCGTGTTCTACTGGGCCTGGATCGGCCGCAAGACCTCCCCCGCGGGCATCACGGAGGACGCGCAGAAGACCAACCGCTTCTTCGGGCGGGTGGACGATATTCGGGCGGCGCCGACGTATCGCGAGTTCTACGACGCCAACCGCCCCTGGCACACGATCGGCGCCAGCTTCGCCCTGCCGTTCCTGCCCGGCATCGAGGCCGAGATCAACCCCGCCGAGGCGGTGGACTTCTTCCTGAGCTTCTTCAACCTCCGCGGCCTCCGCATCCCGCCCCCGTTCCACAAGGTGGACGTGAAGGGCGAGAGGGTGCCCGCTCCCGGCTGCATCCGGTGGCACGGGCAGGAGGAGTTCGAGCAGTACGAGTAGCCGGGGATCGGCCCGGCCGTGTGGGAATCACAAAGCGGGCGAGCACGAGAGTGCTCGCCCGCTCGCATGTGCGGCCGACGCTGGCGGCCCGGCGGGGGTCGCCTACTCGGGAACCACGATCGCGCCCTCGGGGCACGCCGCGATGCAAATCCCGTCGCTGTCGCAGCGGGCCGGGTCAATCCAGGCCACGTCGCCCTTCATCTCGATGGCCTTGGCGGGGCACACACTGAGGCACTTGCGGCAGCCCGTGCAGGCCTCGGGCACCACGCGGGGCAGTGGCCCCGCCGCGACGGACTCGGCGCCTTCCGGCCCGCCCTCCTCGACGGGCACGTAGCGATTGTCGTCAATGAAGTCGCACGCCTCCTTGCAGCCAGGGCACCGCTCGGGTGGAAGGTCCGCGTCGAGCCGGTAGCCGCAATTGCCGCAGCGCCAACGGTTTGTCATAGCCTGTGTTCTCCGGTCGAAGCCGAGTGTCAGGGCACGCTGGGGGAGGGGGCACTGGGCGGGGCCGGCCCGAGGGCGGCTCGGGCCTCTGCGAGCAAGTCGTCGGCTGTCTTGCAGTCGCTCAGTTGCGATAGCGCATAGCGCAACCGAACGGGCGCGGGTCCGTCGGCGCACGTGAACTCGAACGCCTGGAGGTGGCGGACGACGTGCTCGGCCAGGGTGCCGGCCCCTTCGGGCGTGGTGTTGGCCACGACGGCGAACTCGCCGCGACCGAGGAGCCCCACGATGTCGCTTCCTCTCACCACGGCCCGAGTGAGGCGCGCCGCGGCTCGCGTCAGCGCGTCGAGGGTGGGCTCGACCTCGCGGCACTCGTTCAGGTGGAACATCACGACCGCGAGCGGCAGGCGATGGCGCACGGCGCGGCACACCTCCTCGCGCAAGCGTTCGGGGAGCAGCTCTTGGCACATGGAAGCGGGGCACGCGCGCGATTCGGCCACAGCGTTGCCTCTTTGGCCTGGCGGCGACAACGCCAGGGAAGGGACGAAGCGCGGCATCAGTAGCAACGGCGCGCGGCGCGATCTCGGCACCGCGCGAGGGGGGAGCCGGCGTGGGCCCCACCCTCTATTTCCATTATATCCCTCGGCTTGGAACTCGTCAAACGCCCCTCCCCGCGAGGCGGGGGACGCTCCGGCCGCTCAGGAGGCCCCGCGATACGGCTTGCTCCTGTGCGGGAAGTCGGTAGAATAACATGGGGGCGGCCCCTGATTGCAGGGGACGGGCACGCACTTGGTCCCGAGCGAAAGGAGGATCGGATGGCGACGCTGGACAACCTGGGCGCGGCCTTTGCAGGGGAGAGTCAGGCGAACCGCAAGTACCTGGCGTTTGCGAACAAGGCGGAGGCCGACGGCTTCCCGCAGGTGGCCAGGCTCTTCCGGGCCGCCGCGGCGGCCGAGACGGTGCACGCCCACGCCCACCTTCGCGTCATGGGCGGCATCAAGACCACGGTGGAGAACATCGAGGCCGCGGTGGATGGCGAGGGCCACGAGTTCCGGGAGATGTACCCTCAGTTCGTCGCTGAGGCCGAGGCGGAAGGCAACAAGCCGGCCGTTGTGTCATTCAAGAACGCGATGGCCGTTGAGGAAATCCACCACGGGCTCTACCAGGCGGCTCTCGAGGCCGTGAAGGGCGGCAAGGACCTGCCGCCCGGCGCCATCTTTGTGTGCGGCGTGTGCGGGAACACCGTGAATGGGCAGGCGCCCGAGAAGTGCCCCGTCTGCGGCGCCCCCAAATCGCGGTTCAGCGAGGTCAAGTGAGCAGTCCACGAGACCGGGCGGGGCGGCCCTTTCCCCGCCCGCTCCATGCGTCACGAGTTTTTTCCTGTTGACAACCCGCCCCGGCGGCGCTACATTGCGCGATGGCACGCGGGCACGCGGGTTTCGATTCACCTTCCACGCGGCTTGCCGCGATGAGATGCTTTCCGCGACCCTCGTCGCGGGTCCGGGGTTTCGATGGCCGACCGGCTCCTCCTGCTCACGAAGCTGCGGCTTCACAACTACAAGCTGCACGCGAACACCGAGGTGGACCTCGGCGAGCGCCCCATCCTCCTCGTGACCGGCGCCAACGGCTCCGGCAAGACCCAGGTCCTCGAGGCGCTGCGCCTGTGCCTGGGCGTCCACCCGTCGCCCAGCCGCGCCCGGGGCATGGCCTCCGTCATCGGGCCGGCCGGCGACGACGCCCGCCTCCTCCTCGACGTGTGCAACCCCGTGCTCGACGGCCACCGCCTCCTCAAGCCGCCCCACGAGGAGCTGGCACGCGAGCTGGACCACGACCGCATCCGCATCGCCACCCGCGTCACCGCCTCGGGCAGCGTGCAATATCGCCTCGGCAGCGCCGAGCAGGAGTGGCCGACCCGCCAGATCTCGGCCCAACAGCTCCGCGACCTCTTCCGTAGCGTGAACATCCAGGCCGCCAACCGCCTGGCCTTTACGGAGGAGGGGGTGGTGGATGTCTTCGCCGGCGAGAGCGGCAGGAGGAAGCTCGAAAGCCTGCTGGAAGCCACGGGGCGCCTCCAATACCTCGAAGACCTCCGCCAGGCACTCATCCACCTCGAGGATGCGAACCGCCAGACCGAGCCGTTGCGCCAGAAGCTCAAGTGGGAACGCGACCTGGTGGCCTCGATCCGCGAGCGCCTCGAGATCATCCGCCAGCGCAGCAAATACCTCGAACAGCACGCCGCCCTGTGCATCGAGCACGCCTGGGCCATCGTCCGCGACGCCGAGGCCGCCCGCGACGGCGTCGTCGCCCGCACGCAGCGCGCCGAGGCCCGCCTGGAACGCTGCAAGTCGTCGCTCGCCGATGGCCAGGACGCCCTCCGCCGCGCCGAGGCCGACATGGCCGACCACACCCGCCGCGCCACCGAGGCCCGCGCCGCCATCAACCGCGAGAAGTCCACGCTCGAACGCCTCGTCGGCCAACGCATCCACCTCCAGCAGAGCCGGGAGGAGGCGGTTACTGAGCTGGCCCGCCTTCAGGCCGAGCGCGACGACCTCACCCGCATCCTCGCCGCCGAGAAGGGCAAGGAGAACGCCCAGGCGTTCCAGGAGCGGCAGACCGAGCTGGTGCGCGTGGAGCAGGAGATGGCGCGGGCGCTCCGCGAGGTCGAGGGCCTCGAC
>Ga0307379_10003335_pt1 | contig 23390 bp, 13 predicted proteins | sample UN2MG_FD_202237 | JGI IMG/M metagenome (GOLD analysis project Ga0307379, IMG submission 202237) | Soil microbial communities from Risofladan, Vaasa, Finland - UN-2 | ecosystem: Environmental > Terrestrial > Soil > Coastal area > Acid sulfate soil | place: Finland: Risofladan, Vaasa | collected... | reverse complement strand
TCTGGAATGACATTCAACGACGAATTATTCCCTTACAAAATCCTTGATAAGAGCTTATTCATGAGACTACCGTATAACCCTCCGCTTATTGATTTGGGACCTGACCAAGTTTGGGTTTCGGGGATAGACTCATCGCAATAATGGATACCTGGTGGCAAAAATGTACGTTTAAGCAGATCAGATGTTATTTTTGAAGTTTTCGTCTTAAAGTGCTTTTTTGGGGCCCAAAAAGGAGCTTTTAAGGCAAAATATCAGCCCTTATTATGGGGTATCTTTCATGATATCTATAAGTTAGCATGGCCCGCCCCCCTTTTCAAGACAGCTGGATGCGGAGAAAAACGAATAGCGCAGCAAAGTGAACCGCAACATCAGCGTCCCCGGTTACAGGGTCAAAATTCTCGTGATTCCGACCAACGAGGAAAAAAGGATTGCGCGGGAGACCAAACGGATCCTGATGTCCCGGACCTGACGCAGATTCGATAGGATGGTCGCAGCAAAATGTGAAACCGGCTTAGAGTAATCGGATCGGGATCTTGGTGACCTCATCCCCTACTACAAATTTCAGCGTGAGATCACCCCGGCCATACCGGCTGAAATCCAGGTTCAAAACGGCATTCAAAAGTCCGATCCGCCGGTTCCATGACACCTTTTCAATCGTGTATGGAACCGGACTCAATTCTTGTCCGGGCTGCAGGATCTGTAATTCGGGTGAAAAATCAGCCTTCTTATCCGGCCACTTGACCTGAACGAACAGAGAAACCTTTTCCGTACGGCCGAACTGATTGGCCCCCATCGGGTAAAACTTGAACTTCCCGATACCCAGTGTCCCATCTTCTGGAGAGATCTTAAATGACGCCCCCGGATCTTTCACCTCTCTCAACCGGCCAAAAACCGCGTTGGCCAGCATGCCGGACCGTAGAGTCTCAACGGAGGGAGGGCATAGGTGCTGGATGACCGTTCCGACCCGTCCGCTCTCCTCATCATACAGAGCATAAACAAGTCTGTACTCAGGCTTATTCAGCTTAAGCTCCTGGGAGCTGGTGCTGTGCCCGTAAAATCTTGCCCGCTTCAGCCTCTCGCGAAATTGGGGCGTAAGGGGCACAGGGATGTTCATCTGTGCATTAAACGCGCTGACATCCTCCTTGTCATCCAACCAGAAATTGACCTTCAACACCTTGAATTTCTTGCTTGGATCCGGACTGAGCACCACATCCCGAACAGGGAGAGCCATAGTGAACCAGAGGATGAACTTGTTCTTGTTAGTGACAAAGGGGACGGCCTTGGCCTGGAAGTTGATCTCCTTGAAGAGATCGGGATTCAGGGAAGCCGAAGCGAAGAGAAGGGATTCGGCCTGCTCAGCCTTGTAGTCATGATATCCCTTCCGAAACCGAATCTTCACGTCCGGATGCTTCGCCTTGACTTCGATTTTATGATAGTCTCCATCCGCCTCGTCTCGCTTGGGGTAGTAAGTCAACACATAGTAGGCCTGAAGATCCCTATTCACATACCTGGTAAAGTTGTCGAATTTTTTAGCTCCCTGCAGTGCCTGACCTCCGGTCTTCAAAGCCATGTATTTCAGGTTAAACAGTTCATTCTGTTTAATCTTTGCAAGGTCCGGGATACCGAAGTAATTATCCAGCGATATGTCGGGGATAACATATCGCAGATAGCTATCGGGATCCATGGTGTAGAACGTGATGTTATGGCTGTTAGCGAAGTTCAGGAGATCGCTGAATATATCATCTTCGTAGCGGCGCCCGCCCTTCTGCAGGATCTTGAATGGATCCGAGATCTTCCCCGCCATCAGATCCGTATCGGCCAGCTTGGATGTGATTCCCGTGGGCTCATGAAATTTTTCCAGTGTGAGTGTGGGGAAGCCACCTGAGACCAAGAGCACGGGTTTTCTTCCCGGATAGTCCTTGATCATGCTCATCACGGAGAGCATGCCGGAGAGTGATTTTTCGAAACGAAGGCGAGTCCTATACTGATAAATCTCCATTGAGGAAAGGACAGCACCTGTTCCGGTTTTAGGGGCGACTTGGTCTTTCACTTCCTGCCTTTCGCCTCCCTCTTCCTGTCGTTGGAAGATTTTAGGGGCTCCTAAATGATCGGTCTCGGTCTCAACCCAGATGCTTCCCGAGGCTCTGTCGACCGCTTGGGCAATGAGGTCGTCATCGGAAGTGAAAGGCTGAAGGAGGTTAACCCCGCCCTTCTCACTCAGCTCCAGCACCATGACTTCTCCACCGGAACGGATCAGATTATTCAGTTTATCCAGAATCCTGCTTTTATTCCGGTTGAGCATTCTCCGGATCGTGTTTATGGAATCAAACACAACAATGAATTTACTCTTCCGTTTGATGTATCCTCGATCGGGAGCCGGCTTTACATCTTCGAGCCGAAAGTTCACCAAATCCAGGGAATTGATGGGGACGGGTTTCCCATCCTCATAAATTTCAAAATCATGTTTGGTGAGGTCGGTGACAATATTTCCGTCTTTGTCGGTGGCGATAACATCCACTAGAACAAGCCTGACCGTGACCTCATGTTTCTGCTGAGTTGTCTTGAAACCGGTAGTCTTCAAACCAAAAGCATTGATTGAAAGAAATCCACACAGAAGCGTTAAAACCAGCCATGCCCTGAATGAAAAAACATATTCAAGAATTTTCTCTTTTTTCATTGAAATCCCCCTATTTATTCCGAAATTCCTTGACACTTCCATTGATATATTCTTCTCTTAATCATACGAATCGTTGATGGAAATGATCCTATCCTGCTGATTCACTGTTTTTAATTATACCTAAAGAGCAAATAACATGCCAATACACTACCCTTGTTGAAGCCGTTCCAGTCGTCTATTTTAAGAGACATATGTCTTGTTGCTTTAATTATTGTATAACTCCAATTCATACGATATAACCTTATGCTAAAAATATACAACCTGCATACTAAAAAGTTCGGATTATCGTGATGAACCAAACAATGGTTTTGATGGCAAAAATGTACGTTTAAGCAGATCATCCGATATTATTTTTGGAGCTTTTCTTAAAGTGCTTTTTTGGGGGCCAAAAAGGAGATTTTAAGGCAAAATATCAGCCCTTATTATGGGGTATCTTTCATAATATCTATAAGTTAGCATGGCCCGACCCCCTTTTTTCCTTATGGGGTAGTAGAGGCCTTTATTTAAATAAATTGCCTCATCAGCAAGATTTATCCGATTATTTGGGTATTATGAAGTTGATTTGCTCAAAATTTATTAGTATAGTTATTAACAGAAATTATTTTTAGGATAATAACCTAATTCAGAAATTCATGGCTAAGAAGTGTCGTCACCCCGCCAAAATATTCAGGAGAGAAAAATGGCCAAACAAAACATAATGGAAGCCAGTTTAAAAGAAATCGTTGTTGCTGGAGATGTGTCTATTGATCGGTATGAAGTTTTGACCTGCCATTCTCAATCAAAAAATAACGGATTAAATAACACATACAACTGGCAGAAATATCCTAGAATGTTGAATTTCACTAAACCTGGCAGGGCTCTACTCCTAGCAAATTTCTTGCGCTCTGCTACAGATACAAAGGTACTTTCTCCAGAGCTCAAGAAAATGGAAGCAGCCCCTCCAGAAAAAATTTTATATTCTTTTGTCAGCTTAGATAAATTCCCTTACTCAACTTTGAAAGAAGATAAGAAAAACACTGTTTACCGAGTGAAACAATACAGAGGTTTTGCTGGTCCTGAGAAAGGAAAGCCCTTTTTTTTATCAGTGAAAGATGACAAACCTAAAGCAACTATGGTGGTGCTTGACGATGCTGGTAATGGATTCCGCGAGGCTCCAACCGTTTGGCCCGCTGCCTTAAAAAAAGGAAATCAACCTATTGTTCTAATCAAGATGAGCTCCCCCATTGCCAAAGGACCTCTCTGGGAAAAAGTCCAAAAGAACCACGCCGAGAGAATGATTGTTGTTATTAGCGCTGATGATCTACGACAAGAAGGTGTAAAGATAAGTCGCCGTCTTTCTTGGGAACGCACAGCCAAAGAATTTGTCTGGCAAATGGCCTGCAATCCTGGTCTTCTAGCTTTGAACAATTGCGCTTATTTAATAGTGCGCTTCGGTCTCGAAGGAGCTATTCTTTATACTCGCCGCAGTGGTGTAGTCGAATCTCGCCTGTTCTTCGATCCAAAAATTGGGGAAGATGGTTTTGGCGAGATTTATCCAGGCAACATGATCGGTATTGGTTCTGCCTTTGTCGCCGCTCTCGCCTCACAAATTTCACGTCAAGGTTTTAAAGGTGTAGAAGAGGGAGTTCGTCAGGGCATCATAAGTGCGCGGCGTTTATGGCAGCTTGGTTTCGGCGGAGACCCGGCAAAACTTGACTATCCCGACTCTGATATCTTTAAACTTCGGGAAGGAAGTGAATCCCCTATCGCTGACATCATCGTTCCCAATCCGATAGCTACAGAACCCGCCGACCCTGAATTCTGGTGTATTCTCGACGACTCAACACAGACCGGACTTGAGGATGTAGCCTATGATTATGTCATCTATGGTAGAGATCCTGTATTGGAACGCGTTCCAGTCGGCCAGTTTCACAATCTCAGGACTTTTGACCGTTATGAAATTGAAAGCTTCCGCAGTATAAAAAATCTAATCCGCGAATATTTAGCTGCTCCGAATATCAATCGTCCTCTCTCTATCGCAGTCTTCGGCTCACCAGGCTCGGGCAAGTCTTTCGGTGTCACAGAAGTTGCGGAGGCGGTTGCACCTGGAAAATTGCAAAAACTCGAATTTAACCTCTCCCAGTTTAATTCAACAGAAGAGTTGGTTGCCGCCTTTCATAAGGTGCGCGATGTTGCCCTCAGCGGGAAGATTCCAATCGTTTTCTTTGATGAATTTGATTCTGAATTTCATGGCATCCTTGGATGGCTGAAGTACTTTCTGGCACCTATGCAAGATGGCCAGTTTAGAGATGGCCAAGCTACCCATCCCATTGGAAGAGCAATTTTTGTCTTTGCTGGAGGCACCTGTAGCACTTTTGCTGAGTTTTGCAGGACACGATGGCGTCCCAAGATGAGAAGCAATAACGAAGAAGAAGTCCTAAACCATGAAAATCAAGATATGCCTGCTGATCAGGAATTCAAATTGGCCAAAGGACCTGACTTTGTCAGTCGATTGCGAGGTTATGTGGACATAAAGGGTCCTAATCCGGTAAGTGAAGACGATAGGCTTTATTTAATCCGTCGAGCCTTGTTTCTGCGATTTCTACTGGAAAAAAATGCAAAGCATTTAATCTACAGCAGTAAAAAATGTCAGATCGATTTGGGTGTTTTGAGGGCTATGATCAAAGTTCCGGAATACAAACACGGTATACGCTCTATGTTGGCCATCATTGAGATGAGTATGCTGGCAGGACGTACGAGTTTTGAGCAGGCTGCCCTTCCTTCACCAGAACAGCTTGAGCTGCATGTCGATACAGATGTGTTCTCTCGATTGGTTGTACGTGATGTACTTCTTGGAAGTGCTCGAGAAATCCTGGCTAAGATTATTTATGAAAAATACCTCAAAAATCAGAAAGACAAAAAGCCTAAAGATGATCCGGCAATGGCCCCATGGGAAAATCTCTTGGAAGATCTCAAAGAATCGAATCGTCGGCAAGCTGACCATATCCCTGTGAAGCTCAAAGCTATTGGTTGTGATTTTGCGCCGGCGGTAGGAAGAAGACCAAAACTCATAAAATTTAAAGATGAAGAAATTGAAATCATGGCAGAGATGGAGCATGATCGTTTTGTTGCTGAACGATTTCTGCAAGAATGGAGCCTTGGGCCGCGCAATCCTGAAAAGAAGACAAGCCCTTATCTAGTGGATTGGAAAGAATTGTCAGAAGAAATCAAGGAATATGACAGACAAGCCGTGCGGGAGATACCGAGGCTTCTAGCAAAGGCCAAGTTTGAGATTTATCGTCTTATATAAAATTTTATATTTGCAATACTTGGAGGAGGTAAAGATATGAGCTCCGTAGTATTCATCAGCCATTCAAGCAAAGATAAACCGGTGGCAGAGGCGGTGTTAGAGAAGCTCGAAGCAAACGGAATCAAGTGTTGGATAGCACCGCGGGATATATTACCCGGCAGGGGATACGCTGAGGCAATCATGGGTGCCATTAGGAAATGCCCTCTAATGGTCTTCATATTCTCGGCAATTTCCAATAATTCTCAACATATAATGAGAGAACTGGACAGCGCGCTTGATGAGCAAATAAAGATAATCCCATTCCGGATTGAGGATGTGCAACCTTCGGATTCCATTAAATACTACATTAAAGCAGCCAATTGGTTGGATGCTTTCCCAGAACCCAAAGAGAAACACTTTGAAGAACTTACAAATGCAGTGAAGCAACACCTAATAGAAAAACACGAAGGTGATAAACGAGACATAGCCTCAACGGACATTGAGGAGAGAAAACAGGTCAGGCAGCCCAGTACTGAAACCGCGCAAATCTCTGCAGCTAAAGACTCAGTTGGAGAGCGTGAATTGAATGAATATGAGAAAGGCCTTCAATCTGTTGGAGGTTTGCTTAAAAAGAAGCGGTGGGGGTTGTGCATAAAGGAGTGCGGAGCACTCTTAGAGAGAGCCTTGAGACACCTACTACAGGATCTGCTCGATTCATTGAAGGATAAAAAAGTTCGCGACACAATTCTGGCAGCCCAGAAAAGAATCGGGAAAGACAAATCCTCTATAAAAAGTTTTAGACTACCCCAATTAGTTGATATGTTAAATGAGCCGGAAGTTTTAGGCGAACTCCAGAAGAAGGTGACTTCCAATCTTCATAAAACCAAAAAAATAAACTGGGATCAAGTTGTGGAATGGTACAACACATCAACACACTCCCGCGACATGGCTACTCTTGATGAATGCGATGCCATGCAGATGGCTTATTGGCTAAAGGTTTTCTTGTACGATTGTGAGCTCGCAGGAAGGGCTTCCACTATAGCCCCGATCCCCAAGGAAGCGCGTTCTTTAGAAGAATGCCCTTACTGTAAAGAGCCTATAAAAGGCGATTGGAAATTCTGTCCAGAATGTGGAGTTGCACTGAAAGTGACCTGCGAGGCCTGCTATAGAGTTTTAGCACCAGATTTTCGAATTTGTCCCTATTGTGAGACGCATGTCAGTCGACGCGGAGGTGCTGAAACGGATGAGACCCAGAGGGCTCTAGAGGAGTACAGGATTCTTTGTGTGGGAACCTACTTGGATGGCGTTATAAACATCCGCGAGAGGAAGTTGCTGTACAACAAGCGGCTAGAGCTAGGACTGACTGTAGAGCAAGCTGAAAAGGTTGAACGCCAGTGCGCCCCTTTAAATGTTGTGGAGTATACCCGCCTCGTTGAGGGTGTACTTGTCGATGAAGTAATCACCAAAGATGAGCGCGCCTTTCTCCAAAAAAAAGCCAAGGAGTTGAATCTCGATAGCTGGGTCACGAAGCAGATTGAGGAAACAACTATTGAGATACAAAAAGACACATTAGGGCGAATCCAGCAGAAAAAATAATCAACCACCTCACCCTGACCTTTAAGGCAGAAAGACCACCGCCTCCCAAAGTCCAGCTTAACATGGCAGCGGAGAAAAGAACGAAATATCTATAAAAGTGAACTTGCTTAATAAGAAATTAAGAGCAAAGTCTACTCTGTATACGCTTTTTACAGGCCAATTCTATGAAATTCTCTATTTCCTGCGGATTTCTTATTGACTTTATATTTTTGTTCTATGTATTATTGTTGATGCAGCAGCTCAGAGGCTGAAAATTTGACAAAATTGAGCGGAGATTGTCATGAACAAAAAAAAATTCCTATCTCTTCAAAAGCTGCAGCTGACGCGAGGGCGCGTTCCTTTTGAACGTCAGTCTCTCGCCCTCTATTCACTATAAAAAAACAGTGGAAATCAGAACCCACTCAAAAAAAACGGGGCGTTACCGAGAAGCCTAATGAAGAAAAATTTAAAAAGGAGAATAATCTTATGAATTGGTATCTAAAAGTTTTAAAAAATTACGCTGTATTTAGCGGTAGAGCAAGAAGAAAAGAGTATTGGATGTATATGTTGTTCTATACAATTTTTTCAATTGTTGCAATAATTCTAGATAATATTATAGGTACAGCTTTCGAAAATGTTGGGTTTGGTTTATTCTATTGCTTATACTATTTGGCTTTTCTTATTCCTGGTTTAGCAGTTTCAGTTAGAAGATTACATGATATTGGGAAAAGTGGTTGGTTCTTATTTATCTCTCTGATTCCTATCATTGGTAGTATATGGTTATTAGTACTTACGTGTACTGATGGCACTGCTGGAGAAAATGAATATGGAGCAAATCCGAAGGAAAATGTTTAACTAACTAATTGAAATAAAACCAGCCAATAACATGCTGTCATAAGCAATTGCGGGTGATAGCGTCGGTAAACAGTTACATCAGCACCTACGGAACACTTGTAATAAATTGGAAGAGTCCCGCCTGATCAAAGATTAGCCATCAGGTCATAGACAAGATAATCAACCACCTCACCCTGACCTTTAAGGCAGAAAGACCACCTCCTCCCAAAGCTCAGCTAAATATGGCAGCTGAGGAAAGATCAGAATATGAATGAAAGTCGGAGTTACTTGATCAGCAATTAAGGTAGAAGTCTATTCAGTATATGCTTTATACAGGCCAATTCTATGAAATTCTCTATTTCCTGAGGATTTCACATTGACTGGATGTGTATTTTCCCGATATTATCGTGAATGAAGCAGCTCAGAGGATGAAAATTTGATGAAATTGAGAGAAAACCCTAAGTTCAAAAAAAGACAACGCCGTAAAAAGTAAGATTGAACTGTTATGTGTCAGCAAAAAAAATTACTATCAATCATATTTTTGATTCTATTCCTTCTTATGGCCCGCAAAATCAATGCAAAAACCTGCTGCACACGCCATGTCACGGTTGGTATTTCTGGCTCCGCTTTGGAAGCCAATTTAGCAATGGCAATGTGGGTGAGTTTATTCTCAAGCAAAGGGGAAAGTCCCCTGCATCAGTGTCCCGTTCTTATTGTTGGGCCAGGCGGATGCATTGATTATCAGTTTAAAGGAGTCCTTTTCTCATTCCCTGGATTTTCAGGGGCTCAAACACTTTTCTTTCTTTCTGCGGTCTGGACATTATAACCTTGCATTATGAGGATATGTTCATAATGCAAGAGATTTTTAGCTTACCGTTTCTGCTTGACAAAATATTTTTACCGTGGAAAAGTATGTTCGTATTAAATAATCGAGGTCACGACATGCAGCCTGTAAAAAAATATCTCATTTCTGTCCTGGTGATCGCCCTGGCATTCGGTGCCTTTGCCCAGGAAAAGAAAAAAAAGGAAACGAAATATTATCCTTACTACTACCAGAAGAAAACCCTGTTCGAGAAGCTGCCCGATACCAAGGGCGAGATCATATTCCTGGGAGACAGCATCACGGATGGAGGAAGCTGGATCGAACTGTTCCAGGATATCCGGATCAAAAACCGCGGCATAAGCGGTGATGTCACTGACGGCGTCCTTGATCGATTAGATGAAGTGACCAGGTCCCATCCGGCCAAAGTTTTTCTTATGATCGGAATCAATGACCTGGCTGCAGGGAAATCGGCCGACTATGTCGTTTCCAATATCGGAAAGATCGTTAAAAATATTCGGAAAAGTTCCCCTGAGACCGAGATCTATGTCCAGAGCCTCCTTCCTGTTAACAGTGACTTCGGCATGTTTAAAAACCATACCGACATGACTGAAGCCGTCATTTCGATCAATAAAAAACTGAAAAAGCAGGCGGAAATATTCAAAATCACCTATATTGACGTATATTCATCCTTTACCTGTGAAGGAAATAAGCTTAACCCTGATTATTCCAATGACGGACTGCATCTAACCGGGGACGGTTACATCGTATGGAAATCGCTGTTGGAGCCATACGTAAAAAATAAGCACTGAACTCATATTTTGGGAGTGAACTTGCTTAATAAGAAATTAAGAGCAAAGTCCATTCTGTATTAGCTTTATACAGGCCAATTCTATGAAATTCTCTCTTTCCTGAGGATTTCACATTGACTGGATGTGTATTTTCCCGATATTATCGTAAATGAAGCAGCTCAAAGGGTGAAAATTTGATGAAATTTAGAGAAAATCGGTCAATGAAGCAAACCGGAAATTTTCACGTTGCTAAGAACCGGACATTTTCACTTTGCGTTGACATCTATTTTAAGTTAAATTGACACAAATTTTTATCTTATGTTATAAGAAAAGCAGAAAAGGGGTTTCAGTGAAAATCGCATCATCGCCCACCTCAAGCTGACATTTGTCGCGGAGAGACCTCCCCCGCCTCATCTTGCCTATCAGGAATTCTTGATGGACTCCGAGGCTCCAGCTGATCATTTCTTATAATCTTCTCTTGACTGGAAGGAGTCATCTATGCGGTTTTGGGTACTTTTGAGCTTTCCTGAGGCGTTTCGGCCCACCATGAGCGACTTCCGATTGTCCTTGACATCTTTTTTATCGTGATTTATATTTCCTCACGATGGCCGAAGGGAAAAATGAGGACAAAGATGCTCATCCAGCCGGCCCAGCTGAAAAGGAAATTCTTATCTTTTATGCTTTTATCCTGCTGGTTTTATTTTTCTCCGGGAACGCCTTTTTTTATTTCGCGACAAAATTGGAGAGGATCCCTTTTGTCAATTCCTATCTCGTGATTCTTATTGGGTATGTGGTTGTTGAAACCGTCTTTTTTGCCCTTTCATACAAGTATTTATCCCGGAGAAAGCTGTCCTTCAAGAATGTTCTTACCGGGGGTTTCGTGGCCACGATTTGTTGGGAAATTCTCAAGCATATTTTTGGTGTTTATATAGTACGCATCAATCTCTATTCTGTTATCTATGGATCCATAGGATCGCTGATTCTTTTGATGCTTTGGCTTTATTACACCGTCTTGGTATATCTTATCGGCGCTGAAATTAGTGCTGAAATGGAATAGATCTCTCTGATGAGAAGAAAAATAACAAAAAGATTATTGATCATGGGCGGTGGTTTTATCATTTTGATTGCGCTGGTCCTATCTTTTTTCCATCTGCCATTTGTCAAGTTGAAAATTCTGTCTTCCATCCAGCGAAACCTCGAAAAAAACCAGGGAATTCAGCTCACGGTCGAAACATTCGATTACAACCTGTCGAATCTCACGTTTTTCTTGAAAGGTGTGCGGCTGGGAAAACCGGGGAGTGAGGATTTACCCCCGATTCTGCAAGCGGATTCAGCACGCATAAAAATTCCTTTATCCATTCTCCTCAACCGGAAACTCCGGATACAAGATGTGGATGTTATCAATCCGGAAATCAATATATGCATCGACCGGCACGGGAAAAACAACCTGCCTTTTCAATCTCGTTCGACTGAAGTCCCGCAGGCTCAGGCAAATCTGCCCGAGTTCATCATCCAGCGGGCCATGATTGAGAACGGTCGCGTGCACTTTTTCGATGAAAGACAGAACCTAGACATCCGGTTTTCGGGAATTTGGGCGAGGGGTGTTTGGATGGGGGCAGGAAAACACTCTATTCATTTAGAAACTCGTCTCCCGGGTTCGGTAAATCTTGGACATAAATCTTTTCCCCTTGTGAAGTGTGTTTTGCAGGCTGTGATCGATAAGGCGGGAATTGATGTCAAAGAATTCCTTATAAATCTGGCGGGGAGTGATCTTACGCTCTCTGGAAGAGCAAATGATTTATTCTCTCCGGTTTTTGAGGGAACCTGCAAAGGCCGTTTGGACCTGGATGTCATCGGCACTGCCATCGGATCCCTCGAGACCTTTTTTTCAGGCACTCTTGACTTTCAATCTGAGTTGAGCGGTCCTTTGAAGGATTTGTCCGCTCGCATTCAGTTGAAAGGCGAGGACCTGGCGTACGGAAAATGGGCAAATATTCTCCTGAATTCTGAAATCTCTTGGCAGGGTAGGGTGTTGGAGATTCGTTCTTTCGATCTAAGGCATGTAAGAGGACAGGTCCATGCGAAAGGCAGCCTGCACCCTCTCGGCTGGGATAGGGGAAATCATCTGAACTTAGAGTGGACGGGTCTCGATGTGGCGCCCTTTAGCGATGCCCTTGACAGTCCGTATCCCATGTCATCCGTTTCATCGGGAACCTTGAGAGTATCTTGGAACGGCTTCTCCCTGGAAAACATCACCGGGGAATGCGAAATTCATCTCGGCGGAAATGGTGGCAAAAACGATTCCAATGGCAGGGCAGAAATAACAGGAAAAATCCTCGCCCGATCCGATTCGAACGGGTTCCACACCACATTCCAGGATATCACGATTCTCGGAGCCCAGTTGCAAAGTGAGTTTCTGCTGAATTCCGATGAAATGTCGGGAAATTTCAAGTTGGATGCTCGAAGCATTGCAAGGATCATCCCTGTTATCCTGGCCTTTTCCAAAGGACTGGACGAGGGGATTATACAAGGATTAGGTCTTGATGGTCCGATTTTAGTTTCCGGGCTGCTGGGAGGGAATCTCGAGAAACCGGTTGTAACGTTCGATGTGAAGAGCGACAATCTAGAGATCCTCAGAGTAAAAAATATCGGGATAAAAGGGAATATTTTTTATGACAGCCAGTCTATCGGTATCGAATCTTTGAGGGTTCAAGATGGGAAAGGAGAATTTAGAATAACCGGGGCTTATCCGCTAACATCTTCTGGGCGAACTATGCATTTTGAAGCGGAAGGGGAGGATCTCGCTCTCGAGAGGATTTTGAGGATTCTTGACATTCCGATGGTGGCGACAGGGACTGTTGCAGTCAGCGCCACGGTCGAAGGAAAAATGGGATCTCCGGAAATCCGGGTGAAAGGGAGTTTACGTCAGGCCTTCATAGGGACTCGCGATTTGGGTGATTTAGCATTCGAGATCCAAACCGGAAGGGATGAGTTGGCCTTCCATGTTGAGTCCCCTGTATTTTCGAGCTCGGTAGACGGTTCGATTTCTCTGGGCCATCCTCGCCTCCTGAAATTGGAATGGGACACCAACCGGATGCGCCTCGATGTCTTCAAGGAAAGGATTCTTCTCTTGGAAGAACATGATTTTTCCGGCCTGTTGACATCCCAGATCAGCATGAAGCTGGATCTCGAGGAACCGGGAAATAAAATAGAAACAAACGCAAAAATCGAGCAAATCCAACTCCGAACGGGACAGCACCTTATCCAAAACAAAGGCCCGATTCTTGTCTCTTACAAAGAGGATGCTTTCCATATCGAAAATCTGGTGCTGACTGGCACAGGAGCGGAAATCGAGGCCAAAGGAATCCTCACCTCCATGGAATCTTCTGCATCAAGACTATGGGTCAGGGCAGATGTGGATCTATCCCTGTTGAGAGGATTTTTCCCAAACGTGGATAGCACAGGTTTCTTGCGAATCGAATCAGAGCTTCGGGGATCCCTCAAAGATCTCGACATCTCTGCAACATTGGAAATTTCCGGAACTCAATTTCAGTACGCTCCCATCCCGATCGTTTTGGAAGATATCCGATCTCGCATCATGATTAAGGACAATGTTATCCGAATCGACTCCTTTTCTCTGCGTCTTGCCAATAGCCAGGTTTTGATGAAAGGGGATATTCCCTTGGAATCTCTTTCTCTGACGTTGCCCGAATTATTCCGCGTTCGCGGCGACAGAGAAGCAAATGTTATGTTCCACTTTCAGGACTTCGACCCTGCTGTCTTGGAACCGCTGTATTTTCGGGAGATGGCTCAATCGCTCAGCGGGAAGATTAGCGGCGAATTGGAATTAAAAGGGAAACATCTCCAGCCCGACAAAATTTCCGGCAAAGCTCATTTTGAGACCTTCGAATTGAATGTTTTGGGAATCCCGCTAAAACAAAACGATTTGACTGTCGTTCAGCTGGAGAATGGTGTGCTATCGGTTCAGAATCTTGTTCTCAAAGATGGAGAAAATCACCTTGATATGAAAGGGAAGGCCAGCATAACCGGGAGCAGGGAGATCGACATCTTCTTCGGAGGAGAGTTCGATCTCAGCGGGCTAAGCGCGTTTGACAAAGAAGACGTTTTTTCTGGCAAAGCCCGTTTCGAGCTCTACGCCCGAGATAGCTATTCCAATCCATCGATTCAGGGTTTTATGGATGTTCGAGATGGACGAATTCAGAGAATGAGTCCCCGCATTTTTTTAGATCAGCTTAATGGAAAAATAAAATTTGCACAAAATCGGATCGAAATTGAGGGGATACAAGGGGACCTGAATGGAGGAAAAATCTTGCTGACCGGGAAAGCCGGATTTACCGCGATGACTTTCCATGATATCGAACTAAACCTGAAGACGGAAAATTCCGTGTTCGACTTCCCTAAAGGTTTACGATCTCTGGTTTCCAGCGAACTCAAATTGTTTTCCCAAGACAAGGAGTATCTCCTCTCTGGGGATGTAATGGTCATGGATGCAAGGTATACAGATGATTTCAATGTCGGTTCGACTCTCTTCCGGCTTATTAGAAGAGATCCTATAGGGGACGTTTTTCAAGAGCCGAATCCCTATTTGAAAGATTTGAGCTTCAACATAAACATCCTAACAGCGGAGAATCTTGTCATCGACAACAATATTTCGAAATCTCAAATGTCGGCCGATCTTAAATTGACCGGTACGGCATATCATCCAAGTTTGGCTGGTCGGATAGATATTGTCGAGGGGGGAGAAGTCTATTTCAGCCAAAACACATTTGCCATCGAGCAAGGTACGGTCGATTTTATCAATCCCTCCCGCATAGAACCGGATCTGAATCTGAGTGCGTGGACGCAAGTCCAGGAATATGATATCCGGTTGGTCCTCCAGGGCACACCCGAAAAATTATCGGCAAGTCTTGTTTCTGATCCCCTGCTCTCCGAGCCGAATATCGTGTCTTTGCTTGTCACAGGAAGGACTTTGGAAAGCGCCTCGGTTTCCATCCTCAACGTGGCCGGTAGTACGGCCCTTTCTTATATCAACAGTGCGCTCACGGGAAAGATCGAGCAGGCCACTGCCAGAGCGCTAGGATTGGAAAGTGTGAGGATCGATGCGGGCCTGGTATCTACCGAAGAAAATCCAGAAGCCCGGATCACTGTCGGACAGCACCTCTCACGCAACTTTGAGCTAGTCTTTTCCCAAAACCTGAAGGATGCCAGGAATCAGATGTGGTTAGCGAACTATAATCCTTTCCAAAGTTTCAACATCCAGGGTATCAAACGCGACAATAATGAATACAACTTGGCCTTTCGTCATGAGATTCTGTTTGGATTGAAAAGTGCCTCCTCCTATTTGCCAAAAGATAAACTTGAGAAAAAAGAACTCTTGATGGGCGATGTGGAATTGGCCGGAGATCTTGGGCTGCCTGCAGGCGAGATTTATCAAAAATTGAAATGGAAAAGTGGAAAGCGGTTCAACTTTACGAGGCTCCAAGAAGCTCTCGAGATAGTCCGTAGGATTTACCGGAAAAACGATTATTTGAGCTTCTCCCTAGCCTCCAGAAAAGAGTCAAGGAATGGCCGACTCGACTTGATCGTTCGTATTGACTCGGGGCCAAAAGTTATCATCGAATACAGGGGAGCTGTTGTCCCGAAAAAATTGAAGAGAGACATCCTGGATTCCTGGATCGGGAGTTCATTCGGACAACTGACCAAGGAAGATATCGCACAGAAAATTCGGATTCATCTATTGGAGAGAAGGTATTATCAAGCGGCTGTCCAGTCCCAAGAAGGGCGAGGGGCGAACGGGGAAAGAATCATCGTGTTCCAGATATCGAAAGGGCTCAGATTCCACAACCCGATTATCCATTACGAAGGGAACAGGCTGATTGCCGCTAAGGATATCTCAGCCTATCTTCGAAAGAACAGATTAGTGAGCATGGCTTTTTACAAACCCATGGATTTCAAGAGACATATCGAGGGACTCTACGGCCGCAGCGGATTTTTGCGCCCGAAAGTGCAGTTGCCAGCTATCCGTTTCGAACCCGATAAAAGAAAAGTTTTTTTGGACTTTTCCATACAGGAAGGAGTGCGGTTTCGAGTGGAAACCATTGACGTTGAAGGGGCTCATTATTTTGAGGAGGAGCGAATTTTCGAAGAAATCGGTATTCATCCCGCAGACGTTATATCCCCAGAGAGATTTAACCAGGTCGAAGCTAAAATTGAAGGAATGTATCAGCAGAAAGGCTTCAATGATGTGCGTGTGAGATCCGATGTCCTGGTCGATTCAGATAAAGGGACCGTTAATTTGATGATCGCAGTCAAGGAGGATCTCGGATGGGTTATCGAGGAAATTCAGGTTTTGGGCAATCTATTGACCAAGGAGCGAGTCATTCGGCGTGAGCTGAAGTTAAAAGAAGGAGATGAGGTCAATTATTGGTCGATCAATGAGAGCCGGAAGCGATTATATGATCTGGGTGTTTTCGAAAGGGTCAATATCGATGTTCTTCCTATGGCTCACGAAGGATCGGTTTCTTTTGATGCCGGAAAGAATCAAACGGACTCTGTGAAACCCTGCCGTGTCCTCATAGACGTGAAGGAGTTCAAGCCCTATCGTTTGAGATATGGTCTGCAATATGACACGGATTCCTCCTTTGGAGTTCTTGCCAATTTGATCGACCGAAATTTCCTCGGAAACGCACTTCTTTTGGGATCGAGTTTTCGCCTGAATCGCGACGAACGGGATGCAAGGGCTTTCTTCCGTAGCCCCTATATTTTCGCTAAAAAGATAAACACAGAATTCTATCTGTTTTTCAACAAAACAATTAAGCCAGCGTTTACCATAGACCGCACAGGCTTTACACTCCAGCAGCAGTTGAAAATTAGCGAATCCAATTTGATCTCTTACAACTATTCCTTCGAGAAAATCGACACGTTCGTTCCCGACCAAACAGGAAAACAAGATTTGGAAAAGACTGATCGTATAGGAACATTCAATTTGGCATTCACCCATGATACCCGTGATGATATCCTGAATGCCTCACGAGGGATATTCCTGTCACAAAGCATCAGATACGCCCCCGGTTTCTTGGGATCGAAGACACGGTTTATCCGCTACTTCGGGCAACTCATTTCCTATGCAAAATTGACGGATTTTCTCACCTATGCCTCTTCCTTCCGAATAGGATTGGGGAAAGGATATGCGGAGGATCTTCCGACCAGTGAAAGATTTTTTGCAGGGGGAGGGACCACAATTCGTGGATTCAAGAAAGATGAACTCGGACCCAGGGACCCCATAACGGATTTGCCATTCGGCGGAGATGCCGTGTTCATTCTGAACCAAGAGTTGAGATTCCCGATTTTCAAGAAATTCGGTGGCGTTGTCTTTTTGGATTTGGGAAATGTGTATCCGAAAATCACTGATTTTGACTTATCTGACATCAGAAAAACAGCTGGTTTCGGGCTTCGTCTCCAGACCCCTTTTGTTTTGATCCGGTTGGATTGGGGATTCAAGCTCGATCGTCGTCTTGGGGAAACCCTGTCTCAAATCTTCTTTAGCATTGGTCAAGTCTTCTAGTTTTCGATACAATACATTTTGATAATTCGGTGTCATTGAAGGAACGACATTAAAGGAGGCAAATAAAATGATCGGGATATATTTTCTTCTGCCAACTTTGCTGGCGATCCTGTTTTCTTTTTTGATCGTGAGGGCTGCCTCTGTGGCTCTGATGATGACCGGATTGGAAAAGAATAAGGCAAGATTTCAGGCTTTGTCTGCGTTTTCCGGTACAGGTTTCACCACAAAAGAATCCGAATCGATCGTCAATCACCCCCGTAGGCGTCAGATCATCCGTTGGCTGATGATAACGGGAAATGCAGGAATCGCGACGGTCATCGTCACGGCCACGAGCTCGATGGCCACGAGCAGAGGATATCAACTCCCCGTCAATGTCGTGTTCATCATCGGAGCGATGGTCATCGCCCCGGCATTGGGACCCAACGTGGCTTTATCCCTGGGGACGACTCTCGGCGATGGAGACTTATCCCGAAGAGCTCTCAAAACGATTTTTGTGGGAAGCTTGTGGGCTTTTGTTTTTTCGGCGTTGATCGGTATCTTACTTGAAGTTAATCCCCAGATTCCTGAGATTTTTACCAGAACGGAAGTCAATTTTGGAGATATCGCCCTTGCCTTGTCAGCAGGAAGCGCTGCCGTTTTATCATTGTCCTCGGGATTGGTTTCCGCCTTGATCGGAGTGATGGTGGCGGTCGCTCTTCTTCCCCCTCTTGTCACGATGGGCATGCTCGTAGGCGCCGGCCAGTGGGAACTGGCCATTGGTTCCTTGCAATTATTTCTCGTGAATTTCATCTGTGTGAACCTTGCCGGCGTCATCACATTTCTTTTCCAAGGTGTTCGTCCACTTACCTGGTGGGAGGCCAATCGTGCCTAAAAAGCCACGCGCACTGCCATCATTCTTTGGACCAGCCTCCTGTTTCTGCTCGTTCTGCTTATTTTTTTGTCCCAAAATGACTGAGAGTTATGGCCCTTCTGCGGACAAATATTTTAATTAAACCCAAAATAATATTTGGAATACAATCGTGAGTTCGAAAGGAGGAATGACATGAAAGAGAGATTGATACCTGTCCTCGAGAAATATCTGGAAGACTTTTGGTTTTTTTTGCCGAAGATCGTTTTTGCCATCATCGTTTTGTTGATCGCGATCTACATCGGCAGAAGAGTCAAGAGAATCGCGCAAAAAAGAATGAGCAAAAGGACGGACGATCCTTTATTGGCAAAATTCATTGCAAAGGTTTTTCAATGGGGCATCATTTTGGTCGGCCTTGCCCTCGCTATGCATTTCGTCGGACTGGGTGGCATCGCCCGGGGTTTGCTCACCGGTGCCGGGATAACCGGAGTCGTGCTCGGTTTTGCTTTTCGTGATATCGGAGAGAATTTTCTTGCCGGAGTTCTTTTGGCGTTCAACCGGCCATTCGATGTCGGGGATACGGTTGAATCCGATACCATCAAAGGCGTGGTTAAAACACTGGATTTGCGGAACACGCATATCCGGTCTTTTGACGGGAAAGATATTTACATTCCGAATGCGATGATATTGAAGAATCCGCTTCTCAACTACACAAGGGATGGATTATTGAGATTCGATTTTGTCGTGGGGATTGACCAAGAAGATGATGCGGATAAAGCGAGAACGCTCATTCTCGACAAAATAAACGAGTTGGATGGATTGTTGAAGGATCCTGCTCCTGTTGTCGCGGTTGAAGAACTCGCCAAAAGCACTGTTAACCTGAGAGTCTATTATTGGGTGAATCTATTCGAATTCAAAGGATCGGCTTTGGATTTGAAAACGACTGCCATCACTCAAACGAAAGAGATTTTAATAAATGAAGGGTTCACCCTCCCGGCCGATATTCAAGAGCTGAAGATATACAAACAGGAAAATCCGATTCCTTTGACGGTCGAGCATGCATCGCAAGCGCGATAAAATTGAATTTTTTGCTGTGTTATCAAACGTATGCACGTCCTGAGCCCCTGGTTCTCTGAAGCGAGAGTTCAAAACTTTTCAGCTTCTTGTATAGATGACTGCCTCATTGTAATTGCTGGTACAGCGTCAAATTCCCAGATCATGCACTTACTTTATCATTTAATCTTTCCGCAAAGTGAATGCAGATTAGGAAATGATTCAGTGCAGGATATTAAAGAAGAAGAGAAGAGAATCTTAACACTTGCGAAATCAGACTTTCTGATAGACCAATGAGAACTCGGGCGAATCTTTCCGACATTATTCTGGCCCTTGCCTCTGGCTGTGCAGGGGTGCTCGCATTTACGACTGGAGCATCTTCTGCAATTATCGGTGTCATGGTGGCCGTAGCGCTTTTGCCCCCATTGACCGTTTGTAGTTTGTTGTTGGGTACGGGACAATTTTCCGAAGCCATTGGTGCATTTCTACTCTAAGCAGTAACATAAATAGAGTGCTAACTTTTGGCGCTTTTCTCTATTCTGAGGGTCAACGGAAGTTGACACCTTGGGCTCCTAGTCCGCTGGAACGCTTACGCTAACTTCTGTCATTTCAGCAATTAGCCTTTTTCAGAGGGGATTGGCCCGTTTCTTGATTCATGAGTCCCTGCTGTGGCAGGAGTTTACCGTCCCCGACATCCCGAATGCACCGTGCTCTACCGGGTACTCTTCCATTACTTTGACCAGTTCCTGGCCGAATATGAGTCACGTTTCGAGAAAGAGTGCGGCTTCCTCCGACCCATCATCAAGGATATGGATTATCTGGAGTTTATCGCCCGGGTGACCTCCTATATTCCAGACAAGGGCCAGGTCACCGTCCGTTACTTCGGCCTGTATGCCAATGCTCACCGGGGCAAAGTGCGGAAGGGGCAGCCCGACAAGCATCCATTCATCATCGTTGAGAAGGAGAACCCGAGGATCCCCCGCCGGGGCTGGGCCGAGATGATAAGGAAAGTCTACGAGGTTAATCCCTTGACCTGTCCCAAATGCCAGGGGGAAATGCGCATCATCGCCCACCTCAAGCTGACATTTGTCGCGGAGAGACCTCCCCCGCCTCATCTTGCCTATCAGGAATTCTTGATGGACTCCGAGGCTCCAGCTGATCATTTCTTATAATCTTCTCTTGACTGGAAGAAGTCATCTATGCGGTTTTGGGTACTTTTGAGCTTTCCTGAGGCGTTTCGGCCCACCATGAGCGACTTCCGATTGTCCTTGACATCTTTTTTATCGTGATTTATATTTCCTCACGATGGCTGAAGGGAAAAATGAGGACAAAGATGCTCATCCAGCCGGCCCAGCTGAAAAGGAAATTCTTATCTTTTGCAGGACCTGGAAGGCCATCCTAAAATCGGAGCTTCCTGGGAAGGCTTCGTCATCAACCAGCTCAAGCGCCGCCTTAAGGCCAGAGACGAGGAATGTTTTTTCTGGGCAACACATGCCGGCGCTGAACTCGACTTACTGGTGGTGAGGGCAAGGACACGCCTGGGATTCGAAATCAAAAGGACCAGCTCTCCCAAGCTGACGAGGTCGATGCGAAGCGCCATCACAGATTTGAAGCTTTCTTCATTGGACGTTATCCACGCTGGTGAGCGGACTTTTGCACTGGCTGAAAATGTCCGGGCCGTTTCAATCAAACAGATGTGGCATGAGATTCAACCTCTGCTTTGACTCCGGACAAGAATGCACAATATTTTTCAGGGAGCTAGAATGATAAGGATAAAAAAATCAATAAAAAAGGCCCGAAACCTATTAACGATGCATAATTATCTAAAATATTCAACTATCCTAGATTATTTATAATTGGCAACTAAAAAAAGAAAAAGCAGGCGGAAATATTCAAAATCACCTATATTGACGTATATTCATCCTTTACCTGTGAAGGAAATAAGCTTAACCCTGATTATTCCAATGACGGACTGCATCTAACCGGGGACGGTTACATCGTATGGAAATCGCTGTTGGAGCCATACGTAAAAAATAAGCACTGAACTCATATTTTGGGAGTGAACTTGCTTAATATCTATAAGTTAGCATGACCCGACCCCCTTTTCCTTTTATCTTTTTGCCCTGAGTTTAATCCTGGCCCCCTTTTTCCGGAATGGCGACTGCATGTAACCGCTGCTGGGTAAATCAATCTGAATATGAAGCATGGATACTTTTCCATCCCGCTCAACAGCATAACCAACCAGTTTATGCTTAATTGATTTGTCATTCACAGTTACATCAGAAATGCTCACTTTTTTGACTGTATCCCAGCCATTTGGTAAACCAAAAAATAGAAGAGCACGGTCATTAAACTGCTGTGTTATTGACATATCAGAATGATATGTATCGGTATATGTAGATTTCAAAACCGGATTTACAAGTGTCGCAACAATCTCCAGTTCCCCATCTTTGATACTAGTTTTTATATCAAATGGTTTGCTGGAAAATGCCTTAATCGGTACATAAGCAGGGTCTCCAAAAAGCACACGAGTCGCTGTTCCATTTAACATAATATCTTTCGGGCTCCAGTTTAATATCATCCCCTCTGTAAGAGTTCCAAAATGAGGCAACTTCCCGCCATTACCAAGCACCACTCCATCATAGGTGTGTTTAATAATCTCACCCAGGGAAGCGCCAGTAGTTGCCATGTACTCCATTTCCTGATAAACAGGGATGCCATGGTCAGCATGTAAGGCAGCAAGATAGGCAATTATATTATTAGTTAAGATCCCCAAGCAAAAAGACTTACTGTCATCCACTTTCTGTTTCTTCAGCTTTCCTTCCATCATACTAAACCAGGTTGAAGTAACTCCAGTATAGCAGGCTCCATTAAAAGCAATGCATGGAGAAAGTTTGAGCTTTTGCACAAATGGACCGTTCAGGCTGTCAACTACGCGGTCAGGATAGCCATGCCCTCCCCAGTGGACAATGCCGGCCCCATACATGGTGGAGAGGCGTTCTTTTGTAAAACCCCGCCTGCCGTGGGAAATAGTCTCAAGAGAGAACCGTTCGGAAAAGACCGGTATCATATAGCTGCCCCGGTTCTGATAAAAAGCACTGGCCTTGGCCTGCATGTTAGAACCAAGGTTGTCAATCATTTTACCGGCAAGTTTGAGTTTTCCTTCGGCTGCATCCTTGATCCTTTCCATGAAAGCGGCTGCAGCTTTTGCATTTCTCCCAGTAATAAACCCGTAACAAAAATCAACAAAAGGGTCGTCATCAATTTCGGAAGCCATTTCCAGCCATTTCCAGACAAAGTTAGCATCAATCTCATCAGGAGTCATAAATAATAAGGCATAGCGGGGCTGCAGCTTCTTAAGTTTTGATTTCACAACCTCCAGGCTGGCTGGAGAAAATACCATCTTATCCGCCTCAGGATGCATCTCTTTTGCAATTGCAATCGCCTGGGTATAATCATTGTCTGCCTTTTCGGTTGCAATGATAACATACCCGCCGGAAGTGCCCATTGTACTACTTGCCGGTTCTGAGGGAGCAGTGGACCTAATCAGTGGAGCTACTCCGAAAATAATCCCAGCAGCAATGCCGACAATACCACAACATATGCCAACAATCATCCCGATTTTAGATCCTCTGGTCATTAGCATTCCTTCTTATTACTGTTCCAGAATATCATATATATATTTATGAACGATAGAAAATAATTTATAATTCCTTTGGTCCTTTGGTTGGCCCTTTGGGATCCTTTGGGGTCGGGCCACACGAACTGATTGAATTTTCAGGAGTTAAACAGAAAAACGGCCTCAAAATCGGCCTTAAAGCAATGGTTTTGGTGGCAAAAATGTACGTTTAAGCAGATCAGATGTTATTTTTGTAGTTTGCGTCTTAAAGTGCTTTTTTTGAAGGCAAAAAGGAGCTTCTAAGGCTAAAAATCAGCCCTT
>Ga0307379_10003333_pt1 | contig 23399 bp, 19 predicted proteins | sample UN2MG_FD_202237 | JGI IMG/M metagenome (GOLD analysis project Ga0307379, IMG submission 202237) | Soil microbial communities from Risofladan, Vaasa, Finland - UN-2 | ecosystem: Environmental > Terrestrial > Soil > Coastal area > Acid sulfate soil | place: Finland: Risofladan, Vaasa | collected... | reverse complement strand
GGACTTGCTCAGGCAGGTACCCTTTACGGTGCCTGGGCAACCGGCACCACTATCGCCGTCGACCGAACCCTCAATCCAGAAGCCATAGCCCCTCCTTTTATCGAGTGGGATACTCTGACTGCCGGACTAAGTAGCGGCGTCTTCTTCACCAGGGAGCCTACCTCCCTCAAGGTTTCGGGCAATGTAGATTTGTGGGCGATAGATGACCGACCCTACACTGCTACCACCGGCCGCCTCTGGATTTTCTCCGACTGCATGAGCATGGGTCCTCAGCCAGTTTCGCCAGTAAGCCGGGAGCTGCTCTTCCAGGCTCCTACGCTAATTTCACCAGCCAGGGATGAGGTAATCCCGGTAGACCCGGACACCGCCAGGGTTGCCGATGTCAACTTCAAGTGGCAACAACCAGCTCAGGCTACGAAGTATGAACTGTGGCTGGCTACAGATGAAGAATTTAGCCAGATGGTGATGCAAGAAACTGTAATTCCTCGCAGCCCGCTCGTTCCAAGCTGGACACTGTCCTCCCGAACATCAGCCATAGAACCCGGCAATACCTATTATTGGAAGATAAGGGTCACCCGTGCAGCTACCAGGGAAACCGGTGAAGGTCAGTGGTCAGAAGTTATGTCGTTCAGTGTGGCACCAAGCTTACTGCCAGAAACTCCTCACCCCAGCCCCACACTGCTCAGTCCAGCAAAGGACGCTACAAATGTTGAGCGTTCTCCATCATTTTCGTGGACACATTTACCCGGAGCTACTGAATACGAATTTACCTTGGCTAAGGACGAGGTTCTAGAGCAAATAGTTACCAGTCGAAAGGTACCCATTGCCAGTTATGATTATGATGGCGAGCTTGACTGGGACACCACCTACTTCTGGCAAGCAAAAGCCACCAAGCCATTCATCAGCGAGCCCAGTCCCATCTTCCGCTTCACCGTGGCGGCCGAAGAAGAAACTGAAACGTCATCCTGGATAGAAAATTTTCCGCTACGGCTCTGGATAGTTATTGGCTTACTCGCTGCTGCATTACTTACTGCCTTTATCATCAGCAGAACAAAGCCCAGCGCTTTCAAAGGCTCCTCTAAATAAGATAGCACATAATCCATACTGTCATTGCGAGGAGCAAAGCGACGAAGCAATCAGCGAATCAATCACGGAGGAGGCAAATAATATGTAGTGCGAGGCTTTAGCCTCGCCCATCGCCACCCCAGGCAACCTTAAAAGGTTGCGCTACATGCTGTTTGGTCTTTGCGAGGCAGGGTAGGCTGGAGCACCCGCTCCAGCCCGAAGCAATCTCAGCATAACCCCTGCGTCTTTGCGAGGAGCGCTAGCGATGAAGCAATCTCAGCGGAGGGAGGAAAGGAAGCACTCCCCAAAAAACCACCGAGATTGCCACGGCACTCCGTGCCTCGCAATGACAAAAATGGGGTCCACTATTGACACGTGCTTAGTTGCAGGCGTATCTTATGCCTAACTTTAACTAAAGGAGGTTTAATACAATGGGAAAGACCTCAACTGGACTCGAGGCAAATGTTGCCGGGCTACTATGCTATGTGCTGGGCTGGATAAGTGGTCTCGTGTTTATCTTAATAGAGAAGGAGAACAAGTTTGTTCGCTTCCATGCTATGCAATCGATTATAGTCTTTGGAACCATCACGGCTGCTAGCATCGTCTTCCGCTTTATACCCTTCATTGGCTCTATTCTTAATCTGCTCCTCTCGTTTCTTGCACTTGTACTATGGATAGTCTTGATGGTTAAAGCTTATCAGGGGACAATGTATAAGCTGCCCTGGGCAGGTAATTTAGCTGAAAAACAGGTCAAATAGCTGTGAACTTCCTGACGAGAAGTCTTGGCGCCGCTACAGTATTTATAAACAGGCTATGTCAAAACTGTGCACATATAGACTGAAAGGAGTGAGCAATGATCTCGTTTAGCCCTAGCGAAGAACAGCAAATGATTGTGAATGTGGTAAAGCAGTTCGCTACAGATGAGATGCGGAAGGTCTACAGGGAAGCTGATGAAAGCGGCGAGATTCCTGCCCGTATCATAGACACTGCGTGGCAACTGGGTTTCGTTTACAGTGGTATTCCCGAGGAGCACGGAGGGCCTGGCGGTGAACATTCAGCCATTACTAGTTCATTGATCGCTGAAGAACTGGCATGGGGCGATCTCTCCATGGCAATGCATATCCTGTGCCCAACACTGGTAGTTTTCCCCGTCCTGGAGATGGGCACTGAAGAGCAGAAAAGGGAATACCTGCCTGCTTTCTGCCGTGAAAAGTACAAGGCAGCTACTGCCGCTCTCATGGAGCCCCGCTTCAATTTCAACCCCCACTCCCTTTCAACTACCGCTCGGCTCAACGGCAGCGACTACCTGCTGAGTGGTGAGAAATGCTATGTCCCCTTAGCAGCCAATGCTGACCTACTACTGGTCTATGCGGCCGAGAACGGCAGCAACCAAGGCTTCATCCTGGAGAAGGGCGCCTCAGGGCTTGAGATTGGTGAGCCCGAAAAGAACATGGGAATAAAAGCCCTAGCCACCTACGAGCTCGCCCTCAAGGACTGCCGCATACCCAGGGAGAATCGCCTGGGTGGCGAGAAGGGGTGTGCCTTTAACCGAATCATGAACTGCTCACGGGTGGCACTCTCAGCGATGGCTGTAGGAGTAGCCAGGGCAGCTTTTGAGTATTCACGAGACTATGCTAAAGAGCGTGTCGCTTTCGGCGAGCCCATCGCCGCTCGCCAGGCCATTGCTTTCATGCTGGCAGAAATGGCTATTGAGGTCGACGCTGCGAGATTGATGACATGGGAGGCTGCCTGGAAACTGGACCAAAAAGAAGATACAACTAAAGAGGCTTCCCTGGTGAAAATGTATGCTGATGATATGGCGGTAACAGTGACTGACCGCGCCGTCCAGATCTTGGGCGGACATGGTTATATTCGGGAGCATCCGGTCGAACTATGGCTGAGAAACGGTCGTGGATTTGCCACCTTTGATGGCATGGCTATAGTATAGAAGGAGATACAGCACTATGATTGATTTTGAACTCACCCCTGAAGAAGAAGCTGCGGTAAAGGTAGCCCACAAGGCTGCAGAGGAACTCTTCCGCCCTATAAGTCGTTACTATGATGAACACGAGCACGAGAGCCCTCAAGAGCTCATTGACACGCTGTGGGAGAAAAGAGGAGAGGTCGGTATGCTCGGCCTGAACCTAGCTGCAGCGCTTGGCATAGAGGAGCTGTGCTGGGGCGATGCGGGGCTTATGCTATGCAACCCAGGCCCAAGCTTGGGAGGTGCCGCTGTTTGGGCATCAGGAACACCAGAGCAGAGAACCCGCTTTCTCAAGCGCTTCACTGAAGATAAACCCAAATGGGGTGCTATGGCCATGACGGAAGCTGGCTGCGGCTCAGACACTTCTGCCATTACCACTACAGCGGTGCGCGACGGCGACGAGTGGGTGCTCAATGGTGAGAAAATCTTTGTAACCCAGGGTAAAAGGGCATTGGAAGACTCCGATGGCATCGTGGTGGTTTGGGCAACCGTGGACAAGTCGGCGGGGCGGGCAGGCATGAAGTCGTTCGTGGTAGAAGCAGGAACTCCGGGAATGAGAGTAGAGAAGTTAGAGAAAAAACTGGGAATCAGAGCCAGCGATACTGCTACCGTTATTTTCGAGGATTGCCGCATCCCGTATGAAAACATATTGGGCAGTCCTGAAGTTAGAACTTTAGACAAGACCAAGACCGCAGGTTTTCAGAAGGCAATGGCCACCTTCGACGCCACCCGACCCATTGTGGCCGCTCAGGCCTTGGGTGTTGGCCGCGCTGCCCTCGATTTTGTCAAGGAAACGCTGGAGAGGGAAGGCATCGAAATACGCTATGGCTTACCACGCAATAAGCTAAGCGCTCTCGAACGCGATGTCATGGATATGGAAGCCCATTACAAGGCAGCCAAGCTGCTGACGCTGCGAGCAATATGGATGTTAAACCAGGGGCAGCCCAACAATCTGGAAGCCTCAATGGCCAAGGCAAAAACGGGGCTTGCTGTTACCAGGATTACTCAGAAGGCAGTCGAGCTTATGGGGCCACTGGGCTATTCCAGAAAGTACCTCTTAGAAAAATGGATGCGCGATGCCAAGATCAATGACATCTTCGAGGGCACTGGCCAAATCAACATGCTTGTTGTAGCGCGGCGAGTCCTTGGCTATTCCAGAGACCAACTCAAGTAGATACAGCCCATTTGAAGTGTTAACGCTCTACGATTTTGTCATCCTCTAACTGTTCAAGGGCAATGTCATCACATGAAGGAGAAAGCATGGATTGGAGAGCGACCCCGAATAAAAACATGTGGTGCGAGGAATATCATTGCGAGCCGAAGCTGAAAGGAACAAAGTGACGAAGCAGCCAGCGAAGCAATCTCGGCATAATCACTTGTCACCCCACCGAGATTGCCATGGCACTCCGTGCCTCGCACTAATGCTCGGGTTGCTAAACACCCTGCAATTAAGTCTTTGAAAACCTGGTACAATTTAAGTTAAAATAGCAATCCGATATTAGACACCATGATCCGTGAATACATGATTAAGATGCCCACCTCCCAGGTGGCATTTTAAATGAATCCGCAAATTCAGATGTCATTGCGAGGAGCGTAGCGACGAAGCAATCCCGGTGGGGCTATGGGATTGAGATTCTTCGCTGCGCTCAGAATGACAGGAAACAAAGGGCTTGCAATGGCGAATAGAAATTTGCACTCACAGATTAAGGAGACAGATAACTTGGAGAGCGATAGGCAAAGGGAAATGAAGTTCATGCCTGGCAAAGGAAAGACGATAGTAGTCCATGGATTAACCAAGATATTTGACGAGCTTGTGGCAGTGGACAACATCTCGTTTGAAGTAGAAGAGGGAGAATCCTTCGGCTTGGTCGGCTCCAATGGGGCCGGGAAAACGACTACCCTGATGATGCTGGCTACAATGCTCCACCCGAATTCAGGCTCAGCCAGCATATGCGGATATAGCATTCTAAACGACAAAGACAAGGTTAGGAAATCCATCGGCATCGTTTTCGAGAAGATGAGCCTCGACACCCAGCTTAGTGGGCGAGAGAATCTGGACTTTCATGCCCGAATGTACCACCTGCCAAAGAAAATTAGACAGAAAAGGATAGACGAAGTCCTGGAATTAGCCGGGCTGAAGGATAAGGCAGATACCGTTACTAAAGACTATTCAGGTGGTATGCAGCGCCGACTAGAAATAGCCCGAAGTATGCTGACCCAACCCCAGGTGCTGCTTCTAGATGAACCGACGGTAGGTCTGGATGTACAGACAAGAAGATTCATGTGGGACCATGTCAAAGAATTAAACCGGCAGCAGGGGGTGACAGTGCTGCTGGCAACGCATTATATCGAAGAGGCAGACTATCTGTGTGACAGGATAGGTATCATAGACAAGGGCCAGATAATAACTATAGATACGCCCCAAGCGCTAAAGGACTCCATTGGCAAGAGCGTGATTTCCCTCAAGCTGCACAACGGGCCACAGGAGGACGCTGCCAGATTATTCGAGAGTCTGCCCTGGGTCAAGAAGCTTCGACAGAATAACGGTTTCCTGGAGCTTAGTTTGGGCACAGAGGATATAAATCTGGCTGATATAGCAAAATTAGCCCAGGAGAATGGCTTTGCTATTTCCTCTATGCGCTTACGCAAACCAAGCCTGGAGGATGTCTACCTTCATTACGTAGGGAAGCAGTTTCAAAAAGAGAATATATGAAAGCCACCATAGAAGCTGAGGACCTCACTAAGAAATTTGACGACTTCGTTGCTGTAGACCATATAAGCTTTGCCGTTCAAGATGGCGAGATATTTGGTTTTCTCGGTCCCAACGGAGCTGGAAAGTCGACAACGATAAAGATGCTTATCACTATTCTCAATCCAACCTCAGGGCAAGCTAGAATCTGCGGCTACGATGTGCTGCGTCAGAGAGACGATGTCAGAAGGCATATCGGAATTGTGTTCCAGGACCCGTCTATTGACCGGTTTTTAACTGGCAAGGAGAATCTCGATTTTCATGGCATGATTTACCATATGGATAAGAAGACAAGAGAAAGCAGAATCTCCGAGGTCCTCAACCTGCTTGATTTAAAGAATAAAGAAAATACACCTATTAAGGATTGTTCGGGCGGCATCCAGAGGCGGTTCGAGGTAGCCAGGGGGTTTATGGCACACCCCAGAGTATTGTTTCTGGATGAACCAACTATAGGGCTGGATATACAAGCCAGAAGAACTCTATGGGAATATATCAAAAAGCTGAATAAAGATAATGGCATAACTATAATTCTGACCACTCATTATATTGAAGAGGCAGACTACCTCTGCGACAGAGTCGGCATAATTGACCACGGAAAGATCATTGCCATTGACTCACCCCAAAGGCTAAAAGAGAGCGTCGGCATTGACCTTATCCTGATGGAGATAGCCAACGGGAACAACGAAGATTTTATCGCATCACTGAAAAGACTGGAACGGGTCAAGAATATTGAGCAGCACCGTAATTTGCTGGAACTCAGTGTAGACAGTGTAGAAGGAGGAGATGGAAGAGTACTTGAACTCCTTGGGCTTGCCAGCAGACACGGTGTGAGTGTCACTTCTATAGACTCACATAAGCCAAGCCTGGAGGATGCCTTTCTACACTATACAGGAAAGACAATAAGAGAGAGCGAAGAGGAATAAATGAGATGAGGAGAACCAGAGGAAAGTGAAAAACGAGCTAGAGATGGGAACAACACCGAATATATCAAGACGGAGCCAGCTAATAGACCCTCTACCTATCTACACCATGTGGCTGAGACAAATGATAAGGTTCTTCAGGATGAAGGCAAGGGTGGTAAGCTCAATCGTGACGCCGTTCCTTTTTCTTGCCTTTTTGGGAGTGCCCATGAGCTTTATGCCGGCAGGGAACATACCCGGTATTCCTCCCGGCATGAATTTTCTCGATTTTCTAGCACCCGGTATCGTCGGTATGACACTGCTTTTCTCTTCGATGTTCGGAGGGGCATCTGTCATCTGGGACAAGGAATTCGGCTTCCTCAAGGAAGTCCTGGTGGCTCCGGTTAGCCGCTTCTCTATCATACTAGGCCGAGAAGCCGGTGCCATGACCACGTCAATACTACAAGCACTCGCCATTATCATCATAGCAGCACTTATGGGTGTCCGCATCCAAAGCCTCGCTGGTTTCGGACTATCGCTGGTGTTCATGATTTTAACCAGCACTACTTTCATCGGGCTGGGACTAATACTAGCCACCAAGCTGGGTGAAATGGAAGGATTTATCTCAATCATAAATATGATACAACTACCCCTCTTCTTTCTATCCGGCGCTTTGTTCCCCCTGGATGCCATGCCAGTCTGGATAAGATATATAATGTATATTAATCCTCTTACCTACGGAGTTGATGGACTCAGGGGCAGTCTTGTCGGAGGTGCAGCCTTCCCGCTGACACTTGACTTCATTATTTTACTTGTCTGGTCAATAGTCCTGGCTGGTCTAGGCACACGGTTCTTTTCCACAATGGAAGCTGACTAACACAGGCAACAGAACCCCTGACCTTAGTTTCAACCCCAACAAAAGAGCTAAAGTTAACTGACCTAGTTCAGATAGATGGGTGACGCCGAGTTATTTAAAACGGTGCCCTCTCTCGCCAACCACTACTGTCATTGCGAGGAGCACTAGCGACGAAGCAATCTCACTGACACCACTTGTCACCCCACCAAGATTGCCACGGCACTCCATGCCTCGCAACGACAAGGGGCCACATGTACTACCGTTGCATTGGGCAGGTACATTAATTTGGCAACAACGCTACTTTGATGTAAAATTTAATCGTTTATGCCTCGCTAGAGGGCGAAATATCTCAACCAGACCTGAGTGAATACGCTCTGGGCTATGACATCGCTACCCCTCGAGCATGAATGCAGTAAAGCAGCGAGTGCTGCCCTTACCTTGCCTGTTTGGACAGGCGTTAGCACACAGAGGAGATATGTCAATGGATAAGCTTAAGGAATTTGAGCCCATATTTTACCCAAAATCAGTGGCAGTGGTGGGAGTCTCAGCCAATAATGAGAAGGCCGGTAATCACTTCTTAAGAGCAATGATGGAGTTTGGGTTTAAGGGTAAGCTTTATCCGGTTACCCCCAGTACGAACGAGATACTAGGCCTTAGAGCATATCCCAGCATTGGAGATATTCCAGAACCGGTAGATTTCGTTAATATCAGTGTCCCGGCAAAATATGTCCCTCATATTATAGAAGACTGTGTGGCTAAAGGAGTGCCAGCAGTGGAGATATTTACCGCTGGCTTCAGTGAAGTAGGCGAAGAAGGACGCAGACTTGAGCAAGAAATAGCGATGCTGGCTAAAGGCAACCTCCGTATCATAGGCCCCAACTGCTTTGGGGTATATTGCCCCAGTGGAGGACTTACTCTCCTCCCCGGAGCTAATTACCCCAGGGAAAGCGGGAACATTGCTATCATTGCACAGAGCGGTGGTTTAGTCGACCAGCTTATCCCGGCAGCCACCGGACATGGACTACGATTCAGTAAGATTATAAGCTATGGAAATGCCTGCGACCTCAATGAAGTCGACCTCCTGGAATACCTGGCCTCTGACCCTGAGACCAGGGTCATCGCTGCTTATCTAGAAGGAGTCAAGGATGGAAAGCGCTTCTTCGAAATTGCTAAGAGTCTCTACGGTAAAAAACCACTTATTATATGGAAGGGTGGGCTTACTGAATCCGGCAAAGTAGCTGTGAACAGCCATACCGGCTCACTGGGTGGAGAGAAAGCCGTATGGGAAGCTTTCTTCAGACAAACCGGGGCTGTAATGGTGGATAACGCAGAGGAATTCCTTGACACCACAGCCATCTTCTCTCACTTCCCCCAGGTGGCAGGACGAAGAGTCGGAGTGGTTGGGGGAGGAGGAGCAGTAGGGGTTGCCACCAGCGATATCTGCGAACGTGTCGGACTAAAGATTCCCACGGCACCTCCCAAAATCCAGGAGCAGCTAAGGGCTCTTCTCCCCCCCGCCGGCACAAGCCTCAGAAACCCAGTCGATGTAGGCTCTCCCATGCCACCACCATTAGTATTCCAAAAAGTCCTGGAAATCCTCTTCTCCGGGGACATAATAGATACCCTCATCATCGACCGCATATTCTTCTACGGTAGTCTGCAACCAATGGGAATACCGGAGGCAGATGCGGAGAAGCGTGTGGAAGTTCTTCTGGACATAAAGAGGAGGACTGGAAAGCCGATATTGGCGATTTTGGATGAGCCAGCACCCGATACAGACATTATAGACATGGAGGTAAACCGAAGAAGAGTGCGTCGCCGCCTCATTCAAGCCGGTATATTCGTCCTCCCCTCCCTCAATAGGGCAGTAAAAGCCCTCGCCAATATATGCACCTACTACGAAAAGGCCTCCTTCAGTCACGAAGAAGATGGCAATAAAGCCTGAACAAAGACAAGCGCCTATCAGTCTTTTTGCCTGAGAAAACCGGGCACCAGCCTGAGCAACGCCTCCTCGCAAAGACCAAACAGCATGTAGTGCGACCTCTTAAGGTCGCCTGGGGTGGCGCTGGGCGAGGCTAAAGCCTCGCACTACATCGTCTGGTGTTGTCATTGCGAGCCGAAGCTGCGAGGAACAAAGTGACGAAGCAGTCAGCAAAGCAATCCAGCCCTACCCAAGGCCTCCACCGAGATTGCCGCGGCACACTGCGTGCCTCGCAATGACAAATCGGCAGGATGCACTGCAGGTATTCCACAACTCGAAACAACGCAGAGGCGCCGCTAACATACTAGACATGTATATTTAATTGATTTATATCTGAATATCACATACAATTAACAACGGCATGTTAAATGTACCCGTGCCCTGAATACTTGACACTAAGGAGATGAATTGAATAATGAGTAATGATGGCTTTAGCAAATTCAAAGGCTCGCACGATTATGTTACCTCTGAGGCCCTAAGAAACGCTGTTAACGTATCCATAGCCTTAAAAAGGCCTCTATTAGTCAGAGGTGAGCCGGGAACAGGAAAGACACTGCTTGCCCACAGTATTGCCCAGGATTTAAATAAGAAACTGATTGTATGGAACATAAAATCAACCACTAAAGCTCAAGAAGGGCTATATCTCTATGATACTGTACAAAGGCTTAACGATAGTCGCTTCGGCGACAAAGATGTTTCAGATATTAGACAATATATAAAGCTGGGTAAATTGGGGCAGGCTTTTGCTGCTAAAGAGCAGGTGGTGCTCCTTATCGACGAGGTGGATAAAGCCGACCTCGAGTTTCCCAACGACTTACTCAATGAGTTGGATGAGATGAGCTTCTATATTCCGGAGATTGAGGAGACGATTACTGCAGTTCATCGGCCCGTTGTAATTATTACCAGCAATGCCGAAAAGGAGCTTCCTGATGCCTTTTTACGGCGCTGCATATTCCACTTCATCGAATTTCCTGACCCAACGCTTATGGAAGAGATAGTCAATGTCCATTTCCCTGACATCAAAAATAAGCTTCTAGATGAAGCCCTCAAAACTTTCTACTCACTGCGGAGGATTGACCAGTTCCGCAAAAAACCGTCAACAAGTGAGTTAATAGATTGGATTCAGGTTCTTATTGCCAGTGGGACGCCAAACGAAGAGATATCTAAGGAGATTCCCTTTGTCGGCGCCATGCTGAAGAAGGAAACAGACTATAACTATTTCGTAAATACCTATAAGAAAAGGGGACAGGCCAGCAGCGGGATGGCCGATAGCTACGGGACACCACGCTAATAATCAATAGCTAAAGGACGCACATGTTTACCGACTTCTTCTACACTCTGAAGGAAAGAAAGGTACCCGTCTCAATCACAGAGTGGATGACCCTGATGGAAGCTCTGTCCAGGGGCTACATTTCCAGTCTAAATGATTTCTACTATCTCGCCAGAGCGATATTGGTTAAAAGCGAGGCTTACTACGACCAATATGACGTTGCTTTCCAGGAATACTTTAAGGGGATAGAAGCCCCGGCAGAAATTACAGAGCAAATCCTGAACTGGCTTAAAGACCCTATCAACAGAATGCTCCTGACCGAACAGGAAAGGGCATTACTTGATAGTATGGACCTTGATGAGCTACTGCAGGAGCTTGAAAAAAGGCTTAAGGAACAAACAGAGCAACATGATGGAGGTGACTACTGGATTGGAAGAGGCGGCACCTCACCCTTCGGGCACTCAGGAAGGCATCCATCTGGAATCAGGATTGGAGGCGGTGGAGGCGGCAGAAGCGCCATACAGATTGCCGAACAAAGGCAATTTCGCAACTACCGAAACGACCTGACCCTTGATATCCGCCAGATTGAAGTAGCTCTCAAAGGACTGCGACAGCTAAATCGTATTGGGCCTGAAGACGAATTGGATTTGGAAAAGACAATCGATGTCACCTGTAAAAACGCCGGTGAGATTGAGCTAATGTGGAGGCGAGATAGAAAGAACGCAACAAAGCTGCTTCTCCTTATGGATGTGGGCGGCTCAATGGACCCCTATATTTACACCTGCAGTCAGCTCTTCTCGGCTGCCCATGCCAGCAGCCATTTCAAGGACTTCCAGTATTACTATTTCCACAACTGCGTATACGATGTCATCTATAAAGACATGGAGCGGAGTGATGGAATAGGCATCGACCATTTCCTGCGCATCACGGAGCCTGACTATAAAGTGGTACTGGTAGGCGATGCCTGCATGGCAACATCAGAGCTAATCGATACATGGGGCGCCGTCTATTACTACGAACGCAATCACAGGCCGGGGCTAGAGCGCCTCAAGCAAGTCGCCGAACACTTTACTCACTGCGTCTGGTTAAACCCCGAACCACAACGCTACTGGAACCACCCTACTATTATAGCGATTGGCAAGCTCTTCCCCATGTTTGAACTCACCCTCGAAGGGCTCGGACAGGCCATCAAAAAACTAATCGTCAAACGCTGATACTCTTCAAAACAAGCTATAGCCACAACTAAAGTTGCCCATTCCCTGCTCATATAGACAAGAGGACAAACTGAAGTTATAATCATCTGGTGGCTTCACAACCTAAAGTTCTAATCACTCAAGACGAAATCAAGCAGGCTGTAGCCAGGCTCGCCACTGAAATCAGGCAAGACTATCAAGGCAAAGAGCCTCTGCTTGTCGGCATTCTTAAAGGTTCGTTCGTTTTTATGGCTGACTTAATTCGCCAGCTTGAACTGCCTGTGGAAGTGGACTTCATCAAGCTCTCCAGCTATGGCGCTGGCAGCGAAACCTCAGGCAAGGTGAAAGTAGTGCAGGGGCTAAAGACACCTGTAAAAGGCAGGGATGTGCTGGTGGTCGAGGATATAGTCGATACCGGGCTGACCATTTCTTTTCTGCTGGACTATCTACATAAGAAAAAACCAGCATCTTTAAGGCTTTGTGCCCTGACCGATAAGCCTCCACGACGCCAGGCTCCAGTAACCATCGATTATCTTGGTTTCACTGTGCCCGACAAATTCATCGTGGGCTACGGAATCGATTGGAATGAGAAGTTTCGCTATCTGCCCGACATATGCTTCATAGATTAAGATTTAACACGTAGTGCGAGGAATGTCATTGCAAGCCGAAGCTGCGAGGAACAAAGTGACAAAGCAGTCAGCGAAGCAACCCGGCCTCGCCAATAGCGACCCTAAAGGATAGTGCTACAGACTAATCCGGAGGAGGAAAAGGCTATGAGTTTGGCTGAATTGATTTCAGTTGCCCGCGGGGATGCCCCGGCAGATTTGCTGCTCAAGAATGCTCAAATTGTCAATACCTTCGTCGGCAATATAGAGGAAGGCAATGTAGCCATCTATGGCGACAGGATTGCTGGTATCGGCGATTATCAGCAGGCTAAGGAAACAATCGATTTAAAAGGCAGTTATCTGGCTCCGGGGTTGATAAATGGCCACACCCATATAGAAAGCTCTATGCTCCATCCCGCCTGGTATGCACAGGCCGTAGTGTCCAGAGGAACTTCGGCCATAATCACCGACCTGCATGAGATAACCAATGTGGCTGGAGTGGAAGGTATCAAATTTGTTATGGACTGGGCACAAAGACTGCCTCTGGACATGTTCTTTTTGGCTCCTTCCTGCGTGCCGGCTACCCACATGGAGACAAGCGGCGCCGAAATCAACGCCCAGGATATTAAAAAGGTTCTTGGTTGGCAGAATGTCATCGGGCTTGGTGAAATGATGAATTTCCCCGGCATTATCAACGGCACTGAGCAGGTCTTAAGCAAAATAGCTGCTGCCGAAGGTAAGGTTATTGATGGACATGCACCCGGCGTCACCGATAAGCAGTTGAACGCCTACATGTCCGCCGGCATTTATTCCGACCATGAATCGACCGCCCTGGAGGAAGGCAGAGAAAAGCTGAGGCGAGGAATGCACCTGATGATTCGGGAGGGCTCATCAGAGAAAAACCTTGCTGCCCTTCTGCCTCTGGTTACCGATAAGACATACAAGAGATGCCTCTTTGTCGTCGATGACCGCAGTTGCTCCGATTTGCTCCGCGAAGGCGACATCGACGCCGTAGTCAGGAAGGCAATCCAAAAGGGTCTTGAGCCAGTGAGGGCAATACAATTAGCAACCATTAACACCGCTGAATATTTCAGGCTACATGACCGGGGAGGCATCGCTCCTGGCTACATCGCCAACCTCATAACCATCATTGACCTTTCACATCTGGAAATAGACATGGTTTTCTACAATGGCCGCCTGGTAGCGAGAAACGGCAATTATCTCGCGCCGCCACCAGAAACCCCGGCTAAAGAGCTAGCCGATACCGTGCGCATTAAGCCCTTCAACATTGAAGCCCTGAGATTAACTATAACTGGAGAAAGCTTCCCGGTCATTGAAATCGTCCCCGGACAGATAGTTACCAAGAAAAGGATAGAAAGAGTCAAGGCCAAAGACGGAATAGCCATGCCTGACATAGATGAAGACATCTTAAAGCTGGTGGTTGTGGAAAGGCATAAGGCCAGCGGTAATATCGGCCTGGGGCTGGTTAAAGGTTTCGGCTTGAAACAAGGAGCATTAGCCTCATCTATAGCCCACGATTCCCATAATATAATAGCAGTCGGTACCAATGACCCGGATATCTTTACGGCAATCAAAGAGATAGAAAGGCTGCACGGCGGGTTGGTGGTCTGCAGTGCTGGTAAAGTCCTGTCAGCTTTACCGCTGCCTGTCGCCGGCTTGCTCTCCCCTGAGCCTTTGAAAGTGGTCGTCGACAATTTCGAGAATCTAGAAAAAGCTGCGGCTGGCTTAGGAGATGTCCCCCCAGCACCCTTTGCCCTCCTTTCCTTCCTCGCCCTGCCAGTAATCCCCGAACTGAGATTGACTGACCTAGGACTAGTAGACGTACTGGAATTCAAGCTAATTTAAACGGAGATTCAAACAATGAAAAAGACACGACTTTGCGACTTGCTGGGTGTTGAGTACCCCATAATCCAAGGCGGCATGGTATGGATTGCCAATGCTGAGCTAGCTGCAGCGGTTTCCAATGCCGGAGGTTTAGGTCTAATCAGCGCCAATGCTGGAATGCGCCACAACAGTAACCAGGTAGCCAACCTAGAACAGCAGATAAAAACAGCCAAAAGCCTGACCTCGAAGCCTTTTGGGGTCAATTTGCCCATAATGGGCAACCCTCAGATTGATGACTTGATTGCTACAGTCATCAATGAGAAAGTAGACGTCGTGGTAACAGCCGCTGGCAACCCGGCTCCATATACAGGTCGGCTCAAAGAGGCCGGGATTAAAGTCCTTCATGTGGTGGCTTCGGTGAGACATGCCCAGAGTGCCGAAAGACGGGGTGTAGACGGGATTATTGCCGAAGGCTATGAAGCCGGCGGCCATAATGGCTTAGATGAATTAACTACTTTTGCCTTAGTGCCCCAGGTGGTAGATGCAGTAACAATACCAGTAGTAGCTGCTGGTGGCATCGCCGATGCCAGGGGTGTGGTAGCCGCCCTGGCACTGGGCGCTGACGGAGTCCAAATGGGTACTCGCTTTGTAGCTACTCACGAGTGCATAGCTCACCCCAACTTCAAGCAAGCGATAATAAAAGCTAACGATTCTGACACCGTAACTACCGGTAGGAAGCTTGGCCCAATCAGAATATTAAAAAATGAAGTCGCAACTAAACTATTGGAGATGGAAGCTACCGGGGCTTCAGTTGAAGAACTTGCGACTTTCCTTGGCCCCGAAAGTCGGTCACGAGTCGGGCAGCTCGAAGGAGACCTGGTCAACGGTGAGGCTTACTGCGGCTCCATAGCCGGCATGATAAAGGAAATCAAGAGCACCGGTGAGATAGTTCGAAGCATTGTTGACAACTACGAGACAATCTTGGCTAGCCTGAGGTAGCCAGGATCTCAGCGGCTCAGGGGGCAAAACGCCAGGTTTAGCCACACTCACTTTTTCTTCAAACTAGCTACAAAGTCATCAACACCGACAGCTGCCATGGTCAATGTCTGAAGGGTGCCTCTGGAGCCTAGCTCCACAGCTAGCTTGCTGATGGCTTCATTGCTTGGAGCATCTAGAATGTTTACAAAATCATAGGGGCCAAGCAGTGCATATTGGGTCAGTAACTTAGCCCCCATAGTCTCAACCTCTTTGTTGACCTCCTTTATCCGCTCCGGTTTCTCCTTCATTGTCTTTCTGCCCTCATCGGTCAGCGTTGTTAACATTACGTAAATAGGCATCGTCTCCACCTCCTCTTAAGACTTCGAATCAACTATGCCCCCTGAAGCCTAAATCAATTCTATAGCAGATTACGAGCAGAATTCAAACTTTTTCGAGTAGGGATGTCTAGCTCTCGCCCTGCGGGACAATGAAAGAACTCCTCGTTATTCGCCTGGGTTCTTCGCGGAGCTTGCCCTGAGCTGCGTAAGATTCCTTGCTCCGCTCAGAATGACACGAAGTTGTCTTTGCGAGGAGCGTAAGCGACGAGGCAATCTCAGAGGAATGGGGAGCGCCTATTTGATTGCTTCGCGCGCAATGACAGGATAGAGAGGATTCGTAATGGCAAGAATGACAAGCAGGATTGGCGGCTAGCACTGCCTATTGAAACAAAACAGCCCTACTCAGCTCGTTTGTTTCGCCTTTGCTCGGCTGCTTTGTGCCAACACCCTGATGGCCTCAAGCAAGTCCTGGCGTCTGCAATCCTTAGTTAGATACCAGCTAGCTCCAGCAGCGAGTGCTCCTCCCACGTAATCACCATAGACCGTCAGAAACAAGACCTTAACACCAGGAAGACTTTGTTTGATACGTCGAGTCGCCTCCGTGCCATCCATCCTGGGCATCTGGGCATCCATCAGAATGATATCAGGATGTAATTTCTCCGCCTGCGCCACCGCATCCAAACCATCTATAGCCTGCCCCACCACTTCGATATCAGCTTGTGCTTCAAGGATGCTAATCAAGCCCTCCCTTACCACCTCATTATCATCAACTATCAGTATTTTTATCTTTTCCATTTTGCCTCCCTCAGTATCAAGACTCGCTTTTTCCTTTTAAGTTTACACTCCTAGCTTGGTTACACAATCAGGAAAGTGGCTGGTTTTAAGAAAGAAAAAGGGTGACTTTAGAGTCAACCCTCTCTCCGATGCGAGGTCATACTTTAGTATGGCTAGAGGCGAATGATGCCTTTCCTAAGAGCTTGAGTCACAGCTTCAGTGCGGTCATTCACACTCAGTTTTTGAAAAATGCTGGTGATATGTGTTTTCACTGTACTCTGAGTGATAGAAAGCTGGGCAGCAATCTCCTTGTTAGCAGCACCTTTAGCCATAAGTCGCAGCACTTCTAACTCTCGCTCAGAAAGCCCCTCGCCAGGCGGAGCGCGGCGAGATAGCTCGGTCAAGCGGTCAAGCACCTTTGATGCCACTGCCGGCTGAATGAGCGACTCGCCACGATGAACAACTCTTATTGCCTCGAATAACTCCTCTCTAGGAGCATCTTTAAGCAGATATGCTCGAGCCCCAGCTTCAATACCACGGAAGATATACTCGTCATCGCTATAGGTAGTGAGGATTATGAACTTAATATCTGGCTTCGCAGACTTTATCTGCTCTATAGCCTCGACCCCATCAAGCTCAGGCATCCGGAGGTCCATAAGCACTATGTCTGGATTAAGCTCCTTAGCTTTGTTCACCACTTCCACCCCATCCTTAGCCTCCCCAACTACCTCAAAACCATGCTCCCTACTCAGCATAGCAACTAGTCCCTCTCTAACTACCGGATGGTCATCAGCAATCAGAATCTTTATAGCCTCCATAGCAGCACCTCCTATTTGGTAGGAATCACTGAACGCACCAGCGTTCCCTTCCCCTTCTTGCTCTCCACTTCAAATGACCCACCTAAGCCTCGGGCACGCTCTCGCATACCTATTAATCCAAAGGCACCTCTTTTCTTCCTAACTTTGTCCGTCGTATCTGGTTTAAAACCAACACCATTATCACTGACTCTCAGCTCTATTACTGACTCATTGAAAGTCAAGTTTACTTCCACATCACTAGTTTTTGCATGCTTTCTCACATTGGCAAGAGACTCCTGGCAGATACGCAGAAGACCAGTTTCTACTTCAGGCAGCAAGTCACACCTGTCACCTGACACAGTAAAGCGAACATTTATACCAGTCTCCTTATTGAATCTATCTACTTCTTGTCCAAGAGCCTCAGCTAAAGGAAGTTGCTCTAAAGCCTGAGGGCGGAGATTCCACACCGAGCGCCGGGCTTCAGCCAGGCTCTTCCGAGCTAAGTTTTGAGCTTGACTCAAATGTCGCTCTAATTCTGATGGCTTCTCGCTCAGCGCTTGTTCTGCCGCTTCGAGTTGCAGGATTATACCGGTAAATCCCTGAGCCAGTGTATCATGGATTTCTCTCGCCATGCGGTTCCGCTCATCCATCACTGCCAGCTGACGGGTCTCTTCATAAAGCCGGGCATTCTCAAGAGCCACAGCCAGTTGATCGGCCAGCGTCTGGGCAGTGAACAGGTCAGCCTCGCCGAAAGCATCGACTTCAGTACTCTCAATATCCAGAACCCCGAGAACCTTCTCTCCCATCTTAACAGCAACAGCAAGCTCGGACTTGGTGTCACTTAATGCCTCGACAGCACGATATTTGGGTTCCTTGCCTACATCGTTTGCCAGCAGCGGCTCACCTGTTTGAGCTACCCAACCCACTATACTATCCTCATCCACCTCCAGTGGGACGCCCACCGGTATAAGTCCTTCCTGCCCACTCAGACACAGTGCTTTGAGGGTAACTCTGCCCGATTCAAGTTCAAAAAGAAAGATGTTGACACTGTGATAGTGAAAAGTTTGGCGAAGTAGATTACCTACATATGGCAACAACTCGTCGAGGTTTACGATAGAGCTGATCTTGCGGCTGACCTCATTCAAGGTATGTAGCTGCTCTACCCGCTGTCGCTCCTGCTTGGTTCGCTCCTCAACCTTTTGTTCCAGGTTAGCATAAGACTCCTTTAAGGTACTAGCCATAGTGTTGAACTGCTCAGCCAGTTGCTGGATTTCATCACCAGTGTTCATCTTGATGCTATAGTCAAGTTCGCCTTTTCCTATGACCTCAACGCCTTTAGTCAGCTCCAGAATTGGTCCGGTGATTGTCCTTGCCAGGAGATATCCCAGTACAGACACGACAACAATCATGCCCAGAATAACAGCAAGGAAAGTCAGCTGAGCTTTATCCATTTGCTCATCTATATATTCACTGGTAGCCAAAACAGCAGAAGCTATCTTGGTTTTTGTTCCTTCGGCAGGCGCTGAGAATTCATCAATATAAGTAGTGGCGGCTACCACAAGCTCTGTCCCTTCTACAGGAACACAATACATATATTTCGGCCGGACATTCCCCTCCTCATCTTCCCAGTCGTAATAACCTGAAGCTTCTCCAGCCACGCTCCTTTCTAGAATAGACCAATAGTGGGCAGGTTCACCGGCTACTCCATGCAAGTTAGCGCCCACCAGGTTAGGATTCGCACTGAAATAGACCGTATAGGACCTGTCGTACGCCATGGTATACCCAGTTCGGCCTACGCGTTGAATTGCAATCACTCTTAGCTCCTCATTCCCCTTGCATTCGGAAACCTCCAGGTCTGGATGACGCTCAAAAAAGAGCTCTATCTCCTTGGCAACGTCGACCGCCTTTTGCTTTAGTAGTCTCCTGCCCAAGTCTTCCAACGCGGCAATGCTCGTATTCACAACCGTCTCTCCCATGCTAATGCTATTCTGCTTGACAATATAGCCCACCTCACTCATACTGCTGAGTGCAACAAAGCTGATAACCCCGAGTGAAGTAAGAGATAAAGCCAAAAAGAAGACAAGGATTTTTCCCCTTATACCAAACTTTACTTTCACCTTTTCACCCCCGGTTTCTATTATCCTTGCTCATACTTCCCACATCAATTTTTCCCCATATTCAATCAGGACTTTCTGACGCTCATCAGGTACTTTTTTGTTCTCCAAGTAAACCCTCAGCGCTTCAACTGGAGTTAATTCCCCACTCACCCAATCGCCCAACCTGAGACGTGTCTCTTGCCTGACCTCTTTGGCAACAGTGACATCATGAGCCTCTTTGAGAGCTTTGTAAATCTCAGCATCCCGAAGCGAAGCTTCCACAGTCCTGGGCAAGGAGAGCTGAACTCTAACTATAGCTTCTTTGATTTCGGACTGGCGCTGAGCAATAGCTTTCAAAGTAGTGGCTGTAGGGTCAGCGTCCTCGGCATCAATATCAACTTTAATGGTCACAAAGCGACGAGCATTAACCTTGTGGAATTCATAAGTCACACGCCTCTTCCCACCCCCGGGTTCAATATCAACCACATAGAAACCTTTATCTTCATCTTCGTCACCAAAGTCGAGACGTTTCAGGCTGCCAGCATAGATTACAGGTGGGTTTTGAAATAACACTTGCTTCCTGTGCATATGCCCTAAAGCCACATAGTCAAAAACAGGTTGGGCAATATTGCTCAGAAGCAAAAGGGGGTCTCTACCGACCACCATGCTCCTTTCCGACCCTGATTTGGCCGTTGACACAGATACATGGGCAGCCAGCAGCGCTGGCAAGGTTGGGTCAAGGTCAGAAATAACATCCAGTAGTCTGCGAGTCATTATCTCCGGGAGCCGGTCATTTACTTGGTCTATAGTGAGATTTTTGGTCTCACCCCGGCTTAATAATGGGCTTCGCCTCAGCCAAGGCAAAGCCACCACTTGAACATAGCCCTGTTTAGTCAGGATGCGATAGATGTCAGGGCGATTGCCGACATAAATATGGCTAACAGCTAAGGTATCAAAAATTTCTACGGCGGTAGCCCGACCTATGGTACTGGGCAAGTCATGATTGCCCACCAGGAGGAAAACCGGAATTTCCCCCTCAGACAGCCGCCTGAGACGTTTAGCAAACTCCCGTTGCTGAGTTTGAGAAGGGTCACGCTTTTTATAGGCATCACCACAGAAGAGAACCAGGTCTACCTTCTTGGCTATAGCGTATTCCACCACCTCGTCCAAAGCCTTAAGGACGTCAAGCAACCTTGTCGACAGTCCTGTAGCTGGGTCAACACTGCCATAAGTCTCCACTCCCAGATGAAGGTCAGCAAAATGGAGAATCTTCATTCTTCCAAGGCGTCAACTGCTTTCGCTGTCCATAAAGGCTGAGTGGCGAAAGTCTCACCGCTCAGCTTAGCTTGTAAGGTCCTCACCAGCTCTTTTATCGGCAGCCTGATCTGCGCCATACTATCGCGCTCCCGAATAGTAACTTGATTATCCTCCAGCGATTGAAAATCAATGGTGACACAGAAAGGGGTACCGATTTCATCTTGGCGACGGTAACGCCGACCTACGCTCTGAGCATCATCATACTGCGTCATAAAATGACGACGAAGCTCAGTATAAACCTGCCTAGCTAGCGGCACCAGCTTCTCATTTCTGCTTAAAGGCAGAATAGCCACTTTAATAGGAGCTAAATCAGGATGAAAATGAAAAACTACCCTGGTTTCCCCTTCAGCCAGATCTTCATCATAGGCATCTATAAGGAAAGCCAGCGCCGAGCGGTCAACACCAGCCGAAGGCTCGATAACATAAGGGGTATAGTGCTCACTGCTCTGCTCATCGAAGTAAGTCAAGTTTTTGCCACTATGCTTGGTATGCTGCACAAGGTCAAAGTCGCCCCGGTTGGCAACCCCCTCCAACTCTGCCCAACCCATAGGAAAAAGATACTCAACGTCGTAACAGCCTTTAGCATAATGCGCCAGTTCGTCTTCGGTATGCTGGCGGAGGCGCAGGTTCTCCTGCTTAATGCCCAGGTTTAAATACCAATTAAAGCGCTCATTCACCCAGTAATTGAACCACTCATCATCAGTCCCCGGCTCGACAAAATACTCAATCTCCATCTGCTCAAACTCTCTGGTCCTGAAGATAAAGTTACCCGTAGTGATTTCGTTGCGAAAGGCTTTGCCTGTCTGAGCAATACCAAAAGGCAGTCTCTTCCTGGAAGTAGCCAGTACATTGTCAAAGTTAACAAACATACCTTGCGCAGTCTCCGGGCGCAGATAAACAACACTGGCATTATCCTCTACAGGACCCATAGAAGTCTTAAACATCAAGTTAAACGGCTTCGATTCAGTCAGCTCACCACCACAATCAGGGCAGCTATTGCCATTCAAATCGGTAGCTCGCCATCTCAGGTGACAAACTTTGCACTCTACTAACGGGTCAGAAAAGCCCCCCACATGACCGCTAGCCACCCAGACCTGGGGATGCATCATTATGCTGGTATCTATTCCCACCACATCATCTCGCTCCTGGACAACTGCTCGCCACCAGGCATTCCTGACATTTCGCTTCAGCTCCACCCCCAGCGGTCCGTAGTCCCAGCAACTTTCAAGGCCGCCATAGATTTCACTGCTGGGAAAGATAAAGCCTCGCCGTTTGCACAGCGAGACGATTTTCTCCATATCTACCTTGCTTGTTTCCTTAGGCAAATTTCAACCTCCTGTAAAGCTCCCTCAAGCTTATCAAGTTTAGCTATGAGTGTCAAAAGGCATCTAGCCAACCATGTTAGAGTCGAATCATGCAGAAGCCAGATCTTACCTTTTCGATTTGCCCAAATGTGACTGCAGGTGTTAGAATCAAATCACAGCGGAATTAAAAGCCTGCACAGGGCAGCCAATGCTTTCAACCACCGCTTAACTGTTGACTAATGATAAATATCAGGCCCACAATACCAACTCTCCTGTGTCTAATTTTACTAACCTTGGCAGTCTCTGGCTGTAGCCCCCAGCCTACTACCCCACCAGTACCCCCACCACCTCCACCAGAATCGCCCCCTCCAGACGTTGCACCACCAGAGACGGTAATCACCACCACCCCGAGTGAAACCATCGATTACAACGAAGTGACCTTCGAATGGACAGGCAGCGATGATACAACACCAACCAACGATTTGACTTATTCATGCTACTTGGAAGGCAATGATTCCGATTACTCTCCCTTTACCTCAGATACCGCTAAGACTTACTATGACCTGCCTGATGGCTCGTATATATTTTATGTCAAATCACAGGACGAAGCTGGCAATGTCGACCCGACCCCGGCGGCCAGCGAGTTTACTATAGCCACTACCCTACCAGAGGAGGAAGAAGAGGAAGATGGGGCTGCAATCCCTGGAGACAGCCGCTTGCTTATAGTGCCAAACAGTGACGTTAACCGTATTGCTGTTGTTTATGATAATACCATCTATGCCCTCGATTCTCCCAATGCCCAGCTCTATAAGTCAGACCACGGTGGCTATGGATGGGCTAATATATCAAGAGGCATTGCTGGAGCAGCGACCTGGGATGAGCTGGCCGTAGCCCCTGATAATCCTAACGTCGTCGCTGTAGCCACCAATGCCGGCGCTGAAGTCTACCTGTCTATTGACGGTGGCACCAGCTTCTACACCACTAACCTGGCTAGCCAACTGGGTGCTGGTGAGCAAGTCAAATGTCTTGCCATCTCACCCTGCTATGGCAGCTCTTCTCGAGAGCTGGCTGTCGGCACCGCCACTGGCAATGGTAATGGCAAAGTTTGGGTAAACATAATTGACCATTTCCCCAGCGGCTGGCAGGATATAAGCACTGGCGCCGCGGGCTGGTTACCCACACCAGCAATATCGGGCACTGACGTTTTCGCTATCGAGTATTCGCCTGGATTTACCAGCGATGGAACTCTCCTGGCTATAGTCGCCACTGGTCCTGCTCCAGATACTGACGACACTTACCTCTATATCGGCATAAGAGACCTCGGTTCAAACAACACAACCTGGAACAC
>Ga0307379_10003332_pt1 | contig 23399 bp, 29 predicted proteins | sample UN2MG_FD_202237 | JGI IMG/M metagenome (GOLD analysis project Ga0307379, IMG submission 202237) | Soil microbial communities from Risofladan, Vaasa, Finland - UN-2 | ecosystem: Environmental > Terrestrial > Soil > Coastal area > Acid sulfate soil | place: Finland: Risofladan, Vaasa | collected... | reverse complement strand
ACTGTAACAAGTGTTGGCTTTGCAGCTCCTTCTGCATTTACTGTTGCTGGCTCACCAATAACAAGTTCTGGGGTAATAACATTATCAGGAGCAGGTACAGCAGCAGAGTACATAGATGGTACAGGTGCTTTACAAACTTTGCCTACACAAACTACTTACAAATTAACAGGTCAAGCATCTGGTATAGATGATTTTGCAATAGGATTAGTAGGATCAGATGGAACATTAGACAAAGTCCTATTAAAAGCAGGTACTAATATTACACTTACTGATGATGGATCAAATGGTGTAACAATTACTGCATCTGGAGGATCATCTTCACCAGTAATGACATCTACAGTTACCGGAACAGGTAAACTATGGGATGATTTAATCCAAACAGAACCTGCTGAACTTGTAAGTGCTACTGCACTAAGAACATACGGTGTTCAATTTAATGAAAAACAACAACTTGTGGTTAATGTACCATGGAAAGCAGGTTCTGTAGTAGTTGGTAATCCAGGTAGCCCTACATTAGATTTAACTTCAATAAGTATAGGTGGTACTGTTTATGGTATTGCATCAGGAGGTGGAGGAACTGTAACCAGTGTTGGTTTAGCAGCTCCCTCAGCATTCACTGTAACTAATAGTCCTGTAACAAGTAATGGAACATTAACTCTTACAGGTGCAGGAGCAACAACAGATTATATAGATGGGACAGGTGCTTTGCAAGCTTTCCCTTCTATTCCAAGTGTACCAGCAAATATAGTTGAGACAGTAGATACACAAAACGGTACATACATTAATATGACACCAACAGGTGCTGTAGATGGTGATGTTGTTGTAACAGCAGAATTATCAGCGGTTGATGGTACAGATACTTCAGGTAAATTCTTAAGTAAAGATAATGTATGGTCAGCAATTCCAGGAGGAAATCCGGGAACTGTGACTAGTGTAGGTTTAAGTACAGATGTTGCAGCATTCCAAGTTGGTAGTTCTCCTATTACATCAAATGGTGTAATAGAACTAAACCGTACAGGAGGAACAGTAGGTCAGTTTTTAAGACAAGATGGTAATTGGGCAGATATTCCTTCAGGAGGAACAGTAACTACTGTTTCAACCCAAGTAACTCCTGTTATAGCAAATTCAATTGACTTTACTGTAGCTGATCCAACAACAACACCTAAATTAACTATAGATTTTAAAGGGGTAGCTGGACAGTATATAAATGGAGAAGGTGAATTAACAACATTCCCTACTATGGTAAATAGTATTAAGGTAGGAAGCAGTACTGAATCAGGAACATTTGAGTTTGTTGGTCCCGGTGTTAGCATGGTATCAGGTAACCCTAGTGTTATAACTTTTGCAAGTGTACTATCATTAGCATCAACAACAGCAGGTGATGCATTAGATGTTGCAGTAACAAATGATAGCAGTAATACAGGAGACAGTACTTTAGACTTTACATGGGCAGGATCTGCATCTGAGTATATAAACGGCCAGGGTAATTTAATTACATTCCCATCAATACCAACAGAATATACAAGCTGGAACTTAGTTGGAGATTTAGGAAGTTCACAAACAATACAAACAAATAATACTGTACTAATAGCAGGAGGTGTTGGCTTAACATCAACAGCATCTGCAACAGATACATTAACTATTGATTTAGATGATACAGCAGTAACGCCAGGTGCATATACTAATGCAAACATAACAGTTGACCAACAAGGTAGAATTACTACAGTTGCTAATGGTACTAGTAGTGCTCTTGGTTATACATCATATGTAGCTGTATGGTCACATCCAAAGGGTGCTGCAATATCAATTACTATTCTTAGTAATGATACAGGTTGTCAATGGAACTGGGAGTTATCAGGTTCAGTAGCTGGGTTATATACAATAACACCTTCAGAACCGGGAGATCCACTTACTCCTTGTACTTCTTCAGAAAGTAAAGACATATGGGTAATGGCCAATGGTCAAAGCACACCTGTAGAAGGTGTTAAACCAGCAAATATATTCTTTAAAGATGTAGACGGTAGAAAAGTAGTTCTAAATTTCTTAGAAGAAGATGCTACAGGAAGCACTAAAGGTGTAGATAGAGGTAATATTGAAATTAGATTATATGGTAGAAAATAAATTAAATAATAAATATCAAATAAAAAAAGCCCGGTTAATACTGGGCTTTTTTATTGTCCTCTATTTCTTTTTGTAAACAAGCTAATGCCCTCCAAGCTACCTTTGCTGTATGACGTATTCCGTCATCATCAATAGTACCTGCATCAATAAGATGTCTAGCTAATGCATCAAGGTCATCATTAGATTTAGTGCGGTCCCAATGCAAAGGTTTATCAGGATGGTGTTGTTTGTTTCCCTGTAGTGATACACGAGCTATCTCCATAATAGCATCCGGGAAGTATCTTAATACACCAGTAAATACTGGGGTGTTTTTTCTTTTTTCAGCTTTGTCCATAGATGTCCGTTCTTTTATGCTCATGTGTTTTTCTTTTTTAGGAGTAGTAAATAAGGAGCCAGGGCCCAAGAATGCGTAACTCAGACCCCGGTTGGTTTTCTCCTATTTATTCATTTTGTTTTGACTGCTAATGTATAAAAAGAGTATAGCTAATAAAAGTGCAACTATTAATTTCACTGATCTAAAAATACATTTTCTATTAATTGTGTGTCAGTTATATCTTCATCAACTTCAACAACTTCACTTACTGGTTCAGAAATAACTACAACTTTGTCAGATAATATAGTCTCTTTCATTAGGGCAGGTTGAGAGTTATTCAAACACTCTGCAACAATAAAGTCATGAAAGTTCTGGCTATCTTGTAACCAGTACCGTGGATGTGCTTTCTTTAATGCATGTGTAACATGATTGTAAAAAGTCCAACAGGTATTTGATTCTGTCCCATAATGAAATGATGGTTTAGCTAGCTCAGCTTTAATAATAGATGTTTGTTGAGAATCAATCAATTCTTCTTGTACAAACATTCTACCTACTAATTCAGCTTGTTCTCTATCAGTAAGAGTGATCATTTTCATTGCATCTCTATCTTGGATAATACGTTTATAATACTTTTCAGCATTCTTAACTTGATCAGCAATGTTCATAGAACAATCTAAATTTGCCGTCCCGGTATGCTTTCTTTTAAAATTCATCATATCCCCGGCAACCATACCGTTATAACAAATCTTAACGTAAGCTCCAATAGCACACTGGAATTTAACAAGTTTATTATATGAATTTGTCCAAGCAAACATCATCCCTAATTCAGTTTCATTAATGATTTCATCATCAACACTTCTACTAGGATAGATATGATAAATACCTTGTGCAATTGTAGCATTAGTATTTGCTCTGTATATCTCTCTTTGAACTGTGAACCCGCTCCTTCTGAGCAGGGTTAACGTATTGTCTATCACCTCTTTGTGTGTGACAACTGTATATGTCTTACCATGATTAGGTAAGGGTGCATTCTCTAAATAAGACCTTGTGGTGTCTATTGGTTTTTTATGTCCCATAATATTAAACTTTTAAGGTGTAAATATAATAAATTAATCTGACACAGCAAACTAATCTTTTACAAATTGTCCATTAATCATTCTACCTGTACGTTTAGAGATAACATTATAAGCACTTTCAAGGCATTTTTCAAGACTTAAGCCCTGCATTTTAGCTTGAATAATCAGGGTAACCATAATATCACCCATAGCATCAATGATCTCTTCACGGTCATCACTATTGATAGCCGTGCATAGTTCAGTTGTTTCTTCTAATGTTTTCAGTGCCTGGGCCATTGGTGTAGCTTTAGCAAGAATACCTTTTTCTTCTGCCCAGTGTTCAACTGCACATTCTAATTCAAAATAATCCATAATTTAGTTTTTAGTTTATTAAAACGGCATACCTGGCATACCACCACTTGGAGGCATTGCTCCCATTTGATCTTCCCCTGATTGAATTAATGCACATTCTGTAGTAAGTATCATACCAGCAACAGAAGCAGCATTTTCTAATGCAATCCTTGTTACTTTTTTAGGATCAATAATACCTGCTTTTAGCATATCTACATATTCATCAGTTTTAGCATTATAACCAAAACCATCACTTCTTGATAATACACTTTCCATTTTTACATCAGCACTTACACCTGCGTTTTCACATATAGTTCTGAATGGTGATCTAAGAGCTCTAGCTACAATATCTACACCTGTGCTTTCATCATTAAAATTAGTTTCATAAATAAGTATTTTACTAGCTTTAAGCAATTCTATACCACCTCCAATAACAACACCCTCTTCAACAGCAGCTTTAGTTGCAGCAAGTGCATCATAAACTCTATCTTTCTTTTCTCTCATTTCTACTTCAGATGCTGCTCCAACATAAAGAACTGCAACACCACCGGCTAATTTAGCTAAACGTTGTTGTAATAACTCTTTGTCATATTCACTTTCACAAGTATCAATTTGAAACTTAATATTTAAAACTCTTTCTTCAATATAATCAGAGTCTCCTAATCCATTTACTATTGTAGTGTTATCTTTATCTACAGTAATTGTTTCAGCTTTACCTAACAAATCTAATGTTGCATTTTCTAGTGCAACACCACTTTCTTCAGAGATTACTGTACCTCCTGTTAAAACTGCTATATCTTCTAACATACCTTTTCTTCTCTCACCAAAACCTGGAGCTTTGACTGCAGCTATTTTAAGACCACCTCTTAGTTTATTTACAACAAGAGTTGCTAATGCTTCACCGTCAACATCTTCTGCAATAATTAGTAAAGATTTACCTGACCGAGCTACTAACTCTAAAACAGGTAACAAGTCATTCATAACAGAAATCTTCTTGTTAACTATAAGAATATAAGGATTTTCTAAATCTACAGACATCTTCTCTTGGTTAGTAACAAAATATGGAGATAAGTATCCTCTGTCAAATTGCATTCCTTCTACAACATCTACATAGGTTTCCATTCCTTTTGCTTCTTCTACAGTAATGACACCTTCTTTACCCACCTTTTCAAAAGCTGAAGCAATAAGATTACCTATAACATGATCATTATTAGCAGAAATACTAGCAACTTGTCTGATCATATCAGAAGACTTATCCACTGGTATGGCATTATCTGCTAAATGATCCACAATAGTACTTACTGCTTTATCTATTCCACGTTTTAAATCCATAGGGTTAGCGCCTGCAGCAACATTCTTTAATCCTTCTGAAACAATTGCCTGAGCTAAAACTGTAGCTGTTGTAGTTCCATCACCAGCCAGGTCATTGGTTCTACTTGCTACTTCTTTAACCATCTGAGCACCCATATTTTCTAATGGGTCCTCTAATTCTACTTCTTTAGCTACAGTAACACCATCTTTAGTTACTTGTGGTCTACCATAGGATTTAGAAATAACTACGTTTCTTCCTTTAGGGCCTAGGGTTACCTTAACTGCATTAGCTAAGGCATCCACACCATTTTTTAAGCCATTCCTAGCTTCTATATTAAATTTGATTTCTTTTGACATTTAAAATAATTTTAGTTGATTTGTATTTACTTTTAATATACTATTAATCTCAGCTTCAATAGCTTGCATGTAATATAGCTTATCTATATTATAGTCAGACCATTTAGGAGCCATTTTCATCTTATTAAAGACTGTTTGTACCCATCTACCTGCTTCTAATTGAATCTCACGCCCGTCATTTTTGTTGACTTTAATAATCTTTACACCATCTTTAGATATAAAATATCTATTAATTTTCTGCAAAGACTCTTCATTAAAGGAACCATTTTTTATACTACGGGCTACTTGTTGCCAATCACCTTTGGATTTACCACCTATACAATAATCAAGAATATTTTTATTCTCTTCTAAGTAGTCTTCTGGTAGCACATCATTAACAAAGTATTGATATATGGCCTTTGGGATCACTAGCTTAGACTTATTCTTATGTAACTGCAGGTTATGAAAATCAAATCTACCTTTAAGCTTAACAGGAGCAAAGCTAAACTTATCATTCTTAACCTTAAATAGGTAATGAGGCTGACTTTGTTTAATCTCTCTCCACTTAGTAATGTCAACGTTTACAAAGTTGTTTACACCAATGTAATTATTAACATCTGAAAGTACCAATTTTTGGTATTCATCATGTTCTAAGTTTAAACTTGTAGTGCGTTCCCATTCTTCACATATTTCCATATATAAATCATAGTGCTCTCTAGGTATAATAGTTTCTACACCATCTGTGTTTTGCAATAAAGCAATTGCACCAGGTATACGTTCCATTATTTGTTCATACAACATCATCAGTGTCAACTGACCATTAATTGTAATTCTCATACATAACTCAGGATCATAAAAGAAGCTGTTTATATCATTGCTAAGACCAAAAGTAGAATTAAGTATAATCTTATATACATAATTCATTGGATTGCTCTTAGGTATCTTCTTACGCTCCTCAAAGAACCACTCATACTGGTCACAAAATGCTTCTTTTGGGAAATGACCCGGAGACCATTGATTTTTAATAGCAAGATTAGGGTAAAAACTAGTAACATCTGATGACATAATAATCATATCATCTGAGCTTTCATAAACACCTTTAGCCGCTGCACCGTGTGCACCACCTAATCCAAAATGAGTCTTAACATTTTTGTACAAGATGTTGTACTTAAAACTACCCTTTAACTTAGATGCATCTATCTCAAGTGATTTAAACCTTTCATGTAGTAGTTTAAACTCAGGAGATGTAAATGAGATATATGGTAATATTATATCTTTAACTTTTATAGTACCTCTATGAGTTCTCATTTCTTTGAGATTTCTCATTGGTATATTTAAGCTTCTAGATAAGTAATAACCAAATATTTCTTTACTGATTCTTGGTTCTGATGCACTAAACATGTTAATGTCATAAGTTCCAGTTAGTTCTTTTCTTAAACCAACTTGAGACTTAGATCTATTATATATTTCTTTTGTAGATCTAACATCATTAATACAATATTCAAGGATAATATCTATTTCTTCTTGAGTTTTTATTTCTGTCTCATGATGAATAGGCATATCTAGAATGTTTTCCCAATCCATACTATACTGGATCCATTTGAGACTTGAACGTTTAGCTGGATTATCCCAATGATGTAATTTAAATACGTCTATCTGACCTATTTGCATCTTCCATTGAGGATAATCACTGAATTCTTTTGCGTTAGATTTCTGAATACAACGTTGGGCATACTTATAAATGATTTGAGCAATTTCACAACCGCTTAAATCAGACCACAAAAAGTGATTGTCTATTATATAATGAGTGACTTGGCCATCAAAAGCTAATCCATTGTAGGATATATGCCACTCTTTGTTATTAATATTTTCTTCAAGGAAACTTATGAAACTATCTAAATCATTACGCAGGTCATGAACAACAAAGATTTTCCTTTCAGTAGTCTTATAGTGTTCAAATACCCCGGTAAAACAATTAGATAAAGTCTCATAGTCCATTACCCAATGTTTCATGTTTGTACTTTTAAATATTAGTGCCAAAAAAACCCCAAATCAATGAGGTTTCTTTGTACCAGTCTAATAGGTGGATAGTATGGGAAGCCTATTAGCCCGGAATAATTATTTTAGAAGGTTCTGTCTTCTGTAAGTCTACAAAGAATTCTTCAACTGAAAAGTTATCAGCATTAATTGCAAACATATGAATGAATGTTTCTATGTCAGCTCTATCACTAAGATAAAACTCAGAAAATGTATCTACTAATCTTCTTTCTTCTTTATATGTCTTACCTGTCTGTGGATTTGGTGTTTTTAATCTTTCAGGTTGACCTGTATCATCTAATTTTGGTACCATGTGATATGATTGTTTCATCACTTTACTGATGACTGCTAATATGCCTGACGCTGGGTCAAACATGGCTTCTGTGTAAGGTGAGTCTAAGCTCACTGGAATTAAAGTAAATGATTTAGTATTTCTAAAAGTAGAATTTACTAACATCATGTTTTGACCAATTTGGTTTGCCATAATTTATTATTTATTTGTCAAAGATATGGAACTATTTTTTAATAATTGATTAATAACATGATTATTATCAATTAACATTTCTTTGGTAAGATCAGGAGGAGTACATACTTCATATATATCTTCTACAGATTTTATATCTACACCTAGGAATTCAGCATATTCTTCATGCACACCTTCTGGTGTAAGAAATCCTTTAACGTATGATCCAATCTTATCTTGTGTTCCAAAGAAATCTATTATACTAATTTTACTATTTAAACTGTACTGAGAATATTTACCTTCAAGGAATTTCTTATAGTCAGATTTAAACTTTGTAAAATCATAAATAAACAAGTGCTCGTTTTCTTTTAACTCTATCACTTCTTCAAGCAATGAATGTTTCATTAAGTTGTTGTTTACAAAACTATTGAACTTTGGGTTCTTTTTTGTTGTGTAAACACATAAAAACTTAAGGTCATTTGTAGAATAGACATTATCCCATGCAACATACGTTTGTATTGGTACACGGGTAATGCCTTTCTTTATTTCTAGTAAAGGATAAAGAAATACTTTGCTTTTTTGAAAATATTCTAAATATACACCCATACTATAATTTAACCTTTTCTATTAACAAATCATAAGGTAATGAATAGTTTTTCTCACTGTAATGATAATCTGCAATCTTTAAAACACCACCTAAACCCTCAGCCCATTTGACCATTGACTCTTGTGATACTTCATAAACATATACTTGATTATACTTATCAATGACTATAAACTTAAATGTTATTGTGTAATCATCTCTATCTTGTCCAAGAGAATCATATACCATTTTAGAGTATATAGCTGCCTGTAACCAATAGTTATAAAAGTCAACACTTTCAGAAAAATTATCTACAGTCTTACCGGATGTTTTAAGGTCACATATTGTGACTGTCTTTGTCTCAGTGTCAACTGTATAATAATCAACGTAGCCATGTAAACCAAAAGCAAATGTTTCTAACTTAGATTTAAGATATTGTTCTGCATGCGTAGATATTGGATCTAAATCAAAATCAGTTGATTGATTTTTAAATAGAGCCATAACTTCTGCATTAGCTTTTATAACTTCAGCCTTGGTAGTACAATCTAATAAAGTATCTTGGTCAATAACATCTATAGAAGTGTTAGATAAAAATTCCCAATAAGGCTCATTATCTAATGTTTTAACTTTAGCTATTCTAGCCTCATCTGCTTTTAAAGATTGATATAAATTAAACTCTATTAAAGAGTCAAGTATTACTTTGTCATCCACATCAGCAAGCTTTACAGCATCTGTATATAGTGACATGTTTTTTAGTATATTTCTAACACTGTCTGATGGTGCTTTACCGGGTACTACGTTAAACTTTTTATTTAAGTTCTCAGGTTCAAACACTAAACAATGCACAAGTTTACCTTCTACTAAATGCTTGTCAGTTCTGATCTCACGATCTTGTAAAATATAGTCCTTATAAAATAAGGATGGGGAAAATAATAATTTGTTAAGAGAAGAGTAGCTAAATGCAAAATCCTTATTTGCATAAAACTCCTCTTCCCTTTCCATGTTTCTATTCATCTGAAATAATTTTATTAGTTAACTCTTCATTGATATATAGTGAATCTAAGTCTACCCTAAATACATCTGCACTTGGGCCAACTAGATTACCTAAAAATGTTTTATGAAGCTTTTCTTTGGTACTATCCACAGCAAATTTACTTAATTTTCTGTCAGTAGCCAAAAGATTTAGATACTTATTGAAAGAGTAAATAGCTTGAGTGTTATGGTTTCCCTCATAAGATTTCATTCTTTTTCTAAAAGCTTTAACGTTAACTGTGTTCCAGTTTGTAGTAGCCTTAAGCCAATCATAGTGCCAGAAATAAATACCAGATACCACATCAAAAGATTTTTCAATATTGGAGTTAGCCAACATCTCTAAAGCTAATGATCTATTATCTATGTCACTACTAGTAACCATCTTTTCTACCTCATCAAACTTTTCATTTTCTAAAACAGCAAGGTCTTCATCTATTATAGCACATATATCAGTGTCTGCAATAAGATCAACACCAGAATTTATTATGGTGTCATATGCATCATAGTTCTCTTTTGGTAATATCCAATCATGACCTCTAGCTTCTTTCTTAAATGGATCTGATATTTGTTCTACAAACTCATATATTTTTAATGCAGTAGGATCAGATTCTGACCAATCTTTATTATACTTAAAAGTAACTCTATATGTAGTATCTGTTTGAGACATAAAATCCCTTAGTTCAGTTAGTGCAGAGTCAGATAATAAATCTGAATTTTTAAGTTCTGATAAAATACCATAGAGCCCTACATATGAAATAGAATTTACCCATTCTCTATTAACTAGTTTATCAAAGAACTTCATAGATACAATACCTATGTCAGCTTTATTTATATCTCTAATAACTGTACAGTTAAACTTCTCTTTTAAAAGATCTAATTTCTGTCTAGGTAAATCCAATCTTGGATACCTATAGATTTTTTTATCTTGCAAGTCAACAGTATCTACAAGGCCTGGTATACCAAGCTTTTGCATATCTTCTGCTCTAACTTCCCATGAATTACTGCAATACATATGCATACCATCAAGAAATTTCCATTTAAATGCATTTCCTGTTAGTCTACCATTGTTATCTATATTAGCAGCTTGACAATTAATTTCTATACTTACTCTTTTTTTCATTTCTTTAAATATTTTTGATATTCTTTTTTAACAGCTACTTTAAATGTATAAAGATCTCTGTTGTGAATGCTTATCTCTTTTCTTACTATTGGTTCTAAATATCTAAATCCTATTGTATCAAGTAATTCTTTTTTTTCTAACCATAGGATCATATCCTGTGCACTCTTTCTTCCAAATTTTAAAAAACCAGACGTGCTAAGCCAATACTTAAGATCTTTATCTCTACTATCTGCATATGTAATATTACTACAGTCTTGAGCAAATTGCCATAATAGATGATAATTCTTTGTATAGTCTATTGTAGGTACAATTTTAAGAGCTAAAGCTTTGTCCTCAGCGTATGTAGCAAGCTGTACTTTAAGATCACTAAGAAGTTGTTCATCAAGAATCATCTTGGATGCAGAAGCATGAAGTACTGTCTCAGGATCAATAACACTTACATTTGTGGTATCAATTATATAAGCTAAATTAACAGCCATACCAGTTAACATCCACTCATCATAAAGACTAGTTTCAATATCTAAATCATAATACCTTACACTTTCTGTAAGCTTAGGAGTTAATAAAACTTCAAGGCCTGAATTGTATATTGCTATCTCTTTAGGATGCGTTGCAGAAGATCTACCCTTTGTAGTTTCATAATTCCATATCTTGTTCATCATTACAGTAGAAGGAATATTCTCAGCGTTTTCTAAACGGTGAGTTGATATATCCTCATGTCCTATAATTAAATCTGCAAGTTCATAGTCATTTGTTACAGTTATACCATGCTCTTTAAGAGCAACTTTTAATCTATCTTGAGACACATTACACTTAGGTAATATAAAAGCTTTCTTTTTGGTTCTAAAAGTTTGGTCATCCTCTGTGGGTACCGTTAGTATAGTATTTATTTTTTCATACGTTGTTTGATCTTGAGTACATAATACTTTATCAATTTCCCCTGAAGTAGAAAGGACACCATAAATAGTGTCCTTTTCTAGTCCAAAGTAAGTTAAAGCATCAGTATCAAAATCTTGATATACTGATTTTGTTGCCATTTTATTTCATTGTCATTTGGATGATCTCTGGAACCATCATCAATTTGTTAAACTTCTTTTTATTACCATTAAAGATAGTACGTACAATTAAATACTTAAGATCATTAGTAAAGTAATCTTTAGTACATAAAGATATTAATCTATCAGTTATCTTCTGAGTTATTATATTCTCCTTAGAATGAACAACTGAGAAGTTACCTAGCCTTGTAGCTAGAGTAGATGCAATATCTGCACGGTATGTATCATCTTTACCAATACAACCTCTAAGCTCACCTAAGATGTATGCCTCATTATCATGAGTCAACAAATCTTTTGGTGTTACTAGCTTATCAAGCTTATTATTAATAAAGGTTGTAAACATAGAAGCAAAAGCATCACCAACACTACCTTCTCCAATCATTTGAATTAAAGATAAATTATCCTCAAAATTATCAAAACTTGATATAGAGTTAAAGAAAGTTGTAATAGATCTTGCATTTGTTTCTTGTGTTACAAGTTCTGGATGAAGTAACAGGAAGTTAATACATCTTGTATCAATTCCTGCACCTTCAGCCCACTCTGCCCATACATTAACATCAAACTTAAGGTTTGCGGTTACATATCTAGTCTTCTGTGCACTATCTACACTGTTAACCATATAATCCCCGTTATCCGGATTTGCTGTCAAAATTATGTGCCAGTCTTTTGGTAGAGTCCATGAAATATAAGTTTGTCTGTCAATCAACTCCATCACAGCTTGAATAAATCTTGTGTCAGCTCTGTTCCAGTCATCTAATAATAAGATACCACCTTCTTTAGCGTCAGCAATCCATTCAGGTGCACAATAAGACATTCTATTCTTACCGGTCATCTTAAATCCTTGCTTAAGATATTCTTGTACTGCAAGTTCATCAACCCATTGACCAACTTTCTGTGTTACAGGACCCATTTTAGCTAAATCAGCAGATGCAGCAGCTCTTTGAGCGGCAGTATAACTGATATCATCTAATTTCTTTGCTGGTACTATTTTCTCTTTGTACATCTGAAATTGACGTACAGGGAAACCAACTAAGTCACCTAACTCTTCTATCTGAGCTAGGTTTAACTTTACAAATTTTAGGTTATTTTCCTGAGCAATCTCTACTATAGTAGAAGTCTTACCAATGCCTGATTCACCTACAACTTCTACTGATACAGGGTTTTTATTACCCTTCTGTAGAAATCTGTTGTTTGTAATTATGTGATTTACAAATCCTTTTAACTCTGTTACATTTAAATTTACTTGTGCCATTTTCTATTAATTTAATTTTATTACTTGTCCTGGTAACTCATCATTCATATTAGATATACTACTAAGAACCCATAAGGTATTCTTAGGACAGTTATCTGGAGAATAAGCTTCACCATCTGTTAAATATACAAGAGCTGTATAAGCTCCTTTATTTTCATTAAAATGATCTATTACTGGTTGAAAACTAGTTCCACCACGACCGTGTATTTCCCAATCTTTCTTTGGATTAAATTCTACCACACTTCTTAAACTAGTGTCACACTGTGCAATTGTAATCTTATGACCTGTTTTATGCATATGAGCTAATTCACTAAAGAATTCTTTCAGCTCTTCATTATTTACAGATCCACTTGTGTCAACGCCAACTAGTATATGATTCTTGAATTTAATCTTAAGGCCTGGATTAGCAGCATAACGTTTATTGTATTTACGTCTCAGCTTTTTAGTATATACTATAGAAGAATTACCTACAAACCTTCTTAGATACCCTTTCCAATCAAATTTAGGTGGGTCAATATGTGTTAACCTGTGTATTAAATCAGAAAGTTCACCTGGTATATTACCACATTTCTTTACTGTTTGTTCAGCAGCTTCTTTTAATTGATGCTCAATTTGTTTTTGTATCAATTTTTTATCAGCTTCAGGCAATTCATCAAACTCCTCCCATGTACTATGACAATACTCTGATTCACCGTCCATTTTATCCATTAAGCTATCTAATGATGGGCAAGACCCATCTTTTTGTGCTTGTTCTAAAAGTTCATAGTACTTTTTGGTACCTGCTCTAGTTGGAAGATTCAATTCAGGAAAACTTGATAGTAGTAATCCACCGGTTGGTAAATTACTTTCCAGTATGTACTGGTTAATTTCTAAATCTGCAGCTATATTAAATAACTTATGATCAGAATATAGATCTCTTAATAATAAATGACCAAATGCAATATGCAAAAGCTCATGTTTAATTAATCCAAATCTGTGATCTTCACTAAGATTATTAAAAAACTCTGGGTTTATAGTCAATTGCATACCAATTCCTTTCTTGCTTACTCCTGCAGTAGGAATACGCTCACTGTATTGCTTATTGATACCAATTAAAAAGAGCCCGTAAAAGGGCTCTGTAAATATTAAACTTTTGGTTGTCCGTGCAACCTGATCTTGTATTTTTATCATTGATTCATAATTTTATCTAATATTTCTTTGTAAATAGATTCTGCCTTATAAAAATCTATATAGATATATAAAGCTTGCTTGCCAACTTCAGGCTGATCAATAAATTGAACTGCATCAGCAAACTTCTTTCTATGTTTAAAAACTAATGCTTTATGCATAAGCAAATCAACAGCATCATCTTTATAATTATTTTTATAAATTTCCCAAGCCAGTTCCTGATCATCAGGCAGGCCTTGAAACATATCTTTTAATCTAAAGAATTCTTCTACTGTAATTACTTTGTGACTACTCTGATCCATACACCTGGGTTTTTTTTATCATATGTGTACTGCTCAAATGCAGGAATTATAAATTCAGCATTGTCATCTTCAACCCAACCATACTTAACCATATCATCTTGCACTGTTTGTGCAGGATTTAGATAGTCAAATTTATGGCGGCTGCCTCTAACAAATTCAAATGATATCTTTACTGGAAGTTCATGGTTTTTTAATTCCTCTTTAAACTCTTCAGTATATTTTTCATAAATATCTTTTGTTGCTTTTCTGTAATTCATTACAGCTTTGCTTGCTATAAAGTATTTACCTGTCCAACGTCTACCATTCTTACTAGAAGGAACGTTACCTGGTATCCACCATTTTTTATTTGACATAATCTTCAATTATTTCTACATCAGTCCATGCAACTAAATGTACTACTTCACCATTGTCTCTGGTACAGTAACTATACATTCCATCTATAGATCTAAAGTTAAGTTCTTCTCCTTCTTCAACGGGAGGGGCTCCGGGCGGTACCTTATTTTTGGTAACTATTTTTATTCTACTATTGTTGGGTACTTGGTGTAATTCCATTTTATTTATTTAAAGTTTCTTTTAATAAAGGTTTTAGCATTGCATGAACTTTATCAAAACCATGTAACTTCATAGCGTCTGATATGTCTTTGCATATAGTTGGTACAAATCCATAGATATTATATGTTTTTGCATACATATCTACAGCATGTTTACCTGCTTCATCATTATCAAAAAGAGTTATTATTTTTTTGTATTTCTTCTTTAGGTGCTCTATTATATGAGGTTTAATCATAGTATTCTCTGAGTCAGGACTAATAACTTCTATGTTATAACCCATACTCTTCAAGCACATAGCATCCTTAAGTGAGGAACAAATAACTAAATAAGGCTGATCAAATTTAAGTTGATCTTTACCTTGCAAATATGACTTGGCTTTATAAAATTTGTACTTCTTACTAAAGGGTTGGTACATCTTATAAACTTCATCATTTTTATCAAAGTATCCATAACACCACTTACTGCCAATAGTAAGTTTGTTTACTTCTTCTGACCCTTCTTTAATTAAATTATAATAATCAATAGGCTTAACGTTATACTCTTCTAGCATTGTTTTACCAATTCTAAATGATAACCAAAACTTTCTATCTTCTGTGGTCCAACCTCTTTCTTTTATGAAATCAATTTGCCACTTAGACTGTGCTTGAAACTTTGGTTGTACATATTCTGATGACCTAACATATTTATTATAGTCACTTACCATCCTTGTCATGGCTCCGTGGTATTCAAGATTAAATACAAGTTTAATTAGGTCTACTTTATTACCACTCTTTCCTGTTGAAAAGTCTTTGAACTTATACTGCATAATAGATTTATCTACATATATGCAAAAGCTAGGTGTTCTTTCATTAGGATTAAATATAGATTTAATCTTAACATCTTGACCAGTAAGCTGTTCAGGAAGATCTAAGTAATATTGAAATACCCAAGTGCTTGGTACATCTTGTCCTTCTCCTACAATGTTTTTAGTGTTAAACATAAAATCAAAGATATTAAAAAGAAAGGGGCCCAGCAATATACTGAGCCCACTCTTTCTAATTGGAGATATTAAAGTTCAAAGTCAGATCCTGCAGTAGGAGCTGGTTCAAAGTTAATAGCAGGTGCAGATTCTTTCTTTACCATAGCACGGAAATGATTAACATCATTCTTGTCAAATGTAATAAGATTAGAATTTTCAGCATCTACTTCTTCAAGAGGTACACCCATTCTAGTTCTCTTAGGAAGGAACAAATCATTATTTATATAACCTTCTTTGTTTTCCCATTCACGTGCACCTATACATGCATTTACATATCCTGTTTGAGAACAAATTTTTGCAGCCTTAATCATAAAGTCTTCAATAGTATTTGCTTCAATAGCATCAAGCTCAGCTCTTTTACCAACTACTTCAGATAAGAAAACCATAGCTTTTAATACTTCTGTATCTCTGCTGATTTCATTACCATTGTTTAATGTAGCATCTTTAAATGGATACGGTGAGAATCTAACTCTACCTACCTGGCCTGCATAACGTTCACCATTAGGATTATTAACATCCTTTAAGAATCCAGTAAATTCACCTACAATAGGCTCACTTTCTACATGCAATGTAATATTGTATGAATCCATATCATATGGTGTTTGATCAAATGTAATTGAGTTGATCATTACTTTTTGATTTCCTGTTCCAATAACTGGTTTTGTTCCACCTGATCCGGCAGACATGTCTTTAGTACTTAACATAATTTTTGATTTTAATTATTAATTTATTTGTTATATTCTTCAATACAACTGATTACAAATTGTAGGTCATTGTCAATAAACTTATCGTCAAACATACCCATTGGTGATTTACATGTGTTCTCTCCGTTGTTTTGAGTTTCAAAACCATAGATAAGTTCACCATCATCATTTTTATTTACTTTTCCAAATAAAACAATAGAGAATAGGCCTTCCAAAGTTAAAGTGTTGTCAATCATTTTACCAACAGTTTTAGCTTTAATTTTTCTATTTCCATTTATATCAGTTGAATCTTCTGAGTGTGTCAAGAAAATAATAGTCAAGTCTTCTCTTAGATCTTTTGGTAACTTAGCAACTTGTGCTAGGTTAGCTGCAATCTGAGTAAACTTTTCATATCCTTTCTCATTAGCTCTATCAAAGTATTCAAAAGAACTCATATATTGCCAGTCATCAACTACAATAGTTTTGATGTGGCCCATTTTGTCATTTACATGACGCATTGCCTTAATAATACCAGGAGCAGTAGCAGCTGAGGTAAAATTACCTTTAGGATTGTCTTTGGTTATCTGAGTATACTTACTCTTCCAACCCTTAAAAGGTAGAGGTTTATTTGCTATATTTATAATGAAAGTCTCTGTTGGGTCTAATGTTCTGATTGAGGTAGACTTTCCTGTCCCTGAATCAGCAATTACTAATACGCTGTTTGCCATGTTTACTTGATTAATTTATTGATTACTTTAGTTAATGTTATTAATGTTTGATTTATATCTTCAAGTTTATCAACTAGATCTGTATTTGTACCTGCATCAGGATTAGGTAGATCAGGAGTATAATCAAATAATGTTTTACCTATGTCTGCTACAAATTTAGGTTCTTCTATTACAGAACCATTTCTAGAAGTTATATCATTAATAACTTTTAATTCACTTACAGGTATAAGATGTCTTTGAAATCCTGAGCTAGATGTAACTAATTCATATTCTGATTTCCAATGTGGATTTGCTATGTGCAAATATAATGTTCTTTTTGGATCTTCAGTATCATAATCAATACTTACAAACTCAGTATATATATCTTTATCTTTTTCTAGCTCACTAGGAAAGAATGATACATGCAATTCATCTTTACCTTGAGGCCTGTAGGCCATCTTTGGTATATACAGTGCATTTAGATTACCACTTGTTTGAAAATAATCTTCATGCTCTTCTTTTAGTTTATTTACTTTTTGCTTACGCTCTTCAGGAGTTAATCCCATAATTTCTGTGTTTAATTTTTTAGTATTTATCATCTTCTTTCTTGTTGTCCAGGAGTAGGCATTTCTGCAATCTGCATCTTTTCAAATTCTGCTTTGAAAAAACTCATTCTTGCATCACCATTTCTTGCTTTTAAGAAATGCAATACCAATGTCCTATCATTTTCTATAATATATCTATCAGGTCCATAGAACCTTATCTTTTGCTTAGCTGGCCGGTTAATACCAATCAGCATATCTGCATGTTGAAGCATTGCATCTGATCCAAATATATCAGACTCAAGAATATAATTACCATACTTGCCATCAATTGCTCTATCAGGGTTATCAATATTTCTATTGAGTTGTGATAATGCAATAAACAAACAAGGATAATCTCTTTTACATTGTGTAAAGAATTCACCTAGCTCAAATAACATATCTAATGAATTGTTTTGATAGGGCGCTCTCTTTACAAGCATTGTATGATCTAATGTAATTATAGTTTTCACACCTTTATGTTTAGTCATATACTGATCAATTTGATCACGCATTTGATTTACAGTCAATGGTGTTGATATAATGTCTACAGGATACTTTACTCTTTCTTTAGCATACTGATGACAACTGTTTAATGTGTCAGTACTTAATACAGACCCAGCACTACATAACTCTTTGTATGTCTTACCGGTTATAGAACTGAATTCTCTAATGGCTGATGTTCTACCTACCATCTCAAATTGAAATTCTAATACTCTGAATTCATCATTAGGATTAAGTATAAAAGACTCACGTATGATCTGATCTTTAATCAGAGTTTTACCTGAGCCAGGTCTACCACCAATAACAGTAAGTGTGTTCCATTCTAGACCATCAGTAGCTGCATCATTAAACTTAGGCCAGGGAGTGTAAATTGATTTCTCATCTCCTGTTGACCTAGCATACATGTATTTAAGTGCATCATTGAAGGCTGTATATTGGCCCACCCATGCTGGTGTTGGTTTACTCATTTTCTATAAGATTTATTGCGTCATTTATATTATCAATTGTATCCATACAGCTGTGTTCATCTGGTATCCAAGTACCTTCTCTAAGCAACTGCATGTCTTCCAAAACTAAAGTAAGTTTTTCCAATATCTTTTCTTTTATTTCTTGTGTCATACTACGTTTTCTTTAAAGTGTTCATCTTCTGTACTTACTCCTTCTACTATCATATCACAGTAATCTGCTAAAGTAGAATGCTTTACTCTATGTTTATCTTGCTTACATATAAAGTACTGACTTGTCTGCATATACATGTAGCCTGCATCTCTGTACTCATTAACATACATTCTGGTAGCTTTTTGTATTTCTTCCCATGTATGATCATATGTTTCAAAGAACCATCTAAATGCTTCTCCTAAAGCTTTTACATTATTTCTTGCTGGTTTACCGCTTGGTAACTTTTTAGCAGGAAATACTTCTCTATAGCTATTTATCTTTTCTACAAAGTCTTTACCCATTAATTGGATATCAGTATTTTTCTTAGCTTTAATAAAATAGCTATCTAGAGTTGCACATATAACTAATGCTTTTGGTGTCATTATATAAACGTTCTCTTTAAATTCAAGAAAACCTTTACTTACTAATGCATCTCTATCCTTTGATACTACCTCTGGTAATGAGATTTTTTGCTTCATACCAAATAGGATCAAGCTCTGGTTTGGTGTTAGGTTTGCTTTTAGTATCTTTTGGAATAGTTCCCACATAATCTTCTAATTGTTTTAAAGTGTTATTGTATGCATGCATAACAGTTTTATCATTACTGAAAAACCCATTTTCAATCATTTTACATGAATTAATAATGGTTGCATGATTGCGTTTTAAAAATTTACCTATACTAGTTTTACTATGACCTTCTTTATGAGCCAGATAAGACATCACTTGTACATATACAAGATAATCTCTAAATCTAGTTCTATTTTGTAATGTTTTAATATTACGAAATATAGGTTGATCTTTATGCAATGCAGTTAATGCAGAGTCATGGAATACACCTATTGGAATTCTCTTTTCTTTCTCTTGAGGAGTGTAAACATACAATTTAATTCCATGTTTTGTGAAAAAAGATTTCTTGAATTCAGCAATATCTTGCTCTTGATTAAGTTCCTGGTTATTAGCCATTTGTATTATAATTTAAGGTTATCAAAGGTAATAAATCTTACCAATCTATGCAAGTTTTACCTTGCTTTTCTAGTTCTAGATTTACTTTGTTAAAAACATCATTGGAGTCCCACTCACCACCTCTATATGCAGCTGATGCAGGGTGAGAACATTTTAATATTTTACAGTTTGGAAGCAAAGTTTGCCAAGCTTCAGCCTTCTTACCCATCAATATAAATATTGTTTTTGGGTTGTGCCTATTGATATTATCAAAGACATACTCTGTAAAAGATTTCCATATACTATAATGAGATCCTATTTTATTTATCTCACAAGTAAATGCCGTATTAATCATTAGCACACCTTGGTTAGACCAACGTCTTAAATCATTATTATAACCTTCATGTTCTCCATAAAGAGATTTAAAAATATATTGTAATGACTTTTCTGTTTTACCTTTTCTACTACAACTAAATGCAATTCCGTCAGCTACACCTAGCTGAGGATATGGGTCTTGTCCTACTATAACAACTTTTAAATCATTATACGGGCATTCATAAAATCCATTAAACACATCTTTAAATTTTGGTGTAAAACGTTTACCGTTTTCTACATTTTCAATTAATGTGTTCATTATATGATCAAAGCTTAAACCATTAACATAAGGTGAAAGCATGCGGTCCCAGCCACTATCTTTAAGTTTGCTGTTTAAATTATCTCTTAAGATATTTATATCTATTTCCATTTTTTTTATTAATTTATAGTATATTTGTTAAAACTTTATAATTATGTCAGATAAAACTATCAAACAAGAAATGGTCACCTATGATTTTACAAAAAACATAGTTGGTATTGAAATTAACCCTTCATTCATTGTAGGACTTCAAACTATTGCTTCTAAATTTATGTTAGATGCAAGCGAAGAAGACCAGGTTAAAATACCTGATGCAATGAAAAAGTTTGAATTGATAATGGCATATGATCCTAAAAGTACAGACCCAATGCCTCAAATACAGTTAGATTCTTTTGAACAAAACTTATATGTTCTCTTTGGCTTAATAAACTATTTAAGATATGAAGCTGAAAAACAAGGTTTGACAATTAAAGGTGAAGTTGAAGTTAATGAAGACTTAATGAAAGCTGCACAAGATCAGTTAGCACAAGGTTCATTAGATGGAGATCTATTAAATAAACTAAAAGATCTTGGCAATCAATTTGTTAATTTAAAAGATGCACTTAATGAGGATGAAGAAGATAAAGAATTATCTTAACTGCATCCCATTAAAGTCACCTATCTCAACACAAGCTTGTATTGCTAAATTCAATTCATCTTTATCACAGTCCCCAAAGGATTTACAATACTCTTGTTTATCTTTTACAAAGCATAAGCCTGAAGATCTTTTCACTTGTATTTTAGCTTCTTCAAAGGTGTAACCAATTTCTTGTGCTATTTCTCTAATCATTGCATGCAAGCGTGCCAGTTGAGGGTTACTACCCTTGGCACCACTTACACCAACAAATATCTCTAGTTTAGATCCTTCTTCAAGTTGTTCAAAGAATTTTCTATACTTGGTTCCCATAGCTTCTATAGGAAAATGTAACTGACCATCTTTAACAGATGCTTTTATATAGAGATTATCTTTCATATCATATTATATATACCTGCAGCAACTAAAGAACCTAAACCCACAACTGTTACCCAAAAGCAACCTTTATAAATCTTTTTCATTTTCTCAGGTGATCTTCCTTGGTTACTTCTATACTGTCTTGTTTTCATCTTCTTTTCTTTCAATGGGTGTGAATAATAAATAGTTAGGATCATGTGGATCTAAATCTAACCCATAAACACTGACCCATTTTCCTTCATCTAATATATATTGTACTCCCCCTATGTATTTTGTTTGTTTTTCATTATTGTTCATGATATTCTAATATTTTTTCTTCTATATCTTCTTCTAATAAATGTTGTACGTCTACGGTAACTTGATTACCATTAGTATCCGTGTTAGTATACCAAACATGCTTAATTTCAGCAGTTGGTCCATAACCCGGTGTTCCTGGATCTCCATTAGAATCATACCATTGGTCTGGTTCTCCTGGATCATAAGTATATTCTACTTCTACTGTTTCTCCTGTGTTAGTTATAAATTCCATATCACAAAAATCTTAGTGCTGAGCCAACATATACAAACTCTTGAGCACACTCAGTGCACTTGGCGTTTGATTCATTACGTAATAAAGTTGGCATGTTGCAGTTAGGACAAGGTGTACCACCTTCTTCTATATATTCTTCTATTGCTTTTCTAGCATAACTGTGTATCATTGCATCATGTGCACCACGGTATTCTAGTTCTTCTTGTTGCTCTATAAAGAGCTCTTTCATTCTTCCCATAATGTTATTTTTTTAGTGGATTATAATAAGTAATTTTTGTTTGATCAAATCCTTTAACTGCATCACCTACCCATTTCTCATCTTGTGTACCTTTGTACATAAGTATGTGACATGTAGCTGTCTCAGTTGGATTTAATCTGAGTAATCTTCCTATCCTTTGTGCTGTTTTTCTTTCATTACCATATGCATGCATAATAATACCAGCTTTTAAATTTGGTATAGTAACACCTTCTGATAATTGTAATACACAAGATAATTTATCTATCCTATTATCAGAGAATAACTCAAGGTTGTCCTCTGACTTAGGATTTTTAGAATGATAACTATGCTTGCATATTCTGTCTGCTTGTTTTTGGGTATTAGCAAATACAATACATTTAGTACTGACATTACCGAGTATACCTTTAACATAGCTCTCTTTACTTGCATAATCCATTAGAGCTCTCATCCGCATAATTCTTCCAAACTGTATTTGTTTTTCAGTGTTAGCTTCTGCTAGCCTTTTGGTAACATAGTCATAATCTTTTTTTTCTGATGTATACCAGAATCCACCTGCCTTGTTTTTCTTCTTTAAAGAAGGTAACTTAGACAACTCCAACTCATGTATAACAATCTTGTAATCATTTAAGATGTTAGAGTCAGTTGCATCATCCGTTGTAAATGTAAATTTAATTGGACAATACTTATTTACCATCATACCTTTCTCAGTGTTCTGGCTTTTTGGTGGTGTACCTGTCAATCCTAATATTCTTCCATAAAATCTATGTAAAAATAGTTCATGAGAATACTTAAGTGAGTGACACTCATCTAAATATAATATGCTATAGTCTTGAGGTTCTTGTTTTTTAAGTGACAAATAGGTTGT
>Ga0307379_10003329_pt1 | contig 23404 bp, 19 predicted proteins | sample UN2MG_FD_202237 | JGI IMG/M metagenome (GOLD analysis project Ga0307379, IMG submission 202237) | Soil microbial communities from Risofladan, Vaasa, Finland - UN-2 | ecosystem: Environmental > Terrestrial > Soil > Coastal area > Acid sulfate soil | place: Finland: Risofladan, Vaasa | collected... | reverse complement strand
ATGCTGGTCTCAGCCGGACGCTGTGAATGCTTACGGGGATTGCCATCTTCGATAGACTACTTGACCAACAGTTGCAGAGCGTGCCCGAGCGAGTGGAAATCTCGTGGTCAAAACGAGAGATCGAGAATTATCTCTGCACGCGGGAGATACTGCTCGCCTGGGCCCGCCGCTACGCGCAGGAGGATGGTGCCGGTCCCCTTTTCGTTCAACAGTGGGTCGCCACCATGGAGGAGTCAATTGCCCAAGTCGAGAAGGCCATGCAGGTGCTCGGCAAGGGTTCCCCTTGGTCGAACGACACGAAAGTGACGGACGACTTCCTGAACCCGCTTTTCCGGGAGTTCTTCAAGACGCTTGGGATTCCCAATCTGTTTCAGAAGACCGACTATCATGTCCTGGCAAGCCTCGTGCCCCGCGAGGACATCGACCAGGAGATTTCCACGGTGCTGGACGAAGTCGCGAAGGTGGCCGGGCGTGCGAAGCCGAGCGAAGGCGTGGAATAGAAGTGAGGGTTTTCATGGAACTCGGCAAGGAGACCGCGTTATTGTTCCCACGTGTTTGCTTGGCGCGCACTTTTCCCGATGCGCCCGGCGCCGCCCTTAGAGAGGATCTCAGCGAAGCAGTCCGCGGCGCGGTGAGAGATGGCCACACGCCGCGATGCTGGCCGGCTACGAGCCGCCGGTGATCTGTACTCCGGAGGAACTCTTGGAGGATTAGCCATGCGCGACGACCCCATCGTGGACGAGATTCGCCGGATTCGCCAACAACACACCGAGAAGTTCAACGGTGATCTGCACGCAATCTGCGAGGACCTGAGGCGTCAGGAACGGGAATCGGGGCACGAGTACGTTTCGTTTCCTCCCCGGCCTGTAGCAGACGGTGCCGCTTCTGGAGCTTCCGGCGAAGGTGCAACCTAGCCACGCGATCGACTTCCACTCCCTCTCCCAGGACAACCCCATGCCCATCACTCAAGCGACCCTCGACAAGCTGGCCCAGTTCGACACCCCTACCGTCTGCAACGTGATCGAGCTTTTCGACGTGCGGCCCCGGAACGTGGGCTTCATGGACGGGCGGATCCGGTGCAACTTCCCGGAGTTTCGGCCGATGGTCGGGTTCGCCTCGACGGCGGCCTTCCGCAGCGGGGCGCCGCCGGCCGGGGGCGACGCCTATGGTAGCTTCATCGACCAGGTCCGCGGGTTCGAGGAGCTGCCGGGCCCGGCCGTGATGGTCTTCCAGGACCTCGACGACCCGGCGGTCGGGGCCACCTTCGGCGAGGTGATGTGTTCCACCTATCAGGCGTTCGGCTCCGTCGGGCTGGTGACCTCCGGCGGCGGGCGCGATCTCGAGCAGGTCCGGGCGTTGAGCTACCCCGTGTTCACCGGCTCGACGATCTGCGCCCACGCCTACTGCCATATCCTGCACGTCGGCCTGCCCGTCCGCGTGGGCGGGCTCGCGGTCAACCAGGGCGACCTCCTGCACGGCGACGCCAACGGCGTGACCAGCGTCCCCCCGGAGATCGCCGCCGAGGTGGCCGACCTGGCCGGCCCGTTCGTCGCCGCCGAGAAGATCGTGCTCGACTACGTGCGCGGCCCGGGCAAGAAAACGCCCGAGGGGCTCACGCAAGCCCGAGACGAGTTCGTCGCGACCATCGCCAAGCTCCGCCAGCAGATCGGGCGCAAGGGCTCGTCGTAAAAGCCCGTTGAAAATGCACTCCCTCGGCGACTCGGGTGCCACTGCTGGCTTGTCCAGCAGTGATTTTCGTGCGAATTGGCACAGCACTGCTGGACAAGCCAGCAGTGCCACCCTCTTTCAACGGGCTGCTCACCCGATTCCCCGAGTTTGCGCCTATTCATGCCTCCTGGGGATTGCCCCTCCGGTCCCCCGCCCGGATCCTCCACTGCAAGACGAGCGAGACCACGCCGATCGTCGAGGCACCCGCCGCGTCGCTCGCGGCCCACCAAACGGGCATCCCGCAGCGGACGCTGAGTACGTTTCCGACGATCGCCAGAAACATGATCGCCACGGCCTGGTACGTGATGACGGGGGCAAACCGGCGCACGTCGCCCGAAAGCACCCAGAGCAGCCCCCCGTAGAACGCACACAGCGCGGAAGTCGACCGGGCGAGATACTCGGCGATCGGCGCCTCGGGAAACGCCCCGAGCCCCAGCCACGCGTGACACGCGACGATCCACGCGCGGGGCATGAGAAACGGCACCACGGCCACGAGGCATATCGCGCCGGCGATGCGCAGGAAGACCTTCAGCGAGGTCTCGGGCGTGATCATGGCAGTTCACGCAGCTTCGGCGTTCGCGCGCCTTACGACAACCAGTAAATCAACGCCAGCAAACCCACCACCAGAACGATCAGCGCGATCCCCCAGCACCCGCTCGGCGGGCCGGGCTCGGCGGATATCCGGAACGATTTCTCCACCTGGGCCAGCTTGGCGGGATCCTTGGGGTAACCGCAACTGCACGGCTCCAGATCCAAAGGGCGGAGCTTGCCGCAACCGTGGCACCGCCCGCAGCCGTGGCAGAACGGCACGTGGCAATCAGCACACTCGGCGGGCAAGTCCTTGCGAGGGATTCTCTGTGCCCCGCAACTGGGGCACTTCCCGCAAACAGGGCAAGCCACGCTCGCCGCCTCGTGGACCGCGCTACATCCTTCGCACCGGATGAGTGCCATGGCTGATCGGGGAATCCCTGCATTCCGTGCGCCGGCGAAGAAGAAACGCGGCCGGCATCGCGCCTTCACGCCCAGTTGAATCGGCAACCACGGGACAGTCTATCAGACTCCGTCGACACGCACCACCACGCAGCGACAGGACGAGAAAAGGCCCACGGCCGCATGGGGCCGTGGGCCTGGCGAGTGACAGGCGGCTTATTGTCGGGCGTTTGGCTGCCCTACGATCGTGGCTTCGGCGCGGGCTTGGCCGCAGCGGCCTCGGCCGGCTGGCCTTCCTTCTCGGTCCCGGCCATCTTGGCCAGCGTCTCGGGGACCTCGATGCCGCCGATGTCCTTCATCACCTGGAGCATCGGGGGCAGCGTGCGCGACATCTCGTGCAGCCAACTGGCGGTGGCGGAGGTGCCATTCTTGCCGTTGCCGCCTTCCCAGACCACGACCTTGTCGAACTTGATGTTCGAGATCGCCTTGGCCGACGCCTCGACCAGGTCGTCGAAGTGATCGAGCATCATCATCTGGAAGGCCTGTTGGGCGCCGCCGCAGGCGTCGATGATCGCCCGCAAGCCTTCGCCCTTCTTGGCCAGGATCTCGTACTGGCCGCGTGCCTCGGCTTCGAGCTTGGCGAAGATGGCCGACGCCTCACCCTGGGCGTGGATGCGGCGCTTGTCGGCCTCGGCTTCGGCATCGACCACAATCTTGGCCTTCTCGGCCTTGGCCGGCGCTTCCAGCTCGGCCCGCCGCTTCGCCTCGACCTCCGTGGCTGCGGCCAAGGCCGCCTTGGCCATGGCCAGGCTCTCGGCCTCGAGCACGGCGGCCCTGGCGATTCGGGCCTCCGTTTCCCCCTTCTGATACGCCTGGGCTTCGGCGACCTTCAACTGGGCCCTCGACGCGGCGACCGCGGCCGCGGCCTCGTTCTCGCCTTCGATCGCCCGGGCGTCGGCGTCGGCGATGCGGATACGCTTCTCGCGGTCGGCATGGGCCACCTGGGCTTCCCGCTCGAAGTTGGCGGTCTGCTCGCCGACCACCTGCTCCTTGTCCATCTCGGCCACGCGGATCGCCCGATCTCGTTCGGCCTCGCGGGTGCCGATCGTCTGGACCTTCACGGCGTTGGCCACCTGGATTTCCTTTTCCCGTTGCGCTTCGGCGACGCCGATGGCGCCCTTCTTCACCTGCACGGCGACGTCGATTTCGGCCTGCTGGATCGCCTCGGAGGCGGCCTTGCGCCCGATGGCCTCGATGTAGCCCGACTCGTCGGTGATGTCGGTGATGTTCACGTTGATCAGCACCAGGCCGATCTTCCGCAGCTCCGGTTCCAGCGACGTCTGGATGTTTTCCAGGAACTGGTCGCGGTTGCGGTTGATGTCCTCGATAAGCATCGAGGCGATCACCTGACGAAGCTGCCCCAAGATGATGTCTTCGGCCTGCTTCTTGATATCCCCCTCCGAGAGCCCCAAGAGGCGGATGGCCGCGTTCTGCATCTGCTCCGGCGTGACGCCGACGGCGACCGTGAACACGCTGGGCACGTTGACGCGGATGTTCTCACTGGACAGCGCGCCGCGGAGCGGGATCTCGATCTGCATCGGCTCCAGGCTCAAGAAGCCGTAGTCTTGGAGCATCGGGAGCACAAGCCGCGCACCGCCGTGCACGCAGACGGCCGCTTCCCCGCGGGACGGCCATCCGTAAATCACCAGGACCCGGTTGCTCGGGCAGCGCTTGTACTGTTTCATGAACATCGCGAGGATCACGAAGATAACCGCGGCGATGGCGGCAAACGTGATCACGGTAGGGACCACCCAGCCGGGAAGCGGGTCCCCCTGCGCAAGCAGAAAGTAACTAGGCATTTTCGGCCCTTTCCGGTTCTAGGACAGGTTCGACTTCCACGGTATCCGAGGTAATCACGTCGACTACCTTGACCTTCGTTCCCGTGGGCAGTTCCTCGCCCGGCGTCATCGCCAGGTACTCCATCGTCCGCGTTTGCACACTGAGCTGCACCTTCCCTGCTCCCGACCTTTGGCCGGGGATCCTCAGGTACACCGTACCGTGTCGGCCCACGGTGCTGCCGATCCGCACGGTCCCTTCGGCCTTCATCGAATAGATCGCTCGCATCAGCCAGTAAACGCCGAACATCGCGGCCGCCCCGCCGGCCAACGCGACGATGACCTGCAAGGGCGGGCCGGCGTTTGCCCCGCGGGCGATCATGCCGGTCAACCCGAAAAACGTGACGGCTGCGACCAGCGTGCGGAAGGAGAGGACGCCCAGGATCCAGGATGTGTCAGGATGATGAACGGTACCGCCTGCATCGGCATCCACATCCGCGTCCAGCGCGAGGTCCCGCCCGGCGTCCACATCGCCTCCCAAGTCTAGGTCACCGCCTTCGCCCATGTCCCCGGGGAGATCCATGTCCGCCATGTCCCCGGCGAACCCGAGCAACGTCATCACCAACTGGCAGGCCAGGATGGTGCCACCCACGGCCGCGCAGATGAGGAAAAGTGTGGCCATCGCCCGCCTTCCTTTCGTGTAGATAAGTCGTTTCCAGGAAAAGACTTGATACTATCAAGCATTCGCCGGCGCGCGGCGAATCTTGGGGATGTTGGCCGAGAATTCGGGCGGTAGTGGGCGAGAGACCGAACCGGTGATCGGCACAAACCCAACGCCCCGATCGTTGCGTGGCACCCCCTCCCAATCGCCTCGCTGCCTCGCGTTGCCCCCCTTCAGTGTCTCCACCGGCGAAGAGACAGCCCCCAAAAAGGTCGTAGAATCGGGCCGCATCGACCCATTCGAGCAGATTGGACCGGCTGCCAAATCGTACCCCGCGATCAGAGAAATGCAACCCCCCTGAGACGGCTATTCTCCGGGATGGTGCGGGCCGCGAATCCGATGCCGGGGACAGGCTTGCCGCCAGGCGACGGGATCGGAGTTGGGCTAGCGAGGCGGGGCCTCAGACCGAACCGAGAGTCCTGTGTTCAGGGTTCGGGGTTCAGAGTTCAGGACCTGGAGTTCCACGTATACACGCAAGTCCTGAACCCTGGACCCCGAACCCTGAACCCCACAAACTTGACTCATCGGCAACAACTCTCGGAAACCAAGTACCCTAAAACCAGATCCGCACGCCGCCCATGATGCCGTTCATCTGGGTGGAGTCGATATCCAGGTATTCGTACCCGGTGTAGAGCTCCACGCCGTGGACGACTACGCCGCCGGTGGTGCGAAAGCGGAACAGCTCTGCCTCGCCCAGCGTGCCCCAGTCGATGGTCGCCGAGAGGACCCACGGCCTGCGGGGAAAGAGATCCGCGCCGTAGGTGAAGTTGAAGCCGAAGTCGGTCTCTTCGGGATCGTCGAGCCAGTTGAACCCCACGCCGGCGCGGAACTGGGCGTATTCGCCCTGGGCGAACCGGTAGACGACGTTGCAGTCGCCGAGCCAGAGCGCGTCCTGCGTGCCGTCGGGCAGCTCTTCTTCGAGGTAGCTGGTCTCCGTGTCCAGGCCGAAGCGCGACCTGGTCTCCAGCAGCAGGTGCCCGCCGATCCGCTGTAGGTCGTTGAACTCGTCGGCGTATTCCATTCGGAATCGCGCGGCCCAGGTGCGCGGCCGCGTGGGCCAGCCCTCGCTTCGCAGCGGGTCGACCTCGCAAGCGGGGTCCGGTTCCAGGGAGTCGCACGGGCTGCACATCATGTAGCCCGGCACCTGATCGTATGGGAAGCGAGGGAAGTACTCGTAGGAGAGGAATTCGTCTTCGAGAATCGCGTGCGGGCCCCAGAACGGCGAGGTAACCGTGTACGCGCTCACGATGATCAGGCCCGTCCAACCCTTGGCGTCACCGTAGCCGTCGTCATCGTATCCGTCGTAATCCCGTCGGCGACGGCGAGGCCGGGAATCGCCCTGGTCGTCATCGCCGGGACTGCCGGAGGAGGGCGCGGACGTATCCGACGAGCCGGTCGACACCCCGCGCACGTCCTCGCGAATCTGCTCGACAACCTGCCCGCGACTCGCCGCCGGCACAGAAGCCACCAGCACCAGCGCCGGCAGAGCTCGATAACCGGGCCAACGCGTTCGACGGATCGTGCCGGGCATGGTCGCTCCTCCACCACGACAGGGCGAGATCGGCAACGCGGTCGGCGGGAACGCACGCATGCGGTCCCGGTCGGCGTGGCCCGCAGACAAGGCCGACCCACCTCGCGGAAATCGCAGGGCGTACGGTACGCAAACCGACGGGCCGTGTCAACGTCGGCCGGCAGATCGAGATTGGCTTCTCAGGCAAGAAGAGCGGGGCCAGCACCCCCTGCAAGGGGCAACCGCTTCTCCACGGCGGGTCAGGGGGCCTCGTCGAACGCTTGACGCTCGAACGGGTTGTCGTGGTACGGGTGCTTACGGGCGAGCCATAGGACCGCCCAGCAGAGGAGATACGCCGGCACGAAAAACGGGCCCCATCGCTCGTACTGCCGCACGTGGACCCGCTCGTGCTCGCGGGAGCCGTCCAGGTGGGCCTTGCTCCGCGCCAGCACGGTATGCCCGAAGGTGACGGCCGAGGCCCCGGCCACCAGCGGAAAGACCCGAAGGAAGACCGTGGCGAAGCCGCCCCAGAACTCGATCACGCGGCCGGACCGCTGGACGTGCCCCCCGGTGACCAGACCGAGCCCCCCGACCAACAGGCCGAACAGTGTCCAGGGCGACGCCCAGAGGATCGCCAGCGTTGCCGTCAGTTTGCGCACGGTCGTTTTCCGGAGTTCCGCGGCGTCGAAAGGGCGAGTGACTTTGAGGAACCGCAACACGACGCCGATCCGGCGCCTCCGCCGTTGTGTTGATGGGGGCAGGTCTCTCATCGTTGGGCCAAGCTCATCCTACCCCCATCTTGCGTGGTGAGCAAGCGAGCGGTTGGGGCATTCGGCGGGACGCGCACGCAGCCTAACTTCTTTCTGTACCGCGAGATAGGTCAATCTACGCGGGCAAGCGCGAACTTTGGCTAAACTGCCGGCGAGCCACAAGCCGATTCACCGCGACACCGGCAGGTCCCCCACGGCCTTCCGCGGCACCGAATCCGCGCCCCCGTGGCACGTCCGAGATCGGCCGCTTTGTGTCCTCGCTCTTCGTTTTCAACCCGGGGGGGTTCGTCATGAGGATCATGGAGATCGTTTCCGGGGCAGGCGAGAACCGGGCGGTCACGCACTGCCTGCTGCTCACGCGCGAGCTCGCTCGACGCGGCCATCGCGTCACGCTCGTCTGTCGCCCCGGTGCATGGATCGCCCGGCAGTCGGCGGTCGACCCGGTCGACCTCATCGCGTCGGACCTGCACCGCTGGCCGCTCGACGAGCTGCGCAGGATCGCCGCCCTCGCCCGAGAGAGCCGCATTGACGTCGTGCACACGCACATGAGCCGGGCGCACTCGTTCGGCGTCCTGTTGCGTTGGACGAGCGGCCTGCCGTGCGTGGCCACCGCCCAGAGCCGCCACGTCCAGTTGCACTGGATGTTCAACGACCGGGTGATTGCCGTCTCGGACACGACGCGGCGGTTCCACCGAAGCTACAACCTCGTCCGCGCCGACCGCATGGTCACGATACCCGACTCCGTCGACGGCGGCGGAATCGTCCCGGTCTCCTTGGATGAGGAGGCCGGAGGCCAGGCCGTACGGGAAGACTTCTCCGTGGAAAGCCAAACGGCGCAGATCGAAGCGGTCTTCGCCGGGCTCGTCCCGCGGCGTCGAGCGGCGTGAACGACCTCAACGTCGATCTCGACGCTCGAATCTACGAGGCGTTCTCTCTCGCGCGGGCCTTGCGTTTCACTCTTGGCTGCACTAGGCTGCCCTGAAGCCTCCTGAGCGGGACGGATTATAGACTGCACGGTGCAGTAGGGTGCCACGGGCATCTTGCCCGTGCACTGGCGAGACGCCAGTGGCACCCGACCGTGCACGCTTTTCCTTGTCCCGCTTAGGCTTCCACCTTTCTTGTGTGGCAACTTTTGTCCCTCCGTATCTCCCCGGGAAAGGAGCGAGACGATGCTCGGTCGTGTTGCGCTTCTGGCGCTCGTGTTCGTTTGGTCGACAGTCGGCGGCGTGCAAGCCGAAGAGCCGCTGTTCCCGTTCGTGATCTCGTACGACGCGCCCGAGAACGCGACCAACGTCTCCGGCTGGCTGGATCGCCCGGCGGGAGGGCACGGGTTCGTCCGCGTCGAGGAAGGGCGCCTGGCCACCGACGCCGGGCCGATCCGCTTCTGGGCGACCAACTTCTGCTTCGACGCCTGCTTCCCCGAGCGGGAGCAGGCGGAGCGAGCCGCGGCCCGGCTCGCCCGGCTGGGGATCAACTGCGTGCGCATGCACCACATGGACGCGCGGTCGATCTGGGGCGATAGCCCGAATAAGCTCACCATCGACCCCAAGCAGCTCGACCGGCTCGACTACCTTATCTACCAGCTCAAGCAGCACGGCGTCTACACGGACATCAACCTGCACGTGTCGCGGTCGCTCGGCGAGGCGGAGGGATTCGTCGCACGCGACGAGCGACCGAAATACGACAAGGGGCTGGGCAACTTCGAGCCCCGGATGATCGACGTCCAGAAGAAATACGCCCGGGACCTGCTCACCCACGTGAACCCCTACACGAAGACGGCCTACACCGACGAGCCGGCTGTTGCCTTCGTGGAGATCTCGAACGAGGACGCCCTGTTCACCGTTTGGGGCGGGGGCGATATCGACACGTTGCCCGAGCCGTACGCCACCACGTTCCGCACGCTCTGGAACGGCTGGCTCGTGAAGAAGTACGGAAGCACCGAGAAGCTCCGCAAGGCGTGGAACGCCGGCGAATGGCCGCTCGGCGAGGAGATGCTCGCCAATGGCGATTTTTCGCAACCGCTCCCCGGCAAATGGAACCTGGAGCGCGACGCCGAGACCGAGGTCGAGTGGTCGGTCGAGGAAGAAGGCGCCGAGGCAGGGCGTTTCCTGCGAGTGGTGGTGACCAAGCAGGGGAGTATCTCCTGGCATCCGCAGATTAGCCAGAGCGGGTTCGCCGTCAAGAAGGATACGCCCTACACGCTCACGTGCCGGCTGCGGGCCGACCGAGAGCGGCGGATCGGCCTGAACTCGATGATGGCCCACGAGCCCTGGCAGCGGCTGGGTTTTTCGGGCAGTGCGGAGGTGGGGCCCGAGTGGAAGGAGCACCGGTTCACGTTCGTCGCCCAGCAGGACGACCCCAACGCCCGGATCACGATCACGGGCCTCGAGCCCGGCACGTATGAGCTGGCCGGCTTTTCGCTTCGGCCCGGCGGGATCGTGGGCCTCCAGCGCGACCAGCGTCTGGAGGACGCGAGCGTGCCGATCGTGCGCCACGGCCGGCTCGACGTGACCGAGGCCGCCCGGCACGACTTCATCGACTTCCTGTGGGACACCGAGCGCGACTACTGGGGGGGCATGCACCGCTTCTTGAAGGACGAGCTGAAGGTGCGGCCGCTCGTTTCGGGCACGCAGCTCAGCTACAGCCCGGTGCACGTTCAAGCGGAGCTCGACTACATCGACGCCCACTCCTACTGGAACCATCCTTCCTTCCCGGGCCGGCCCTGGGACCCGAGGAACTGGTACGTGCGGAACGTGGCGTTGGTGAACAGTCCGGGCGGGACGCTCGCCGGCTTGGCGGCCCGCCGCGTGGCGGGGATGGCGTACACGGTCAGCGAGTACAACCACCCGGCCCCCAACATGTACGCGGCCGAGGGTTTTCCGATGATCGCGGCGTTTGGTGCGTTTCAATCATGGGACGGGATCTTTCCCTTCGCCTACTGCCACAGCTCCGATTTCGAGCCTCTTCGGATCGGCAGCTATTTTGACATCAACGGCCACACGCCGAAGATCGCCCACATGCCGGCCTGCGCCGCCCTGTTCCTCCGCGGCGACGCGACCCCGGCCCGGCAGATGCTAGTGGCCGGTCTCTCGCCGGACGACGAGCGCGAGAAGCTCCACGAGACGCTCAACGTGCGAAGCCTGACGGCCGACAACCTGGGCCTCGATCCGCGACTGTCGCTCCTGCACGGCATCGGGATGAACCTGCGCGGGCAGCCCACGGCCGAGCTGCCGAAAATCCCGGAAGACGCCGCCGAGTTCGTCTCCGACACCGGCCAGCTCCATTGGGACCTGTCCGAACCGAAGGCCGGGTACTTCATCGCCGACACGCCGCGCACCAAGCTGTTCACCGGCTTTGTCCGCGGCCGCACGTTTGACCTGGGGGACGTGAAGCTCGATATCGGCCCGACCCGGCTCGACTGGGCCACCATCTCGATGGTTGCCCTCGACGGCGACGGGTTCGATGCCCCGGGCCGCATCCTGGTCACGGCCACCGGCTGGGTCCAAAACAAGGGCATGGAGCTGGAGGAGCTGGGCGGCGACCGCGTGACCCTGGGAACCCGCTGGGGCACCGAGCCCGTCCTCTGCGAAGGGATTCCGGCCGAGATCCTTCTGCCCGTCGACGGCGACCGCGTTCGTCTCTATCCGTTGGACGAGTCGGGCAACCGTCGCTCCGCCGTCCCGTGCACCGAGCGCGACGGCAAGGCGGCGGTCCTCCTCAGTCCGGAGCACAAGACGGTTTGGTACGAGGTGGAGATACGGTAGTGGGAAGTGGCGGGGACGTGCGGCAGCGTGGAATGCCCCCCCGGCCTAGAAGTGACTTCCGCATTTGAGGAGTAGCAGGCACACGCCGTGTGCCGTCCGCCAGCTACGGCACACGGCGTGTGCCTGCTACGGAAGTCGGGAAGTCGTTTTTCGTCCGATTCATAGCGGAATCCTCGCGCACGCCTTCGGCTTCAGTCGAAAAGCCGCCGGCCGATCCACAGCAGGAACAACGGAATCAGCCCGAACAGAACGATGAAGGGGGTCAAGTCGGGTCGGATCGCGATCAGGGCGACGAGCCCCGCGACGATCAGCGCGCTGAGGAGCAGGCAGAGCCAGAACAGCCCCGGGGAGTCGGCATAGTAGGTCGGCTCCCGCAGCGCCCCTCGTTCGACCAGCTCCCTTCCGACCTGCCGTTTCTTGGCCTCATTCCGAATGGTCTCGACGAACTCCTCCGTCGCGGAGACGTCGGGGAACCCGCAGCTCAGCAAGAACAGGCGGACCGCGACGAACTGCTCCGTGCCGCGGCTGTCTTTGAGCAGCTCGGCCAGGGCCACCGCCTGGGCATGTTCCCGTCGGTCGTAGAGCAAGGCCAGCATCACGGCCTGGGCATACGGGTCGTTCGGGTCAAGCTCCAACGCCCGCTTGAGGCTGGCTTCGGCCGCGCGGCGGCGGTGCAGGCGAAACTGGGCCAGTCCCCGGGCGGCCCAGGCAGCCGCGCACCGGGGATCGGCGCACACGGCTTCGTTGGCCGCGGCTTCGGCCAAGCGAGGGCCCCGCGCTGCGGCCATGAAGAAGGCATAATCGGCCACCAGGCGCGGCTCTTCTCCCGAAAGCTCGACCGCCCGCTCGAACGATTCCTGCGCCAACGTGAGCCGCTCGGTTCGCCATGCGGCCAGTCCGACCACGGTGTGCAAGTGCGGGTCCTGGGGGGCCAGCTCGACGGCGCGGCGACCGACAGCCACCGCCTCCTCATCGGCGTCGGTCCTGAGCAGGGCTTCGGCGCGGATGGCGCAGACGGTGGGGTCGTTGGGGACGACGGTCGCAAGCTGCTCGGTGATCGCCACGGCCCGAACGTAGTTGCCGCTTTCGAGGGCGTCGCGGGCCTCATCGGTGAGCTGTTGGATCTGACGTTCGTCCATCCGGCAGCCTCTCACAGCCCGGCGGTCGCTGGCGCATTGTCCCATCTTACCCCTGCGGAAGGGGGTCCGCAAGAGGTCCGCAGGGTACGATCGTCCGCAAAACCGTAATTGGCGAGGTGTAACGGTGGGAGCATGGGCAGGCGAGATCGTCATCGGGGGAGGAGGAACCGGCCCTTTGCCGCAACCCCACAGAGAGGGGGTAAGCGAGACATGGTCCGTTTCGACTGAATCCATCGCCCGGCCGCCCTCCAGCGGCTTGCAAGTTTCGGAGGTTCCGGCTATCGTGGCACTCAGCAGCTCTTCAGGTGGAGGCGGGTCGATGTCGTCGAGGGGGCCTCGGGCGATTCGAGGATCCCGGCGATACGGTCGCAGGCAGGATTCGGTCGTATCTGCTCCGCCGAGGATTCTTTCCCTCCGCAAACGCTGTACCAAGGAGACGTGCGGCTACCTTGAACGCCTTCCGAGGCGTCCGTTGAGTTGTATAATGAGTTAGGCAATATCGAGTTTTGCGGCACGTTTTCGTGAATGCGGCTCCGCCGGCCTGGGCAACAGAGAGAGTCTGCCACACGGAAGCAGAAGTGAGGATGTGCGTGAGTGGACGGGCGCGGCCCCGTGTTGAGTTGGGGGCGCGGCCGCCTGCCTTTGTGTGAGCCGCCGGCTCAGGGAGCTTCATCGATGTCCACACATTCCAACGGCGCGAATCTCGATCCCGAGATCGTAAGCCAGCTATTGCGCGACGTATCTAGCTGCCTCCTTCAGATGGATGCCCAAGGTGCGATCGTGGCGTGGACGAAGGAGAACGAACGGATGTTCGGCGCTCCGGCCGAAAACGTCGTCGACCGCATCAACGTCGTGGACCTGTTCGCCACGCGGTCCGAGGGAGAGGAGTTGCTGTCGAGACTCCAGCAGGCGAGCCACGCCGAAACCACGGCCGACATGGTCAAGCTCTCCGGGGGCGGCTTCCCCGCCAAAATCCTGTTCTCCGCCAGCCCCGGCAACGATCGCTACGTCGGGATCATCACCGACGTCGCCGATCGGGAGCAAGCCCGGGAGAACTTCAACTACCTGAAGGTCTATCTCGACACGGTCCTGGAGATCTCGGGCGACGCGATCATCACCAGCGACCTGGACGGCGTGATGATGATGTTCAACGAGGGGGCCGAGGCCATCTTCCGCCGGGAAGCGCTGGAAGCCCTCGGCGAGGACATGTTCACGCTGCTGTTCTCCAAGGACGACGTCCCCGAGGTCAAAGCAGCCCTTCGCGACTCGGGCCACATTCGCGACCGCGAATCGAAGATCACCGTGGGCGACGACAAGGAAGAGGTGTTCCTGGAAGTCACGATCTCCAAGACCCGGGACGCCCGGGGCCGAGAAACCGCCATGGTGGCCCTGATCCGCGACATCACTCCCAGAAAGCGGTTGGAGGAGGAGCGATTGGCCAACGAGCGGGTCCAGCATGAGATGCGGATTGCCCGCGGCGTCCAGTTGACCATGCTCCCCGACCGGCCGCCCAAGGTCGACGTGGCGGATATCGCCGCGCGGATCGAGTTCTGCGACGACATCGGCGGCGACCTGTTCGATTTCAGCCATCCGCGGAGTGGGAAGCTCGGCGTCTCCATCGGCGACGTGTCGGCCCACGGCGTGGGGCCGGCGATCGTGATGTCGTCGGCCAAAGCCATGATGAACACCCTGGAGCAGTACACGGAAGACTTGGAGCACATGTTCTTCCTGCTCAACAACCTCCTGGAAAAAACCACGGAGGACGACCGCTTCATCACCATGTTCTACGGGCTGATCGACCAGGAGCGGAAGACGATGGAGTACGTCAATGCCGGCCACGACCCCCCGATCATCTATCGGCCTTCCACCGGCGTTTTCGAGGAGTTGCAGAGTACCGGAATGCTCATGGGCATCCTGCCCTCCGAACGCTTCCGCCTGGGCGAGGTCGTGAAGTTCAACGCCGGCGACCTGCTGCTGCTGACCACCGATGGCATTTGGGAAGCGGCCGACCCGGACGGCGGGGCTTTCGGCAAGACCCGCGTGTTCGACATCCTCCGGGATCTACACGAGGAGTCCTGCCAAACGATCCTCGACGAACTGTTCCGCAGGGTCGCCGAACACGGCGGCGGCCAGTCCGCCGCGGACGATCAGACGGCCGTGCTGTTCAAGTTCCGGTAGGCCGGTCGGCGCAGACAACCAGCGCGGCAAGAGGCCCCAGGCGAAGGGAAGAAACGAAAAGAACGGTGCCGACAGCAGCGTCAGACGCCGGTCAGCAAACGATTGCGACGGGCGCGGCGCTCGGCACGCAGGCGGGAACGACGTTTGATCTCGCTCGGCTTCTCGTAATACTCGCGCCGACGCATCTCCTTCTTGATCCCGCTCCGCTCGACCAGCTTGCGGAACCGTCGCACCGCCTCCTGGATGGACTCATTATCCCGTAGCGTCAGTTTGACCACTCACACCTCCCCTTCTTGGAATCACTGATACTCACCGTCGACCACGAAACGAACCCACGAGGATGGCTTGGGAGAAGCGCTGTAGTTTACACCACTCGTGCTCCGGGTGTCCACCCGCTATCCACGCTCGGCGGCCTGTTTTTTCGAGCGCCCGGCCCTTTCTCGCTCAGACAATCGGCACCGCGGGACCTGTTCGGCTACCTGTTTCGCTCGCCCAGGTCGGCTCCGCCGGCCATACCGTTTCGATAATCGTAAAACCTTGCGCAGATTCTGTTTGCATCGAGCGAATTGGCCTACTCGGCTGAACCTTGGGCCGGTGTCCAGCCGATCCGATTAGGGCGTGCCCGCCCGCCCCCTTTGCTCACCTCAGGACCCACCTTATGGACGCCCAATCCGGCCATCTCGAGGCTCTCCTTGAGCTTGAAGCGCGGCATGACGACCTATTGGATCGGCTGGCGGACCTGGATAAGCGCGTCCAACAGGTCCTCGCCCGGTACACGCCCAGCCGGCACCGCGACGTGACCGACCCCGACGGGTCATCGCCGCCGTTCCAGATGCCCTGACTTGTTGATCGCCCGCCACAATCGCAGCCCCAAAGCGAGGCTGAACGCGATCCCCACGATTCCCGGAACGGATACCCCTTGAATTGCGGGGATCCATCCCATGAGTGGGAGATTCTCGACCAACGGGGGCACGTTGCGGCTGACCAGCAGGGCCGAGCCCAGAAACAACGCACTTGCCAGCATGCCCAGAACCAGGCGATTGACCGACGGCTCCAAGCCCCGGTGATCGAGGTGCACGTCGAACTTCCCGCTCTGCACCTGTTCGAGGATGTCCACCACGCCCCGCGGCAGCGCCTCGATCATGTGCTCGACCTGGGCATAGAACCGCCGCATCTTACGGATTCGTCGTCGCGGCGACAGTCGCCTCAGCAGCATCTTCCGGCGGTACGGCTGCATCACCTCCAGCAAGCTGAAGTGAGGGCTCAACAGACGAACCGACCCCTCCAGACTCACCAGCACCTTGATCAAAACGGCGATCCTGGCCGGCAACGAGATCCGGTACTGGCGGATCATCTCGGTCATCTCTTTCAGGGCCCCGCTCAGGTCGAAGTTCTCCAGCGGCTGCCCCCCATAATGGGCAATGAAGTCGGCCATGTCGAGGCTCAACGCCGACCGGTCCAGGTCTTGGGGAACGGCACCTACCCGGATGACGATCGCCGTCAAGTGCTCCGCGTCTTGGCTGGCGACCGCCAGAAGCATCTCCTCGATGTCTTCGTGCAAACGCTCGTCGATCCGGCCCACCATCCCGAAGTCCAAGAGCCCGATCACGTTGTCGTCCAGCAAGACGACGTTTCCCGGGTGGGGGTCGGCGTGATAGAAGCTGTGGACGAAGATCATCTCCAGGTACAGGTTGGCCCCACGGCGGGCGACTTCGTCCAAGTCGAATCCCGCGGAGGCCAGCCGCTCGGTCTCCGAGAGCTTGATCCCCTCCACCAGCTCCATCACCAGCACGCGGTTCGTGCACAACTCGGGATAGGGCCGCGGGATGTGAACCGTCGGGTCCCTGGCGAAATCCCGAGCGAACTGCTCCATGTGCCGCACTTCGCGACGGAAGTCGAGCTCCCGGCGGAGCACCCGGCGGAACTCCGTGACGATGGCCATCGGACGGTAGTTCTGAAACTCGGGGATCCGCTCGGACAACTGCGCCAGGCCGGAGAGAATCTCCAGGTCGACGAGCACCTTGCGCTCGATGTCGGTATGCTGCACCTTGACCGCTACCGGCCCCCTTTCCTTAAGTCGGGCCCGGTGCACCTGCCCGATCGAAGCCGACGCCATCGGTTGCTCGTCGAACTGGTCGAACACCTCCCCCATCGGCCGACCCAGCTCCGACTCGATCGTCTCCCGCACCTTCTCCGGCGGATCGCCCGGCACCTCCGTCTGCAAATGTTGGAGCTCGTCGGCCAGATCGACTCCCACCAGGTCGGGCCGCGTGCTGAGCACTTGCCCGAGCTTGATGAACGTCGGCCCCAGCTCCCCCAGGGCGAGCCGCAGCCGGGTCTCCCAGCGGTGCCGGGCAATGGCGGCTCCCCCAGGGGCCTTGAGCAGGTCTTTGGCGAAATCGGGCCCCAACCGGCTGATCCAGTTCGCCAGACCGTACTTGCTCAACACCGACAGGATCTCGCCCCAGCGCCCCAAGTGTCGGTAGATCTGAGGGATAGAGCTGATCTTCATCAGAATCGCGCCGGCCCCGGTGAATTGAACCCTGTGCCATCAGCTCTCAGGATTGAGGAAACGTCCTCACAGTCTCAAGCGGCGCGGCTGCAACGTGTTTCGTAACAACGCGCTTGGGGTTCAGTGGTCAGGGTTCAGGGTTCAGTATTTCGCTTCGCACCGTTGTTCAAAGATCCTGAACCCTGAACCCCGACCCCTGAACCCTGTTGGTTGCTGCTCCGCGACGATATGTTTCAGTGTACCCCCCGCGAAAGTGATGGGCCAGCCGCTGCCGTGGCAAACGCCATCCATCTGCTACAATATACTGCCGGATAAGCCCACCCGATTTGACGATCTCCGGGAGAAGGCGTGATGTCTTCGGTGAAGTATGGCGACGTCTCCTGGGAAAGGATGATACGAGCCGTGGAGAAGGTGCGCCAACGGGTATTGCGGGCGGCTTCGGCCCTGGAAAAAGCGGGAATCCCCTACGCCGTGGCGGGGGGGAACGCGGTCGCCGCCTGGGTCTCCCGCGTCGACGAGGCGGCCGTCCGAAACACCCAAGACGTCGACGTCCTGCTCCGCCGCAGCGATCTGGACGCCGCCAAGACGGCCATGGCCGAGGCGGGATTCGTGTATCGGCGCGCCGCCGGCGTGGAGATGTTTCTCGACGGACCGGGCGCAAAGGCCCGGGACGCCGTCCACGTGGTTTTCGCCGGCGAGAAGGTCCGTCCCGAATACCCTGCCCCGGCCCCCGACGTTTCCGAGAGCGAGCCCACCACATCTTTTCGGGTTGTTGGGCTGGAAGCTCTCGTGCGAATGAAGCTTACGTCGTTCCGGCGCAAGGATCAAGTGCACCTGCTCGACTTCCTGGCAGTCGGCCTGATCGACGCCGGTTGGGTCGAGCGACTTCCGCCGGAGCTCGGCGCCCGCTTGCAGACGCTTGTGGATACCCCCGACGGCTGAGTACGCCGAGGGTGCTCGCACGCGCGCGACGGGGACTTCGCCCCGAAGCCGCGGCCGCCTTCGGCTTGCGGTTAAACGACAATCACCGCGCTCTTGGCAACATTCTCCTGGTTCCCAAGCTGGCTTGGGAACGAGGGGAAGATAGCATAGGTCAGGATGCACGCCCGTGGCCCCCGCTACTCCTCCTCGGCGAGGGCCAATCGCTGGACGATCGGCGGGTGGCCGTGGAACAGGAGCACGTCGAGCCAGTGCGGGTCGGGGTCGGCCTTGTTCACTCGGGCGAGCTTGCGGAAGGCGGAGCGGTACGCGGCCTTCGCGCCGGTGCGATCCAGGGCGTAGCGGTCGCTCTGGCGCTCGTAGCGGCGGCTGATCGCGTTCTGAACCGGCTCCAGCACCAAGACGAACACGGTCAGAAGGAACATCAACAGCGGCGCGGCGGCAACCGGCGTCTGCGAGTAGTCGAAGGCACCGCCCGCTCCGGCGACCCACGCGCCCAACAGCCGGTCGCAGATCCAAAACCCGGCCGCGCTATAGAGGATGCCGGAAAAAAGGATCTTGCGAACGTGGCGGAACACGTGGTGCCCGATCTCGTGGGCGAAGATCACCTCGATCTCCTCGGGCGTGAAGCGGTCCAGGAGCGTGTCGGCCAACAGGACGCGCCGGGTGCGGCCCAGTCCGGAGAGCATCGCGTTGGCCTTGGCCGTCTCCTCGCTCAGCCCCATGCGATAGACGCCCTCGATCGAAAGGCCCGTCCCTTCGGCGAGCCGCGCGAGCCGGTCGTCGAGCTCCGGCCGGTCGAGCCGCTCGATCTTGTAGAACAGGGGCAGGATCAGGACCGGCAGCAGTTGCCCCAGCACCACGCTGACCACAAAAAACGCCCCGGCGCCCGCAATCCACCAGTAGGGGCCCGTGATCCATATCAGCCAGAACAGCCCCCAGAACATGGCGATCGAAAAACCGCCCGCCAACATCACGCGCTTCGCATATCGCCATAGCCAGGCCCGAAACGTCTGGTTGCTCAGGCCGAACTGGTGCTCCAGCACGTGGCCCGAGTAGCACGAAAGCGGGAAGGAGACCAGGACGTGGAAGCCGAACACGATCCCCAGCATGGCCAGCAGCCGCAGCGACCGGCTGGCTTCGAGCAGGGGGAAGCCGCTCAGCCAGGCGTCGATCGGCCGGGCGACCACCAGGGCCATCACCCCCAGGTAGGCCACGTCGACGACCTTGTCGGCGAGCATGCACGCCAGGTCGCACCGCCCGTAACGCTTGGCCTCGGCCAGCTCCTCGGGGGTCATGGCCTCGGCGGGGTGAGCCGAATCTCGCTCGGTTGTCTCCGCGGCTCGATCTTGCGCGTGCGGGCAATCGTCCGACATGGTGATATCGCCGTGGTCTATTGCGAGAACATTTCCTTCCGCACCGTCTCCAAGTCCACGCCCAAAACCTCCCGAGCCAGCTTGGCCAGCGTCGCCAAATCCGCGCGGACGTGAACGGTCCGATGATGGTGCGCAAGCGACTCGCCGGTCGCCAGGGCCACCGCCGGCGAGAGCGACTCGATCTCGTAGAACGCCCCCAGGCCCTCTTTGCCGGGCTCGGGCGGGCCGTCGTTGTAGCTGTTGGCCACGTCGCCCGCGTAAGGCTCCGCCTGAGGCAGCTCCCACATGTTGTTCAGGTACGCGTGCTCCGCGGGGTCGTCCGGCATGGTGAACTGGACGAGGGTCAGCACACCGCCTTGGAAGTCGATCGAGCCGAGCACGTTTCGGGCGCGCGTCTGCGAGGTGCCGATCTTGGCCCGAAACTTGCCGTCGGCCGCAAGCAGGATCGCCTCGGGGAGGATCTTCAGCCGCTCCGGCGGGACCTGGCCGAAATAGTCCGACTTGACGGGCGGTCCCAGCTCGGCCTCGTCGCCCGGCTTGTAGGGGACGATGACCACCGTCTGCGGCGAGGCGTTGAGCATGCCGAGCATCCAGATCGACACGAGCCCCTTCTCGCGCGTCATCGGGGCCCCGCGGTTGGCGATCGTGTTGATCGTCTCGTAGCCGACCCGCTTCACGCCGGGGGCGGTCATCGCCTCGGCGGCCGCCCGGCCGAACAGCTCGGCCAGGTCCCGCTCGTTGAGGAGGCGGACGTCGCGGGTGACGTCCACGTCGAACGGAGTCGCCGAGGCATTCTGAAACCGCATCCGCTTGACGAGCCGATAGTACGGATCGTTCCGCCCCGACGTTATCCGGAAATCGCCCTCGTTCAGGGCCGGCGGCGTGTACCAGTTTTCCAGCGTCTGCTCGGCGCCTGGTCTGAACCAGAGGCTGAACTGCCCGCCCTCGGGCGAGAGCCACATGCGGTCTTCGCCCCCGTAGTTGTTCAGCCGCGGGTCGAGCCGGCCCGCCTCGACGAACGCGCGGTTGACGAACCCGAAGCCGGGCCCGTCCTCGCCGTCGCAGGTCGACGTCATCACCCGCCCCTGCCACTCCGGGCAGATCGCCACCAAGGCCCCTTGGCCGTCGCCCAACTCCACCACCGGGGTGTGCCGGACCAGCAAATCCCTGACTTCACGATACGACATCGGATCGCCTTTCCGTTTCGCCCCGTCGGCCATGCCCGCCGCCGTCACGACGACGACCGCGGCAACCGGCAGCGCCCACCATTCTCTGGACATCATGACCCGGGGACCAAATGCTCCCGCCCTTGTTGAATTTCAGTTGTTGGAAACGCCGAGCGAACCGCGGAACGCTTGTGTGCCACTGCTTCGCAGAAGCAGTGCTCTTGCCCGAGTATCCCAGGACACACTGCTTCTGCGAAGCAGTGGCACACGGCTCGAAATCCTCGGAATCGCCCAAGTCCATCTATCCAGCTCGACGCTACAGGATACCACTCCCCCCGGTCTCCGTGCCAGCCCCTCGGGCCAAGCGCATCTGCCGGCGTGCGACGGCCAGAAGCCGCCGCCGGTTCGCGTCGACGACCTGCGGCGGACCGCCGATCCGCTCGGCCGCCTCCGCGAGCTTCGCCACGGGGACCATCTCGATCGCCTCCCATGGACAGACCGCCAAGCGATACGGATCGGACCGCTTCCCGGGCACCCGAATGCAAAGCCCACACCCGATGCAGCGATCCCAGTCGACCTCGCTCCACGACTGCATCCCCGGCGCGTCCGGATACTGCTCGATTCTCGCGATGCAGCCGACCGGACACACCTCCGCGCAGGCCCCGCAGCCCGTACAACGGTCCGGGTCGATCACCGCCAGCCGCTTGGGCAGCTTCTTGCGAGGGCGCTTCTCTAGATCGGGCATCGGCAACAGACCGGTAGGCAAAATGTCTCGACAATGCAGAATCCACGGGCCGCTCGGTTCGACTCTTGTTCTACAAGATCCGCGCGTCCGATGCTAGTTGCCCGCGATCCGCCCGTCCGCTTGCAGCGAGCTGGATTCCCGCCCGCGCTTGTTCCTGCCGGCGTGCCTCGCGACTATAATCAAAGCACCCATCGGGAGACGCCGGGCATGGCAGTGTCGCTGGAGCAATTCGTCGAGAACCTCGTCCGAAGCGGGCTCTTCACGGCCGCCGAGCTGGCGGCGTTCCAGGAGGGCCTTGCGCCGGAGCGACGCGCCAAGGACGTGCAGGGCTTTGCCCGGGAGCTGGTTCAGGCCGGGAGGCTGACCAAGTATCAGGCCGCCGAGATCTACCAGGGCAGGACCAAGGGGCTCGTGCTGGGCGATTACGTCGTCCTGGACGAGATCGGGGCCGGCGGCATGGGACAGGTCTTCAAGGCGTGGCACCGGACCATGGAACGGACCGTCGCCCTGAAGAAGCTCCCGCAGAAGACAATGCGTTCGCCCCAGGCGGTCGAGCGGTTCCATCGCGAGGTGAAGGCCGCGGCCAGGCTGGAGCACCCGAACATCGTCACGGCGTACGACGCCGGCGAAGCCGAGGGGATTCACTTCCTCGTGATGCAGTACGTCGACGGCCGGGACCTGGCCGACGTGCTCGCCGAGCGAGGGCCGCTGCCGGTCGCCAACGCGGTCGACTACATGATCCAGGCCGCGCGGGGGCTTGAATACGCCCATCGGCAAGGGATCGTGCACCGCGACATCAAGCCGGCCAACTTGCTCTTGGACCGCGAAGGGACGGTCAAGATCCTCGACATGGGGCTGGCCCGGATGCACCAGACGGATCGGCCGGTCGAGACGGCCCGGTCGGAGCGGCTCACCGAGAGCGGCCAGGTGATGGGCACGTTCGACTACATGGCCCCGGAGCAGGCTCAGGATACACACCACGCGGATCACCGCGCCGACGTCTACTCCCTGGGCTGCACGCTTTACCGATTGCTGACCGGCGATCCGCCCTACCAGGGCCACACGCCCGTGCAGATCCTGTTTGCCCATAGCCAAGCCGCGATCCCCTCGCTCTGCGAAGCGAGGCCCGACGTGCCCGCGCGCCTGGACGCGGTCTGTCAGCGGATGATGGCCAAGCGCCCGGAGGATCGTCAGCCGTCGATGGCGGCCGTTGTCGCCGATCTGGAGACGTGCGTCGCGCCCCAAGCCCCGCCGGTGCAAGGCCCGGTTCCGCCGCCGGCACCGCCCGAGCCTCCGCCGGTTGCTGCGAAGAAGTCGTCCTCCACGGACAGCAAACTTCGGGCGTTCCTGCGCAACCTGGCCCCGGCGAGCGTGGCCACGCGACGCAAGGCCGCCCGGGCGACGGACGAGACGGTCGGTCCGCAAACCGAGCACGAGACCCGCATGCTCGACCGCCGGGAGTTGACCGCGGCTCAACGAAGTCGCAAGAAGCTCGTGCTGGTGAGCATCGCCGGCGCCGCGGCGGCCGTGGTCGTGATCCTGGGACTGCTCCTGGCGTTTGGCCCCCGCGGCCACAAGGCAAAGGAGGCAACGAGAACCGGACACGTACCTTCTTCCTCTCCGACGGACGTGGCACAATCTCCCGAGCAAGCGGCGAAAAAGAGCCCCGTCCCCTTTTCCGAGCCCGAATGGCAACCGGCCTGGGCCGAGACGGACGCGAAAGCAAAGGCACTCCTCGTCGAGCAGCGCTTCGGCGAGGCCGAGGCGCTCTACGGGGCGCTAAACGACCGTTTCGAGCACGTCGAGCTCAACCGCAAGGTGGCCGACGCGATCGCGTCGATCCGGGAACAATCGACAGCGGTCTTCCGGCAAATCGAAGCCCAGACGCGGCAGCTTTTGGGCGAGCAGAACTTCGCCGACGCCCGGGCGGTGCTGCGCCCGGCCATCGAGAAGCACGCGATCCCCGCCAGCGCGGAAGCCGCCCGGAAGCTCTTGGCCGAGATCGACGTCGCCGAAACGGAGGCCAAGGTCGAGACGGCCAGACGCCAGGCGATCGAGAGGCAACAGGAGATCGAACGGCGTTACGCCGAC
>Ga0307379_10003328_pt1 | contig 23405 bp, 17 predicted proteins | sample UN2MG_FD_202237 | JGI IMG/M metagenome (GOLD analysis project Ga0307379, IMG submission 202237) | Soil microbial communities from Risofladan, Vaasa, Finland - UN-2 | ecosystem: Environmental > Terrestrial > Soil > Coastal area > Acid sulfate soil | place: Finland: Risofladan, Vaasa | collected... | reverse complement strand
ACTACCCCTGGACTATACTTCCCTCGAAACAATGGCCTCTCGACCCACCATTCCCACGAGCGTTCTGGTTGTAGATGACGAAGAGACCGCGCGCCATTTCTGCGCCGACGTCCTGCACGACATGGGGCTGGAAGTGCAGTCCGCCAGCACGGGGCGCGAGGCGCTCGCCATCCTGGAAGGCGGCCGGACGGATATCGTTCTGGCTGACCTCGTCATGCCCGGCATGAGCGGCCTGGAGCTCCTGAAAATCGTCACCCACGAATACCCGGATGTGGACGTGGTGATGATGACCGGGTATGGCTCCATTCCCTCCGCCGTCGAAGCCACCAAGCTGGGCGCCTACGACTACATCACCAAACCCTTTAAGGCCGACGGGCTTCAAAACCTCTTCCGGCGTCTGGTGGAAAAGCAATCGCTGGCGGCGGAGATTAATCTCCTGCGCGAACAGGTGAAGGTCCACGAAGGCTTCGGCAATCTGATCGGCACCTCGGCGAAGATGCAGAAGATTTATCGCCTGATCCTCAAGGTCGCGCCCAAGCGGCATCCCGTGCTGGTGCTGGGAGAGAGCGGTACGGGAAAAGAGCTCGTCGCCCGCGCCGTTCACAACTACAGTCCCTGGCGCGACAAGCCCTTTGTCCCCGTCGACTGCGGCGGGTTGACGCCGACGCTGATCGAAAGCGAACTGTTTGGGCACGTCCGCGGCGCCTTCACCGGCGCCACCCAGACCCGCCCCGGCCTATTGGCCACGGCCCGGGGGGGGACCGTCTTTCTGGATGAAATCGCGGAATTGCCCGTCGAGCTGCAGGTCAAACTGCTGCGCGCGCTTCAGGAGCGCGAGATCAAGCCGCTGGGCACCAATCAACGCACCCGCCTGGACGCGCGAATCATCGTCGCCACCAATCAGGACCTGGAAGCCGCCATCAAGCGCGGCACGTTCCGCAAAGACCTCTACTTCCGCCTGCACGTCGTCTCGATCAGGATCCCGCCGCTGCGCGAGCGTAAAAGCGATATTCCCGCCCTGGCGCATTACTTCATGGACCGGTACGGCGCCGGCGAGAGCGCGACAACGGGAATTTCCTACGAGGCCATGTCGCGGCTCATGAGCTATGACTGGCCGGGGAACGTCCGCGAGCTCGAGAACTGCATCCAGCGCGCCTTGGCGCTGGGCTCGGGCCCGCTGGTCCAAGTTCGCGACCTGCCTTCCAATCTGCTCTACCGCGTGGGGCGCGAGGCCACAGGCGGTGATGTTCTTTCCCTCAAGGAGCTCGAGCGCAAGGCCATCCTCCAGGCGCTGGAGGCGGCGCGAGGCGACCGCGTCCGAGCCGCCAAGCTCCTCGGTATCGGCAAAACCACCATCTATCGGAAGTTGAAGGAATATGGAATCGAGGAAGAATCCAAGGGGACGCCGGCCCAGGCATGACCAAGTTGGGAGTTGAGGGTTAAGAGTTGAGAGTTGAAAGTTGAGAGTTGAAAGTTGAGAGCCAATAGCTGTAGCGCCGGTCTACCTGTCCCGATGCTTGTTGCCGGGATGACCGGCGGATTTTCCGGCGCTCCCCGGCGTGCCAGGGCAGGCGCCGAGTGCCGCTACAGCTAGGCAGCGGGTAGCCAAGGACGGTTTATATCCGGTGGCTTCCTAAATTGGCAAAAGATAAGAGCCCGCGGCAGGAGAGCGGTGCCGTGGCTACCATCTCGCCGCTTTCTCACGGGCAAAATGGTATGATTCCTGGTCGTGAGTCCAACGATCTTCCGGCACGGTGGCTTTCGCTTCTATTTCTTTTCGCGCGAGGAGCCGCGAATACACGTCCACGTCTACCGGTCGGGCGGGGAAGCCAAGTTCTGGATAGAACCGAAGATCGAGTTGGCTCAAAACTACGGTTTGACGGCGCGGCAGCTGAACACCGCACGCCGCCTGATCGAGGAGCACGAAGATGAAATCCGCGCAGCCTGGAAAGGACATTTCAGAAGTTGAAGTCACCAACATCTCGAAGCATGGATTCTGGCTGCTCCTCGAGGGGCGCGAACTTTTCCTGCCTTTTGAGGAGTTCCCCTGGTTCCGGGATGTTCCCGTCGGAAAACTGCTGAATGTGGAGCTTCCGCATCCGCGTCATTTGTACTGGCCCGAACTTGATGTGGACCTCGCCGTGGAATCGATCGAGCATCCGGAGCGTTTCCCCCTTGTCAGCAAGATGGGGCCTAAATGAATCAAGCAGCGCAACGTTGATTTGTAATCCGTCAGCCCGTCGGCTGACGGGCTCGAAATCATGGGGAACAAGCCGCAGTCCCGCTCTGCGGGACTGCGCTACCCGGCCACCCTCAACTCTGAACTCTCGACTTTCCTCCAATGCCCGCCATCGCCATCGACGCCACGTACGCGCTTGATCCCAATCCTTCCGGCATTGCAGTCTATTCCCGCAAGTTGATTGAATCCCTCGCCGGGCTGGAGACGCCGCACCGCTTCCTGCTCTGCTACCGCCTTTCGCGATTCGGCCGGCGGCGCGAGTTTCTGCGGCCGCAGACGCATCCGGGGTCGCGCGGCCCGACGTTTTCCGTCCGCCTTTTTCAGGAGCCCTTCACTTTCTGGCTTCCCTGGCAGGCGGAGGTGTTTCACAGCCTGGCGCAGCGCCCGCCGGCATTTCACTTCCGCAAGGAAATCGTCACCATTCACGATATCTTTCCGCTTACCGGTCGGGACTACTCGACCCCGGAATTTCAGCGCAAGTTCGGAGCGCTTCTGCTGGAGGTGGCGGAGCGCGCGGAACGCATCATCACTCCTTCTCAGTACACGGCGGAGCAACTGGTAAAGCACGCCGGGACGCCCCGAGAGAAGATTCGCGTCATCCCCGAGGGCGTGGATTTGCCCGCCGGCTCGATGACCCCCGAAGAGCGTCTGGCGGAGCGGGAGCGATGGGTGGGAAAAGGTAACGAGATGGTCTTGAGTGTCGGCGTGTTGCAGACGCGCAAGAACACCATCAATGCTCTGCGCGCCCTGGCGAACCTTCCAGCGCATTACCGGCTGGTTCTTGCCGGCGGCGACGGCCACGGCAGCGAAGCGATCCACGATTCCATCCGCAAGGAAGGTTTGGAATCGCGCGTTGTGGCTCTGGGTCATGTCGCCGCTCAGCGAATTCCGGTTCTCTATCAGGCCGCGAATGTCCTCCTGTTTCCTTCCTTTGAAGAGGGATTCGGACTGCCGGTGCTCGAAGCGATGGCCTACGGGCTGCCGGTGGTCGCCTCGCGGGCATCGTCCCTGCCGGAGGTGGGCGGCGACGCAGTCCTCTACGTCGACCCGCACGACCCCACGGACATTGCCGAAAAAGTTTTGAGCGCCGTCGAAGATGATTCGCTCCGGGGAGGCCTGATCGAGCTCGGACGCAAGCGGGCAGGGGAGTTTCCCTGGCGGCGCACGGCGGAGCTCACCTGCGGGGTTTACGACGAAGTCTTGGCGATGTGATCGGCCGGAGGGAGACCTCCCGGGAGAATTGCGGCCGGCGTCCGATGGGTTTGAGGCGGGCGCTTCATCCTGATACACTGGGGGAAGAGAAAGCCGGGCTCTCGCTGCCTAGGTCCCAACCATGCGGAATCGGCTCTTGATACTCCTGGCATTCGTCGCCCTTCCGAGCCTGGCGAGGGCTACGGAGGTCTGGCAGGGCAAGCCCGTCGAGGAATGGACGCGCGAAGAAACACAGGAATTCTTCCGCGATTCTCCCTGGGTACACCAGGTCATCGTGACCGGGGGGCCCTTACCGACGCAGCCGGCGAGCTTTCCCGCCCCAGCGCGCGAAACTCAGCGCAAGCCTTCCAGCGCCGAAGGAATCAAGGTTGAGCCGCGGTTCGGCAGCAACGGTGTTCCGGCGGAGACGGCGTACTACATCGAGTGGTCGTCCTCGAAAATCGTCCGCCGGGCGGGCGCCCACTACCGCGGCTTGCAGGGGCAGGGCGGGGAAGATCGGGAGCCTCCGGCGCTCGACAGATATTTCCTCACGGTCAGCGGCTACGACTTGACGGCGTTTGACGCTTACAGCGAGAGGGAATTGCAGGAGGCGGCTTACCTGCGCTTGCGGGAGTCGAAGGAGAACGTTCAGCCCGTCAAGGTCGAGAAATTGTGGAATTCGGAGGGCAAGATCATCGCCGTGCGCTACAGTTTTCCCCTCGAAATGAATGGCGAAACGCTCATTTCCGACCGCGACCTATCCGTTAACTTCGTCTGTAAAGCCGGCGACCTGAAACTCAAGACGAGATTCGAGCTATCGGAGATGGTCATCGACAAGGGCCGCGATCTTTAGCCGCTCACGCCTCGCGGTTCACTCCTACGATCCCGTGCTGCTGTAATTCCGGACTCCTTTTTTCCAAATAAACAGCGCGAGCAGGAAGAATCCCGCACCCACCAGCGGGACGAGCCGGAAGTACGGTTCGAAGGTTCCCCGCCCGAGAAAATGGGTGGTCGGATAGAACGAAGCAAAGCCGAAAGGAATGATCCAACTCAGCAGGAATTGAATGAAGACGTTGTAGATGGTCAGCGGGTAGCGGCCGAAGGTGAGCATGTTGAAAACCGGCGGGACAATGCCCACGCGGTCCTCAAACCAGAAGGCTACGGAAGTGAGAATGAGAAATACGGAAAGATAGATGAGCGCGCCGCAGGCCACCATCAGAAGAAAGGTGAAATAGTCCACCGATTGCCAGGGCAAACCCAGGCGCCGGACGCAAATCGAAACCACCAGGACGCCGGTGACAACTTCCTGCAAAGACTCCAGGCGGAATTTTTCGAATAGAACTTGAAAGAGCGAATCCACGGGCCGGAGCAGGATGCGGTCGAAGCGGCCTTGAATGATGTAAATGTCGCCGAATTCGTAGAGGTTCCAACTGATGACGTTGAAAAAGCCCAGCGGGATGAGCGAGAAGCCGTAAAGGAAGAGGATTTCGTAGAATGACCAGTCCTGAAGCTTGGGAATCTTGGAGAAAAGTACGAGGACAAACCCAAAACCGAAAACCGTGGCGGCCATCGAGGAGAAGAAAGCGATGATGAAATCCGCCTTGTACGCCATGCGCACCTTGGCGTATTGGGCGAAATAGAGCAGGAAAAGTCTGAGGTGTCTTTTCACGTTGCGTCGAGGTCCTCCGCGCCCACTACTTCGTCTGCCAAAGCGCCTGGTGACCGATGTAGTCGTCATCCGGGAGGTTGGCGATGATCATTCGCCGCAATTCCAGCGGATCGATCTCCCCCTGGTGTTTGTACGCGATCTCACCGTTGGGGAGGATGAGCATGGTATACGGCACGGCGGCGTTCCAATCCGCGTCAAACGCCGCCATCAGATTGTAGATATCCATCGAGCCGAAGAGCAGATTCCTGCTGGAAGCGTGCTGCTCCTTGAGCGCACGCAAAACGGCCGCCTGCGCGTCGGGGTAATTGGCGCTCACCGTGACCAGGTCGAAGGGCCGATGTCGATACATGCGATACATGGCCTGAAACTCCGGGAACTCTTTGACGCAAGGCCCGCACCACGTCGCCCAAAAATTCACCAGGAGGAGTTTGCCCGTGGAATTCTTGCGCAACGCCCGGAGGTCGTCGGCGCCGGCGAGCTGCACGGTGACGGGCTCGCGCTCGATATCAGCCAATTCCTCTTTGCGGCCTTCCCCTTTGTACGCCCATTTGATGGAGCAACCGAACGAAGGCGTTTTCGTGACCGCAACCGGCTGGCCGGCCAGGACGGCCTCGATGGCATCGCGAGCGTCGTGCCGGTTCGCATACTGTTCGCGAGGATTGTTGTCCAAGCGTCCTTCGTAGCGCAGGCGGCGTTCGGAATCGAAAACGAAGACGTGGGGTGTGGCGGTCGGCCCATAGGCATGCGCGACCTTCTGTGTTTCGCCGTCGTCGAGATAGGGAAAATTGAATTGACGATGCCCCGCTCGAATCTTCATCTCGGCAAATGAATCGCCGACGTCGGTATAGCCCATCTCGTCCAGACGCACGGCATGGGGGTCATTGGGCTCGATGGCGACCAGTTCCACGCCGCGGTCGCGGTAATCAGAGGCGAGCTTCTTGATCCGGCTCTCATAGAGCTGCGCCGTCGGGCAGTGGTTGCAGGTGAAAACGATCACCAAGACCTTGCTCGCAGCGTAATCCTTCAGGCAGTGAGTCTGGTCGTCGATGCCCGGGAGGCAAAAATCCGGGGCCTTCGCGCCAATCGCCAGGGTCGGCGGAGCTTCCTCGGCGGCAAGAACGGGCATCGCTACGAGGGTCAACAGCAGCAAGTAGAGCATGCGTATTTTCATTTGTGTGATCTCCCGTAGGTAGTAGCTTCTGTTTGATTCTGGAATTGGATGACTCGAAACGATATCACGTTTTGCTCCGCTTGCTGCCTACTGCTCTTTACCCTCCTTGGATGGTGATCTTGCGGCTCGACCACCTCCACAGCGCGTCGCCGAGGGCGAACAGCGCGAAGACCCAGAAGACTTGAATTCCCAGGGCGCGAAGAATTTCCAGCCCGTTGAGTTTGCCCAGATAAATCAGCACGGGGATGTAGCTGATGTACTGGAAGGGAAGATAATTCAGGATCTTCTGGAGAATCTCGGGGAAAAACGAAATCGGGAGCAGGAGGCCGGAAAAAAGCTCCAGCAGGAAGTATTTGGCGCGCAGCAATCCCAGGATGGATTTCAGCCGGATGGCAAACGTGCCGATGGCGAAGTTGATTCCCGCGACAATGAAAAAACTCAGGACGACGCTGGCGGAGAATCCCACGAAGTGCAGTCCGCTCGAAGGCCGGCGAATCGGATAGACCAGAAGCAGAATCAGCGCCGTGGGAACGGTGAGAAGTCCGAGGCGGAACAGGGATTCTCCTAACGCCTGCGCCACGTACATCAATTGAGTGTTTACGGGCTTGATGAGGTCCATGGCCAGGCGGCCCTCGGTCACCTGGTAAGCCAATTCCTGGTCGATGTTGTTGAAGTAGAACGAGCGGATGATCCAGCCCACGGCGATGTAAGTGAGAATCTGGCTAAAGTCGAAACCCTCGATTTCCGCCGAGTGCTCGTAGATAGCCTTCCAGATGAAGTAGTAGACCGAGACGTAGATGAAGTAGGTGACGATCCCTGTGTAATAGCGCAGGCGATAGGCGAGGGTGTTCACAAAGCCCACGCGCACGAATTCGGCGTAAACGCGCGCCGCGCGCAGGAGTGAGCCTGGGTTGGAGGGCGGCGGATTGACGGTTAACGTCCCTGCTCCCACTAGCCCACCTCGCCGCTCAAATAGATTCGCTTGACGACGTCCTCGATGGGCTCCTCTTCAACCAGAATGTCGCGCACCTCGAGGGTGTTCACGAGATTGCGGATGACGTCGGCGCTTGAGTGCTTGTCGCGCTCGAAGCGCATCAGGTAGGTGAGCTCGTCGACGGGCTCGCAGGAGATGCCGTCCCTCGCCACCAGCGGCAGGCGGTCCAGCTGCGCGCGGTCCTTGAGGAAGAACTTTATCTGGTTGTATTTTGTGAGCCGCGCCTTCATTTCCGCCAGAGGCCCGTCAAAGAGAATCGCGCCCTTGTCGATGATGATGAGGCGCCGGCACAGCTCCTCGATATCGGAGAGGTCGTGCGTGGTGAGGAGCACCGTGGTGCGCTCCACGCGGTTGACCTCCTTGAGGAATTCGCGGATGCGGTCCTTGGCCACCACGTCCAGGCCGATGGTAGGCTCGTCGAGAAAGAGCAGCGGCGGATTGTGCAGCAGCGACGCTGCCAGGTCGCAGCGCATGCGCTCGCCAAGACTCAGCTTGCGCACGGGCGTGTGGAGGTATTCCTTCAGGTTAAGAATTTCGAGAAACAAATCCAGCCGCCGGCGGTAGTCGGACGCGGGAATCTCGTAAATCTCTTTGAGAAGTTTGAACGATTCGATGACGGCGATGTCCCACCAGAGCTGCGTCCGCTGGCCGAAGACCACGCCGATGCGTTTGGTATAGACGCGGCGGTCGCGGTAGGGAACGTAGCCGTTCGAAACCACGTGGCCGCTTGTGGGCACCAGGATTCCGGTGAGCATCTTGATGGTGGTGGATTTCCCGGCGCCGTTCGCGCCGATGTAGCCGACCATCTCGCCCGGCTCGATCGAAAAGCTGACGTGGTCCACGGCGCGAACGGTCTCGTATTCCCGCACGAAGAGGTTCTGCAAAGCGCCGAGCACGCCTTCGCGGCGGCGGAAGGTCCGGAAGTTCTTGCAGAGATCCCTAACCTCGACAATAGGCGGCATGAAAGAGACAACCCTTCGGCCCGGTCCTCGGAATGCGGCCCGTCCAAGCATTCTAACCTATTCACAGGGATTCTTGGCGGGCCGCTCCGCGTGGCGGAGAAGGGGAACGCAAGCGCAGCAGGGAACTTTTTGGCTTGAGTTTGCGTCTAAGTTGTTTCAGGCTGGATGGCTTTCGCTATCAACGATACCTGCCTTGGGGGAGCGGTCTGCAATGACGAAGCATCGATTGAACTGCCTGCTGGCGGTTGTGTTTGTGGCGGTTTTCGCCACACTGGCGAGCGCGCAGGACCTGGCCTCGTTCGAGAAGCGCGTCACGGTCAAGGTACTCGACAACGGTCTGACGGTCCTCATCTGCGAGCGGCCGGAAGCCCCGGTGTTCTCGTTCTTCACTCACGTGGACGTGGGGGCGGACCGCGAGGTTCCGGGGATTACCGGCCTGGCCCACATGTTCGAGCACATGGCCTTCAAGGGGACGGACAAGATCGGAAGCACCGACTACGCCGCCGAAAAAGTGGCGCTCGAGAAAGTGGAGGAGGCCTACGCCGCTTATGACCGGGAGCGGCGCAGAGAGACCGGGCGCGACGAGACGAAAGTGGCGGAGCTCGAAAAAGCCTGGAAAGACGCCATGGCGGAAGCCGACAAGTATGTCGTCAAGAACGAATTCGACGAAATTGTCGAGCGGGAGGGCGGTGTGGGCCTCAACGCCTTCACTTCCTGGGACGAGACCGGTTACCACTATTCTTTCCCCGTGAACCGCCTGGAGCTCTGGGCTTACCTCGAATCCGAGCGCTTCCTTCATCCGGTGATGCGGGAGTTTTACAGGGAACGCGACGTGGTGTTTGAAGAGCGCCGCATGCGGACGGATAGCTCGCCGACGGGCCGCCTGATCGAGCAGTTCTTGGGATCGGCATTTATCGCTCACGCCTACGGCCGTCCGGTGGTGGGCTGGCCTTCTGACTTGCAGGCATTTTCGGCAACCGACGCGATGAACTTCTATCACCGCTACTACGTTCCGGCGGACATGGTGATTACCGTGGTCGGTGACGTCAAGGCGAGTGAAGTTCTGCCGATCGTGGAGAAGTACCTCGGCCGGCTGCCCGCCGGTCAGAAGCCAGAACCCATCCGCACGATCGAGCCGCCCCAGGTCGCGGAGCGGGAGGTCATCCTGAGGGAGACGACGCAGCCCTGGTATATCGAGGGCTACCACAAGCCGAGCGCCAAGGGGAAAGACGAGGCCGTCTACGACGCGCTTCAGGACTTGCTTTCCAACGGCCGCACCTCGCGGCTCTACCGGGCGCTGGTTCGGGACAAGAAAATTGCGGCGGATGCCGGCGGTTTCAACGATTTCCCGGGGCCGAAGTATCCCAACCTTTTCGTCTTTTACGCCCTTTCGACTCCCGGCCACACTCCGGAGGAGGTCCGAGACGGAATTCACGCGGAGATCGAAAGGCTCAAGACGCAAGATGTCACGGACGAAGAGCTCAAGATGGTCAAGACCCGGACCAAGGCGGACCTCATACGGCGCCTGGGAAGCAATGCGGGGCTGGCCCAGCAACTGGGAACCATGCAGGCGCTCTTCGGTGACTGGCGGGAGCTTTTCTACCAGGTCGACCGCATTGACGGGGTCACCAAGGAGGATATCCGCCGCGTCGCCAACCAGACTTTCTCGGCGTCGAACAGGACGATTGGGATGATTGAATCGACGCAGATGGCGGGTGGCGTCCAACAGGAGGCCGAGCAATGAAGACGCGCAGGAATCTCTTTTTTCTATTGGCGATCATTCTGGGCCTTCTCGCTCCGGCACCCGGGGCCCGTGCTCAGGTCGACAACTGGAAGCAGATCCCCATTCCTGCTTTGCCGGAGTTTCATCCCCAGCAGCCGAGGCGCGTGGCGCTTCCCAACGGCATGGTGATTTTTCTTCAGGAGGACCACGAGCTGCCTCTGATCAACGGGACGGCGCTGATTCGCGGCGGGTCCAAGGAAGTGCCCGCCGATAAGGTGGGAATGATCGATATCTACGGGGACGTCTGGCGCACGGGCGGCACGAAGAGCAAGACCGGAGACGAGCTCGACGACTATCTGGAAGCCCGCGCCGCCCGGGTTGAGACCGGCGGGGATATCGATTCCACAAGCATCTCCTGGTCGTGCATGAAGGGCGATTTTGACGACGTGTTCAAGGTGTTCGTTGAGGTCTTGCGGGAGCCCGCATTCCGCGAAGACAAAATCGATCTGGCGAAGCGGCAGCTCAATACCGAAATCTCGCGCCGCAATGACGATCCGGGGGCCATCGCTCAGCGCGAGGCGAGGAAATTAGCGTACGGGGCGGATTCGCCTTATGCGCGCGTCGCCGAATACGCCACGGTCGCGGCCGTCACTCGCGACGACCTGCTCAACTGGCATCGATCTCACCTTGCGCCCAACAACATCATCCTTGGTGTGGTGGGCGATTTCGATGCAAGCGCCATGGAAACCAAGCTCCAGGAGGCTTTCGCCTCCTGGCCGAAGGGCCCGGCGGCGCAGAAGACCCGGGAGGCTTTCCAGCCGCCGAAGCCGGGAATGTATTTCGTCGAGAAAGAAGACGTGAATCAAAGCACCATCCGCATGGTGGACCTGGGAACCACCAAGGACAATCCTGATTATTACGCCATCGAAGTCCTGAACGAGTTCTTCGGTGGCAGCTTCGCCTCGCGCCTGATTTCGAATATCCGTACGAAGAAAGGCCTGGCCTATTACGTCTTCGGGACCATCGGGACGGGCTATGACCATCCGGGCGTGCTGCAACTGGGGATGGGCACCAAGAGCGGCACGACGGCCGCCGCTATCGACGCGCTCTACGAGGAGCTCGACAACCTGGAGAAGAATCCCGCCACGCCGGATGAACTGAAAAAGGCGAAGGACTCCATCCTCAACTCCTTCATCTTCCGTTTCGACTCGAAAGGAAAAGTCCTGCGCGAGCGCCTGGCGTACGAATTCTTCGGCTATCCGGCGGACTTCCTGGAGCGTTACCGCGCGGGAATCGAAAAGGTGACGCAAGCGGACGTGACGCGGGTGGCGCGCCACTACTACCACAAGGACCGCCTGGCGGTGCTGGTGGTCGGCAAGGCGGCGGATTTCGACCGGCCGCTTTCCTCATTCGGCCCCGTCACCGCGCTCGACATCTCGATTCCGCCCCCGCCGGGAAGCACGAAGGAAGCGCCCGTCGCTTCGAACGCCGAGGGGAAGGCCCTGCTTGCCAAGGTGATCGAGGGCCTGGGGGGTGCGGAGAAGGTTCGGTCGGTCAAATCGGTTCGCCAGAAGGTCAGCATCCTGGCCAATACCCCGCAAGGGGAGATGTCAGTTGATGCCGAGAAGGTTTGGGTCCTGCCCGACCGGCTCTGGCAAAAGATGATGACTCCGATGGGGGAGATGGCCATGGTCCTTACCCCCACTGACGCCTTCATGGCGGCACCCATGGGAACGCGCGACATGCCGGCCTCCCGGAAAGACGACGGGATGAGTGACATGAGACGCGAGCCTCTTGTTGTGGCCCAGCATGCCGATGATCCGAAGTTCGTTTTCTCTGGCGGAGGAACGGAAAAGATCGGAGAAGTCGAAGCGGAAGTCCTGGATGTGAACGCCGACGGGGCTCAGGTTCGCTGGTTCATTGACCCTCAAACCGGCCGCATCGTTCGCGCTACTTCGCAGTCAACGGGACCGGAAGGCCCCGGCGAGCAGGTGGTGGATTATTCCGATTGGGAATCCGTCGAGGGACTCTCCGTTCCCTTCAAGGAAGTGAGAACCCGCGGCGGGGAGAGGGAATCGTCAGTAGAAGTCAAAGAGGTTGAAATCAACCCGCCCGTGGATATGAAGCTCTTCGAAAAGCCGGCGGCAAACACCCCTGGGAATCCCGGCTAACTCAGCGTGGAAAGGCACCCATCGGACCGCGCCGACTGCTCGCGGCCTCACTCGCCAATCACTTTGATCAGCACGCGCTTGCGCCGCTGGCCGTCGAACTCCGCGTAGTAGACCTGCTGCCAGGGGCCGAGGTCCAATTTCCCGTTGGTGACGGGCACCAGCACTTGATGGCCGACAATCAGGTTTTTCAGGTGCGCGTCGCCGTTGGTTTCGCCCGTGCGGTGATGACGATAGTCGGCGCGAAACGGCGCCAGCTTTTCGAGCCATTCTTCGATGTCGGCGATCAGTCCGTCTTCGGCGTCGTTGATGTAGACCCCGGCGGTGATGTGCATCGCCGAGGCCAGCACCAGCCCTTCCTTGATCTGGGCTTTGGCGAGAGCCTTCTCCACTTCATCGGTGATGTTGATGAACTCGCGCTGCTTTTTCGTGTTGAACCAGAGGTATTCGGTATGGGATTTCATGATTGCTCCTGGGGATTTGGATTTCACATTCTGTACAGACGGCTGTTGGTTGTTCGTTGTTGGTTGTAGGTTGTTTATCGTGATTCGAGGGCTGTTCAGAGCTTGGGTCATCCAATCCCATAGCAAACAATCCGCGACCCACAAAGAACAACCCACCACCCACAACTAACGACCCACGACGGCAAAATGTCAAGTGCCTGCTGACAACTGACAACTCGAACGGCTACAATGCCCCCCATGTCTCAACCTGCTCCAGTGGCGCTGGTGACGGGCGCCTCGCGCGGCATCGGCCGCGGCATCGCCGTGGAACTGGCGCGCAGCGGTTTCAGCGTGGCGATCAACTACGTGGGAAATCGCGCGGCGGCCGAAGAGTGCAAGAAGCTTTGCGATGCGGAGTCGCCTGCGGGCTCGGGAGCGGCGTTTGAGATCGTTCAAGCCGATATCTCGCGCCGCGAAGACCGAGCGCGGCTCGTCGAGTTCGCCACGAAGCTTTTCGGCTGGATCGATCTCCTCGTCAACAACGCGGGAATCGCGCCGCGCGTGCGCGCCGACATTCTGCAAACGACCGAAGAGAGTTTCGACCATCTCCTCGCCGTCAACGCCAAAGGGCCGTATTTCCTCACCCAGGCGGTGGCGAACCTTTGGGTTTCGAACCCAGAAGAATTGCAGTCGCGGAAACGCAAGCCCAAGATTGTGACGATCTCCTCCGCCTCTGCTTACGCGCCCAGCGTGAATCGCGGCGAGTATTGCCTGAGCAAGGCCGCGCTTTCCATGCTGACGCCGCTTTTTGCCGTTCGCTTGGCTGAGTTTGGGATTAATGTTTACGAAGTCCGTCCGGGAGTGGTGAAGACTGACATGACGGCGCCGGTGAAAGAAAAGTACGACCGGATGATCGCCGACGGGCTGACGCCCATCCAGCGCTGGGGAACCCCCGAGGACGTGGGCCGCGCCGTGGCGGCGATCGCCGAGGAGCGCCTTCCGTTTTCCACCGGCGAGGTCATCAACGTCGACGGCGGATTCCATTTGCGCCGACTCTGAGCCAGCATGCGTATCGACTCTTCTCTAACGGCGGATTCGCTTGAATCAAAGGTGAAGCGCCTCTTTGAGCTTTCCGGGGAGAAGGTCCGTCTCCTGGAGAGCTCCTGGGATCCCAAACAGGGAACGCCGGTCTTCACCGTGCAGGGAAAGTACACCTCGCGCGGGTGGACGGAGTGGACACAGGGGTTCATGTTTGGGTCGGCGTTGCTGCAATTCGATGCCACGGACGACGAACGGTTTCTGGAATACGGCCGGCGAAATACCGTGAAACACATGGCCCGCCACATTTCGCACGTGGGCGTGCACGACCACGGATTCAATATCGTCAGCACGTACGGGAATCTGCTGCGCCTTCTTCGCGAAGACAGGATTGGCGCAAGCGAGGCGGATAAGGACCTCTGCGAGCTGGCGCTCAAGGTGAGCGGAGCCGTTCAGGCGGCGCGCTGGACGCGGCTTCGCGACGGGCGGGGATACATCTATTCTTTCAACGGCCCGCATTCCCTTTTTGTGGATGCCATGCGCTCACTGCGTTCGCTCGCCTTGGCGCATCAGCTCGGGCACGCGCTTCTGGGCGAGGCGGACGAGCAGATCTCGTTGCTCGAGCGGCTGGTCCACCACGCCTCGGTGACCGCCGAGTATTCCGTTTACTACGGCGAGGGCCGCGACAGCTACGACGTGCGCGGACGCGTCGCCCACGAGTCGATCTTCAATTTCAACAACGGGACTTACCGCTGCCCGAATTCCCAGCAGGGCTATTCTCCCTTCACCACGTGGACTCGTGGCCTGGCTTGGATGATGTGTGGCGCCGCCGAAGAACTTGAATTCCTGACGACCGTTTCTGACGCGGACCTCGAACCCTTGGGAGGGCGGGAAAAGATCGAAACGATGTTGCTCCGCGCCGCCGAAGCGACGTGCGATTATTACATCTCGCAAACCCCCGAGGATGGCATCCCGTTCTGGGATACCGGCGCGCCAAAGCTCGCCAATCTCGGCGACTACCTCCACCGGCCCAGCGACCCCTTCAACGACCAGGAGCCGGTGGACAGCTCTGCCGCGACAATTGCCGGCCAAGGCTTGTGGCGGCTGGGGACCTATCTCGCCACCTGGAAGAAGCGCTCTGCGGACGCCAAACGCTACCGGCAGGCGGCGTTGACCGTCGCCGCCGCTTTGTTCGACGAGCCGTACCTTTCGCAAGACCCCTCGCACCAGGGCCTGATCCTCCATTCCGTCTACCACCGCCCCAACGGCTGGGACCACGTTCCGCCCGGTCGGAAGATTCCGTGCGGCGAATCCTCGATGTGGGGCGATTACCACGCGCGCGAACTCGCTCTTCTGCTTCATCGCGAAATCCGCAGCGAGCCCTACCTGGCGTTCTTCAATATCTAGACTTTTTCCGCGACGGTCCAGACTCCGCCATTCCTCACCCATCTGAGCGCACCCAGTGCCGAACCTGGGGGCTTGTAGGGGCACGACGTGCCGTGCAAGTGCCGCTTGCCTATAGACGCGCGCTTCTCGACGAAACCATCGAATGTCTGCGTCGTGGGGGACGCGGGGCGCCCGAGCTTCGCCGCATCCGCGTGGAAGATTAATACTGCGCCTTCGAACAACGCGCCTTGTGGCAGCGTTCTCGTCCGACGCGACGGCGAAGGCCTAGCCGTCCGCGCCCAACGCGGTTCGGGTCAGGTCGATTCCGGCGTATAATCATCAACTTCTTTGAAGAGGCCATATCTCTTCCAGACGAAGTGCCGTTTTTGGGACGTCAGGGCCGTCCCCCGCGGCGCATGATCTGTTTTCCAGCGCGCGCCGAAGAATGAAGACAAGGGTATGAAGAGAGTTCTCCAGACGCTTGTGTGTTTGCTGGCCGTGGCCGGGCACGGCCTGAGCGGGATGCGAGGCCACCAGGAGGTCACGATTCGCGGCTTTTCTCCCGAGGCCGCGGCGCGTCAGACCCAGACTGAGGCGACCTTCCGCGCCGTGCCCACGCCCGATCGCGCTCGGGAGGACTTGCGGGCCCTCACCCGGGAACCCCATGTGGCGGGGACGCCCGAGGACTACCGAACCGCCCAATACGTCCTCGATCAGTTCCGCGAAGCGGGGCTTGACGCCGACATCGCCGAATATCGCGTGTTGCTCCCCATGCCCAAAGAAGTGAAGGTGGATCTCGTCGAACCCTTCAAGCGCCAAGGGCCGACGCCCGAGCAGAACTGGGACGGTGAAAAGGAGTCGCAGGACTCGGCCGTCGTCCCCGCCTTCAACGCCTACTCGCCCTCCGGCGACGTGACGGCGCAGGTGGTTTACGCCAATTTCGGCCTTCCCCGGGATTACGACCGGTTGAAAGATTTGGGGATTGATGTCACAGGCAAAATCGTCATGGTCCGTTACGGGAAGTGTTTTCGCGGCGTCAAGGCTTACGTTGCGGAACAGCACCACGCGGCGGGCTTGCTGATTTATTCGGACCCGGCCGACGACGGCTACCGCCGGGGCGACGTCTATCCCCGCGGCCCGTGGCGGCCGGATAGCGGCGTCCAGCGCGGCTCAATTCTTTACTTGACCTCCTACGCGGGCGACCCATTGACCCCGGGGATTGCCGCTTCCCAGACTGCGGAGCGCCTGAAGCCGGAGGACGCCGAGACCCTCCCCAAGATTCCTACGACCCCCATCTCCTACCGCGATGCATCGCCAATTCTCGAAAACCTCGGCGGGGCGGTCGCTCCAGCGGAGTGGCAGGGCGCGTTGCCGTTCACTTACCATGTCGGGCCGGGCGCATCGAAGGTCCACTTGAAGTTGGAAATGGATTTCGAGATCCGGCCCATCTGGAACGTCGTGGCTCGGATTCCCGGCACGGTCCAGCCGGACCGATGGGTGGTGGTGGGCAATCACCGCGACGCCTGGACTTACGGCGCCGTGGACCCCAACAGCGGAACTGCGCCGCTGCTGGCCGTGGCGCGCGGGCTGGGTCAGCTCCTGAAGCAGGGCTGGACACCCAAACGAACGATTATCCTGGCCAGCTGGGACGGGGAGGAATTCGGCTTGCTCGGCTCCACCGAGTGGGCAGAGGATCACGCCGAAGTCCTCGGCCGCAATGCGGTAGCCTATCTGAACATGGACGTCGGAGTTTCGGGGACGCGGTTCAGTGCCTCGGCCATCCCTTCGCTGCGGCGCTTGATCATCGAGGTGACGCGGGAATTCAAAGACCCCGCGACCGGGCGTGACCTCGTGTCGCTGTGGTCCGAAGAGAGCCGCCATGTGAAGAACGAGGGCGGAATTCCCATCACCGTACCGGACGAGAAGGCCGCTCCCGTATCCGCTGGACCGCGGGTCGGCGACCTGGGTAGCGGCTCCGATTACACGCCTTTCCTGCAGCACCTCGGCGTACCCTCTCTGGACATCGGTTTTGGCGGTCCGTACGGGGTCTACCACGCCAGCTCCGACAACTTTTTCTGGATGGAAAGTTTTGGCGACCCGACGTTCCGCTACAGTGTGCTGGCCGCCCAGATTTACGGGACGCTGGCCCTCCGCCTGGCCGATGCCGACGTCCTGCCCTTCGATTATGAGGACTACGGGAAGGCCATGGAAAAGTATCTGGATGACCTGGATGGAGAATTGAAGAAGAACGGCGACTACGGAAGGCTTCATCTGAAATCTACCAGAGCTTCGGCTGCCCGTTTTGCGGAGGCTGCGCGTTCGCTCGGCAAGAAACTCGGAGAAGTGAAGTTCGTCCCGGGGCTCGACCCTGAGGGCCTGAGCGCGGTGAATGGCGAGCTGCTGGAGGTTGAGCGTAACTTCTTGCTGGACAAGGGATTACCGGGAAGGGCTTGGTTTCGTCATGCCTTCTACGCCCCCGGCGTGTATACTGGTTATGCTGCGGTCGTATTCCCCGGAATTCGTGAGGCGGCCGGTAAAAAGGACTGGACCACGGCGTCCGAGCAGCTCAACCTGGTTCAGGCTGCTATCGACCGCGGAACCGCGACTTTGGGTCGCGCGCTCCGGAAGCTTGATGATTCGCTGGAAGCGGCCTCCAAACGGCGCCGTCCGCAAGACGCCGACGCCGTGGGGCGGGGTCACTAAGGGTTTCGAGCCGCATCGTCCATGAAAGTCAAAGTCCTCTTTTTCGGATTGACGCACGACCTCACCGGCTTTCAAAGCGAGCAGGCGGAGATCACCGAGGGCGAGAATCTCGACGACCTGCGGCGCCGCTACGAAGCCCGTTTTCCGCGGCTCCGCGAGATGGCAGGCTCGCTGCTGGCGGTGGTGAACGAGGAAATCGTCGATCGCTCCCGGTTGCTTCGAGACGGCGATGAGGTGGCGTTTATGCCTCCGGTAAGCGGCGGCGCTGGCGAGGAGTTTTTCCGCCTCACTCACGATCCGATTCCCACTCATGAACTGGCGCAGCAACTGAAAGCGCCGGCGGACGGCGCGGTGGTGGTTTTTGAAGGTATTGTCCGCGACCACTCGCACGGGCGGAAGACCTTGTACCTGGAGTACGAGGCCTACGAACCCATGGCCATCCGCAAGATGGAGGAAATCGGCAGTGAGGCTCGGCAGAAGTTCGCGACTGATGGCGTGGGGATGATTCACCGCTTGGGCCGGCTGGAGATTGGGGAGACCAGCGTCGCCATCGTTGTCACCGCAGCGCACCGGCGCCCCGCCTTCGAGGCCTGCCAGTTCGCTATCGACCGGCTGAAACAGACCGTGCCCATTTGGAAGAAGGAGCACTTTGCCGACGGCGCGGTTTGGGCGGAAGGTGAGGGCCAGACGCGAGTGCTGGTGGAGCCGACACGTCGCTGACTGGGTTGATTCTTGTCATCCATGACTGATTATCTTGCCACCGCCACTGACATCGCCCGCGAAGCGGGAGGGCTGCTTTCCGAGCACTTCAAGCACCCGCAGGAGATTTTCTACAAGCGCCGGTCGGACTTGGTGACGGAAGCCGACCGCAGTTCCGAAGCGATGATCGTCAAGCGGCTGCGCAGCAGTTTTCCCCAGCACGACATCGTGGGCGAGGAAGGCGGGGGGCGCAGCACCAACGCCGATTATTGCTGGTACGTTGATCCGCTGGACGGCACGACGAATTTCGCCCACGGTTTTCCGGTCTTCTGTGTCACGCTGGGCTTGGCGCATCGCGGCGAAGTGGTTGCGGGCGTGGTTTACGATCCCACGCGCGACGAGCTGTTCACCGCCGAACGCGGCGCCGGGGCTTTTCTCAACGGCCAGCGCCTTTCCGTGTCGAAATCGGCGAGCCTTTCGGAGAGCCTTCTGGCCACGGGTTTTCCGCCTTATGCTGACAACCACGACCTCAATATCCAGTTCTATTTCCGCTTCACGCTCCTTTCGCACGGCATTCGGCGCGCCGGCTCGGCGGCCCTGGACCTCTGTTCGGTGGCTTCGGGGCGCTTCGAGGGTTTCTGGGAACTCAAGCTTAATCCCTGGGACAAAGCTGCCGGGTCGCTTCTCGTCACCGAGGCGGGCGGGCGCGTCACCAATCTTGCGGGCGAACCGTTCCGGCTTCTCGAGGATGAAATCTTCGCCTCGAACGGATTGGTGCACGATCAAATGACCCGGGTCTTTGCCGAGGTGATGGCTCAGAAAGGTAGCGGGTAACTCCCAGGGCGCTGCTGATTTTCCGCCGCTCGCCTGCAGCCCCGGAACCCCAACCCTTGAGGGGAACGCTTGCCGAAACGCTCCATTACCCGCAGGCTTCTGCGCCGCAGGGAGCTTGTCACCCTGGCGCTGAACTCGCCGGAACCCGAGCCTCCTCCCTCATCCCTTTCTCCTGACCCGGAGATTACCGAGACCGACATCTGGTTGAAGCGCCTTCCTCCGCCTTTCAACGGCCTGCGGATTGTCCACCTCACTGACATTCACCATAGCCTGTTCACGCCAATTGATGACGTGCAGCGCGCCGTGCACCTGGCGAATCTGCTGAGGCCCGATGTGATCGCGCTGACGGGCGACTACGTTTCTTTTTCGCCCTCCTATATCTGGCCGGCGGCGCGGGCGCTGGGACGGCTGCGCGCGCGGCTGGGCATCTTCGCCGTCCTGGGCAATCACGACTTCCAGGTGAACGCCGACGAGATTACCCGCGCCTTTCGCGCCCAGCGAATCCGCATGCTGCGCAATTCCCATTTCGCACTGCGCGCCCGTCGCACTCACCTGTGGATGATCGGAGTCGACGATCTCTGGTGGGACGCCGACGATTTCTCCGCCGCCATGCGCTCCGTTCCGGGGCGGGACATCAAGATCCTCCTCTGCCACAATCCCCTGGGAATCTGGCAGGCCGCGAGGCACGGTATCGACTTCGTCCTTTCCGGACACACGCACGGCGGCCAGGTGCGCCTGCCGGTGGTCGGGTCGGTCTATGGCCGCTCCAAACTCGGCCAGCGCTTCGTCGAAGGGTGGAATCGGCTCGACGGCACGCAAATCTATGTGAACCGCGGCATCGGTAAAGTGCTTCTGCCCGTCCGCTACGGCTGTCCTTCCGAGATTGCATGCTTCCGCTTGCGCCGTGAATAGACGCCCGCACTATACTGCCGCGGCAAAGGGCAGGGATTTGGGAATGAATCTGAAGGACAAGCTGCTCCACCCATCGGTCCCCGTGATCTTTTTCGAGACGGTGCCGCCCGCCGCCGGGAAAGCGGGCGCCATCGAATCCGCGCTGGAGGATGTGAAGAAGATCCGGCACCTGGTGGACGCCATCAACCTGCCGGAGATTCACGATGAGACGCGGCCTTCGGAGCGCACGCACAAGTTTGTGCCGCGCATCGAGCCGCGCGTCCTGGGGGCGCCGATTCGCCGCGAGCTTGGGACGGATGTCGTGCTCAACCGCGTGGTCGTCCACGACCCGGACCAAGTCACGTGGTTCCGCGAGACCCGTGAGAGATTCGACCTTGAATACGCGGTTCTGGTGGGTGGGGAATCGAGCGAGGTCACCTATCCGGGGCCGAGCGTTTTGGAGGCCGTGGAGCAGGTGCGGACAGCGGGGCTTCCCTGGTGCCTGGGTGGGATCACGATCCCCAGTCGTACCCACGAGGCGGATAGAATTCGCCGCAAGCACGCCGCAGGGCTCGAGTTTTTCACCACCCAGGTCCTCTTCGATTCCAACGACATCGTCGGACTCGTGCAGCGGCTGAACGGGATCGAAGCGCGCGTCTTTTTGAGTTTCGCTCCCGTCAGCCATCCGCGCGACCTGGATTTCCTGCGCTGGCTGGGTGTCGACCTGCCCAAGGACCTCGATACGTTCCTTCTTCGTGGCGAATCAGGCGGCGAGGGCTGCTTCGAGCGCTCGCTGGATCTCGCCCAGCGCATCCTTATGGACGTCTTCGACAGCCTGCCCCCCGACCCACCGCCGCTGGGATTGAACATCGAGCACATCAACCGGCGGAATTTCCCCGCCGCGGTCAGGATGCTCGACCGGCTGGGCAACCTCTATGCCAGCCTCGTCGTCGCCCGCGCCAACTTGGCCTAGTGCCGTTCCAACTTAATTCGCCTATGTACTACACCTACGTTATGCACCCTGAGATCAAAGACTTGGGCTAACCTCACGGACCGGGATTAGCCCAGATAAGTTGGAACGGCACTAGACCTTAATTCTGTAGATTTGAATTGCCAAGCAAAGTGGAAGAACTGGACATTCTTCCGCCAGCCCTACACTTTGCCGAAGGCGGAGCATAGAATGCCTGCATGGGGCGTAAGAAAAGCTCGGAGCCGCACAAGCCGCTTGTCAGCGTGGCGGTGCTCGCGGCGCTGCGCGTGCCGCTCACCTATTGCATTTCTGATTCCATGGACGTGCGAGTGGGCCAGCGCGTGCTCGTGCCGCTGGGCACACGGAAGGTGACGGGGGTTGTACTCGAATCGGTGGCGACCCATCCACCTGGCGTCAAGCCGCGCGAGATTCTGCGCGTGCTGGACCCCGAGCCGGTCCTCTCTCCTGAACTGCTGACGCTCGGACTCTGGATCGCCGATTACTATCTCGCTCCCGTGGGCGAGGTCTTTCGAGCCATGCTCCCACTACGGGCAGAGTCGCGGCGCGCCCGTCTCGTCCAACTTGCCGCAACAGGTCAGGAAAGACTCGCGGAGCTCGACTCGAGCCTTCTCGATGAAGCGCGGGCCAGTAAGGAAGCGGCCTTCCTTCGCTACGTTGCCGAGCATCCCAACACGCCCCTGGAAGGCGTGCGGCGCAGGTTTTTGCTTGCATCTCCGGATGTGCTCTCACACGCGCTGGCGGAGGGATGGTTGAGCATTGCGGAGGTCGAGCGCGAACGAGGCCGCCGCAAAATCATGGCGGTGCGATTGGCAGACCGCGTGGCGCAGGAGCGCATGCACGGGCCGGTTCCCGAGCGCTCGCTGCGGCTCTCGCCCGTGGCGCGAAGAATCCTCGAAGCTCTTGAACGGGACGGGCCGGTCGATGATCACCGCGACCTCTTGAAAGCGTCGCGCGGCACGCTCGCCCATCTGAAGAAGCTCGGTCGGGAAGGCTGGCTGGAGATGAGCGACTCGACACATGACCCAGGGGAGCTGACGAGAGACGCGCCGCTGGTTCACGAGTTGAGCGCAGCGCAGGCAGAGATACTGGACGAACTGACGGGGCTGATTGAAACACGTCGGTTCGAGAAAGTCCTGCTGCACGGCATTACGGCAAGCGGCAAGACAGAGATTTACCTGCGGCTGATCGCGCGCTGCCTGGAGAGCGGCCGCGGCGCCCTGATGCTGGTCCCGGAGATCGCCCTCACACCCGCCGTGCAATCCCAGTTCCTGAGCCGTTTTGGAAACAATGTGGCCGTCCTGCACAGCGGCCTGAGTGAGAACGATCGGCACGAGGCCTGGTGGCGCGCCCGTCGCGGCGAAGCGAAGGTGGTTCTGGGAACACGCTCGGCGGTGTTTGCGCCGTTGAACGAGCTGGGCGTGGTCATCGTGGACGAAGAGCACGATTCCAGCTACAAGCAGGACGAAACGCCTCGTTACCACGGGCGCGACGTGGCCGTGGTGCGCGCCAGGCTGGCGGGCGCGCTGGTGCTGCTGGGCTCGGCGACGCCTTCGCTCGAGTCCTACTGGAACGCCCGGGAAGGGAAGTACCGCCTGGCAACCCTGGGAGAACGGATCGGAAGCCGTCCGCTGGCGAGCGTGGAGATTGTGGACATGCGGCAGGAATTCCGCGAAACGCACACCCAGGTGCCCATCTCCCGTCGCTTGAAAGAGGAAATCGACGCTCAGCTCAGCACCGGCGCCCAGACGATGATCCTTCTCAACCGTCGCGGATACTCCTGGTTTCTGCTTTGCCGGAGCTGTGGTCAAACCCAGCGCTGCGTGAACTGCTCCATCTCGCTCACCTATCATCGGCGCGAGCACCGTTTGATCTGCCACTATTGCGGCTATTCGACCGCGGTTCCTTCCACCTGCCCGTCGTGCGGCAGCGAATACCTTCACTACGTCGGCGAAGGGACGGAGAAGTTGGAGGCGAAATTCGCCGAAGTTTTCCCAAGCGCCCGCGTCGCGCGGCTCGACCGCGACGTGGCGCGGCGCGCCGGGCACTTCCGACGCGTGCTCACGGACTTTCGTCTGGGCAAGATCGATATCCTGATTGGAACGCAATTGATTTCGAAAGGGCACGATTTTCCCGGCGTCACCCTGGTGGGTGTGGTGTCCGTGGATCAGGGGCTTGGTTTGCCGGACTTCCGAGCCGCCGAACGAACCTTCCAGCTTCTCACGCAGGCCGCCGGGCGCGCGGGGCGAGGGAAATCGCCCGGCCGCGTCCTGGTTCAAACATTCTTCCCGGAGCATTACGCCATT
>Ga0307379_10003326_pt1 | contig 23410 bp, 24 predicted proteins | sample UN2MG_FD_202237 | JGI IMG/M metagenome (GOLD analysis project Ga0307379, IMG submission 202237) | Soil microbial communities from Risofladan, Vaasa, Finland - UN-2 | ecosystem: Environmental > Terrestrial > Soil > Coastal area > Acid sulfate soil | place: Finland: Risofladan, Vaasa | collected... | reverse complement strand
ATCTATATCATGACCGCCAGGGGTCTGGTGGCCGAGATCGGACCGGACCAGCTTATCATGGTGGACTTCGGACTGACCGCCGGCTGCGCCCTGATCGTAGCCAGTATACAGTTCGTTGCCAGTCGTTTCCCGGAGGAGGGCGTTCTCAGAAACATGGAGGCCCCCAGATCCCTGACGTTCTTCCCCGAGGGGGTGGAGGAGTTCTCCGCACCCATCCGCAACTTCGTGGAGCAGGGGGAGAGGGAATGGTTGGTGGCATTGTTGGTCAGGGTCCTTCTGGAGAATGGTTTGAAGGAGGGCGAGACCGCTCCAGTGCTGCGCATCCTGACGCGGTATCAGGAACCTCGTCGCGCCCTGTGGCCAAGCTGGCGATCAGAGAGGTTGGAGGAAGGGAGACGGAAGGCCCGCAAGGCCACAGTGTCCTCGGTGCTGAACCAAGCAGAAATAGCTATCGAGAATCACAGTAGATATGGAACGGGAAGGTGAAGCGGTGGAGATCAAGGAGTTCAAGAGTTTGTCTCGGGAGTTCATAGATGTCATAGGCGGACTGTTCGTCAGCGATGAGACGGTGGTGCGCAAGACATTGAGCGCGGCCCTGGCCAACGGTCACGTTCTCTTCGAGGACATGCCCGGATTGGGAAAGACCCTGCTGGCCAAATCCTTCGCAAAGGCCAGTGGTTGCCGGTGGAGCAGGGTACAGTTCACCCCCGACATCATGCCTGCGGATATTCTGGGGACCAGGATATGGGTCCCCAGGAGCGGGGAGTTCGTGCTGGAGAAGGGGCCGATATTCACCAACATTCTGCTGGCCGATGAGATCAACCGCGCACCGCCGAAGACGCAGAGCGCCTTGCTGGAAGCAATGGAGGAGAGACAGGTGACCATTGAAGGCAACACGCTGACCCTCACCCGTCCCTTCTTCGTCATCGCCACTCAGAACCCTATCGAGCACGAGGGCACCTTCCCATTGCCAGAAGCGCAGATGGACCGTTTTCTGCTACGCATGCGGACCGGGTACGTCAAGGACCTCGATTCAGAGATGGAGATACTGAACCGTCGGGTGCGATGGCGAAGCGAAGATCCGGTGGCGGACCTGAGGCCGGTGGTCAGTCAGGAACGTTTCGTGGAGATGCAGGCCGTGGTGGAGGAAAGCATATTCGTGCATCCTGTGCTCATCTCCTACATATGCCAGCTTGTCCGCGCGACCCGGGAGCATTTCGCGGTGGAGGCAGGTTCCAGTCCCAGAGGCTCCTTGGCACTGATGAAGCTGTCCCGGGCTCACGCTGCCATCATGGGACGCGATTTCGTCACCCCGGACGACGTGAAGCTGTTCGCCCTGGAGGCTTTGTCCCACCGTATCATCCTGAAGATGGAGTACGAGGTGGAGGGTGAAATAACCCCTGCCCAGGTGGTCGAGGAGGTCCTGAAGGGCGTCGAGGTGCCCAAGGACTTCGGCCGGTGACCAGATGACCCCTCGCAGAAAGGCGCTGACCGCCAGGATCGCCCCTATCGCGGTCATTATGATGACCGGTCTGTTCCTGGGGAACATGGCACTGATGATCATCTCGTTGGTACCCTGGTTCTTCCTGGCATTCAGCATAGCCATACCCGGACCGCGCGTCTCCAGGTTGGAGGGGGAGATCAAAAAGGGAGCGATCTTCGTGGGTCGCGATCTGAAGGTGGAAAGGGAGACGACCATCGATCACGGCATGGGGCTGGTCGTTCTGGCGGAATCGATCTCGCCCACCTTCGAACAGAGGGATGGAAAAGCCATACGTGTTCTCTGGAAAGGCAGAGGGGTCCTCAACGCTCCTTTCAACTACACCATAAGACCGATGCGCCGCGGGGAGTACGATATCGGCAACGTGAGGAGCGAGGGAATACATTTTTCCGGACTCTTTCCCAGTGATCAGAATGTCTGGGGAAGTAAAAGGTCCCTGCATGTGGAGCAGATGGTCATGCGGGCGGCGGAGATCAGGGACCCACGTCTGGAATCACGCATGCCCATGCCCGCATCGGTCATGAGCTCTCACGGAGCACAGACCACGAACTTTCTCGATATACGTCGTTATCAGCGGGGGGACCAGTTCCGCTCCATCAATTGGAAGGCCACGGTACGTTCGGGTGATGTGGAAGCACTGCGTCCCTTGGTGAACGAATACGAACGTGAAGGTCGTCGTAAGGTGTGGATACTGGTGGACGATTCTGAGCGCATGAGGGTAGGTAGTGAGGCCGAGAGCGCCTTCGAGTGCGCCCTGCACGCTGCCCGGGCGCTCTCCGACTTCTATCTGCAACGTAATTGTCTGGTGGGCGCGGCGCTCATCCATCAGGGACGGTGTCAGCTGCCGGAGGGCGGAAGACGTCAGAAGGTCATGCTGGCCGATATGCTGTATCGGGCGAATGTCAAGGGCAGTTCCGGCAGTTTGACCGGTTTCGTCCACGGCCACCGGGGTCATCTAAGGCAGGGCAACCCTCTGTTCATCATCATCTCGATCCTCGATCGGGGCAGCCAGCCAGAGCTCAGAGATGGATTGAAGGAACTGAGGCGCAATTCCGGTCCCAAATCTCGATTCCTGCTCATCGACGTGGACCTTAAGAACATTGCCAGCCGGGACGAGGTGGAAAGCCTGGGTATACAGCTGCGGGGGTTGGAGGAGACCACTGTCCGAGGGCACATCAAGAAGTTGGGCGTGCGGGTCGTCTCCTGGGAGCCCCGGGAGCAGGACCTCTTCCAGGTTTTATTGACATCCAGGGCGGTCGGGGGTGAGTTCGGGTCATGAGCGCGGAGAAAAGCTCACCCTGGATCGCTCCCTCGGTCTCCATCGGTCTCATGGTCGGTCTGGCATTCTCCTGGTGGACCTTCTCCAGCAACCTGCTGTTCGTTGATATGGGACTGCACGATCTGCTGTCACCACTCGACCCATTGGTGCTCACCGGCGTGGGCATATTGATGTTCATCGCCCTGCTCTTTCTCATACTGGAAGGTCGCTGGTCGGTGCTGGTTATCATCGCTGGATGGGGACTGTACACTCCATCCTTGCTGTATATGTCAGGTATCGATTGGTCCTATGCCTTCGGACTGTCCGTGGACAAGTACGCCTTTTACACCATCACGTCGCCGTTCCTCATCGCCCTGAACGGTGTGGTCCTGGCGGCGAGCACCTTACTATGGCGCCAAGGCGCACGCCTGGAGAGGACCGCCCGGCAATTACTGGAAAAGGGGGCTACGGGACCGGAGGTCAGTACTGTGATGAACAAGGCCTGGGTCCTGAACGTGACATTGGTTCTGGTCGCCTCTATCACTACCGTTGGCGTTCTCCTGCTGACGGGGGCGTGGTCCGATGCCGTCGGTGAGATACTACCACCTCCGGAGTTCCAGGGGCTGCTGTTCGCACTTTTAGCAGCGGTCATGGTCCTGTTCTCGCTCTGGATCTACGCTCGGGACCCCGAACATAGCTGAGAGAGTTTCGTATCCAGTCCGCTACAATGATTAAATACGATTCGCTCACATAATACACTGGGTTCGCAATGTTCGAGGTCAGGTTCCACGGTCGAGGGGGTCAGGGGGCGGTGATGGCCGCTCAAACGCTTGCCGAGGCGGCGGTCATCGAGGGAAGGCATGCCCACGCGTTCCCTTTCTTCGGAGCGGAAAGGCGCGGAGCTCCGGTCATGGCCTTCGCCCGCATCGACGACGAGAAGATAAGCATCAAGTCACAGGTGTATGAACCGGACCTGCTGGTGATACTGGACGAATCGCTCATCGACATCGAACCCGTAGCCCGGGGCCTTAAGAAGGATGGAAAGGCGGTCGTGAACACCCGGAGGTCGCCGCAGGAGATCGACCTAGGTGTGGTGGTGGAATGCGCCACGGTCAATGCCAACGTCATCGCCCTGGAGTTCCTCAAGGCGCCCATCGTGAACACTGCCATCCTGGGGGCCGTGGCCAGGGTAACCGATCTGGTCTCCATAGGCTCTATGAAGCAGGCGATAGAGAACCGCTTCGGGGAGAAGTTCGGGGAAGAGGCCGCTCGGGTCAATGTCGGAGCGGCCGAGGCGGCCTACGAGCAGGCGTCCGTCGGATTATGCCAGGGCATCAGACCCTTGGTGACCAAGAGGGAATGGCTTCCGGATTGGAGGGACATTCCCATCGGCAACAGTCTGTCAGTGGGCACCAAGGACGGGGTGATGGTGGGGCCCGGTGGCGCTCGACAGAACCTCACCGGGAGCTGGAGGGTGCAGACTCCCCACTATGATAAGGAGAAATGCGTGCGTTGCCTACGCTGTTGGTTCACCTGTCCAGAAGGATGCATCAAACGAGAGGAGGACGACTACGTTCGATGGGACCTCAACTATTGCAAGGGCTGTGGCATATGCTCCCAGGTATGCCCCGTGAACGCCATTGACATGATCAAGGGGGGTTCAAGATGAAGGTCAGGGTCATCAGCGCCGATCACGCGGTGGCGTATGCGGCCAAGCTCGCTCGAATTGAAGTGATACCATCGTTCCCCATCACCCCGCAGACGCTAATAGTGGAACAGCTGGCGGAGTTCATTAGCAACGGGGAATTGGACGCGGATTTTATTCCGGCCGATAGCGAGCATTCGGTGATGAGCATAGCAATAGGCGCTAGCGCCGGGGGAGTGAGAGTGTTCACCGCGACCTCCTCGCAGGGACTGGCCTTGATGCACGAGATGTTGTATTGCGTCCCCCAGAACCGTCTGCCCATCGTGATGGTCAATGTCAACCGCAGCCTCGGTGCCGCCTCAGGCATCTGGGTGGAGTACAACGATTCCATGGCCGAGCGGGACTCGGGATGGCTGCAGATGTACGTGGAGGACAACCAGGAGGCTTTGGACGCAACGATCATGGCTTTCCGTCTGGCGGAGGACCGCCGGTCGTTGCTGCCCGTCATGATATGCCTGGACGGTTTCATTCTATCACATACGGTAGAGAAGGTGGAGCTACCGGAGCAGGAGGAGGTAGATGATTTCCTTCCCAAATACGACCCGCTCAACATTTTGGACCCCGCGGACCCCAAGGTGATCAATCCCATCGTCCCGCCGGAGTACGCCATGGAGATGCGCTACCAGTTGGATAGGGCGATCGAGCATTCTCGGGAGATCATCATGGAGGTGGACAAGGAGTTCGCCAAGGTCTTCGGCCGCTCCTACGGTGGTCTCATCGACACCTACCGCATGGAGGATGCGGAGTTCGCCATGCTGACGTTGGGGACGGCGACGGGTCTAGCGAGACGCACGGTAGACGAGATGAGGGCCGAAGGCAAAAAGGCCGGTCTGATCAAGCTGCGTTTCATGCGTCCCTTCCCTTTCAAGGAACTGTGCGAAGCCACCAAGGGCCTCAGGTCCCTGGGTGTCTTCGACCGTTCCGTCTCGTTCAACGGCGGGGGGCCGGTCCACACGGAGGTGGCGGCAGCCCTGTGCAACGTACCGGTGACCGTCACCGGACATATCGCCGGGATCGGCGGCCGCGATATCACTCCCAGGCACATGCGGGATATGTACGACCTTGTGGAGAAGGCGGCGAGGGGCGAGGACGTTCGAAAGGTCACCTGGCACGGCCTAAGGGGGGATATGGAGTGAACGAGAGGGAGATGAGCACCATCAAGGACATGCCCCGGAACGATCCGTTCACCAGCGGGCACGGTGCCTGCGCCGGCTGCGGCATGGCCGTGGCGGTCAAGAACATCATGAGGATATTGGGCGAGAACACCACCGTGTACGTCCCGGCCAGCTGCCTCATCGTCATCAGCGCCATGTACCCCACGACCAACTTCCGGACGCCCTATCTGTACACCGCTTTCGAGAACACCGGGGCGGTGATCACCGGGATACGCGCTGCCCAGAGACGACGAGGACTGAGCTCCACCGTCGTCGGTCTGGCTGGAGACGGCGGGACCTTCGACATCGGTCTGCAGGCGCTGTCCGGCGCCGCGGAGCGAAACGAGGACGTCCTCTACGTCTGCCTGGACAACGAAGGTTACATGAACACCGGCATACAGAGAAGCGGGGCCACACCGTTCGGTGCCTGGACCACCACATCCCCGGTGGGGGACATCGTAAAGGGAAAGAGGGAGTTCAAAAAGGACCTGATGGCCATCATCGCCGCTCACGACCCCCCCTACGCCGCTTCGCTCTCCATAGCTCACTTCAACGACTTCGTGAAGAAGGTGGAGAAGGCCAAGAACATGAAGGGATTCCGCTTCCTGCATGTCATGACCCCCTGCGTCCCTGGATGGCGCAGCGATCCCTCCATGACCGTCGAGATATCCCGGTTGGCGGTGGAAACTGGTATGTGGACGCTGTTCGAGATCGAGGAAGGCAGCTCCCGAACGACCTATCGTCCGCAGACCATGCTGCCGGTGACCGACTATCTGAAGCTGCAAGGTCGGTTTCGTCACATGGAGAACGACGACATTGCCAAGCTGCAGGATTGGCTATGCCGAAAATGGTATATTCACTACGGGCACGAGGCTGAGCAGCCAGTATGCGCCGTCTTCGAAAAGCAGAAGCCCATGCGCACTCCGCAGGAGGAGCAGCTGCACTTCATCTAGGACCTCGTTCAACCGGACCGCGGAAGGGACCGCGCCAGGATCTTGGTATCTTCCAGGCGGTCCCTCAGGACATCCAACGTACCGTGGCGGGCTTCGTACCTCAGCTTCAGCGTCTCGGCGAAATCCATTGACTTCTGTTCGTAATGATCGCGATCACCGATACCGGTGTCGATGAACAGCAATCGAGAATATCCATCGAACAGTATGTCTAAGAACCACTGCACGTCCACCCCCAGCTCCTCGTGGTTGGGCATCTTGCTATCCAGATCCTTCTGGAAGTACTCGACCCCCATGTCCGAGACGAACGGTATGGAGAACAGGGTCCCGGTGCAGACCTTCCTTTCCCTCGTATACTCGTCGGTGGTGAGCAGCGCTCCGACGCAATCGTCCGCGTCTATGGTGACGGTCGGCACCTCCAGCTCTTCGATCACGTCCTTCAGCGAGTTGCAGGTTCCGTATCCCAGGAACACTGCGTCCACCTGTCCGCGCAGTACATTGACATGAGCGATAACTTCCCTCTTCAGGTCCTGGGGGTAAGAGTGCAATCCGAACTCCAGGTATTCCTTGAAGGTGATGTCCGGGTCCCCCTCGGTCAACAGGTCTATCTCCTTCTTGAAACACTCGCAGGCCACTACGCCGATCCTCAATCATCCCACCATCTAACGGCACCTGCCGTCGGCCACGCTATCGTCCTTGGTAATATTTAAATATAATTTAGTACAATTCTTCTATTACTGATGACGGCTACCAACGATGACCTGTTGAAGAAGATCGAGGAAATGCGGCAGGAGATGGACTCGATCAATCGATCCGTCGTATCACTCCGGCAGGACAACATGACCAGGGTGTTCAGGGAGCAGATCGGGGCTTCCTTCCTGGACCACAACCGGGGTGCTTTCCGCGCGGCGATCGAGGACCGGCGGGACATTGCGTCTGGATATTCCAGGGAATCGCTGGGCCGCCTGTCGGATCTCTATGATAATGCTATCGACCGTTACAAGGGCGACGACCTGAGCGGAGCCATGCACGGGCTGGATGAGCTTAGAGGTCTCATCAGCCAGGTCTCCGATGCGGAGACGATCAACCGGACCCTGCTGGAGGTCGTGGACCGAGCACGGCAGCAGATGGCATCGATGGAGACGCTCCGTTTCCAAACCGGGAGGCCGATGCTGACGCGGTCCTGCGAGAGCGTTTTCGGCGAGGTGGAGCCGGAGAGAATGGAAACCTACCTCGCACCACTCTCGAGCGCTATACGGTTGAAGATACTGGCCATGCTGTATACCAGCTCGCGCAGCTTTACCGAGATCAGTAAGGAGCTGGACATGAAGAAGGGGCACCTCCAGTTCCATCTCCGGAAGCTGGTGGATGCCGGTTATGTGAGCGTCGACCCCCGGACGCACCTATATTGCATCGAGGAAGAGGCATTCCTCATCCTGGAGGGACTGGGAAGATTATTCTCCCAGATTAGCTAGGGAGGACGCCGCCAAGATCCACCGGCAGTAATATCATATGGATCGGTCCGCGGGTTCAGGCCACAATGCACTTATGCGTTTCGAGCGTTCTTATCGCTATAGAAATGTCGCATACCAGTGATATACGGTCACCCGACCGTTCGACCACGACGGCATTGGATAACCCTTTTATAGAACCATACCTTTGAGCGTTCCTGCTCTAATGAGCCTGTGAATAATGAGGATGTTTATACATCGGAAGGAGGTATAAGTTTGGCAAAAGCAGTATTTGTTAGGTTCGAAATGCCCAAGGAGCTCAAGGACAAGGCCTATGAGGTCGTAGAGCTGGCCCGGGATACCGGCAAGCTAAAGAAGGGCACTAACGAGGTCACCAAGATCGTAGAACGCGGCGAAGCCGTCCTGGTCGTTCTGGCCGAAGATGTTCAGCCCCCTGAGATCCTGGCCCACATGCCCATGCTATGCGAGGAGAGAAACATTCCCTACGTATACGTGGACAGCAAGGCTCAGCTGGGAAACTCCTGCGGTCTGGAGAAGCCCACCGCTTCCATAGCGGTGCTCGATGCTGGAAAGGGCAAGCCCATCCTGGAGAACTTGGTCGACCAGGTCAAAAAGATAAAGGGCTAAAGGGTGTAGTAAATGGCTGACGAAGATAGCATTCCTTCAGAAGTCGTGGAGGTTATCGGCAGGACGGGCATGACCGGGGAAGCCACCCAGGTAAAGGTCCGCGTGCTGGACGGCCGTGACAAGGGAAGGATCATCACCAGGAACATCATGGGGCCGGTCCGAATGGGCGACATTCTGATGCTCAGGGAGACGTCCAGAGAGGCTCGAAAGCTCTCTCTCAGGTAAGGAGGTCATCAACATGGTCGAGCAACGTTTATGCTCCTTCTGCGGCGAGCAGATCGAGCCTGGAACCGGCAAGATGTACGTCAAGAAGGACGGCACCGTATTCCTCTATTGCACTAACAAGTGCTACAAGAACATGGTGACTATGAAGAGGGTGCCCCGGAAGATCACCTGGACCCAGGCGTACGCCGTCAAGAAGAACCTCACCCTGGCAGCCAGGGAGAAGATCGAGCAGAAGGAGCGAGCTCAATGATCGAGCGCACCTTCGTGATGCTCAAGCCCGATGCGGTGCAGCGCGGTCTGATTGGTCAGATCGTAGCCCGGTTGGAAGCTAAGGGCTTCCGCCCGGTAGCCATGAAGTTCATGCGCATCCCGCGCGAGCTGGCTGAGCGTCACTATGGTGAGCATAAGACCAAAGGTTTCTTTCCCAAGTTGATCGATTACATGACCGCTGGTCCGGTGCTTGTAATGGTCTGGGAGGGAGACAATATCATCTCCGTGATGCGAGGTATGATGGGCAAGACCAACCCGGTGGAGGCCGCACCCGGCACCATCAGGGGCGATCTCGCTCAGCAGACCGGCCGCAACATCATACATGGATCCGATTCCCCGGAGTCGGCCAAGCGGGAGATCGAGCTTTTCTTCAACGACTACGAGATGCAGAGCTACGAGATCTGCAGCAAGGTCTGGCTGTTCGAGTAGAATAAAAATCCTTTCCCCAAACCTTATTTTTTATACCTTTTTTTTTCAATATGATGCTTCTACGCCAGTCGACCGTGGTTTGGAAAAGATACTAATATGCATTTTCGAATCCGATGAACATGACCATCCGGCAACCCATCGTCAGCGTGCTGGGCCATGTGGACCACGGCAAGACCAGCCTGCTCGATTATATCCGGGGGACGGCGGTCATAACTCACGAGGCGGGAGCCATCACTCAGCATATCGGCGCGACGGAGGTGCCGTTGGATCACGTCAACAAGGTCTGCGCCAAGCTGCTCGGCAGCAGGAAGTTCACCGTACCGGGACTTCTTTTCATCGACACCCCTGGGCATCATTCCTTCACCACGCTGCGCGCCAGGGGCGGGTCCTTGGCCGACATAGCCATCCTGGTCATCGATATCAACGAGGGATTGAAACCGCAGACCCTGGAATCGATAAATATCCTCAGACGTTTCAAGACCCCTTTCATCATCGCCCTGAACAAGATCGACCTGATCAACGGCTGGGTCACCCACCCTTCGTCTCCTTTCATTCTTTCCGAGAAAGCGCAGACCGAGGAGGCGCTGGATGCGATGAACGAGAAAATGTATAACGTGGTCGGCCGCCTGGCATCCGAAGGGCTCTCCTCCGAACGCTACGATCGCATCGAGAACTTCAAAAAGAACATAGCGCTGGTCCCCATCAGCGCCAAGAACGGCGAGGGCGTACCCGACCTCCTTCTGGTCCTGGTCGGCCTGGCCCAGCGCTTCTTGGAGGATTCACTGAACACCGCCGTGGGTCCGGGCAAAGGCACCATACTGGAGGTCAAGGAGGAGCGCGGGCTGGGGCCGACCATCGACATCATACTCTACAATGGGGAGCTCAGGCAGGGTGACACCATAGCCCTCGGGACGAAAGGTAAACCGTTGGTCACCAAGGTCAAGGCCATACTGAAACCTAAGCCGCTGGACGAGATAAGGGACCCGCGGGACAAGTTCGACCGCATGAAGGAGATCACCGCGGCAGCGGGGGTCAAGCTGCTCTGTCAGAACTTGGAGGGGGCGGTCGCAGGGGCGCCCCTGCGGGTCATCAAGGGCGATCAGGACGAGGTGCTGAAGGAGATCGCCGAGGAGACCACGATCAACATCGAGGTAGTGGACAACGGTCTCATGATCAAGGCCGATGCCCTCGGCTCATTGGAAGCGCTCGCCTTTGAATGCAAGAGGGCGGACATACCCATCCGCAAGTACGAGATCGGGGACATTTCCAAACGTGACATCACCGAGGTCACCGCATATAACGATCCGTTGCACAAGGTGGTGCTGGGCTTCAACATCAACATGCTTCCGGACGCGAAAGAGGCACTGCTTCATCACACCTCCAAGGTATTCATCAACGAGGTGGTGTACGGTCTCATAGACGATTACCAGAGATGGGTAGGGGAGGAGAAACGCAAGGCCGAGCTGGAGAAGCGTTCCTTGGTGGCCTTCCCCGGAAAGATCAAGATATTGCCCAACTGTATCTTCCGCACCAGCAAGCCGGCCATCGTCGGCGTGCGTGTGCTGGCGGGCCGCATTCGTACCGGTCAGAAGCTGATCACCCATGACGGCAAGGACCTCGGCCGCATACGTTCGCTGCGGACAGGCGAGGACGTTCTGCGCGAAGCGATCGCTGGTCAGGAGATCGCCGTGGCCATAGAGGATGCCACCGTGGGGCGGCAGATAGACGTGGAGGACATCCTCTACATCGATATTCTGGAGTCGGAGATCAAGAACCTGCGGGACTACGACCTAAATCACGACGAGAAGGAGGTCCTGGAGCAGCTGTTGGAGATCAAGCGAAGAGGCGACCCCTTCTGGGGAATGTGATCATCTTTCTTTCCCGCAGTACGGGCAATATCGTCCGTAGGATGGCATGACCTCGCCGCAGCCCGCGCACTTCCTGTCACTTGATTCTGTTGCCCTCTGCAATCTGTTGCGGTTGGAGATGCGGAGCACGATCAGGAAAACCATACCGACCATGCCCACGAAGGCCATGAGGCCAATGAAAAGGTCCCAACGTGGCTCCTGCTGTACCTCCAGGTTCTGGGTGACCACCTGGTAATGCACCGTAAGATCGCCAGGGAAGGACGGTGTCCCGCCCCGGTCCGAATTGTCGATAAGCAGGGTGAAATCGCCCCCCTCCAGGAATAGGTGGTAGACACTGGCCGGTTCAGACCCAGCGTTCAATGAGGAAGAGTCGCTCACGTATTGGAACGGTCGTCCCGCCAGATACTCGCCGAATTGATCCTGGGTCATCAGCAGCACGTCGAAGCTGGTCTGCTCCGAACCAGTTTTAAGATAGGCCAGATAACGAATGCTGCCCGCGTCGTTGTAGGTGTACATCGAGGGAGCGGCATCGACGGTGAAGTTCATGATCACCATATGTCCCCCGGCCTCGATGGTGATGTCGTCATCAAGGGACAGCGCCTGGACCGACGTCGGTATGAACGAGGTCAGGACGACCAGGATGAGGACCGTGGCCAAGAGGCGGATCGACGACCTTGACACGGGCCATTCATGAATTTCCAGATAGATAAACCATGGTCAGGGTTATCTATCCTCACGCTGTTTCCCGTGACATGGGCTCCCGGCCGATCATCAACGTATACAATCCTGCCACTTTGGAAAAGGTTGGCCAGGCGGTGTCTACGCTTCCGGACGAGGTCCCCGGCATGGTCGAGAAGGCCAGGCAGGCGCAGTCCGATTGGGCCACCAGTCCACTGGCCGAGAGGTCCAAGGTCCTTCGTAAGGTGCAGAGCGCGCTGGTGGAAAGGGCGGACGAAATAGCTGAACTGGTGTCCCAGGAGACCGGCAAGCCGCTTATGGAGTCCTTAGCAACCGATGTCATGAACGCGATCAGCGTAGGAGACTTCTCCATCGAGCGCATGGCGCACCTCTTCCGCCGGAGCACGATCGATCTCGGCAGGATCTCGTTGATCATGAAATACATGGGCCGCTCCTCGTACATCGTCCCCCGGCCCTTGGGGGTGATCGGTATAATCACCCCTTGGAACTATCCTTTGGCGATTCCATATTCACTGACAATGATGAGCCTGGCCGCCGGTAACGCGGTGATCATCAAACCTTCCTCGTTCACTCCGCTGACCGCGTTGCGCTTGAAAGAACTGATGGAGGAGGCTGGATCGCCGACAGGGCTGGTCCAGGTGGCCGTAGGGGCAGGGGATGAGATCGGCGAGGCGGTGGCGTCATCGGCCGTGGACCGTATTATCTTCACCGGTCACGCCGACGTGGGCCGAAGAATAATGGTCCTGGCCTCTCAGCGGCTCACGCCGATCACCCTGGAACTTGGAGGTAAAGATGCGTTCATCGTCCTGAGGGACGCCGAACTGAAGCGCGCGGCCAAGGCGGCCTGCTGGGGTTCCTTCGTGAACAGTGGTCAGACATGCGGGGCCATAAAACGCATCTACGTTCACCGTTCGGTCAATGAAAGGTTCACTGCCCTACTGATGGAGGAGGTACGCTCCCTCCGCCAGGGTTTCGACCTGAAGGACCCGACCATATCCATGGGGCCTATGATCTCTGAGGAGATGGTGCAGAACATGGAGAATCAGGTCTCCCGAGCATTGGGAAAGGGGGCCAAGGTGATGGTCGGGGGAAAAAGGAGCGAGGGTCTTCGGGGGCATTACTTCGAACCGACGTTGATATCGGACCTGACGCAGGATATGGATATAGTGCATCAGGAGACCTTCGGACCGATAGTTGCTATGCTGACCTTCGATACCGAGGAGGAGGCTGTACACATGGCCAACGACAGCGCCTTCGCCCTTAACGGCAGTATCTGGACCGCAGACCTGGAGCGGGGGAAAAAGTTGGCCACCGAACTTAGGGCGGGCACGGTCATGGTGAACAACGTCGCCTACACCTATGGGCTGGGGGCCACTCCATGGGGTGGCCGGGGCGAGAGCGGCTCCGGCCGTACTCACGGGGATATAGGCTTCGAGGAACTGGTGGAAAGGCAGCACCTGCACGTCGACAAGGGAAGTTTCTCTTCGGAAATATGGTGGCATCCCTATGGAAAGGATGGTGTGGAAGCTATGCATGACTTCACTGGAATGGTGTTCAACCGGGAGAGAGGCAGTCTCATCCCTCGATTGCTGAACTCCCGTCGTCTTATGCGCCGCTGAGGCAGCAAACGGTATTATAGCATCCATCCGTTTTTGTGGGAGGGTCGGGATATGAAAAGTAGGGGCTGGAACGATCGAGCCAAATGGTATTTCATCTTGACCATCTTGCTGATAGCGATCGCATGGTCCTACACATGGTTCAGCCGGGAGGTGCCCCTGCACCAACATCTGCTGATACCTTTTGCCTTCGTCACCTTGGGCATGGCCATCAAGTATGGTGACCAGGTGTTCGACCTGAACATTGGGAGCAAGCGGAAGGCCACTCTGCTCTCGATCCCTGTCGGAATGCTCATGGGGGCATTGATATTCCTCGACGAGGGATCGGCGACCATTTTCATCGGGCTATTACTGGCGTTGCTCATCGCCTCCAAATACGATAACCTGGCCTTCCGGTTGGGCTTCGTGGTCGCCGGGGGGTTTTCCATACTGGCGGTGGTGAGTGGCAACCCCTTCCACGGGGTCGGGGCCATAATGGTGATGATGGCGGCCTTCGCCGATGAGGTGCTCAGCGACCACGGGGACCGTATGAAGCCCGGTGTGCTATCCATATTTCTGCGGGAACGCCCGATCCTCAAGGTGGCCGTGCTCATGTTGTGCGTTGTATCGATCCTACCGACCTACCTTTATTTCATAGCGTTCCTGGGCTTCGACACCGGTTATTCGTTCGTGGAGCAGATCAGTCTTTCCGGAGGGATCGGACATCGAAAACCATGATGTGCTGGTGGTCGGCGCCGGTCCTGCCGGTGCCGCGGCGGCCTTCTTCCTATCTTATCTAAGCGAAGGAAAGCTGGACGTACTGTCCCTGGAGAAGCTGGAAGAGCGTTACGACCGTTACCATCACATGTGCGGGGAGGCCATGAGCGAGAAGGCCTTCGAGAGACTGAGCCCATTGATGCCGGAGGCGGTCACTTTCAAAATAAAGAGGGCGGTGGAGCATTGGCCCGGGGACATAACCATCGAGACCGAAACCCAAGGCTATATTCTGGACAGGCCGGCCTTCCTACGCAGGTTGCGGGAACGGGCGGCAAAGGAGGGCTGCCACCTGGAAAAGGGTACGGCGGTGAACGTCACCAAAGTGGGAAATGGATACCTGGTCCGGACCCGAGAGGGAAATGAGCATCGGTGCAAATGGTTGGTGGGTGCGGACGGATGGAACTCCCTGGTCCGCAGGACCTTCTTCGCCGGAGGTCCGCGCCTGCTCTGGGCGGAACAGTACGTCCTGGAAACGAAGACCGAGAACGACACCATGCACTTCCATTACGATGAAAGATATCGGGGGGGATACCGCTGGGTGTTCCCTCATCCATGGGGGAGCAGGGTGGGGTTCACCCGGGGGACGGAGCCCCGCCCATCGGCATTGGAAAGGCATGTGCGGGCCATCCCCTACGATTATCGGGAGGTGGTCAAAGGTAACGCCTGCCTGGTGGGGGATGCCGGAGGGCAGGCAAACCCTATTACCTTCGGAGGCATAGGCATCGGCATGAGCGCGGCCATGACCATGGCCAGATCATTGGTCGAAGGGAGCCTTTCCGGTTATGCCCACGATTGGCCCCGTTCGCCTTACGCTTCCCCGCTCTACGTCGACGCCTTCAACGCGTTGCGGGGGATGGACAACGCCGCTTTACGTCGTTCGGTGCGACCGTTCGTGAAGGGCTACGGCCGGGCAGCGGCCCTACGGGCCGCGGTCTCGGACCGGGAGAGCAGAAGATTGTACCGGGCATACGATCTGGCAGCGAAATGGGGATGGTGAGATGATGGACTGTGATGTGTTAGTGGTGGGGGCAGGACCGGCAGGCAGCGGCGCGGCCAGGACGTCCGCTTTGACCGGGGCGAAGACCTTGATGGTCGACAAGAAGAAGGAGATAGGCACACCGGTGCAGTGCGGAGAGGTGATCGGGCTGGAACTGGTAAAGCGATCAGGATTACGCATCCCTCCCCAGACCATCTGCGCCCGGCAGTCCTTCACCCGCTTCGTGCTGGGACGAGAGATCATCGTTGACAATGCCGAACCGTACTGGCGCAGCGTGACGGTCGAACGGAAGCTGTTCGACAAACATTTGGCGTTGAGAGCGGCCCTAGCCGGCACGGCGGTCCAGGCGGACACCAAACTTCTGTCGGCCAAGATGCGGGACGGGGCGATCACCAGCTGCCTGCTGAGCCATCACGGAGAGGAGATAGAGGTCGAGCCGAAGGTGGTGGTGGCCGCGGACGGGGTGCACTCTACACTGGCCAAGGTCATGGGGGCGGAGTTCTTCTCCCCGCAGGACGTGGCGCGAGGCGTGGAGTTCGAACTGGTGGCAAAGAAGGACCTCCCCGGATGCATGCAGATATTCATCGAGGAGGAGATCGGCCTAGGTTATGGCTGGATCATTCCCAAGGGAAGGAGGAGGGCCAACGTCGGACTGGGCCTCGTAGGCGTGAACGCCTCCCGCCGCTCCTTCCTGGAGGATTGGATAAACGGTCATCCAGTGGTCTCCCAGTACTTCGACGTGGAGAAGGTTTTGGAAGTGAAGATGGGCGACGCCCCTGTGCCCGGTTTCTTGGGCGGTCCGGTTAAAGGCAACGTGCTCTTCTGCGGGGATTCGGCCGGACAGACGCTGGCATTCGTGGGCGAGGGCATAATGCCATCGTACATATGTGGCGGACTGGCAGGCAAACACGCCGCGCTTATGGCCCAGGGGGAGCAACAGAATTACGAGGAGGATCTCGTGGACGCAATGGGCGACCAGCTGGTCATGGGCGCCGTCCTCAGGGACACGCTGGTGGAGCTTTGGTCCTCGAACGTCTTTGACCCCAAAATGCGTCCACTGCTTTCGGGAGCGGTCATGAACGAGCTGATCGGCCCGGACGATATGATGCAGACGGCGTCGTCCCTGGACGCGGAACCCTTAAAAGCCTTCCAGGCCATGGCCAAAGGCAGCGGGAGAGCTATTAAGGCGAGACGCTGTAAAAATACGCTCCATACGCCTCGGGGCGACCAATAATTATTTAAGTAAAACTACGTTAGGGCGGAATACTCATAGCGCTCAAAAGGTGTTTGGAATGGTTGAATTCAAGGCCGTTGTTAATGATATAAAGACCGGCATGTCTTACAATGTCCCAGTGTCGGGACATCACGCCAATTCCCTGATAGGGAAGAAGATAGGCGACACCATAGATGGAATATTCGTCGGGCTGCCCGGGTACAAGCTAGCGATCACTGGTGGGAGCGATAAGGACGGTTTCGCCATGAGAAAGGACCTTCCTGGACCGCGGAGGAAGAAACTGTTGCTGACCATCAGCACTGGATTCTACACCACCGAAGGTGGTCTGAGGAGGAGAAAGTCCGTGCGCGGGAACACCGTGGCCACAGACACTGTCCAGATAAACATGAAGATCGTCTCTCAAGGGACCAAACAGGTCGAAGAGCTGATCGTTAAGAAAGAGGAGAAGAAAAAATGAAGGTGTCCCACCAGCCTGAGGTCAACATCGGAATGATAGGTCACGTGGACCACGGCAAGACCACGCTGACCAAGGCGCTTTCCGGTGACTGGACCGATCGACACTCCGAGGAGATCAAGAGGGGTATCTCCATCAGGCTGGGTTATGCGGACGTAGCTTTCTATAAATGTAAGGATTGCGCCGAGGAGACCTTCTCCAACGACAATGTGTGCAAGGTCTGCGGCGGCGAGGCTGAATACGTGCGGTCAGTGTCCTTCGTGGACGCCCCCGGACACGAAACCCTGATGGCCACTATGCTATCTGGTGCGGCCATGATGAACGGTGCCCTGCTTTTGGTGGCGGCCAATGAGGAATGTCCTCAACCCCAGACCAAAGAGCACCTGATGGCCCTGACCATTATCGGGGTCGAAAATATCATCATCGTTCAGAACAAGATCGATATCGTGACCAAGGAAGAGGCCCTGGAGAACTATAATCAGATCAAGAAGTTCGTCAAGGGCACCATCGCCGAGGACGCGCCGATCATTCCCGTATCGGCACACCACGATGTCAACATCGACAAGCTGATCCAGGCAATCCAGAAACATATTCCCACTCCAAAGCAGGAGGAAAAGAAAACGGCCAAGATGTTCGTGGCCCGTTCCTTCGATATCAACCAGCCGGGAATGTCCATCGATGAATTGCACGGTGGAGTGCTTGGCGGGACGCTCATGCAAGGAAAGATCGCCGTTGGCGATGAGATAGAGATCTCCCCTGGTAGAAAAGTGGAGCTGCCCGGTGGTAAGTTCAGCTGGGAGACCATCACGACCACCATAGAGTCGCTGCACACTGGCGGTGCTCCGATCAACAAGATCAAGCCCGGCGGTCTTATCGCCATCGGCACCAAGCTCGATCCGTCGATGACCAAGTCCGACGGTCTCACTGGTCGCGTCGTCGGCAGGCCCGGCACGCTGCCTCCGGTACATTTCAAGTTCAATATGAGCACCCATCTTTTGGAGAGGGTGGTCGGCACCGCCGACGATATGATCGTGGAGAACATCAAGACCAACGAACCGTTGATGCTAAGCATCGGAACGGCGACCACGGTCGGTCTGGTCACCAGCGCTCGCGGTGATCAATCAGAGGTCGCTTTGAAGATACCGGTCTGCGCCGAGCTGGGGCAGAGGGTGGCTATTTCTCGCAAGATCGCCAACAAGTGGCGTCTTATCGGCTACGGTATCATTGAGTGAGGCTTCATGCAGAAGGTGGTCCTAGACACCAACGCGCTCCTTATGCCGTTCGAGTTCAAGATGAACTTGGACCTGGAACTGATCAATCTTTTCGGAGAGTTCGAAGCCTACGTTCCAGGGCCAGTCATAGGCGAACTGAAACGGTCCGGCAGCAAGCACGCCAAGGCCGCATTGATGCTGGCCGGCAAATACATACGTTATGAAACGTCGACCCAAGGCGACGAAGGAGTGGTGGAGGTCGCCAAGGCCTTGAACGCCATGGTGGTGACCAACGACTTCATCCTACGGCGGAAATTGAGGCAGGAAGGGGTGCGCGCAATTTTTCTGCGCTCGCGCAAGCGCCTGACCATCGAGGAATGATCAGATCAACGGTCGTGGCGGATCTTCCGGACCGCTCTTGTTCTTGAGGTCCATCTGTTCTATGCGCACTGCGCAGATGTCCTTTCCCACATGAGTTACGGCAAAGACCGGGACCTTGGTCCCTACCTGCATCGCCCCCTCCTCCTTGGCCATTCTCCATAAATGCTTGGAGGCGCAGGCTGTGACAACGTCGCAGTTGTCCAGCAGCACTTTCGACTCGTTCTCGTCCAGACCACTGGTGTGCACTCCGAAAAGAACGACATGATCGCCAAGCTCCTTGCGCAGCAGGGCAGCATCATTACCTCTGGCCACGGTCACACCTATCTTGCGATAGCCCATGTCCCATGCCATACGTCCTCCGGCCACCTGATCGATGCGCGCCGTTTCCGGGTCCAGCACCCTATCTCTGCCAATGGCATCAATGATGGTGAGGATGGGCGTGGTTTCCATCAGTCCAGAGATCCGTCCTCCTATTCCCTGTACAAGATCGGGGTCGTCGACCACCGCGGTCCCGGCACCATCACATACGACCACCGCGCAATCGAGAATACCTTTGGAGACGCACATGCCCATGAGCTCGGACACCCCGAAGCTGAGGAAGTCCCGCATGCGCATCTTACGGTCTGGAGCGCACATGCCGAAGTCCTTGATGCGGAACTCGATATTGTTCCGCACGATCTCGGCGGTGATCTTCTCGATCCCCCGGTGCTTGAAGAAGAGCGGGCAATAGTCCAGCTGAGGTTCACCCACCTCCACCACCTTGCCATCCTCAATGACCACTCTGGTCTTGCCAAGAGCTTCCATGACATGTCGGTCCTTCGTCATCAAGGTAGAAAAGAAATCATTTGATATCAAACCTACCGTATGATGTTAGTAAGTTTTTAATGGCGATATCTGTTAACCAAGATAGTAATCTATTACAGATTACCTAGTAGCAAAGAGCGGAGTGGTCACATTGCAACCCGAGAACGACGAGAAATTCGTTACCGCCCTCCGGCGCATCGCCCTAATGGGAGGGTTACACGATTACGTCGCCCTGTCCTCCCGGGAACTGGGAGATATGCTGGAAATGAGCCAGCAGTCCGCCTCCAAGCGTATCCTGGAGCTTTTGGACAATAAATTGATAGAGCGCGACCTGGGAGCGCGTCGTCAGCGCATCCGCATAACCACGAAGGGTGCGGACATGTTACGTAGGGAATATATCGAGTACCAGAAGATCTTCGAAATGAAGGACGAGGTAGTGATAAAGGGGAGCGTCGTCGAGGGTATGGGCGAAGGGCAGTACTACGTGACGCAGCCTGGATACATGGAGCAGTTCACGGAGAAACTTGGCTTCAAACCCTACGAGGGGACGCTCAACGTCAAGCTGCTGCCCACGGAGCACCATAAGTTGGAGACCTTGCGGAACGGCAGGACCATCGACATCAAAGGCTTCGAACGCAACGGTCGCACCTTCGGTGACGTGCACTGCATTCCTGCCAGCATACAGAACGTGGAGTGTGCGGTGGTCCTTCCCCGGCGGTCACATTACGAGGACGTGCTGGAGGTGGTCTGCAAGTACCATCTGCGACGAACGCTCAGTCTGGATGACGGTAACATGATAGAGGTTCGCATCCACCTGAACTTCTGATCACTTCACGCTGCGGACGACCGAACGGAACATGGACAGTCCGTCACCATCTTCCTTCCATTCTTCCCTGGTCCAATCAGGGTGGGTCTCCCTTCTAAGAACACGTTCGGGGTGCGGCATCATGCCTAGGACGTTACCTGCCGGATTGCATATCCCGGCGATATTGTGCAGCGATCCATTGGGGCACCACGGATATCCCGCATATTCCCCGTCCGGGTCGACGTAGCGGAACATCACCTGGTCGTTCTCCAACAAACGGTCCAGCATCTTCTGCTCCTTTTCCTTGGGGAACATGAGCTTGCCTTCAGCGTGCGCAGAGGGGTACATGACCACGGTGCCTTTCGGCATGTCCGCGGTGAACACGCTCTTGGCGCTCTTCTCCTGCTTGAGCAATGTCGGCCTACATTCGAACCTACCGGAGTCGTTGGTGTAAAGCGCCGCATCCGGAACGTCCGACATAGTGCCGTCCATGGCCGGCAGCAAACCCAGTTCCACCAGTATCTGGAAGCCGTTGCAGATGCCGATCACCGGTCTGCCATTATCCACGAACGATATCAGCTCCTTCTTCAACCCGCTCTTCATGCGGGCGGCGAAGATGGCGCCGGCGCGAACATAGTCCCCGGCAGAGAAACCACCGGGAAGCGCTAGTATGTCGTAGCTCCCCAGGTCCCTTCCCAGGTCCGAGGGGCACTGTCCCAATAGCTGCTTCAGGTGCACCCTTTCCGGGCTAGCACCGACCGAAGCGAAGGCCTGGAAGGTCTCATCCTCACAGTTCGTGCCCTCTATTCTCAACACGCAGACCTTGACATCCTTCATATGTTCACCCCATCAGCTTTCCGAGCGTCCCGCTCCAGGCGTTCCTCATCTCGTCGAGGGAGATACTGAACTTCTCAGTTTCCGTGGAGACCGTCAGATCCCTTCCGCCGACCTTTCCCAGTTTCTTGACCGGTACGGTCATGATCTTCAGGAACTCCTTCTCTTCGAACGGTTCGATCTCCACCACCCAACGGGTGTTGCTCTCCGAGAACAGCTCCTTCGTTGTCATGTATATGTGGATATCCGCTCCGATGTCCCCTCCCAGGCACATCTCGGCGACCGTGACCGCCATTCCCCCGTCCGAAATGTCGTGGCAGGAAGCGATCAACCCTTTCTTCATGCATTCGTGGAGCTGGTCCATGGACCGTTTCAGCACTTCAGGGGAGACGTCCGGGACCTCACCCCCCTGACCGCCGTATCTGCGGTACAGGGCGGAACCTCCGAACTCCTCCTTGGTCTCGCCGACCTGATAGAGCAGATTGCCCTTTTTCTTCAGGTCGGTGGTGACGCACTCGCGCACGTCCTCTATGATCCCCAGACCGAGCACGGTCGGCGTGGGCAGAACGGAACCGCGGGCCGTCTCGTTGTATAAGGAGACATTTCCGGAAGGGATCGGGAGGTCCAGATAGGAAGCAACCTTTCCGATCCCGGTCACGGCCTGTTTGAACTCGCCCAGCCTTTCCGGTTTCTCGGGGTTGCCGAAGTTCAGACAATCCGTCAGGGAATCCGGGTATCCTCCAACGGCAATGATGTTGCGGCATGCCTCGTCGACCGAGGCCATGCCGCCACGGTAGGCGTCCAGTCCGCAGAACCAGGGATTGACGCCTACGGCCAGAGCCAGCCCCCTCTCTCGATCGGGCAGTGGTTTGATAACGGTAGCATCCGAGGGGCCGCTCTTGTTCATGATCCCGGTGGCCGGTTTGACGACAGTGCCGCCGCGGACCTCGTGATCGTACATCCGGAACACCCACTCCTTGCTGGCGATGTTAGGATCGCTGAGCAGGTCGATTATGATGCGGTCTATGGAAGGCAGTTTTGGCACGATGTGCTTGACGGTGGACGAGCGAACATCGACCTTGAAAGGCCGGCAATACTCCGGTCCCTTGGTCAGGAAGTCCAGATCGACCTGGAAGATCTGCGAGTCCTGCCAGAACAGAGTGACCTCGTTGCCCGGGACGACCTTTCCGACGACGGTGGCTTCCACATCCCACATGGCGAACAGGTCCAGTATCCGCTTCACATTTTTCTCGGAAGCGGCAAGCATCATCCTTTCCTGTGATTCGGAGACCCAGACCTCCCAAGGAGCCAATCCGCTCTCCTTCAACGGTACGGTGTCCAGCTGCACCTCGGCGCCACATCCTCCGGACAAGGCCATTTCTCCGACGACACAGGAGAGACCGCCGCCCCCCAGGTCCTTCATGCCATTGATGAGGCCTTGGGAGTTCACTTCCAGACACGCATGGATGAGCGGTTCCTTGGTGATAGGGTCGCCCAACTGCACCGCGCCCCGGCTCTCGTCCTCTGAGACGGAGCTCAGTTCAGCAGAGGCGAAGGTCACGCCATGAATGCCGTCCCTTCCGGTGCGCCCGCCGCATAGGATGAGGTGATCCCCGACACCGCCAACGGCGTTGTCCCGTAGGTCCTCTCTCTTCACGATGCCGACGCAGCCCACGTTCACTAGGCAGTTGCCCAGATATGATTCGTCAAAGAACAGACCGCCGCATACAGTCGGTATGCCGATGCGGTTGCCATAATCCCTGATCCCACCGACGACCCCGGAGACCAGGTACTTGGGTGTCTTGGAACCGGCCGGCAGCGCTCCCTTATGGTCGATGGGTCCGAAGAACAGCGGATCGATGAGCGCGACCGGCTGGGCTCCCATGCACAGCACGTCACGCACTATCCCGCCGATGCCGGTGGCCGCACCCCCGTAAGGTTCTATTGCCGAGGGATGGTTGTGACTCTCTATCCTCAGAGCATAGCCGTACTCATCGTCGAAGACCATGACGCCGGCATCGCCCCTGGCCAGCACTCTGTCGTTGTCGATCCCGAAGATGTGCTCCCGCAGGAACACTTTGGATGATTTGTAGCAACAATGTTCGCTCCACGCCTGGGCGATGGACTCCACTTCAACGTCCGTCGGTCGGCGTTTCAGTC